>Ga0209375_1000031_pt1 | contig 114311 bp, 112 predicted proteins | sample GraSoiAngelo_131_FD_185888 | JGI IMG/M metagenome (GOLD analysis project Ga0209375, IMG submission 185888) | Grasslands soil microbial communities from the Angelo Coastal Reserve, California, USA - 14_0929_02_30cm (SPAdes) (version 2) | ecosystem: Environmental > Terrestrial > Soil >...
AGCGCCTGCTGCACGGTGTCGGGCGCAACGGGCCGACCATCTACGCGCTCTCCGGCATCGACATCGCGCTCTGGGACATCGCCGGCAAGCTCGCGGGGCTGCCGCTCTACCGGCTGCTCGGCGGCGGCGCGCGCGCCGATCTGCCCGCGTACGCGAGCCTGCTGCGCTACGGCAAGGCGGACGCCGTCGCCTTCTACACCGAGCAGGCGCTGAAGCGCGGCTATCGCGACATCAAGCTGCACGAGATCACCGTGCCGGAGGTGAAGGCCGCGCGCGACGTCGCCGGTACCGGCGCGCGGATCATGCTCGACACGAACTGTCCGTGGACGGTCGTCGAGGCGGTCGAGATGGCGCGACGGCTGGCGCCGCTCGGCCTGCGCTGGCTGGAGGAGCCGGTGTTCCCGCCCGAGAACGTGGCCGGGCTCGCGGAGGTGCGGAACAGGGGCGGCATCCCCACCGCGGCCGGCGAGAACTACGGGACCGTCTGGGACTTCCGCCGCGCCTTCGAGGCCGGGGCCATCGACTACGCGCAGCCCAGCGTGACCAAGATCGGCGGCGTGAGCGAGCTGCGCCGGGTCACCGCGCTCGCCGAAACGTTCGGGGTGACGGTGGTCCCGCACTCGGCGTACTTCGGGCCCGGCCTGCTTGCGTCGATCCACTGCATCGCCGCCATGCCCGGCGAGACCCTCGTCGAGCGCTTCTATTGCGACTTCGCGAAGAACCCGCTGGGCGACGCGATCAACCCGGTCAACGGACGCATCGCGGTGCCGCAGGGACCGGGGCTCGGCGTGGACCCCGATCCGCGGATGCTGTAGACACTCATGACGACCAAGCCGGCGGTGAGCCTCGTCGCCGTCGCGGGGCGGCGGCACGCGACGCTCGACCTCGCCCGGCGAATCGAGCAGGAAGGCTTCACGGGCATCTACTGCCCGAGCCCGGGCGACGGCCTGGCGCTCTGCGAGGCGCTGGCCCTGGCGACGCGCGAGATCCCGTTCGGCACCAGCATCGCGCACATCTACACGCGCCACGTGTTCGAGTGGGCGCAGACGGCGGCGGTCATCCACGAATTGTCGGGCGGCCGCTTCCGCTTCGGCGTCGGGGTGAGCCACGGTCCCGCCCACGCTCGGCTCGGCCTCAACCCGGGCAAACCGCTCGACGACGTGCGAAGGTTTGTCACGGAGCTGAAGACCTACGCGCCGCAGGTCGGCGCGCTGCCGCCGATCACGCTGGCGACGCTGCGCCGCAAGATGGTCGCGCTCGCGGGCGAGATCGCCGAGGGCGCGGTGTGGGCCAACGCCGCGCGCTCGCACATGGCGGAGTCGCTGCGCCATCTCTCGGACGCCAGGCGCAACGATCCGAGCTTCTTCGTGGGCAACATGCTTCCCACGTGCATCGACCCGGATCGCGCCGCCGCCGCGGCCGTGATGCGCAAGGCGCTCGCGCCCTACGTGAAGCTGCCGAACTACCAGAACTACTGGATCGAGGCGGGCTACGAGCGCGAGGAGATCGCGACGATGTCCGACCGCTGGCTGGGCGACGTCACGCTGTTCGGCAACGCCAAGGGGGTCCGCGACGGCGTCGAGGCCTGGCGGGCGACCGGCGTGAAGACCGTCATCCTCGTGCCCTCCTCCACGCGCGGCGGCCAGATGGTCGCCTTCGAGGAGCTGATCGCGGGTTTCAGGTGAGGTGTGTCGCCGACCGGCGCCCGCCTGGGGGGGTCCAGGCGGGCCGTCGGCGTCAGCGCGAACCTAGCTCTTCTTCATCGGCACTCCGCAGCAGTTCGTGAACTTTGGCGACGTCTTTCCGCACTTCGTGCACTTGAACGGATCGGCCATCGGTCGTCACCTCCTCCCGCCACGCGCTCTGACGCACACATCGCATGGGGGGGTGAGGCGGGAGCATCTTTCGCGCCACGGCGATGAGCGGACGAACGGCATGCTCTCGGCGACTTTGGAGGCGCCTCTCGCGGATCGCCGTATCGTCCTGTCACGGGAGGCCGTGTCATGTTGAACCCGGGGGGGGCCGACATGGCCCCCCGTTTGTTCAAGCGAAGGGGGCTACGCCCCCCTCGGACTCCCCCGGCCCCCCTCGTCGCACCCCCGGCGAAGCCGTGACGCGCCTCGACGAGCTGCTAGCCCAGCTCGACCTCGCAGCTCATCGCCACGGTGCCCTCGGGGGTGACCGCCCAGCACTCGCAGCCGCGCTCGGTCGGGCGGCCGCGCAGCTCGAACGGCGCGGTGTCGAAGAGCGGCGCGCGCGCCTGCGTCGCGTAGGAGACGATCCGCCGCCCCCGGTTCGAATCGCGCGCGAAGTCCACGAGCAGCGTCGTCGTGAGCGGCCCGTGCACGACGAGGCCCGGATAGCCCTCGACGTCCATCGCCCACGCGCGGTCGTAGTGAATGCGGTGGCTGTTGAAGGTCAGCGCCGAGAAGCGGAAGAGCAGCACCGGGTCCGGCGTGACGCGCTTGCGCCACGGCACGTCGGCCGGCGCCGGCTCGCGCTTCGGCGCCTGGTTGCGCTCGCCCGCCTTCACCTCTTCGCGGAAGACCGTGCGGCGCTCGTCTTCCAGCGCGGCGGCGCCGTCGGCGCCCAGCACGCGGCTGCTCACCGTGGCGAAGACGAGCGTGCCGGTGCCGCCGCTCTTCACGGAGAGATCGGCCAGCACCGTCTCGCGCCGCACGCTCTCGCCGACGCGCAACGGCCGGAGGAAGCGCACGCGCTCGCCGGCGAACATGCGCCGGGGCAGCGGCATCGGCGGCACGACGCCGGTGTCGCGCGGGCTTCCGTCCGGCCGCAGCTCCGCCGTCGCGACGCGCGGCAGGAAGTAGAGCGCCTGCCACGCGGGCGGCAGGGGATCGCCGTCATGCAGCTCGGGCTCCGAACGGCCGAGGGCCAGCCGAAGGAGGTTGGCGGGGCCGGGAAGGAGCACGTCGGTCGCGGCCTGCTTGCGGCCGACGTGCGCCTTGAGGGCGTCGAGGTCGAGCGCGGTCGTGCTCATCGCTTCGGGCAGCTAATATTAGTCGGTGAGCGACCGGTAGATCTCGACCTCGGCCGGACCACCGGTCAGCCCTTCCTTCTCGCGGCGCTCGCGATAGGCGGCGAGGTGCGGCGCCTTGCGGTGGGCGTCGAAGGCCGCGTCGTCCTTGTACTGCTCGTAGAAGATGAAGAGGTCGGGGTCCTTCGTGGAGCGGTGCGGGCGATAGATGAGGCAGCCTGGCTCCGCCTTGCGCACGGCCGCCACCTGTTCCTTCAGCAACGCCGCCAGCGCGTCGCCCTTGCCCTTCGCGGCCCGGATCTTCGCCACCACCGTGAGCACGTCAGCCATCGTTGTCTCCTCGCTTGGGAGTGACTGCGTTACCCAGGCGGAGAGTGTACCCCCGCCCTCCTGTAGAATGCGCGTCGTGCCACGCGAGCCCCGGAAGCTCCAGGTCGTGACCGACGTGCCCGAGCGGGCGATGGTGGTGTTCGCGCATCCCGACGACGCCGAGATCGGCTCGGGCGGCGTCGTCGCCAAGTGGATCGCCGCCGGCTGCGAGGTCACGTACGTGCTGTGCACCAACGGCGATGCCGGCACCACCGAGCGCTCGCTCACCCCGGCCGCGCTCGCGGCCCAACGGGCCGAGGAGCAGCGCGCCGCCGCCGACTTCATGCGCGTCAAGCACCTGGTGATGCTCGGCTACCCCGACGGCTTCCTCGAGGACACGCGCGAGTTCCTGGGCGACGTCGTGCGCGCCATCCGGCAGTACCGGCCGCACACGGTCTTCGTGCACGACCCGTACCGCATCCGCAACTTCCAGCACCGTGATCACCGCAAGGCGGGACTGACCACGACCGACGCCGTCTATCCGTTTGCGCGCGACCACCTGCACTTCGCCGAGCAGATCACGCACGAGGGGCTGGCGCCGCACAAGGTCCGCGAGCTCTGGTACTGGGGCGCGGACGAGCCGGACGTCATCGTCGACGTCACGGAGTCGATCGACCGCCAGATCGCCGCGCTCGTGCGTCACGAGAGCCAGATGCGCGGCTTCAACGTGGCGACCGGGGAGACGATCGGCGAGCGCCTGAAGAAGGGCGCGGCCGCGCTCGCGGAGGACTACGGGTTCCAGTACGGCGCCGTGTTCCGGCGCCTGGTCGCGCGGCGGTGACGACATGAGCGCGCGCGTTGACTCGCCGACCGTCGAGCGGCGGAGCCCTGCGAAGCCGCTCCGACGGCAAATCCAATGACCGCGCGGGCCGTCGCCCTCGCCCTGGCCGCCCTCCTCGTCGCCGCGCCGGCCGCCGCGGCGCCGGACGGCGACGTGACGTGGGCGGTCCACATCTCACTGGCGCCCACGTGGTTCGATCCCGCCGAAACGCCCTCGGTCATCACGCCGTTCATGATGCTGTACGCGCTGCACGACGCGGTCGTGAAGCCGATGCCCGGCAACCCGATGGCCCCCAGCCTCGCTGAGTCGTGGACCGTGTCGAAGGACGGGCTCGCCTACGAGTTCGTGCTCCGCAAGGGCGTGAAGTTCCACAACGGCGATCCGGTCACGGCGGAGGACGTGAAGTTCTCACTCGAGCGGTACCGCGGCGGCGGCGCCTCCACGCTGAAGGCGCGCGTGGCCGGCGTGGACGTCGTCGATCCCCAGCGCGTCCGCATCCGGCTGAAGCAGCCGTGGCCGGACTTCATGACGTTCTACGGCACGCCGGCGACGGGCGCGGCGTGGGTCGTGCCGAAGAAGTACGTCGAGAGGGTCGGCGACGACGGCTTCAAGCGCGCGCCCGTCGGCGCCGGGCCGTACCGGTTCGTGTCGTTCAATCCCGGCGTGGAGCTGGTGCTCGAGGCCAACGAGGGCTACTGGCGCAAGCCGCCGAGCGTGAAGCGGCTGATCTTCCGCTCGGTGCCCGACGACACCACGCGCCTGGCCATGCTCAAGCGTGGCGAGGCCGACATCGCCTACGCCATCCGCGGGCCGCTCGCCGAGGAGGTTCGGCGCACGCCGGGCCTCACGCTCAAGGCGACCGTGCCGACCTTCACGGAATGGTTGGTGTTCGTCGAGCAGTTCGACCCGAAGTCGCCCTGGGCCGACCGGCGCGTCCGCCTCGCGGCGAACCTCGCCATGGATCGCAAAGCGTTGAACGAGTCCGAGTACCTCGGCTTCGCGCGCGCCGCCTCGAGCATCATCCCGCGCGACTTCCAGTTCTTCTGGGCGGCGCCGCCGTACCCCCACGATCCGGCGCGCGCGCGGCAGCTGCTGGCCGAGGCCGGCTACCCGCGCGGCTTCGACGCCGGCGACCTCACCACCGACGCCGTGTACGCGGCGACCGGTGAGGCCGTCATCAACGATCTTCGCGCGGTGGGCATTCGCGCGAAGCTGCGGCCGCTCGAGCGCGCGGCCTTCTACAAGGCCGACCAGGAAAAGAGCTTCCGGAACCTCGTGCGGCAAGGCAGCGCGGCGGCCGGCAACGCGTCGACCCGGATCGAAGCCTTCGTCGTCACGGGCGGCATCCGCGCCTACGGCGGCTACCCGGACATCGACGGCCTCTTCCGCGAGCAGGCCGTGGAGGTCGACCCGAAGCGGCGGCAGGCGATGCTGCATCGCATCCAGCAGCTCATGCACGAGCGTGTGATGTTCGCGCCGATCCTCGAGCCCGCGTTCCTGTCCGGAGTCGGGCCACGTGTCGAGCAGTCGGCGCTCGGCATGATCACCGGCCACGCGTTCGCGTATCCGTACGAGGAGATCCGGCTCAAGCCCCGACGACCGTAGGAGGTCGTATGACGCTACCCACCCACGGACGCTACGACTACTCCAACATCACGAAGCGGCCGGACTACACGTGGCCGAACGGCGCGCGCCTCGCCGTGTACGTCGCGGTCAACATCGAGGCGTTCGGCTTCGGCATGGGCAAGGGCGTCGCCATCGCGCCGCCCGACCAGGCGATGAGTGCCAGCGTCTATTCTTGGCGTGACTACGGCAACCGCGTCGGGGTCTGGCGGCTCTTCGACCTCTTCGACGAGCTCAACCTGCCGACCGAGGCGCAGATGAACGTCGAGGTCTACGAGGCCGCCCCCGACATCCCCGAGCGGCTGCGAAAGCGCGGCGACGAGATCGTCGGTCACGGCGTGACGAACTCCGAGGGCCAGGAGCACATGCCCGAGGACCAGGAGCGCGCCATGATCGCGCGCGTCACCACCACCATCGAGCGGCACGAGGGCCGGCGCCCCGTCGGCTGGATGAGCCCGTGGCTCTCGAACTCGCCGGTCACGCTCGACCTGCTCCAGGAGGCGGGCTACCGCTACACGATGGACTGGACGATGGACGATCAGCCCGTGTGGCTCAAGACCCGCGGCGGGCGGCTGCTCGCGATGCCCTATCCGATCGAGGTGAACGACACGCGCGGCATCGTCTGGTACAAGCACTCCGCGCGCGAGTTCGCCGACATGATCGTGGACCAGTTCGACGAGCTGCTCCGGCAATCGGCGCGCCAGCCGCTCGTGTGCCCGATCTCGCTGCACCCGTTCGTGATGGGCCGGCCGTATCGGCTGCCGCAGCTGCGGCGCGCGCTGGAACACATCGCGAGACACCGCGACCGCATCTGGCTCACGCGACCCGGCGAGATCTGCGCGCACGTCGAGCGGCTGCCGCGCGGCGTGGTCCCCGGCAGCGCGTAGGAGGCTGTCATGACGCTCAAGACCCTGATGCAGGGACCGCTGCCCGTCACCGCGCCGCTCGTCCTGAATCCGTTGATGGCGAAGATGGTCGAGGCGTCGGGGTTCTCCGCCGAGTATCTCGGCGGCGGCGCGACGGGCTACCTCAAGGTCGAGGCGAACCTGAACGTGAGCGAGATGTGCCAGGCCGCCCTCGACATCCGCGCCGTCTCCTCGCTGCCGCTCATCCTCGACGGCGCGTGCGGCTATGGCGATCCGATGCACATGCACCGCACCATCGGCATGGCCGAGGCCGCCGGCTTCGAGGCGATCGAGATCGAGGACCAGCTGGTCCCGAAGCGCGCGCACCATCACGTGGGCATCGAGCACATGATCCCGCTGGAGCTGATGGCGGCCAAGGTGAGAGAAGCCGTCGCGGCGCGCCGTCATCCGGACTTCCTGATCATCGGCCGCACCAACGCCGTGCGTGCCAGCACGATGGACGACGCGCTCCGTCGCGGCGAGGCGTATCGCAAGGCCGGCGCCGACCTCGTGCTGCTCTCGATGGCGCGCACGCCCGAGCAATTGCGGCTGATCGCCGAGCGCCTCGGCGCCCCGCTCATGTACCTGACGGGCCGCGGCGGGCTCGCTGCGCTCGGCATGAGCCTGAAAGACCTCGGCGCGCTCGGCTACAGGATCGTCGCCGACCCGTCCACGCCGCTGTGGGCCGGCTACGCCGCGTGGAAGAAGGTCTACGCGGACCTCGCCGACGATTTCGGCGCGAAGGCTCAGAAGACCGACTGGACGGCGGTCGAGCACGAGGTGCTCGGCGTGATCGACATCGAGAAGCTGCTCGCCGTCGAGCGCGCGACCGTCGAGAAGGGCAAGGGCTGAGGCTCGCGCGCCGGCCGTCACGGCGACGGGGCGCGGCTGGCGCCCGGGGCGCGGCATCGTCCTCGGGCACGCAAATCGACGACGCGTTCCGCGACGTTGACGAGCCACGATGAACGGCCGGGTCCGACGCAATACCCAGAAGCTACGGCCCTCGGACGACGCCGCGCCCCGGGCGCCAGCCACGCCCCCGGCGCCCGCCGCGCCACCACGCAGGTCTTGGGCGCGAGCGACTATTGGGCTGATCGCGCTGGCGTTGACGGTGGGCGCCTGCAGCGTGCTGGCCGGTGTTGTTGCTCAGGTTCTCGACTACCGCGCGGCGGAGTTCGACGTCGCGATCGAGCGAGGCGTCGCGGTGGTGACGTCAGACGGCGTGCGACTGAGGAGCGACGTCTTTCTACCGAAGGGCGCCGCGCGCATCCCCACGATCCTCGTGCGTGTCCCCCTCGACAAGACGACGACCAACACGGCGTTCGCGACCACCGTCGGCCGGCTGTGGGCCGAGCGCGGCTACGCGGTGGTCATCCAGGGCACGCGCGGACACTATGGATCCGGCGGCCGGGCCGTTCCATTCCTGGACGAGCGCGCGGACGGGATCGAGACGCTGCGCTGGATCGAGCGGCAACCGTGGTACGACGGCCGCATCGGGATGTGGGGCGGCTCGTACTTCGGCTACACCCAGTGGGTCGTGGCCGACCAGGTAGAACCCGGCCCCGCCGCGCTCTTCATCCAGCTCTGCAGCACGGATCTGCATCGGATGTTCTATCCCGGCGGCGCCTTCTCTCTGGAGACCGCGCTCTACTGGGCGCTCCGCAGCCGCGGCGATCGCGACGATCCACCGTCGGTGGCGATGCTGGAGCGCGCGGCCGCCGGCTTTCCGCTGCGCGCGGCCGACGATCGCGCGGTCGAGGACGTGCCGGCGTTCAACGTATGGGTGGATCATCCCGAGCGCGACGCGTATTGGGCCGCCGTCGACGGCGAGTCGCGGCCGGAGCGCCTGCGGGCGCCGGTCCTCCTGATGGCGGGCTGGTACGATCCCTTCCTGCCCACGCAGCTCGAGGATTTCGTGCGGATCCGCGCCGGCGCGCCGCGACACGTCGCCGAAGCGTCGCGACTGATCGTCGGCCCGTGGGCGCATGCCGAGACGGTGACGCTGCCCGCTCACGGCACGCCCCGCAACTACCGGCTGGAGAGCCTCGCGCCGAGCCTGCCGTGGTTCGATCGCCACCTGCGCCCGTCGGCGCCGCGCGCCGGCAACGACCAGGCGGTCACGCTCTACGTGATGGGCGACAACGTCTGGCGCGACGAGGCGGAGTGGCCGCTGGCCCGCGCCCGCGCCACGCCGTACTACCTTCGCAGCGGAGGGCGCGCCAACGGCGCCGGCGGCGACGGCGTGCTGGCGCCGGCGCCGGCGACCTCGGCCGAGCCGCCCGACCGCTACCTCTACGATCCGCGTGATCCGGTGCCGAGCGCGGGCGGGGCGATGCTCGGGCCCCGGGCGGGCATCGCGTCGCAGCGCGCGGTGGAGCGGCGAGACGACGTCCTCGTCTACACCTCGGCGACGCTCGCCGCCGACGTGGAGGTGACGGGCCCGGTGACGCTCGTCCTCTACGTGTCCACCGCCGCGGCGCACACCGACTTCACCGGCAAGCTCGTCGACGTCCACCCCGATGGCTCGCCGTACAACGTGTCGGACGGCATCGTGCGCCGAGCGTACGCGCCGCGCAGCGGGCCGACGGAGATCCGGCTCGAGCTCTGGCCCACCAGCATGGTGTTCAAGCGCGGCCATCGGATCCGGCTCGAGGTCTCCAGCAGCAACTACCCGCGATTCGATCGCAACCCGAACACCGGGCGGCCGATCGCGACCGAGACCGAGCCCGTGGCCGCGCACCAGGCGATTCATCACGGCGGCGACACCCCGTCGCGGCTGATCCTGCCGATCGTTCCCCGCGCGGCGCGCGCGGGCTAGCGCAGGAAATCGAGCACGCGGCGCTGGGCCTCGACGAACTCGACGCTCAGCGGATCGCGGGGGCGCGGGAGCGGAACCTTCACCTCGGCTCGCACGGTGCCGGGGTGCGGCGTCAGCACGACGATGCGGTCGGCCAGGTACACCGCCTCCGCGACGTTGTGGGTGACGTAGACGACGGTCTTGCGCGTCTCGCGCCAGACGTCGACCAGGAAGCGCTGCATCTCGTCGCGCGTGAGCGCATCCAGCGCGGCGAACGGCTCGTCCATCAGCAGCACGGAAGGGTTGTACGCGAGCGCCCGTGCGATCGCCGCGCGCTGCTGCATTCCGCCCGACAGCTCGTGGGGATACGCGGCCGCGAAGGCCTCGAGGCCGACCAGACGCAGGAAGCCCCGCGCGGTCTCCACGCGCTCGGCGCGCGGCACGCCCTTCATCTCGAGACCGAACTCGACGTTGCGCTGGGCCGTCCGCCAGGGGAAGAGCTGGGCGAAGTCCTGGAAGACGATGCCGCGGTCGAGCCCCTTGCCGGTCACCGCCTTGCCGCCGATGCGCACCTCGCCGCGCGTCGGTCCGAGGAACCCGGCGAGGATGTTGAGCAGCGTCGTCTTGCCGCAGCCGCTCCGCCCCACCACGCAGACGAACTCGGAGGCGCCCACGCCGAACGTGATGTCCTGCAGCGCCGGCACCGCGCGTCCGCCGGCGTCGTACACGTAGCTGATCTGTCGGAGCTCGAGGTGAGAGATGGCCGCGCTCACGTCCGGGCGGTGCGCACCATGCCCCACCGGCCGACGGTGCGACGTTCCATCAGCTGGAACACGAGGCGCTCGAAGCCGAGGCCCAGCAGGCCGATCACGAGCAGGGTCGCGAGCATGACGTCCGCGTTGAGGTACTCCTTGGAGTCGAAGATGACCCAGCCGAGTCCCCAGTTGGTGGCGGCGATCATCTCCCCGCCGACGACGGCGATCCACGAGCGCGCGAAGGCCTGGCGGGCGCCGGCGATCACGAACGGCAAGGCGCCCGGCAGCACGATCTTGCGAAAGAGACGGCCGCGCTCCGCCCCCATGGCCTCGGCCGCGCGGATCCAGATCCGGTTGACCGAGCGCACGCCGGTCCACGTGTTGAGGATGAAGGGGAACGTCGCCGCGTAGAGGACGAGCGCGATCGAGGCCGCGTCGCCGAGCCCGAACCAGAGAATGAAGATCGGCACCCACGCCAGCGACGGGATCGGCGAGAGCACGCTCACCAGCGGAAGCACGAACCGCTCCGCCCAGCCGAAGCGGCCCATGAGCATCCCGATCGGAATGCCGATCACCGCGGCGAGGGCGAGCCCGAGCAGGATGCGATAGAGCGTGTAGAGCGTGTGGAGCAGCAGGGTGCCGTCCGCGAGCATCCGGCCGAGCGCGGGCACGATCGCCGCGAGCGACGGCGTGAGCGCCGTCGAGAACACGCCGCTCCGGGCGAAGACCTCCCACACGGCCGCGGCCACCACGACGGAGGCCAGCGCCCCCAGCAGGCTGCGCGCGCTGCCGCGGCTCATGCCGTCAGCATTCCCCACCGGACGACGGTGAAGCGCTCGAGGCGCTCGAAGACGAGCTTCTCGAGGCCGAGGCCGACGAGCCCGATGACGGCGATGCCCGCCAGCATCACGTCGGTGTTGAGGAACTCGCGGGCGCCGAAGATGAGCCAGCCCAGCCCGAGCCGGACCGACGTCAGCATCTCGACGGCGATCAGCACGCGCCAGGCCCGGGCCAGCCCCAGGCGCAGCCCGGTCAACAGATAGGGCAGCGCGCCGGGCAGCACGACCTTGCGAAAGAGCTGACGCTCGCCGGCGCCCATCGAGCGCGCGGCGCGGATCCAGATCTCCTTGACGGCCTTGACGCCGGTCCAGGTGTTGACGGCCACCGGAAAGGAGGCGGCGAAGCCGACGAGGAGGATCGCCGGCACGTCGCCGAGGCCGAACCAGATCACGAAGAGCGGCGCGTAGGCGAGACCGGGGATCGGGTTGCCGACGCTGACGATGGGCAGCAGGAGGTCCTCGGCCCAGCGCGAGCGGCCCATCGCCATCCCCACGGCCACGCCGAGGGCGGCGCCGAGGCCGAAGCCGACGACGAGACGCACGAGCGTCCAGAACGCGTGGACCGGCAGGATGCCGGTCACCATCAATCGGACGAACGCGCTGACGATCTTGTCGACGCCGGGGAAGAGCTTGGGGGAAAACGGACCCCACCACGCGAAGGCCTGCCAGAGCGTCGCCGCCACGAGGAAGGGCAGGGCGAGCTGGATCGAACGTTTCAGCGGGACGCCGTGGCCTTTCGCAACAGATCCTTGTTCACGCCCCTGGCGAGATCGGGCATGGCCCGGATGCGATCGCCGGAGGCGGCCGCGAGCATGTCCCTGGCCATGTCGACGAGATAGCGGTCCATCGTCGGCGTGATCTCGGGCTCCCACCGCATGCGCCGCAGCGCCCGGTCGAGGACGGAGAGCGGGACCTCGCGGCCCAGCGTCTTGAGGTCGTCGAGGTAGACCTGCGCGGCCTTCTCCGGCTCCTCCTTGAGGAGCCGGACGGCGCGCAGCCAGCCGCGCAGATACGCGACGACGGAGGCGGGATTCTCCTGCACGATCCTGTTCGTCGCCGTCAGCATGAACGGCATCACGTCGTACCGGCAGAAGTCCTCGAGCGGGCGGATGAGGCCCTCGTGCTCGGCGATGGCGACGAAGGGATCGCCGAGCGCCGCCATGTCCACCGCCTTCGCCACCATGCTCGGCACGCGGTCCTTGGCGTCCGGGATGTTCGCGATCTGGAAATCGCTCGCCTTGAGGCCGTGGGCCGGCGCGACCTTGGACACGAAGATGAACTCGGTGATGGTGCCCTTGGGCAGGCCGATGCGCTTGCCCTTGAGCTGCGCGACGGTGTTGATGTCGGACGACTTGAGAACCACCAGGTGGTTCGAGCCACAGAAGAGCGAGTTGACGCCGATCGCCACGTAGGGCACGCCCTTGTCGAGGCCGATCAGGAACGGCGTGGGCGCCGTCGCGTTGAGGTCGATGGCGCCCGCGATCATCGCGTCGCGGCCTTCCTTGCCGAGCGCGAAGCGACGCCACTCGACGTCGAGGCCCTCCTGCTTGAAGTAGCCCTGGCGGACGGCGATGACGTCGGGCGCGCCCATGAGGGAGGTGTGGATGGCCAGGCGGACCGCGAGCGGCCGCGACTGCGCGGCGGCGGCGGTGGCGAGCGCGACGAGGAGGCCCGCGAGGACGACGGCGCGTCTCATGTGCGCGGATGATAGCATCGGGGCCGTCGTCAATCCCAGAGACAGGTGAGATCCGATGCCCACGATGCGGCTGCTCGCCCACCACCCCCTCGACGGCTTCGGCAACTGCGGCGAAGGCATGGCCATCCAGCTCACGCGCGACCGCCGGCGCGTGCTGTGGATCGCCCACGAGTCGCAACCGAAGAACGTCACCGCCGTCGACGTCACCAATCCGAAGAAGCCGAGCGTCATCGTGCAAACCGCCCTGCCGCACGACAAGATGCGCTCCAACTCGCTCGACCTCGTGGGCGACCTGCTCGTCGTCGCCTACCAGACGCGCGAGCCCGGCATGAAGCCCGCCGGCTTCGAGATCTTCGACGTCGCCGATCCCGCGAAGCCGAAGTCGGTGGTGCTCTTCGACGCCTCCGGGCCCGCCTCGCGCGGCGTGCATCACCTGTGGTGGGTGGACGGCGAGTACGTGCACATGGCGTCGGGCGCCGCCGACTTCACGCCGCGCAACCCGCGCGACGACCAGTGCTACCGCATCGTCGACGTGCGCCAGCCGACGCGGCCGCGCGAGGTCGGTCGCTGGTGGCTGCCCGGCACGCGCGAGGGCGACGCCGAGCCCGCGCTCCCGCGGCATCCGACCTTCGACACCGGCTACCGCGCGCACAACACCAACGTCTATCCGCGGCGGCCCGACCGCGCCTACGTCGGCTACATCGACGGCGGCGCGCTCGTGCTCGACGTCGCCGACAAGGCGCATCCGCGCCTGCTCGGCCGCTGGGACTATCAGCCGCCCTTCCCCGGCTTCTGCCACACCGTGCTGCCCTTGTTCGACAGGAACCTGCTCGTCGTCAGCGACGAGTCGGTGCGCGAGGCGGCCAAGGACTGGCCCAAGCTCGTGTGGATCGTCGACGCGCAGCGGGAGGACAAGCTGGTGCCGATCAGCACGTGCCCGCTGCCGCCCGTGAAGAAGTTCGCCGGGCGCGGCGGCCGCTTCGGCGCCCACAACCTGCACGAGAACCGCCCGGGCGGCTTCATCTCGGAGGACGTCGTCGTCGGCACCTTCTTCAACGGCGGCGTGCGCGCCTTCGACGTCCGGGATCCGTTCCAGCCGAAGGAGATCGCGGCGTTCGTGCCGCCGGGGCCGCGCAAGTCGCCGACCAGGGCCATCCAGCTCAACGACGTCCTGATCGACGAGCGCAGCATCCTCTACACCGTCGACCGGATCGTCGGCGGGCTCTATATCCTCGACTTCCGGGTCTGAGATGGGCGTCGAGTTCGGCGTGCTGATTCCGACGCGCGAGGTGGTGATGTCCGGTCGCCCCGAGACCGGCCCGCTGCTGGCGATGGCCGAGCGGGCCGAGGCCGCCGGCTTCGACTCCGTCTGGATCGGCGACTCGCTGACGGCGCGGCCGCGCCACGAGCCGCTCACGCTGATGTCCGCCGTCGCCGCGCGGACACGGCGGGTGCGTCTCGGCACCGGCGTGCTGCTGCCGGCGCTGCGCAACCCGGTCGTGCTCGCGCACGTCGTCGGCACCCTCGACCGCGTCGCCGAGGGCCGCGTCATCCTCGGCGTCGGCATCGCCGCCGACATGCCGGCCATCCGCAAGGAGTTCGCCGCGGCCGGCGTGCCCTGGGAGCGCCGGGTCGGGCGCTTTCTGGAGACGCTCGAGATCTGCCGCGCGCTGTGGAGCCGCGACCACGTCTCGTTTCACGGCAAGCACTTCACGCTGGACGACGTGACGATGGAGCCGAAGCCGCCGCGTGCGGGGGGGCCGCCGATCTGGATCGGCGGCAGCGGGCCGACGGCGCTGCGCGAGGCCGCGCGGTTCGACGCGTGGTTCCCGACCGGCCCGAGCGTCGAGTTCTTCGCCGAGCACTTCCCGCGGGTCCAGTCGGCGGCCCGCGCCGCAGGGAGGGTGCCTGACGCGGTGACGGGCGCCGCGTACCTGACGCTGGCGCTCGACGCGAATGCCGCCGCCGCCCAGACACGCATGGACCGCTTCCTCGAGACTTATTACGCCGCGCCGGCCAAGGTCATCAAGGCGCGCCAGGCCGGCTACGCGGGACCGATCGAGGGCTGCGTCGAGTGGATCCAGCGCTGGATCGACGCGGGCGCGCGCCACATCGCGCTGCGCTTCGCGGGCGGCGACCAGCTGGCGCAGGTCGACGAGGCGGCGACGCGGCTGCTGCCCAAACTCAAGCGGAGGTGACGATGGCCGAGCAGAGCACGACACGGCGCGCGGAGGCGCTGATCGCGAAGATGAAGGCGGCGCGCGGCTACATCTACCCGGAGTGGGAGTTCGCCGCCCGGCAGGACCCGGAGTTCGTCGAGACCTACAACCGGATCTACGAGCTGGGGCTCGGCGAGGGCAGGCACGTCTCGGCCAAGGTCCGCGAGTTCGTGGCGATCGCGCTCCTCGCCTTTCGCGGCGCCGACCGCGACTCGAGACGTGTCTCGTGCCCGGCGGCGCGCCGACGTTTCACCGCGGCCTCGGCGCGCTGATGGAGGTCGACGCCGATGGCGCGAAGTGAGACGGTGCGCGCGGTCGTCCTGACGAAGCCCAAGACGCTCGAGGCACGCGAGTTCCCGCGGCCGGCGATCGGCGCCGACGACGCGCTGCTGCGGATCGAGGCGTGCGGCATCTGCGGCAGCGACTACGAGCAGTACGAGGGCGCGCAGCCGCAGCACGAGGACTACACGCCGTATCCGGTCATCCCCGGCCACGAGCCGCTCGGCATCATCGAAGAGGCGGGTCGACACGCGCAGGCGCGCTGGGGCGTGAGCGAGGGCGATCGGGTCGCCGTGCGCTCGGGCTACGGCTGCGGACACTGCGAGGCGTGCCGGCGCTGGGAGCCGCGCGCGTGTCCCAGGCGCGGCGGCACCTACGGCTACACCGATGTCGGCAAGGCGCCGCACCTCTGGGGCGGCTACGCCGAGCGCATGTACCTGTCGCCGTACTCGGTGATGAAGAAGATGGACCCGAGGCTGCCCCCCGGCGTCGCCGTGATGTTCAACCCGCTGGCGGCGGGCTTGTCGTGGGCCGGGTCGATCCCCGGCACGGGGCCAGGCGACCGCGTCGTGATCCTGGGCGCCGGGCAGCGCGGGCTCTGCTGCGTGATCGCCGCGCGCGCCGCCGGCGCGAAGCAGGTCGTCATCACGGGGCTTGGCCGTGACGCGGACAAGCTGGCGCTCGCGCGCGAGCTGGGCGCCGACGCCGCGATTGACGTCGAGAAGCACGACGTGGTTGCGAGCGTGCGCGACGCGACGGCCGGCGGCGCCGAGGTCGTCGTCGACACCACGCCCTACGCGCCGCAGTCGCTGAACCACGCGGTGGCCATCGCCGTCCGCAAGGGGCGCATCGTGGTGGCGGGCCTCAAGGGTCTGCGCCCGGCGCAGGACTTCGCCGTCGACGACGTGATCTACAAGGAGCTGACGATCCGCGGCGTGCTCAGCATGCCGGTGGACGAGACGTTCCGCGCCATCGACATCATCGAGTCCGGCCGCTACCCGTTCGGCAAGATGCACACCGCCTCGCTGCCGCTCGAGCAAGCCGAGCACGCGATCCACATGCTGGCCGGCCACGTGCCCGGCGTGAACCCGATCCACCTGGCCATTGTGCCGGGCGCGCCGCGCGTGTAGGCGAGCGGAGCGTTGGGGGGTGTGGGGGGCCGTTTCGGGCCCCCCCACGTCAATAGCCCAGTGCCCGCAGACGCTTCGACGTCAGCAGCACCAGCGCGTTGATCGCCACCATCGCGCCGCCGAACGCCACCGCGAAGCGCGCGTCCACGGCCGCGGCCAGCGCGCCGCCGATCAGGCCGCCGAGCGGCAGCAGGTTCCAGCAGAGCGCGTAGATGCTCAGCACGCGGCCGCGTAGCCGGTCGGGCACGTTCGACTGGATGAACGTGCTGACCTGCGTGAGATAGAACGTGTTCGCGAAGCCGACGAACACCAGCATGCCCAGCGCCATCCCCATGGCGGGCGACATCGAGAACACCATCAGGGCCAGCCCCATGCCGACGGCGGTGACGAGCAGCGCCCGGCCCGGGCGCGCGATCAGGTGTGCGGTCGTCGCGACCGTGAGCGTGCCGACGAACGCCCCGATGCCGTGCGCGGCGTTGAGCAGCCCGTAGCCGATGGAGCCGGCGTTGAAGTACCAGTCGGCGAAGATCGGCAGCAGCGTGACGTAGGACAGGCCGAAGACGGCGTTGAACAAGGCGAGACCGATCAGCGCCGCGAAGACGAAGTCATGGGCGACGAAGCTCAGCCCTTCGAGGAGCTGCCGCGCCATGTGCGCGTGCGCGCTCTGCGAGGGATCGGCGCGCAGGCGCAGGCGGCTGTAGAGCAGGAGGGCGCCGACGGACGCGCCGGCGGCGAGCCCGAAGCCGACGGTGCCGCCGAAGGCGGCGATCAGGATGCCGGTGACCGAGGGACCGATCATCCGGCTCGCCTGCCAGGGAATCGAGCCGAGCGCGATCGCGTTCGGCAGCCGATCCCGCTCGACGAGTTGCGGGATGAGCGACAGGCGCGTCGGCTCGTCGAACGCGCGGAACGTGCTGCTCAGCGCCGCCAGCGCCAGCAGGTGCTCGACGCTCACGCGCCCGGTGACGCTCAACGCGAAGGCAGCCGCCAGCGTCGCCGCGGTCAGGACCTGGGTGCCGATCAGCAGCCGCAGGCGGTTCACGCGGTCGGCGAGGACGCCCCCGAAGAGCTGGAAGACGACGAGCGGCACGCCCTGGGCGAGGCCGAGGTAGCCGAGGTAGAGCGGGTCGTGGGTGACCTCCCAGACCATCCAGGAGAAGGTGACGTACTCGGCGCGGTGGCCGAGGACGTAGCAGACGAGGCCGAGCCAGTAGAGGCGGTAGTTACGCTCCCTCAGCGCGGCAAACGTGGACCGCGTCGTCCCCGGCTGTCGATTCGAGGGCTCCATTGGCGTCGTAATGGGTGAGAGGCCCGTGACATCCTAGTGTGAGGAGGCTCTATGCGCTATCTGCTGCTCATCGGAAGCGAGAACAAGACCGCCGCACCGCCGTCGCCGGCCGAGGGTCAGGCCATGGTCCAGGCCTTCATGCGGTTCAGCGAGGAGGTGCGCGCGGCCGGCAAGGCGGTCGTGTCGGAGCGGCTCCGGCCGGAAGACGAGGCCAGCCGCGTCCGCGTCAAGGCCGGCCAGCGCCAGGTGATGGACGGCCCGTTCGCGGAGACGAAGGAGGGCCTGGGCGGCTTCTACCTGCTCGAGTGCGCGTCGAAGGACGAGGCGCTCGCGTGGGCGAAGAAGGTGCCGATCCGCGAGGGCGGCTTCGTCGACGTGCGCCCCGTCTGGCAGATGTAGACACTTCGGGGGGCGCGCCCGCGGGGAGGCGAGTACGATCTCTCCACCGTGGGAGCTCACCGGACGGCGCCCGAGGTCACCGCGCGCGTAGCGGAGGTGTTCCGGCTCGAGTACGCGCGCGTCGTCGCGTCCGTGCTGCGCATCGTGCGCGACATCGACGCGGCGGAAGAAGTCGTCCAGGAGGCGTTCGCCCAGGCGCTCGATCACTGGCCCGCGCACGGCACGCCGGATCGGCCGGGCGCGTGGCTGCTGACCACGGCACGGCGGCGCGCGCTCGATCGGCTGCGCCGCGCGCGCCGCGCGGACGCCCACGCCGAGTCGCTGGCCTATGAGACCGGGCTCGGCGCGACCGGGGGTCCCGACGTGGCCGATCCCGAGACCATTCCCGACGACCGGCTCCGCCTGATCTTCACGTGCTGTCATCCGGCGCTCCCCGCCGACAGCCGCGTGGCGCTGACGCTGCGGCTGGTGGGCGGGCTGTCGACGCTGGAGATCGCGCGCGCGTTTCTGGTGCCCGAGCCGACCATCGCCCAGCGGCTCGTGCGCGCGAAGCGCGCGATCCGCGAGCGCGGCCTCGTCTACGAGGTCCCCGAGGGCGACGAGCTGGCGGCGCGCCTGCCGGCGGTGCTCTCCGTCGTCTACCTGATCTTCAACGAGGGCTACGCGGCGCACACCGGCGCCGCGCTCGTGCGCGACGACCTGTGCGCGGAGGCCATCCGCCTCGGCGGGATGCTCGCCGAGCTGATGCCCGACGAGGCGGAGGCGCTCGGGCTGCTGGCTCTCATGGAGCTGCAGGCGTCGCGGGCCGCTGCGCGCGCCGACGCCGACGGCAACCTCGTCCTGCTCGCCGATCAGGACCGCGCGCGCTGGGACCGAGCCCGCATCGCGCGCGGCCACGCGTGGCTCGCGCGCGCGGGCTCGATCGAGCATGGCGGACCGTACCAGCTCCAGGCGGCCATCGCCGCCTGCCACGCCCGCGCGGCGTCGTGGGAGGCCACCGAGTGGCCGCGCATCGTCGCGCTCTACGCGACGCTGGCCGAGGTCGCGCCCTCGCCGGTGGTGGACCTGAATCGCGCGGCGGCCATCGGCATGGCCGAGGGCCCGGCGGCCGGGCTCGCCGCGCTCGACCGGATCGACGTGGCGCCGCTGCGCGCCTATCATCTGCTGCCGGCGGCCCGCGCCGAATTCCTGCGCCGGCTCGGCCGCCGCGCGGAGGCGGCCGCGGAGTACCGTGCGGCGCTGGGGCTCGTCGACAACACGCGCGAGCGCGCGTTCCTGGCCGCGCGGCTCGCCGAGTGCGACATCGCCGACTGACGGCAGGGAGGACGCAATCGTGCTGACCCGCATCGACCACGTCATGATCTGCATGCCGGATCTCCGGCAGGGCATCGAGGCCTACACGCGCATCGGGTTCAGCGTCCATCCCGGCGGCGATCACACGAGCGGCGGCACCCACAACGCGATCGCGTTCTTCGAGGACGACTACCTCGAGCTGCTGAGCGTGCGCGGCGGCCGGCAGCACGAGACCGGCGCCACCCTGATGGATTTTCTCGCGCGGGGCGGCGGCCTGCGGTACATCGCGCTGCAGAGCGACGACCTGGCGGCGGATGTGGCGGCGATGCGGCGGCGCGGCGTCGACGTGAGCGAGCCCTCCGACGGCGGACGCCGCACGCCGGCCGGGCAGGAGCTGCGCTGGAGATTCGCGCGGCTCGGGCCCGAGCACCCGCTGCCGATCTTGTTCATCCAGCACGTCACGCCGCTGGCCGAGCGGCGCCGCGGCCACACCGGCGAGCATCCCAACGGCGTGCTGGCCACGGAGCGCGTGTACATCGCCGTCCCCGACGTCGCCAAGGCCGCCGAGACGTACGCGCGGGTGCTCGGCATGCCGGTGCCGCGCGTGCAGCGCGGCAACGTGATCAAGGCCGACATGGCCGTGTTCGATCTCGGCGAGACGGGCTTGACGGTGGCGCAGCCGGCCGAGCCCGGGCCCGCCGCCGAGGCGCTGGCGCGCCGGGGGCCCGGGCCCTTCCAGGTGCTCTATCGGACGCGCAGCATGGACGCCGCCGCGAAGTGGATGGCCGATCACGGGATGCCGCCGCCGGCGCGCGGCATCCGTAACACCGGCGAGCAGGCGATGCTGGTTCCGCCGACGGACGCGTGCGGCGTCTACGTCGGCCTGTTCGGGCCAGCGTAGAACGCGGTTTAGAGGAGCGCCACGGCTTCGCCGGGGCGCTCCGAACGCTCGGGGGGTTTGGGGGGCCATTTCGGGGCCCCCCATCTTCTAGATCACGCCGTCCTTGCGCAGCTGCTCGAGCTCCGTGTCGCCGTAGCCGAGCAGCCGGCCGTAGATCTCCGCGTTGTGCTCGCCGAGCAGCGGTGCGCGGGCGACCTCGGTGGGCGAGGCCGACAGCCGCACCGGGTTCGCGGGCATCGGATACTTGCCGCGCCGCGGATGCTCCAGCTCGGTGATCATGCCGCGCGCCTTCATGTGTGGGTCGGCCAGCACCTCGTTGGAGTCGAGCACGGCGCCGCAGGGGATGCCGGCGCCGGCCAGGATCTCGAGCGCCTCGTGCTTCGTGTGCTTCTCCGTCCACGCCTCGATCATCGCGTCGATCTCGTCGATGAACTGCACGCGGTCGCGGCGGTCGGCGTAGCGGGGGTCGCCGGCCAGCTCGGGCCGGCCGCAGATGGTCACGAGCGACTTCCACATCTCGGCCGTCGCGCAGTGGACGAACACGTAGTCGTTGGATCCGCCGGGCCGGCAGCGGTAGATGTTGGACGGCGCCGCTGCCGCCGAGCGGTTGCCCTGGCGCGGCGCCGGCTTGCCGGTGACGTAGCTCTCGCGCAGGTGGATACGCAGGAGATTCACCACCGCTTCCTGCTGAGCGACCTCGACCTGCTGGCCGACACCGGTCGTCTGACGCTGGACGATCGCGGCGAGGATGCCGATGGCGGTGTGCAGGCCGGCGCCCGTGTCGGCGAGCCCCCCGATGGCCTTGGTCGGCGGGCCGTCGGGCGAGCCCGTCATGCTCATGGCGCCCGCCATCGCCTGGGCGATCCACTCGAACGACTTGTAGTCCGCGTACGGGCCGGTGCTGCCGAAGCCCTTCACGGAGGCGGCGATGATGCGCGGGTTGAGCGTCTTGAGTGACTCGTAGCCGAAGCCGAGACGCTCCATCGCGCCCGGACCCATGTTCTCGACGACGACGTCGGCGGTCTTCACGAGATCCTCGAAGATCGCGCGGCCACGCGCCGATTTCAGATTCAGCGTCACGCCCTTCTTGTTGGAATTCAGCAGGAGGAAGAACCAGGCGTCCTCGCCGCGCTTGTCGGAGAGCGCGGTGCGGCCGGGCTCGCCGGCCGGCGGCTCGACCTTGATCACGTCGGCGCCGAGCCACGCGAGCATCTGCGTGCAGGAGGGGCCGGCTTCGTACTGAGTCAGGTCGAGCACGCGGATTCCGTCGAGCGCTTTCGGCATGGTGTAGTCTCCCGTTGGTCGAGACTGTAGCAGATTCGTCCATCCCAGGAAGGAGCCCAACATGCCGCGTCTCGCTCCGATCACCGGCAAGGCCGACGTTGTCGCCGAACACCATCGCGTCGTCGACGCCGTCGAGAAGATCTTCGGCGGGGTGCGCGGACCGTTCAGCATGCTGCTGCACAGTCCCAGGCTGGCCGAGCGCGTGCTGGGCCTCGTCACGTTCTTCCGCGACGAGAGCGTCGTCGAGCCGAAGCTGCGCTCGGTGGCCATCCTGGCCGCGGTGCGTGAGCGTGAGGCCGCCTACGTGTGGGCGGCCCAGGTCCGCGCCGCCCGCGCCAACGGCGTGGGCAACGACGTGATCGACGTCCTGCGCGCGAAGGGCGACGCGGGAACGCTGCCGGCGGAGGAGCGGAGCATCGTGACGTACGTGCGGCAGCTCATGCGCACCAACCGCGTGGACCAGGCGGTCTTCGACGCGCTCGAGAGCCGGCACGACGCGCAGTGGATGGTCGAGCTGACGGCGGCGGCGAACTACTTCGCGCTGCTGTCGGGCGTGGTCAACGCGTTCGAGGTGGCGGCGCCGCCGGACGGCGACAAGCTGTCCGCGTAGCGCCCGCTCAGCCGACGGGTCGTAGCCCGACCGCGGAGGCGCCCGCCCCGCGCTCGGGCTCGACCGAAAAGCCGAACCGCTCACAGCCCCGGCTGGCGCGCGTGAGCGTGCACCCGAAGAGCGTCACCACGTAGATCGAGCCGAACACCGCGTAGCCCATCCGCAGGGTCGATTTCAACGAGTCGAAATTGTTGGACTCGACATAGGAGACCAGTCCCTTGAGCCCGTTCGCGAGATAGTGGCGCAGCGCCAGCGTCATGCCGATCGCGTGCAGCCGCTGTCCGCGATAGGCCGGATGCGTGAGCCCTTTGTACATGTAGACGTAGTTGCGGCTGAAGCTCAGGATGAGATGCGAGGGATGGATGCGTGACGGCTTCGTCGAATACCATCCGTAGGACGCCAGCCTCGTCCCGTCGAAGATCCCGTAGCACGCGTCACCCTTGGCGAGGGCTTCCTCCAGGAAGGTCTTGGGCAGGTGGTTCTCGGGATCCCTGGCGAAGCGTCGGAGCATCTCCGAGGTGAGGAACATCGAGGTGTAGGGCGCGGGAGGGGTCAGGAACTCCGGATCGACCCGCTCGATCCAGACGCCTCGCAGGATTTTGAGCCCGACGACGGAATTGACGGCCTTCAGCGCCAGGTCGTGGAGGGCGTCGAGCGGCCCGTGTCGCTGGGCCGTGAGGCGGATCTTGTCGAAGCGTCCCGTCAGGGCTGCCGCTCCCGGCGGTACTGGCGCATCAGGGTCATGTTATCGCGGGCGACGCCTTGACTCCGAGCCCTAACTGACGCAGCCTCGGAGGCCCATGGGAGGATGCGGATGACGACCCAGGCCACCGAACCCCGGCTCGACCTCGAGCAGAACCTCCACTTTTATCGGCAGATGGCGAAGATTCGCGCCTTCGAGGAGCAGGTGAACGAGCTGTACAAGAGCGCGAAGATGCCGGGCCTCGCCCACCTCTATGTCGGCGAGGAGGGCGTGGCCGTGGGCGTGTGCGAGGCGCTGCGCCGCGACGACTTCATCACGAGCACGCACCGCGGGCACGGCCATTGCCTGGCCAAGGGCGCGTCGGTCAACCGCATGTTCGCCGAGCTGCTCGGCAAGGAGCCGGGGTACTGCCGCGGCAAGGGCGGCTCGATGCACATCGCCGATCCGGAGACGGGCAACCTCGGCGCCAACGCGATCGTCGGCGGCTCCGCCGGCATCGCCACCGGCGCCGCGCTGTCGGCCAAGATGCGCGGCAGCGGCCAGGTCGCCGTGTGTTTCTTCGGCGACGGCGCGCTCGGGCAGGGGCTGCTCTACGAGGCGATGAACATGGCGGCGCTCTGGAAGCTGCCCGTCATCTACGTCTGCGAGAACAACCTGTACGGCGAGTACACGCCGTGCGGCGAGACGATCGCCGGCGAGATCCTGGCGCGGGCCAAGGCGTTCGGCATCCACGCCGAGACCGTCGACGGCCAGGACGTGCAGGCGGTCAACGCGACCATGAAGCGCCTGGTCGAGCGCGCGCGCCGCGGCGAGGGCCCTGCCTTCGTCGAGTGCCGGACGTATCGCTACTACGGGCATCACGTGGGCGACGTCAACCGGGACTACCGCACGCGTGAGGAAGAGAAGGAGTGGATGAGCACGCACGATCCGCTCCGCACCCTGGCCGGGCGGTTGAAGGGCCTGGTCGACGAGGGCACGTTCGAGCGCATCGAGACCGACGTGAAGGCGGAGATCGACACCGGCGTGCAGTATGCGCTGGCCGCGCCGTATCCCGACGCGAAGCAGGTGGACGAAGACGTCTACGCGTGAGGGTTGAATGGACTACGGACTCTTCACGATGCCGTCACATCCACCCGAGCGCAGCCTGTACGACGGGCACCAGTGGGACCTCCAGCAGCTGCGCTGGGCGGACGAGCTGGGGTTCAGCGAGGCGTGGATCGGTGAGCACCACACGGCGCCGTGGGAGCCGCACCCGTCGCCCGATCTCCTCGTGGCCCAGGCGCTACTACAGACCGAGCGCATGCGCATCGGCCCCGGCGGCTTTCTCATGCCGTACCACCACCCCGCCGAGCTCGCCAATCGCGTGGCGATGCTGGATCACCTCGCCCAGGGGCGACTGAACTTCGGCGTGGCGGCGAGCGGGCTGCCGAGCGACTGGGCCATGTTCAACGTCGACGGCAATGCCGGGCAACACCGTGAGATGACGCGCGAGGCGCTCGAGATCATCCTGCGTCTCTGGAGCGACGAGCCGGAGTTCGATCACAAGGGCAAGTACTGGCACGTCACCAAGACCGGCACGATGATCGGCACCCTCAAGCCGCACATCGTGCCGTTCCAGAAGCCTCACCCGCCGATCGGCGTGGCCGGCGTCAGCAAGGGCTCCGACACGCTGAAGCTCGCCGGCGAGCGCGGCTTCTGGCCGATGAGCCTCAACCTGAACCCCGCCTACGTCGGCAGCCACTGGGAGTCCGTGGAGCTTGGCGCGGCGCGCACCGGCCGGACGCCGAAGCGCGCGGACTGGCGTCTCGTGCGCGAGGTCTTCATCGCCGACACCGACGCGGAGGCGATGCGACTCTCGGCCGGCGGCATGATGGGCCGGATGATGCGGGAGTACTTCCTGCCGCTCCTCGCGTTCTTCCAGTTCACCGAGTTCCTGAAGCACAAGCCCGACGTGCCCGACTCCGACGTCACGCCCGAGTACTGCGCCAAGCACAACTGGCTGGTGGGCTCGCCGGCCACGGTGACCGAGCGGCTCCACGCGATCTACGAGGAGGTCGGCGGCTTCGGCACGCTGTTGCTGTTCTGCTTCGACTACGTGGACAACCCCAAGGCGTGGCGGCACTCGATGGAGCTGCTGGCGCGCGAGGTCATGCCGCGCTTCAAGAACCTGCTGCCGAAGTGAGCGCGCGGCGTGTCGTCGTCTTCCTCTGCGCGGTGATGGCGATGGGCGCGATCCCAGACGCGCGAGGCCAGACGCCGGCGTCGCCTCCCGTCGAAGGCAACATCTATTCCGTCACCTACGTCGAGGTCATGCCTCCGTCCGCGACAGCAGCGCTCGCGGTCCTCAAACGTTACCGTGAGGCGGCCAGCCGGGAGGACGGAAATCTAAGGTCCGAGGTGGCGCAGCGCATCGGCGAGCCCCACGAGTTCGTGGTCCTCGCGGTGTGGAGGGACCGGGCCGCGTTCGAGGCTCACGCCAAGGGGACAAGCTCGACGGACATGCGGGAGAGGATCGCGGCGATCCGCAACGCGCCGACCGACGAGCGCGTGCATACCGCCCTCTCGGTCGGCCGCCTCGAGTCGAAGATCACGCACGGGGCCATGTACGTCGTGACCCACGTCGACGTCATTCCCCCGCGCAAGGACGACGGCATCGCCGCCGTCAGGCAGCTCGCTGACGACAGCCGCCTGCACGAGGGCAACCTGCGCTTCGAGGTCGTGCAGCAGATCAATCGTCCGAATCACTTCACGGTCGTGGAGATCTGGAAGGACGCGAACGCGACGGAAGCCCACTCCATGGCGCCCGCGACGCGCCGGTTCCGCGACAAGCTCGCGCCGGCGACGGGCGCCCTCTACGACGCACGGAAGTACAAAGCGGTCGACTAGGTTTACGTGATGAACCGCCGCCCGGCGTCGGTCAGCGTCGCCGTTCTCGTTGCCGCGTCGTAGTCGATCAACCCTTCGGCCACGAAGCTCTCCATCATTTTCGAGAAGCCCTGGTGCGCGATCAGGAACCTCTCCGAGCTGTGCTGGTGCATCTCGCCGAGGGTGGCCGCGGCGCCTTCCCGCTTCGCCAGCCACGCGAGCACCCCCTTGCGCGCCTTCTCGAAGTACGCCTTCTGCCGCTCCTCGGATGCTGGCTCCGTCATGGTCCACCCACCGGGCGTCAGCCCCCCGCCGGCGGCTCGATGTGGCCGCCGAACTTGTGACGCATCGCCGACAGGACCCGCTCCGCGAACGTGTGCTCCTGGCGCGATCGGAACCGGGCGAACAGCGAGGCCGAGAGCACGTTCACGGACACGCCCTCCTCGATCGCCGCGATCAGCGTCCAGCGTCCTTCCCCCGAATCCTGGACGACGCCGGTGAAGTTGGAGAGGCTCGGATTCTCGACGAGCGCCTGCGCCGTCAGGTCGAGGAGCCAGGAGGACACGACCGAGCCGCGCCGCCACACCTCCGTGATGTCGGGGATGTTCAGCTCGTAACGAAGGTCGGGCTCGAGATCCGTCGAGCCGGCGTTCTTGAAGACGTCGAGTCCCTCCGCGTAGGCCTGCATCAAGCCATACTCGATCCCGTTGTGGATCATCTTGACGAAGTGACCCGCGCCCGACGGCCCGCAGTAGAGATAGCCGTGCTCCGCGGTCCCCGAGAGCTTCTCGCGCCCGGGGGTGCGCGCGATCGTGCCCATCCCCGGCGCGAGCGTCCGGAAGATCGGGTCGAGACGCTCGACCACGTCCTGCTCGCCGCCGAGCATGAGGCAGTAGCCCCGCTCGAGCCCCCAGACACCGCCGCTGGTGCCGACATCGACGTAGTGGATCTTCCTGCCACGCAGGATCTTCATCCGGCGGACATCGTCCTTGTAGAAGGAGTTCCCGCCGTCGATGATCGTGTCGCCCGGCTCCAGGCTCTCCGCCAGCTCCATGACGACCTGCTCGGTGGCTGCCCCCGCCGGCACCATCACCCACGCGACGCGCGGCGCCTTCAGGATGGTCGCGAAGTCCTTCAGCGTCGTGGTGCCCTTGGCCCCTTCGCTCACGAGCTGCTGCACGGCCTTGGAGTCGGTCGCGAAGCCGACGACCTCGTGCCCGCCCCGCAGGAGCCGCCGCGCCATGTTGCCGCCCATTCGGCCGAGTCCAACCATTCCGATCTGCATGGTGTCCGCTCCCCTCGTCGCGTCGTCAGGCGATCGCCTGCTCGATGGTCGCGCGCAGCTTCTTGAGTCCGGCCGCCACGTCCGATCCCAGGTGCACCCGCAGCGCGCGGCGGCCCCGCTCCTCGAGCACCTCGAGGTCGCCGCGGGCCTGCGCCGCCTTCACCACGCCGAACGTGTATGTCTGTCCCGGCACCGGCAGATCCGCCGCGTCGTCGCAGGTGATCTGCAGGAAGACCCCCGAGCTCGGGCCGCCCTTGTAGGCCTGGCCGGTCGAGTGAAGGAAGCGCGGGCCGAAGCCGACGCAGGTGGCGACCTTGTATCGGTCACGGATCGCCGTCCGCATCTTCTGCAGCTCGGCCTCGTGCGCGTCCGTCATCTCGATGTACGCCAGCAGGGCGACGTAGTCATTGGCCTTGACCCTGGCCAGATGCCGCGCGAGCTGCGCGGCAACGTTGCGGTCGTCGATGCGGAGCAGCGTCTCGGGGGGCAGCGTACCGGTCCTCTCGTATTCGGTGGTCAGCTTGCGCGTCGCCGTCTTGCTCGCCTCGACATCCGGCTGGTTGAACGTGTTGATCCCGAGCACGGCGCCGGCCACCGCCGTGGCGAATTCCCAGCGGAAGAACTCCGCGCCGAGGTCGTAGGGATCTTCGATCTCGATACGCACCACCGGCTGGCCGGCCGCCTCCAGCGCGGTGACGTGCTCATCCTGACGCGCGTCGGGCGCCGACGCCAGACGGACGTAGACGAACAACCGGTCAGCTCCGTACGCGGCGGGGGCGCCGAGCGGCTCGCGGTCGACGGGGACGAGCCCCTGGCCTTCCTTGCCCGTGGACTCGGCGATGAGCTGTTCGAGCCATGCGCCGAGGGTGTGGATCGCGGGCGAGGTGATCAGCGTCACCTTGTCGCGACCGTGGGTGCCGAGGACGCCCATGACGATGCCCAGCACCGCGCCGGGGTTTTCCTGGACGGGCACCGACGAGGCGCAGGCCTTGGCCATCTGGTCGGCCTGGCCGAGGAAACGGGCGACGTCGATGCCCATGACGGCCGCGGGCACCAGGCCGAAGTCGGAGAGCGCCGAGAAGCGGCCGCCGATCGACGGCAGGCCGAAGAACACGTGGCGGAAGCGATCCGCCTCCGCGACCCGGTGCAGCTTCGATCCCGGATCGGTGATGGCGATGAAGCGGCTGCCGACGCGGTCGGGGCCGACGACCTCGCGGGTGCGCTCGAAGAAGTACTGCTTGAAGATGTTCGGCTCGAGGGTGCTGCCCGACTTGCTCGAGACGACGAAGAGCGTCTTCCCCAGATCGACCTTCCGCTCGACAGCCTTGATCTGCGCGGGATCGGTCGAGTCCAGCACGTGCAGCTCCGGGTGGCCCGCGATCTTGCCGAAGGTCATCTTGAGGACCTCCGGGCAGAGGCTCGAGCCGCCCATGCCGAGCAGCAGCACGTGGCCGACACCGCTGCTCCTGGCGTCGGCCTGGATCTTGTGGAGATGGTCGATGTTGGCGATCTGGTCGTCGGTGATGCCGAGCCAGCCGAGCCAGTCGGCCTCGTCCGACCCGGTCCACAGCGTGGCGTCGCGCGCCCACAGGCGCCGCACCTTGCCGCCGGTCTCCCAGTCGCGGACCACCGTGCGGACGGCAGCGTCGAGGTCGGGCGGCAGCGTGACGGTCTGGCGCTTGACCAGCTCGGGGGAGGCGAAGCGCTTGGACACCGCCGCGATCAGCTTGACGAAGGCGTCGACGAAGATCTTGACACCCTCGTTGAGCAGCGTGTCGGTGACCGCCGTCATGGAGATGCCGACCTTCTCGAGCGTCTGCATCGTGTCGGCCGCCTCCTCGAGGTTCGCCTCGAGGCTGGCGCGGGGCCGCCCGTGGTCGCGGAACGCGTCGAAGGTCGCGGGCGGGATCGTGTTGACGGTGTCCTTGCCGATCAGCTCCTCGACGTAGACGACGTCCCGGTAGTTCGCGTTCTTGGTGGACGTCGAGGCCCACAGGAGCCGCTGTGTCTGCGCGCCCCTGGCGGCCAGCGCCTGCCAGCGCGGGCCCGCGTAGATCTCCTTGTAGCGCTGGTAGGTGAGCTTGGCGTTGGCGATCGCCACCTTGCCGAGCAGGCCCTTGAGGAGCGCCGCTTCCATGGCGTCCGTCGAGGTCTTCAGCCGCTCGCCGACCCTGGCGTCGATCAGCGCGTCGATGCGGCTGATGAAGAAGCTGGCGACGCTCGCCACGTGGCTCACGTCGCCGCCCGCCTTGCCGAACGCCTCGAGCCCCTCGATGAAGGCGGTGGCCACGCGCTGGTACGCCTCCGGGGCGAAGAGCAGCGTCACGTTGACGTTGATGCCGTCGGCGATCAGCTGCTGGATGGCCGGGATGCCGGCGGGCGTCGCGGGCACCTTGATCATCACGTTCTCGCGCGCCACCGCCTTCCACAGCCGGCGCGCCTCGGCGGTCGTGCGCCCGGTGTCGTTGGCGAGGTCGGGTGACACTTCGAGGCTCACGTAGCCGTCCCGCCGCCCGGTGGCCACGTAGAGGGGCGCAAGGACGTCGGCGGCTTCCTGGATGTCGCGGATCGCGAGCCGCTCGTAGACCTCCTTGGCATCGAGGTTCTTGTGGCGCTCGAGCGCCTTGAGATCGGCCTCGTAGTCGTTCGAGCCGGCGATCGCCTTCTCGAAGATCGCGGGATTCGAGGTGACGCCCCGGAGCCCGTCCTCGTCGAGCAGCCGCTGGAGCTCGCCGCTCGTGATCAGGCTCCGGCGGATGAAGTCGAGCCAGACGGACTGGCCGTAGTTCTGCAAGATCTTCAGGGGATTCGTCTGCCGACGGCGCAGCACGGTGCGGGCCGCGTTGACGACGTTCTCGGGCGTGAACCCGAACTTCGTCTGCAGCTCTTTGAGGGGCGCGGAGGCGCCGAACGTCTTCATGGCGATGATCTCGCCGTCGGGGCCCACGTACCGCCCCCAGCCGAACGTCGACGCCTGCTCGACGGCGACGCGCGCCGTGATCGACGGCGGCAGCACGCTCTCCTTGTATTTCCGGTCCTGGCGCTCGAAGAGCTCCCAGCACGGCATGCTCACCACCCGCACCTTGAGCCCCTCCGCCGTGAGGCGCTCGTAGGCGTTCACGCAGAGCGAGACCTCGCTGCCCGAGGCGAGCAGGATGACGTCCGGCTTGCCGTCGACGGCGTCGGCGAGCACATAGGCGCCGCGCGCCACGCCACTGGCCGATCCGTACTTCGCGCGGTCGAGGGTGGGCAGCGCCTGCCGCGACAGGATCAGCGCCACGGGCTCGTGGCGCAGCGTCATGACGAGACGCCACGCCTCCACGACCTCGTTGGCGTCGCCGGGACGGATGGTCAGCAGCCCGGGAATCGCGCGCAGCGACGCGAGCTGCTCGATCGGCTGGTGGGTCGGGCCGTCCTCGCCGACGCCGATGGAGTCGTGGGTGAAGACGGAGACAACGGGCAACTCCATCAGCGCGGAGAGCCGGATGGCCGGCCGCATGTAGTCGCTGAAGATCAGGAAGCCCGAGCCGTACGCTCTGACCTTCGAGAGCGAGAGGCCGTTGAGGATCGAGCCCATCGCATGCTCGCGGATCCCGAAGTGGAAGTTCCGCCCCTCGGGATGCGCGGCCGTGAAGTCACCCGCGCCCTCGAAGGTCAAGCGCGTCTTCGTCGAGGGCGCGAGGTCGGCGGCGCCGCCGATGAGCCACGGCGTGTTCTGGGCGAGGATGTTGAGCACCTTGGCCGAGGCATCGCGGCCGGCCACTCCCTTGGGGTCGGCGGCGAACGGCGCGAGGCCCTTGTCCCAGCCGTCGGGGAGCCGCCGGTGCTGCATCTTGAAGAGGTGGTCGGCGAGCTCGGGGTACGTGGCCCTGTACGCCTCGAACTTCGCCAGCCACGCCTCGCGCGCGGCGTGCCCGCGCGCGCCCACGCCGGCGGCGAAGTGCTCGCGCACGCCGTCGGGCACGAGGAAGCGCGCGTCCTCGGGCCAGCCATAATTCCGCTTCGTCAGCCGGATCTCTTCGTCGCCCAGCGGCTCGCCGTGCGCGGCGTGGGTGTCCTGCTTGTTGGGCGCGCCCCAGGCGATGTGGCTGTCCACGATGACGAGGGTGGGCCGGTCGCGCGTCGTCCGAAAGGTCGTGAAGGCGCGCTCGAGCATCTCGAGGTCGTTGGCGTCGCCGACGCGCGTCACGTTCCAGCCGTAGGAGATGAAGCGCGTCGCCACGTCTTCGCTGAAGGCCCACTCGGTGTGGCCCTCGATCGTGATCTTGTTGTTGTCGTAGACCCAGCACAGGTTGGCGAGCTTCAGGTGGCCGGCGAGCGAGGCGGCCTCGCTCGAGACGCCCTCCATCATGCAGCCGTCCCCGGCGAGCGCGTAGACGTCGTAATCGAACATCTCGAAGCCCGGACGGTTGAAATGGCTGGCCATCCACTTCGCCGCGATCGCCATGCCGACGCTGGTGGCGACGCCCTGGCCGAGCGGCCCCGTCGTCGTCTCGACCCCCGACGTCCAGCGGTACTCGGGGTGACCGGGGCACTTGCTGTCGAGCTGGCGAAAGCGCTTGATGTCATCGAGCGTGACCGAGAGCTGGCCCAGGCGCTCGTACTGCGGGTTCACCGCCTTGACGCCCGTGAGGTGGAGCATCGAGTACAGCAGCATCGAGGCGTGGCCGATCGAGAGCACGAACCGATCGCGGTTGGGCCAGATCGGGTCGTCGGGATCGAACCTCAGGAAGCGTTGCCAGAGCGTGTAGACGACGGGCGCCATGGCCATCGCGGTCCCGGGATGGCCCGAGTTCGCCTGCTGGACGGCGTCCATCGCGAGGGTGCGGATCGTGTTGATCGAGAGCTGGTCGTGGTTCACGCTATCCTCCCATCAGCAACCTCACCTGCCGATCGAACGCCTGCTCGGCGGCGATATTCACCTTGTAGCGCGCCTTCGACGCCTCCAGAATCGACCGCGCGAACTCGGGATGGTCACGAAGCACGCGGTTGAAGTCGCGCTGGTCGAGCACGAAGAGGTCGCAGTACTCCCTGGCGCGGACGGAGGCGGTGCGAGGCTCGGAGAGGAGCAGGCTGATCTCGCCGAAGAAGCTGCCGGCGCCGAGCGTCGCGAGGGCCGTGCCGTCCCGGTCGAGGACCTCGACCTCACCGTTCACCAGGACGTACATCTCGCGGCCGATGTCGCCCTTCCTGACGATCAAGTCGCCGGGCGCGTACACTTCCGGCTTGAGCGCCATGGCGATGTTGTGCTGGAAGATGGCGTCACAGGCCGAAAAGAGCGGCACTTGCTCGATCACGCTGCGGTTGACGACCTCGAGCCACTTGCGGCCGTCGCGCTCGATCAGGTCGAAGGCGGCCTTCGGTCCCCACGATCCCGCGGGGTAGTTCGGGAAGTCCTCGGCGGGGCTGGCCGCCCAGACGTCCAGGATGGGCTGGGCGATCTTCCAGGCCGACTCCACCAGATCCGTCCGTGAGAAGAGCATCGCGTCGCCGAGCATGCAGTGGTAGAGCAGCACCTCGTAGCCCGTCGCGCGCGCCGCCTGGAACGCCTCCCGGTAGTCGAAGCGCATGTTGACCTTCTGGAGATTCATGGACGGGCCGGGGTGCTTGGCCTGAAAGCGGACCTCGATCTCCTGATCGGGCTGGATGTGGAAGATGAGCTGGTTCGACTCCAGCCGCTCCATGGCCGGGGTCTCGCGGAAGATGACCTCGGGCGCTTTCTTGAGCTGCACGAGGATCTCCGTCCCGCGTCGCCAGAGCGCCTTGCCCGACCGGAGGTAGATCGGCACGCCCTCCCACCGCCAGTTGTCGATGAAGACCTTGATGGCGGCGAAGGTTTCCGTGCGGGACTGCGGGTCGACCTGTGGCTCCTGCCGGTACCCCACCGCGTCCGTGCCGTCGGCTTTACGACCGCGGCCGTACTGTCCGCGCACCGTGTTGGTCAGCACGTCCTCCGGACGCATGATCCGCACGGCGTCCAGCACCTTCGCCTTCTCGTTGCGGATGGCCTCCGGCCTGAAGGAGATGGGCGGCTCCATGCAGAGGTAGGCGAGCATCTGGAACATGTGGTTCTGGATCATGTCGCGCACCACGCCCGCGCGCTCGTAGTAGCGGCCGCGCCCCTCGACGCCCACCGTCTCGGCCACCGCGAGCTGGATGTGGTCGATGTGGTTCCGGTTCCACAGCGGCTCGAACATTCCGTTGGAGAAGCGGAAGGCCAGGAGGTTCTGGACCGTCTCCTTCCCGAGGTAATGGTCGATGCGGTAGATCTGGTCCTCGCGCCAGTGCTTCAGCAGCTCGCGGGACAGCTCGATGGCCGAGGCCAGGTCGTGGCCGAACGGCTTTTCCACGACGACCCGTCGCCAGCCACGGTCGGCCGCCGTTCCGCCCGCGCGCGCGAGGTGCGCGGAGATGAGACCGAAGAGCGGCGGCGGCACCGCCAGGTAGTAGAGGACGTTGCCCTCGGTCTGCCACTCGCCGTCCAGCTGCGTGACGAGGGCCGCGATGCGCGCGTACGTCGTCGCGTCCTCGAACGCGCCGGGGCTGTAGGAGAGGTGGCGGACGAAATCGCTCCAGACCTCGTCGTCGAACTGCTTGCGGGTCGAGAACTGGCGGATGTCCGTCGACATCTTCGCGCGGAACTGCTCGGTCGTCAGCTCGTCCATCGCCACGCCGACCAGCGCGAACCGCTTGGGCAGGAGACCGTCGCACGCCAGGTTGTAGAGGGCCGGCATCAGGAGCCGCCTGGTGAGATCGCCGGAGGCCCCGAACATGACCATCACGCACGGCTGCCCCGTGGGCGCCGCAGAATCGGCAGACCGGTCGAGGGTCACCCGGGGAGTATACCCTTCGCGCCGGGGCCTCAGGCGCAGCTCGTGAGACGCTCCTTCACCGGGGATCGAGCGGCGCGACGTCGATGCGCGCCGTCATCGCGTGGCGCGCGTGCGGCGTCAGGCGCACCGCGTGCGGCCCGCAATTCGCCGTCTCGACGCACACGAAGCGGCGCCACACGTCGCCGCCGATGTCGGGCACGGCCCGCGCTTTCTCGGACCCGGGGTTCCACACGACCGTCGTGCGGGACTGGCGCTTGTCGACCCGGATCCGCCGTCTCAGGATGGGATCGTCGACGGTGCAGGGCGCCGTCGTGTCGAGGAACACGCGATCGGTCTCGCCGGCGAGGGCCAGCGGCCCGGAGCCGGCGGCCGTGTCTCGCATCCCGTCGACCTTGTCCACGAAGCGGGTGCGCTCGAGCCCGTGGATGCGGATCGCCTCCACGTCGCCGACGGCCAGATAGGTGTGCAGCGCGAGCTCGTACACGATCTCGTCGCGTCCCGTGTTCTCGACCTCGGCCGTCATCGTCAGTGACGCGCCGAGCGACAGGGTGAGCGAGAGCGTGAAGGCGGCGTTCCAGTACGCGCGCGTCTCGGCATCGGAGGCCAGGCGCAGGGCCACGCGAACGTCTCGGGCGTCGTCACGCGTCAGCTCGTCGACCTGCCACATCCGGGTTCGCGCGAAGCCGTGCGCGGGCTTGCGCGCGTCGCTCGGATGCGCGGCGAACCACGGAAAGCAGACCGGCACGCCGCCGCGAATCGCCGTGCCGGCGGTGAAGGCCGACCGCGGACTGAGGAAGAGGACGGGCGCCGATTGGCCCGCCGGCGCCCACTCGCAGAGGTGCGCGCCGTACGGCGTGAGACGCGCGCGACATCGATCCGTCTCGACCACGAGAAAGGGCAGGCCGCCCGGGCCGCGCTCCCAGGCGGCGCCGTCTATCGAGACCAGAGACCGCCCGCGAGGTAGCCGCCGTCGACGGCGAGGGTGTGACCGGTGACGTAGCTGGCGTCGTCGGAGGCGAGGAAGAGCGCGGCACGAGCCACCTCGTCGACGTCGCCGAAGCGTCCCATCGGGATGCGGTCGACGCGCCGCCGCCGCGCCTCCTCGGGCAGGCTCCGCGTGAGCCGCGTGTCGATCTGCGCGGGCGCGATCGCGTTCACCGCGATGTGGTGCTTGGCCAGCTCCACGGCCAGGGTCTTGGTCAGCTCGATCACGCCGGCCTTGGCCACGTTGTAGCCGACGAGGTTCTCCACGCCGCGGAAGCCGTTGATCGACGCCGTCGCGATGATGCGTCCGCCCCCCTGCCTGACCATCTGGCGGGCGGCGGCCTGGCAGCAGAAGAAGACCCCGCTGAGGTTGACGCGCAGCACGCGGTGCCACTCGGCCTCGGGATGCTCCAGGAACGGCGCCGAGTGCGCGATGCCGGCGTTGGCGAACATCACGTCGAGGCGTCCGAGCTCGCTGACCACCCGATCCACGAAGTCCCGCACCTGGCCCGCGTCGCCCACGTCCATGCCGACGGCGAGGGCCCGGCCGCCGCCCGCGACGATCTCCTTGGCCACCGCCTCGGCGCCGGCGACGTCCACGTCGCCGAGGGCCACCGTCGCGCCCTCGGCCGCGAACAGGCGCGCGGTCGCGCGCCCGATGCCGAGCGCGCCGCCGGTGATCGCGGCGATCCGTCCCTGCAAGCGCATGCCGCCGCCAGTATACTGGCGTGCCTGACGACGGAGGAGGCCGGGATGAAAGCGATCGTCTTCACACAGACCGGCGGTCCCGAGGTGCTGGCCCTTGGCGACGTGCCGAAGCCCGACGTGCGGCCCGGGATGGCGCTCATCAAGATCCAGGCGATCGGCGTGAACTTTGCGGACACGCGCTTCCGCCAGGGGACGTACGTCGTGAAGCCGAAGCTTCCCGACACGCCGGGCATGGAGGCGGCGGGCGTGGTCGAGGCCGTTGGCGACGGCGTGACCGACGTGCGGCCGGGGGCGCGCGTGGCCGCGTTCACCGTCAAGTCGTACGCGGAGTACTGCCAGGCTCCGGCGTCCATGGTCATCCCGCTTCCCGACGTCGTGAGCTTCGTCGACGGCGCCGCGTTCCCGATCCAGGTGCTGACCGCCTATCACATGCTGCACACGGCCGACTCGACGGGCCCGGGCCGCACCGTCCTCGTGCACTCCGCGGCGGGCGGCGTCGGGCTGGCGGCGGTGCAGCTGGCCAGGGCCGCCGGCGCGCGCGTGCTCGGGACCGTGTCGAGCGACGCCAAGGCCCCGCTGGTGCGGGAGCACGGCGCGGAGGCCGTCATCAACTACGCCACCGAGAAGTTCGCCGACGAGGTGCTGCGGCTGACCGAGGGCCGCGGGGTGGATCTCATTCTCGACGCGGTGGGCAAGCCGACGTTCGAGGAGGGGCTGCGCTGCCTGGCGCCCTTCGGACACCTCATCCTCTACGGGCGCGCGGGGGGACCGACGGATCCGCTCAACGTCGCCACGCTGTCGCCGAAGTCGCAGAAGGTCAGCGGCTTCATGGTGCCGACGGTGACGCGGAACTTTCCCGACAGGACACGCGAAAGCGCCGAGCGCTGCTTCGCTCTCATGCGCGAAGGCCGGCTGCGGCTGCACATCGGCAAGACGTTCCCGCTCGCCCAGGCGGCCGACGCGCACCGCTATCTCGAGTCGCGGCAGTCGACGGGCAAGCTGATCCTCATTCCGTGACGGAGTCCACGCCATGATCAGCGTCTTCGCGCTCTGCACGGGCTCCATCGAGCTGGACCGCGCCAGCATGCTGTCCGACCTGGCGCCGGGGCAGCCGTGGACCGTGCCCGTCCTGAGCTTCCTCGTCGACCACCCGCGTGGCCGCCTGCTGTTCGACACCGGCGTGCACTGCCAGGCGCGCCTCGATCCGGTGGGTCGGCTCGGCCCCGAGCGGGTCAAGCGCCTGACCGTGAAGTCGAAGGAGGGTGACGACGCGGTGCCGCAGCTCGCGCGGCTCGGGCTGAAGCCCGACGACGTGCGCTACGTGGCGAACTCGCACCTGCACTTCGACCACTGCGGCGGCAACGAGTTCTTCCCGCGCGCGACTTTCCTGGTGCAGCGGCCGGAGCTGGACGCCGCGCGGCGCCCGGGCTTCGTGCCGGGCTACAGCCCGAGCCCCATCGACTTCGAGCACCCGCTCGACTACCAGATGCTCGACGGCGAGCACGATGTGTTCGGCGACGGCGCCGTCGTGCTGATCCCAACCTACGGCCACACGCCCGGCCACCAGTCATTGTTCGTGCGTGCGGGCAAGCAGGCGCAGATGGTCTGCGCCTCCGACGCCTGCTACACGCGCGACAACATGGACCGCGACGTGCTGCCGAAGATCCTGTGGGACGCCTCGGTCATGCGCGACTCGCTGGCCACGCTGCGCACGCTGCGCGACCAGGCGGGGGCCACGATGTTCTACGGCCACGATCCCGCGCAGTGGCAGACGATGCCGCGCGTGCCGGCGCCGGTGATCTGACGATGCTGACCCGCGAGGAGAGCGCGCTGTTGACCCTGGTCGGGCCCGCGACGCCGATGGGCGAGCTCATGCGGCGCTACTGGATCCCCGCGCTGCTCTCGGCGGAGCTCGTCCCGGCCGGCCGCGTCAAGCGGGTGCGGCTCCTCGGCGAGGATCTCGTCGCCTTCCGCGCTCCGGACGGGACGGTCGGACTGCTCGGGGAGTTCTGCTCGCATCGCGGCGCCTCGCTCTACTTCGGACGCAACGAAGCGGCCGGCCTGCGCTGCGTCTATCACGGGTGGAAATACGGCGCCGACGGGCAGTGCGTGGACATGCCGAACGAGCCGCCGGCGAGCAGCTTTACGGAGAAGGTTCGCCATCCCGCCTATCCCTGCGCCGAGCGCGGTGGCGTCGTCTGGACGTACATGGGCCCGACCAGTCCTCCGCCCGCGTTGCCCGAGCTCGAATGGGCGCTGGTGCCGGACGCGCACCGCTTCGTCTCGAAGTTCTACCAGGAGTGCAACTATCTCCAGGCGCTCGAAGGCGGCATCGACCCGGCGCACATCTCGTTCCTGCACGGCGTGCTCGACGCGGGTGACGAGGCGTTGCGCGATCTGGACCGGGCGTCGGCCGGGTTCGCCCTGGCCGCGCAGCTCGAGAAGGCGCCGCGGATCGACGTGGTCGACACGCCGTACGGCGCGCTGATCGGTGCCGAGCGCGACGCGCGAGACGGCATGGTCTACTGGCGCATCACGCAGTTCCACCTGCCGTTCCACACCATGCCGCCGACCGATCCCAAGCCCGATCCCGTCATGCACTCGCACATCTTCGTGCCGGTGGACGACGTGAACCTCGTCAACTGGTGCATCTCGTGGCATCCCACGCGCGCGCTGACCGAGGCCGAGCGCAGCGCGATGAGCAGCGGGGCGAGCATTCACATCCTGGACTATGCCCCCGCCACCAGCGAGGCCTACGGCGACATCCGGCCCGCCGCGCACGCGCGGAACGATTACCGGTGCGACTGGGACGCGCACGAGACGCGCAAGTTCTTCGGCGTCCCCGGCGTCGGCGTGCAGGACAAGGCGATCACGGAGAGCCAGCGGCCCATCGTCGACCGCACGCGCGAGCGCCTCGGCAAGGCCGACACCGCGATCATCAGGATCCGCAAGATCCTCATGGATGCGGCGCGCGCGCTGCGGGATCGCGGCACGCCGCCGCCGGGCCTGGCGTCGGCGTCGTTCCTGATCCGCCCCGCCTCCGTCCTCCTGCCCAAGGACGTGGCCTGGGTCGACGGCGCCCGCGCGCAGCTGGTCGCGCGCCCGACTACCGCGGCTTGAGCCGCACGTCCTCCAGCGGCGCCGACCACGGGTAGGGGTCGATGAGCATCAGCGCGGGCTCCGCCACGCGCGGCCCGAGCCCGCTCGGCCAGATGAACTCATAGAGCGGGCCGAACCTCACGCGGTCGTAGAGCAGCTGCTGGATCTGGTGGAGCAGCGCTTCCCGCTTTCGCCGGTCCGTCTCGCGCGCCTGTTGCTTGTAGAGCGCGTCGACGTCGGGATCGGCGCCGCGGGCGTACGCGCCGTCGCTCTGCACCGCGTCGGCCAACCGCGTGGCCGCGTTGCCGAAGTTCGCCATGGTGCACATGCAGACCCCGCGGAGCTTCTTGCCGCCCCAGGCCGACTGGAAGGCCGCGCGCTCCATCGTGCGCAGCCTCATCCGGATTCCCACCGCGCCGAAATATCCGATGATCGTCTCGCCCGCCGACCAGTAGGGCGGATAGGGATAGAAGTCGCCGCCGTCGAAGCCGTTGGGATAGCCCGCCTCCGCCAGCAGCTGCTTCGCCTTCGCGGGATCGTAGGCGTACGGCTCGAGGGGCAGCGCGAAGTCGAACGTGCGCGGGACCATGCTCCCCGTCGGCCGAGAGGCGCCCAGCGTCTCGGCCTCGCTGAGCCCGCGGCGATCGACGGCATGGTTCGCGGCGAGCCGCACGCGCCGGTCGTGCCACGGCGACTTGGGGTCCCACTGGTCGAAGAAATCCAGGTAGTGGACGCCGATCGCGCCCGAGAAGCCCAGCCGGATCGCGGGATCGCGCCTGAGCTCGAGCGCGGACGGCGCGTCGAGCATGTACGCGACGTCGACCTCGCCGGTCTTCAGCATGGCGGCCCGCGTGGTGGGGTCGGGGACCGTCTTGAACACCAGCCGCTTCACCGACGGCACCTTGCGCCAGTGACCTTCGAAGGCTTCCATCACCAGCTCCACGCCGGGCGTGTGGCTCACGAACTTGTAGGGCCCGAGCCCGACGGGCTGTTTCTTGAAGCCCTCGTCGCCGACCTTCTCGACGTACTTCCGGGGCACGATCCAGCCCGCGCCGGTCGCCAGCGTTCCGTAGAACGCCATGAAGTCGGGGAAAGGCTCGTGGAGATGGAAGCGCACGCGGGAGGCGCCGACCACCTCGACCTCCCTCACCCGGTCCTTGAGGACCTTGCCGACCTTGGACCGCTGGAAGCTGAACTTCACGTCGTCGGCGGTGAAGGGGTCGCCGTTGTGGAACTTCAGGCCCTCACGCAGCTTGAACTCGTAGACGCGCTGATCCGCGCTCACCGTCCACGACTCCGCCAGGCTCGGCGTCATGAGATTGCCCGGCATCGGCTTCACCAGCGCGTCGTGCAGCGCGTAGAGCACCCAGAACGGCGTGAGGAAGCCCGCGGTGACCTCGCCCGGATCGAACCAGGCCGGCGCCAGGGTCACGTACAGCGCCCAGCGCATCTCGCCTTCCGGCTTCGTCGGCGCCGGCCTGGGCTGAGCCCGGGCGTCGGCCACGAGGGCGGCCACGATCACGACGGCGATCGCGAGGTGCTTCATGCCTCCCTCTCGTACAGATGCTCGCGCGTGCGCGGCGCGCGACCGACGGCCGGGTCGCCGTGCTTGCGGCTCAGGACCTGGTAGAGGCCGATGGAGCCGTCCTCGAAGGCGACCACCGAGCACGTCAGGTAGAGCAGCCAGGTTCGATACGTGCGCTCGCCGGCCACGGCGCGCGCCTCGTCCGCCCGCTCGCGCAACCGCTCGACCCACTGCCGGCAGGTCCGCGCGTAATGCAGGCGCAGGCCCTCGACGTCCACGATCTCGAAGCCCGCGCGCTCGATCTCGGTCAGCGTCTGGCTGAGTCCCGCGAGATCGCCGTTCGGGAAGACGTGGCGATACAGGAACTCGGTCTGGCTGGTGCGCGTCCAGTGGAACTCGTGGACGATCCCGTGGTTCAGATAGAGGCCGCCGTCCTCGAGGCGGGCGCGCACGCCCCCGAAGAACGCCGGGTAGTTCGGGATGCCGACGTGCTCGATCACCCCGACGGCGGCGATCTTCTGGTAGCGGGCGCTCGCCGGCAGATCCCGGTAGTCCAGGTGCTCGACCCGACAGCGGTCTTCGAGCCCTTCTTTCCGGATGCGCTCGGCGGCATAGACGGCCTGCGCCTGCGACAGGGTCACGCCGTGCGCGCGCACGCCGTAGTGCTGCGCCGCCCAGATCGACAGGCTGCCCCACCCGCACCCGACGTCGAGCAGGGTCTCGCCGGGCTGCAGCTCGAGCTTGCGACACACGAGATCGAGCTTGTCTCGCTGGGCCTGCTCGAGCTTGCCGTCGGGGTCCCGGTAGTACGCGCAGGTGTAGACCATGAGCGGATCGAGGAACAGCGCGTAGAACTCGTTGGACACGTCGTAGTGATGGGCGATCGCCTTCGCGTCCGCCTCGCGGCTGCGGCGCTTCACGACGCCACCTCCCGCATCCCGAAGATGCGCCCGAGGACGACGTGACGCCGCGTCGCTCCCGTCCCCAGCGCGGCGCGCACCAGCAGGCGCGCGCACGCCTCGGGCAGCCTGGCGAGCTGGCGGCCGAGCCAGCCGGCTTCACCCGGTCCGTACCGGCGGACGATCGCGGTCGCGTACGACTCGAGGGCCGCGCCGCGCCGCAGGTGAGCCTCGACGGCCTCCGCGGCAAGGCGTCCGCTCCGGATCGCCGGCCCGATCCCTTCACCGCTGAGGTCTCGCGCCAGGCCCGCGGCGTCGCCGACCAGGCAGAACCGATCGCCCGCGAGTCGCCGCGGCGCGCGGCGACGCACGACGTAGGCGTGGCCGCGGAACGGCTCCAGCGGGAAGTCCACGGGCAGCCGTCCCGACGCGCGCAGAGCGTGGACGAGGGCGTCACGCCGCCGCGGCAGGTCCACGCCCGGTCCGACGACGCAGCCGATGCCGATGTTGAGGACGTCCGCCTTGGGGAAGTACCAGCCGTAGCCGGTGAGATCGGGCTCGACGTAGAGCTCCGGCGCCTCGAAGAGCTCCCCGAGCGCCTCGACCCGATCGGATGGCAGCCGCGTCTCACTCTCCTGGGCGATCACGACCTCCTCACGCTCGGAGACGTCACCGAACGCTCCCGCGACCGGACATCGGTGGCCTCCCGCCCCGATGACGACCGAGGCCTCGAACGCGCCATGCTCGCTCACGACGCGGATCCCGTCCGCATCGCGGATCACTGCCGTCACGCGGGCGCCCTCTCGCACGTCCGTGCCGGCCGCCCGCGCGCGGTCCAGGAGATAGTGGTCGAACTCCCGGCGGACGATGCCGTAACTGGCCGGCGTCCGCCAGCGGGTCTCGTGGCGGGCCCCCTCGAACTCGAACCGGCAGGCGGAGAAGGCCTGGATGGTGAGCGGGTACTTGTCCGGATCGACCTCGACGTCGGCCATCGCCTCGGGCGTGACCCAGCCCGCGCACACCTTCACGCGCGGAAAGACGGCGGCGTCCAGGAGGAGCGGCCGCAAGCCCGCCCGGGCCAGCCTCCACGCCGCCGTGCTGCCACCCGGTCCGCCGCCGACGACGATGACGTCGTGTCGAGGCACGTCAGCCTCGGACGAGCGCCAGGAGGATTCGGACCCGATCTACGAACGAGACGCGCAGGTCCTCGATCGAGTTCGCGAGCCTCATGGCCGCGAACAGGTCACCCTCGATGTCGATGTCGCCCTCGACATAGGCCTCGGCGAAATTGAGCGGTGAGGGATCGCGCACGAGACGGCTGAAGGTCTCCGGGCGGTGCAGGACGACCGTGCATGCCGGCGCGCCGGCTCCGAGCGTCACCGGCGCTCCGTCCCAGAGACGGAAGGCGACCCCGCTCGGGAGGTGACCGAAGAGGCGACGGAGGATCGGCACCGCACGCTGTGCGCTGATTCCCACCAACGGCGCGGACACTAGCAGAGCCCCTCGGCAGCCGCAAGCGCTCACCTGTACAAGATGCTTGCATAGGGCGCTGTATGTCCTATGCTTTCGGCGGAACGAACCAGAACGGCGGTCGGCACCAGCCTCTTGCCCTTTGCCTTGGGAAGGACCGGTTTCCGTACGGCCCTGTGCCCGGCCAGAGCCGGGTGTGCTCGGCGTGGTCGATCCGGGAGGCCACCGATGTCACAGGCTCGGCCGCACCCATACGTCGTCGAGGAGCACCTGTTCCGGCTCATCGTCGAGCTCGAGAGAAGAAAGGCGCTCCGTGTTCAGTACGCCTTCTCCGTCCTGACCATCGTCCGCCAGCCCCCTCAGGGCATGACGGTGTCGCCCGGGGGCGCGGATGCGAGCGCCATCGTGGGGTTCGTGAGCCGGGTGATTCGCGCGGCGGACCTCATCGGGCTGGTGCCGACCTCACCCGCCGTACGCGTCCTGCTGGTCGGTGCCTACCTCGAGGAGGTGGATCTGGTCATCCAGCGGATCCGCGCGGAGATCCCGCCGGAGGTGCCTCTGCGCTTTGGCGTCTCGTGCTTTCCCGCCACGGACACCACGACTGAAACGCTCCTGAGTCGGGCAGATCGCGAGGCCGGGCTCCCGGCCGTCGGGTAGGGCGGGGTGGTTCGTCAGGCCGGCGAGCGGTGCCGCTGGGCTCGGACGACGAAGTAGCCGCGGGTGGCCAGGATGCTATCGATGTCGTGAGGAAGTCGCCGCTCGCCTCGGCGCCGTTCCGACGCCGTCGGATTCCCCGCACGGCGACGCGGTCCCGTGCGGCGGTCGTAGCGGACCACCGTCTCGGGATCGGCGGCGTACCGTCTACGAAGCCGGTCGAACAACTCTTCGTCCCCGCGGCGTACGACGATGATGCGTCTCATGGCTCCGCAGAGGGAGCACGCCGTGTGCCACACGGCGAAGCGCGTCGTGATGCGAACTTGCGGCTGTTCCAGGCCCGAAGGTGACGAGAATCTAACCATTGCGCAGGGTCTGCGCGGACGATTTCTGTTCAGTCTCACGGCCCCACGACGCTTCGATCCCGCCGGCATGAGGCACTACACCCGCCCGGGACCGAGGCACAACGCCCGCAACGACGACCCGGGGCTGGGAGGAGTGCGCGCAGCCGGGTATAGTCGGCACCTGATGGTGATCGACGCCATCGACGTCTACTGGGTGCGGATCCCGCTCGCCTTCGTGTGGAAGACGTCGTACGCGGACCAGCACGTCACCGATACGATCCTCGTGAGGATGCAGAGCGGCCCCCATCACGCGTGGGGCGAGAGCTGCCCGCCCTACATCCCCTCGTACTCCTCGGAGCACACGCTCGGGACCTTCCACACCGTCCGCGAGCACATGGCCCCGCGGATCGTCGGACGAGATCTCAGGACGGCGCAGGATCTCCTGGACCGCATCGACTTCGTGAGGGGCAACCAGTTCGCGCGGGCCGCCCTCGAGATCGCGTGGTGGGTGCTCGAGGCCAAGCGCCACGGTGTGCCGCTGCACGTGGCGCTCGGAGGCAAGGGCGACGCGGTCGCCGTCGGCGCCGACTTCGGGATCCAGGACTCGCTCGACATCTTGATGAGCCAGATCCAGGGCGCCATCGACGCGGGCTTCCCGCGGATCAAGCTGAAGTTCCGGCCCGGCTGGGACCTCGACATGGTCGCGGCCGTGCGCTCGACGTTCCCCGATTTCACCTTCCACGTCGACTGCAACGCCGCCTACACGCTCGCCGACGTCGAGCTGTTCCGCGCGCTGGATCGCTACCGGCTCGCCATGATCGAGCAGCCACTGGCCGACGACGGCATGAGCCTCGTGAGCCATGCGGAGCTGCAGAAGCGGATCGCGACGCCCGTCTGCATCGACGAGAGCGGGCACAGCCTGGCCCACGTCCGCGCGGCCATCGCGCTCGGCAGCTGCAAGGTCGTCAACATCAAGATGGCGCGCGTGGGCGGCCTGGCGGCGTCGCGCGCCATCCAGGCCCTCTGCGCGGAGCACGGGATTCCGTGCTGGGTGGGCGGCATGCTGGAGAGCGCGATCGGCGGCGCCATCTGCGTCGAGCTCGCCACGCTGCCGAACTTCACCTATCCCGCCGACATCTTCCCGTCGTCGTACTTCTACGCCCACGACCTCGGCAAGCCGGAGATCGTCCTCAGCGGCCGCGGCGAGGTCGCCACCTCACGCGTGCCCGGCATCGCCCAGGAGCCGGATCCCGACCTGCTCGCGCGGTGGACGGTCGAGCACGCCTCGTTCCGTGCGAAGGCGTGACGGGAGCCGACGCCGGCTACAGCACGGATCGCACGAGCCCGCCGTCGACGAGCATCGTGGTGCCGGTGATGTAGCTGGACCGGCTCGAGGCGAGGAACGCGACGAGGTAGGCCATCTCCTTGGGCTCGCCGATACGTCCCACCGCGGTCTCGGCCGCTCGCTGCGCGAGCCCCGCCTCCACGGAGATGCCGACCTCCCGGGCGCGCGCCGTGACGTTGGACAGCATGCGCTCGGTGAGGATCGAGCCCGGACACACGTTGTTCACGAGGATGCCGTCGCGTCCGACTTCGTCCGCGAGGCTCTTCGCGAAGGCCACCACGCCCATGCGCGTGGCGCCGGAGAGCGCGAGGTTCGGGATCGGCTGATAGACGGTGCTCGCGAGGATGTTGACGATGCGACCGCCGCCGGCTTTCTTCAGATGGGGCACGGCCTCCCGCGACATCCGCGCGAAGAACAGCAGCGAGCGCTGCACCGCGGTGGCCCACTGCTCCTCGGTGGCGGTGTGGGCGCGAGCCAGCGGCGGCCCGCCGGAGTTGTTGACGAGGATGTCCAGGCGGCCGAATCGGCCGACGGTGGCGGCCACGAGGTCACGGATGGTCTCGGGGCGGTCCAGATCGCCCGCGAACGCCAGGACGTCGGCGCGCGTGGTGTCGCGAATCTCGTGCGCCGCCGTGTCCAGGTCCTTCTGCGAGCGGCTGCACAGCGCCAGCGAGGTCCCCTCTTCGGCGAGCACCTGCGCGCACGCCCGGCCCAGCCCCTTGCTCGCGCCGCCGACGATCGCGACCTTGCCCCCGAGCTCCAGATCCATGGGGCCCTCTTATACCGCGGTGTTATGATCGCCGCCACCCAGGGACATCGCCTCATGGCATTGCTCAGCGTCCGCGATCTCAGCGTGGCCTTCGAGACGCGCGACGGACTCGTGCGCGCGGTGAACGACGTGACCTTCTCGCTCGACGCGGGCAAGGTGCTCGCCCTCCTCGGCGAATCCGGCTCGGGCAAGAGCGTCACCCTCCGCGCGATTCTCGGCCTCCACCCGGCCGTTCGCACGCGGGTGAGCGGCGAGGTGCTGCTGAAGGGCCGCGACGTGAATCGGCTCGACGAGGCCGCGCGCGAGCGCCTGCGCGGCGGCGTCGTCTCCATGGTGTTCCAGGAGCCGATGACCGCGCTCGATCCCGTCTACACCATCGGCGAGCAGATCGTCGAGACGCTCGTGCAGCACCGCGGTCTCGATCGTCGGGGCGCGTCCCGGCGGGCGCGGGAGCTGCTCGATCTCGTCCAGGTGCCCTCACCCGAGCGCTGCCTGGCGAGCTATCCGCACGAGATCTCCGGCGGCATGCGCCAGCGCGCGATGATCGCGATCGCGCTCGCGTGCGACCCGGAGCTGCTGCTGGCCGACGAGCCGACCACGGCCCTCGACGTGACCGTGCAGGCGCAGATCCTCTGGCTCCTGCGCGATCTCCAGCAGCGGCTGGGCCTCGCCGTCATCTTCGTCACCCACGACCTCGGCGTCGCCGCGGAGATCGCGGACGCCGCCGCCGTCATGTACGCCGGGCGCATCGTCGAGCAGGCGCCCATTCGCGACCTGTTCCGCCGCCCCGCGCACCCTTACACGGAAGGGCTGATGCAGGCGACGGTGCGCCGCGGCCAGAAGGGCCGCGCGCTCGTCCCGATCCCAGGCGCTCCGCCGAATCTGATCGCGCTGCCCGCGGGCTGCGCGTTCGCGCCGCGCTGCCCCCGCGCGTACGACGCGTGCCTGGCCACGCTGCCGTCGTTCCATCCCGTCGCGGCCGGCCACGCCGCCCGCTGTCACCTCGTCGCCTAAGGAGGCCCGTCATGAGACGCGTCGTCACCCTGCTCCTCGCCACCGTGCTGTCGCTGTCGCTGACCGGCGTCGCGCTCGCGCAGGGCACGCTGCGGATCGGCATGACGGCGAGCGACATTCCCTACACGGGCGGCCAGACGGACAACGGCTTCGAGGGCTTCCGATTCGTCGGCTATCAGATCTACGAGCCGCTGATCGCGTGGGACCTGACGCGCGGCGACCGGCTGGCGCCGCTCGTGCCCGGGCTGGCCGAGTCGTGGGAGGTGCGCAAGGACCATCCCACCCGGTGGGTGTTCAAGCTCCGCAAGGGCGTGACGTTCCACGACGGCAGCCCGTTCAACGCCGACGCCGTCGTCTTCTCGTACGAGTCGATCAAGAAGAAGGACGCGCCGCACTTCGATTCGTACGGCTCCGGCCAGGTGAGCTTCCGGCTCGCGTCGCTCACCGGCATCACGAAGATCGACGACCACACCGTGGAGTTCGAGACGAACAAGCCGACGAGCTTCGTGCCCTACCAGCTCTGCTACATGGTCATCGTCTCGCCGGCCCAGTGGAACAAGGTGAAGGACTGGCGCACGTTCGCCGAGCAGCCGTCGGGCACCGGCCCCTTCCGCGTGACGAAGTTCGTGCCGCGCGAGCGGTTGGAGCTGGACGCCAACAAGAATTACTGGGACGCGAAGCGCCGGCCGAAGATCGACAAGCTCGTGCTGTTGCCGATGCCCGAGCCGACCACGCGGCTGGCCGCGCTGCGCAGCGGCCAGGTCGATTGGATCGAGGTGCCGCCGCCGGACTCCATCCCGCAGCTCAAGGGCGCGGGCTTCCAGATCACGCTGAACTCCTATCCGCACAACTGGACGCACACGCTGCGGCTGGACAAGGAGCCGTGGAACAGCAAGCTCGTGCGCAAGGCCGCGAACTATGCGATCGATCGCGTGGGCATCTGCAAGAGCCTGCTCAACGACACGTGCATTCCCGCCACGGGCATCGTCTACAAAGGTCATCCGTGGTTCGGCAAGCCGAAGGAGACGTACAGCTACAACCCGGCCAAGGCCAAGGAGCTGCTGCGCCAGGCCGGCTTCGACGCGAGCAAGCATCCCGCGAAGGCGGTGCACCTCATCTCGACGTCGGGCTCGGGCCAGATGCTGCCGCTGGCCATGAACGAGCTGATCCAGAAGAACCTCAAGGACGTCGGCATCGACGTCGACCTGCAGCCGGTGGAGTGGAACACGCTGCTCACGCGCTGGCGCGCGGGCTTCCACACCTCGGACAACGAGGGTCTCAACGCGTGGAACATCTCGTGGAACTTTCTCGAGCCGTGGAGCGGCTTCGGACGCTTCTTCCACAGCAAGTCCGTCGTGCCCGTCGCGGTCAACACGATGCCCTACATCAATCCCGAAGCCGACAAGCTGATCGAGGAGGCCGAGCGCACCTTTGACGTCGGCAAGCAGAACGAGACGCTGGCCAAGCTGCACGAGATCATCGTGGACGACGCGCCGTGGATCTTCATCGTGCACGACCAGAATCCCCGGGCGCTGTCGGCCAAGGTGAAGGGCTTCGTGCAGCCCCAGAGCTGGTTCGTGGACCTGACGGCCGTCACGGTGAAGTAGCGTCGGCGACGTGTGGGCGTACGTCGGCCGGCGTCTGCTGCTCGCGATCCCCACGCTGCTCGGGGCCAGCATCATCGTCTTCGCGATGGTGCACCTGGCTCCGGGCGATCCGATCGCGGCGGTGATGCCGGCCGAGTCCAGCCAGGCGGAGATCGAGGCCACCAAGCGCGCGTACGGCTTCGACAAGCCGCTGCCCGTGCAGTATCTCGTCTGGCTCGGGCGCGTGGCGCAGGGCGACCTCGGCCGTTCGATCGCCACCCGCCGCGCGGTGATCCTCGACGTCCGTGACGCCCTCGCGAACAGCCTCGTGCTCGCGCTGTCGTCGTCGCTGCTCGCCTTCGCGCTGGGCGTGGCCCTCGGCCTCCTGGCGGCGTTCCGGCAGGGCCGGGCGCTCGACAAGCTCGCGAGCGCCATCGCCGTCGTCGGCGTCTCCGTGCCGCACTACTGGGCGGGGATCATCCTCATCATCATCTTCTCCGTGCAGCTCAACTGGCTGCCCGCCATGGGCGCCGCCAACGAGCCCGGCGTGCTCCCGTACCTGCGCCACATCGCGCTGCCGACGGTGGCGCTGTCGCTCATCCCGCTCGGCGTCATCACGCGCGTGGTGCGCTCGGCCGCGCTCGACATCCTGAGCCAGGAGTTCGTGCTGGCCCTGCGCGCCAAGGGGCTGGCGGCGCGGCGGGTGTTCACGCACGTGGTCAAGAACGCCGCCCCGCAGATCCTCACCGTGCTCGGGCTGCAGTTCGGCTTCCAGCTCGGCGGCTCCGTGCTGGTGGAGGCGGTGTTTTCGTGGCCGGGCACCGGCTACCTCCTGAACCTCGCCATCTTCCAGCGCGACATTCCGGTGCTCCAGGGCGTGATCCTCGTGCTCGCCACGTTCTTCGTGCTGCTGAACCTCGCGGTGGACCTGCTGCAGACGCTCGTCGATCCGCGGATCGCCCGCCACTGATGGCGATCACGACCACGCTGCCCCGCGAGCTGGACGCCGTCGCCGGCGCGCCGATGTCCTACTGGCGCACGGTCGGGTGGCGGCTCGCCCGCGATCCCGCGACGCTCGCCGCCGGCGCCGTCCTGGTGCTCATCGCGCTCTCCGCGCTGCTCGCGCCGTGGCTGGCGCCCTACGACCCGAACGCCGGCTCGATCCGGCTGCGCCTGGCGTTCGTCGGCGCCCCCGCGCACCTGCTCGGGACGGACGAGCAGGGCCGGGACATGCTGAGCCGCCTGCTGTGGGGCGGGCGTATGACGCTGGTGGCCGGGCTCACGCCGGTGCTGGTGGCGTTCGTGCTGGGCACCGGGCTCGGCGTGCTCGCGGGCTACGTGGGCGGGCTCACGAACACGCTGGTGATGCGGACGATGGACATCTTCTACGCGTTTCCGGCCGTGCTGCTCGCCATCGCCATCTCGGGCGCGCTCGGGCCCGGCCTGCCGAACACGCTGATCTCGCTCTCGATCGTGTTCGTGCCGCGCGTGGTGCGGGTCGCGGAGTCCGCCACCGTGCAGGTGAAGGGCCTCGAGTACATCGCGGCCGCGCGGGCGAGCGGCGCCGGCGTGGGCGCGATCGTGCGGCATCATCTGCTCGCCAACGTGCTCGGCCCGATCCTCGTGTTCGCGAGCACCCAGGTGTCGCTCTCGATCATCCTCGCCGCCGGCCTGTCCTTCCTCGGGCTCGGCGTCACCCCGCCGGCGGCCGAGTGGGGCCTGATGCTGAACGCGCTGCGCCAGTCGATCTACGTGAACGCGGTGGTCCCCGCCCTGCCCGGGGTGGCGATCTTCGTGACGTCCATGGCGTTCAACCTGCTCTCCGACGGCCTGCGCGACGCCATGGAGATCCGCGCGTGAGCCCGGGGAACGGCGCGCCGCCCCTGCTCGAGGTGCGCGGCCTGCGCAAGCACTTTCCCCTGCGCGGCGGCGTGTTCCAGCGCACGCACGCCTGGGTGCGCGCGGTCGACGGCGTCTCCTTCGACGTCTACCCGACCGAGACGCTCGGCATCGTCGGCGAGTCCGGCTGCGGGAAATCGACGCTGGCGCGCCTGATCCTGAGATTGATCGAGCCGGATGCGGGGACGGTGCGCTTCGGCGGCGAGGACGTGCGTGCGGCCACGCCGCCGCGCATGAAGCGGCTGCGCCGCGACATGCAGCTGGTCTTCCAGGATCCGTACGCGTCGCTGAACCCGCGCCTCACCATCGAGGACGCCGTCGCCTTCAGCCTCATCGTGCACGGCACGCCGCGGGCGGAGGCGCGCGATCGTGCGCGCGCGCTGCTGGGCCGCGTCGGCCTCGACCCGCGGCTCTACGGCCGGCGGTACGCGCACGAGCTGAGCGGCGGCCAGCGCCAGCGCGTGAACATCGCGCGCGCCCTCGTGCTGGACCCCAAGCTGCTGGTGCTCGACGAGCCGGTGTCCGCCCTCGACAAGTCGGTGCAGGCGCAGGTGCTCAACCTGCTCCAGGACCTGAAAGCCGAGCGCGCGCTGACCTACGTGTTCATCTCGCACGACCTGAACGTCATCGAGTACGTGAGCGGTCGCGTGCTCGTCATGTACCTCGGCGAGGTCGTGGAGACGGGGACGGCCGACGCGCTCGCGCAATCACCGAAGCATCCCTACACGCAGGCGCTCTTCGCATCCGCGCCGAGCCTGGATCCCGACCACCGCATGGAGCGGCCGCCGCTCGCCGGCGATCCGCCGAACCCGATCGATCCACCGTCCGGCTGCCGCTTCCGCACGCGCTGCGCGTTCGCGATGCCGCGCTGCGCGCAGGCGCCGCCGACGCTGCTGGCGGTCGGCGCGAGGCACGAGGTGGCCTGCTACCTCTACGAGGCCGAGGCCACGGTCGCGGCCCCGGCGTGCTAGCTTGGCCGTTAGGCACGTGTCACGCCCGTGCCGCTTCGCCCACCGCGGCGTCGCAGATGGTGGCCGCCCCGCTCGAGAAAAAGCGCGAGTTGGCGGCCACTTTCGCCGCGCCGTGGGGGCAAGAGGCGGCGCGGCAGACTGGTTGCAGTCGCCAGAGCAGCGCAGGCCAACGCCGACCTCCGGGAGGCAACACATGAGGATGGGACGAGCTGCGATCTTCGTGAGTCTCGCGCTCAGCATTTGTGTCGCGCCCCTTGCGGCTCACGCGCAACAGCCGGCAGGGCCACCGCCTCAGATCCAGGCGGCGCAGACCTTCCTGATGACCTGGGGCAGTCAGAAGTGGGACGAGCTGAAAGCCGTCGCCGCGGACACGGTCACGGTCAAGGTCGGGCCCGGCACCTACACGCTGCAGCCGGCCGCGCAGAAGTCCGACGTGCAGCTGACGCTGCCGTTCCGAGGACTCTCCACGGTTCGCACCGACGGCAAAATCACGGGCGTCAAGGTCGACGAGATGGCGCTCAAGATGGGCGACAAGGAGATGCGCGGACCGGGGATGGTCGATCTGAAGGAAGAGAACGGCGCGTTCCGCGTCACCGGAGTCAGCGCGACCAGCACGCCGCAGTAGCCGCGTTCCAGGAGGCGGGCGCCTCGCCCGCCTTCGCTCTTCGACCGAGTCGCCCGTGGAAGGGTATGTCTATAATCAGCGGAGAACGCGACGAGAGGAGGTGAGCTCATGGCCAAAGGCAAAGGCATGCGGAAGGAAAAGAAGAAGCCGAAGAAGGAGAAGAAGTAGCGTGGAGACGCCCGACCGCGGCGCGCGCTCGCTCCGCGGCGGCGTCCGCGTCGGCGACTGACTCAGACGGCGCCTTCCTCCACCACGTGGGCGGCTCGCTCGCTCGACGCCGCCGTCGCCGGCGACGTCGGCTCGAGCCGGATACGGCGCATGAAGGGCAGGACCAGCGGCACCGCCGCGAACATCATGGCCAGCAGCCAGAAGTCGTCCGCGTACGCCAGCAGCTGGGCCTGCGAGACCGTCTCGCGATAGAGCATCGCCACCGCCTGGCGGTCGGCGGTGAAGGTGTCGCTGCCCTGGGCCACGAAATGGCGCGCCCAGCGCGTGAGGCGCAGGCGCGTCTCCCAGTCCCACGCGGTGATGTGGCTCGCGAGCGTGGACTGGTGGAACTGGCTGCGCTGGGCGAGCAGCGTCGTGACCACGGCGATCCCCACGCTGCCGCCGACATTGCGCATCATGCCGTACACCGCGGTGGCGTTGACGAGCTTGTCGCGCCGCACGGTGGCCAGGGTCAGGGTGGACAGCGGCACGAAGATGAAGCCGACCGCGAATCCCTGGATGAAGCGCGGCAGCGCGAGCGCCCAGTAGTCCATGCCCAGCGTCAGCGAGGTCATCATGTAGAGGCTGACGGCGTTGAGCAGACAGCCGAAGCCCAGCATGAAGCGTTGGTCCACGCGGGTCACGATCCCGGAGGCGAACAGCGAGCAGATGTTGCCGAGGCCGCCCGGCGCCAGCACGAGGCCCGACGTCCACGCGTCGTAGCCGAGCAGCTGCTGCGTGAAGACGGCGACCAGCAGCATGCCCGAGAACATGCCGAAGCCGACGACCGAGATCAGGGTGACGCCCGTGGCGAAGTTGCGGTCCGTGAACGCGGTGAGGTCGACGATGGGCTCGCTGGTCAGCAGCTCGCGGATCAGGAAGCCGGCGAGCGCGCACACGGCGACGATGGTCATCGCGACGATCGTCGGCGAGTCGAACCAGTCTTCCCGCTCGCCGCGGTCCAGGACCAGCTGGAGGCACGCGAAGCCCACGACCATCAGGCCCAGACCCCACCAGTCGATCCGCGCCGCCCGGCGCAGATAGGGCGGGTCGAACAGGAAGGCGCTGGCCATGAGGAAGCCGAGGATGCCGACGGGCAGATTGATGTAGAAGATCCAGCGCCACGACCACTCGTCGGCGAGATAGCCGCCGACGGTCGGGCCGAGGATCGGGCCGAGGATGAAGCCGACGCCCCAGATCGCCATCGCGAGGCCGCGCTGGTGAAACGGGAAGATCTCCCACAGGATCGCCTGCGAGAGCGGGATGATGGGACCGCCGCCGAGGCCCTGGAAGATGCGGGCCACGATCAGCGTGGTCAGGTTGGGCGCGATGCCGGAGAGGAACGAGCTGGCCACGAACAGCGTGGAGCAGATGAGGAAGAAGCGCTTGCGCCCGAACAACCCGGCCAGCCAGCCGGTGGCCGGGATGACGACCGCGTTCGCCGCCAGGTACGACGTGATCACCCACGACACCTCGTCGAGCCCCGCCGACATCGAGCCTTGAAGATGCGGCAGGATGACGTTGGTGACGCTGGTGTCGAGGATCTGCATGAAGGCCACCACCATGACGGTGAAGGTGATGGCCCACTTCTGGGCCGAAGCGACCGGCGGTGCTTCCGGGAGCGGAGACCTCATGCTGACCCTGCAGGTGTTGCGATAGGATATGCCTCCCGCGGGCGACCGCAAGACGCCCGCCGGTGAGAGGAGCCCGAGATGAAAGCCGCCATCTTCCACGAGGCGCACAAGCCGCTGACGATCGAGAACGTCGAGATCGACACGCCGATCGGGCGCGAGGTGCTGGTGCGCACCGTCGCCTCCGGCGTCTGCCACAGCGATCTGCACTTCGTCGACGGCTACTACCCGTTTCCGACGCCCGCCATCCTCGGCCACGAGGCGGCCGGCATCGTCGAGGCCGTCGGGCCACAGGTGGGTGAGTTCAAGCCGGGCGATCACGTCATCGCGTGTCTGTCGGTCTTCTGCGGCGCGTGCGACTACTGCCTCACCGGCAAGACGCATCTCTGCCAGACGCGGCCGGCCCGGAAGAAGGACGAGCCGCCGAAGCTGACGTGGAACGGCCAGCCCGTCAACCAGTTCGCGAATCTCTCGGCCTACGCGGAGAAGATGCTGGTCCACGAGAACGCGCTCGTGAAGATCGACGACCAGATGCCGTTCGCCCAGGCGGCGCTCATCGGCTGCGGGGTGACCACGGGCGTCGGGGCCGTGCTGAACACCGCGCGGATCGAGCCCGGCTCCACGGTGGCCGTCTTCGGCGCCGGCGGCGTCGGCCTCGCGACCATCCAGGGGGCGCGCATCGCCGGCGCCCGGATGATCATCGCCGTGGACACGATGGAGTCGAAGTTCGCCAAGGCGAAAGAGCTGGGGGCCACCCACATCGTGAACGCCAGGGCCGATGATCCGGTGAAGGCGATTCGCACGCTGACCAACGGCGGCGTGGATTATTCGTTCGAGGCCATCGGCCTGAAGATCGCCGCCGAGCAGTGCTTCGACTGCCTCAAGCCCGGCGGCACCGCGACCGTGATCGGCATGATCCCGGTGGGGCAGAAGATCGAGCTCGACGGGCCGATGTTCCTGCGCGAGAAGAAGATCCAGGGCTGCAGCATGGGCAGCAACCGCTTCAAGGTCGACATGCCGCGCTACATCGAGTTCTACCGCCAGGGTCGGCTCAAGCTGGACGAGATGGTCAGCCGCCGGGGCAGGCTCGAGGACGTGAACGAGGCGTTCCGCGCGATGAAGGCGGGCGAGGTCGCGCGCACGGTGCTGATGTTCGACTGATGCGCGCGGCCGTCATGCGCGATCGAACGCTGGTGGTGGCCGACATCCCGGTGCCGCAGCCGGGACCCGGCGAGGTGCTCGTGCGCACGCTGGCGTGCGGGATCTGCGGCTCCGACCTGCACGCGCTCCGGCACGCGGACAAGTTCGTCGAAACCACCCGGCGTGCCGGCGGCCGCCCCATGGACCTCGACCGCGACGTCGTCATGGGCCACGAGTTCTGCGCGGAAATCGTCGAGCACGGCCCGGGCACCACGCGGACGCTGCCGGTCGGCGCGCGCGTGTGCTCGCGGCCGATGCTCATCCGTGACACGGGACCCCAGACGATCGGCTACTCCAACGATCATCCCGGTGGCTACGGCGAGTACATGCGGCTCAGCGAGGCGCTGCTCCTCGCGGTTCCGAGCGGGCTGCCGACGGATCAGGCTGCCCTCACCGAGCCGATGGCCGTCGGCCTGCACGCGGTGCAGAAGGCGCGTCTGCAGCGCGACGACGCGCCGCTCGTCATCGGCTGCGGTCCGGTCGGCCTCGCGGTGATCGTCGCGCTGCGCTTGCTGGACGTGCGGCCGGTCGTCGCCGCCGATTTCTCGCCGCGCCGCCGCGAGCTGGCCGTCGCCCTCGGCGCCGACGTCGTGGTCGATCCCGCGAAGACCACGCCGTGGGAGAGCTGGCAGCAGGCGGCCGCGGTCTGGCGCGAGCCGGCGCGGGCGCCGCAGCCGCCGCCGTGGCTCCCGGGTCCGCCGCTGCGTCCCGCCGTCGTCTTCGAGTGCGTCGGCGTGCCCGGCGTGCTGGACCAGATCATGGCGGCGTCGCCGCGCGGCACGCGCATCGTCGTGGTCGGCGTGTGCATGGAGGCCGACGCGATCCATCCGATGCTCGGGATCGTCAAGGAGCTGAATCTGCAGTTCGTGCTGGGCTACACGCAGGACGAGTTCGCGGCGACGCTCGGCCACATCGCCGAGGGCCGGATCCCGACGACACCGCTGATCACCGGACGCGTCGGCATCGACGGCGTCGCGCAGGCGTTCGAGGCGCTGGCCTCCCCCGAGCGCCACGCGAAGATCCTGGTTCAGACGGGCAGCGACGAGGGGCGCAGGCCGAGCGGCAGCGCGATCTTGTAGTAGGAGGCGAGGAAGCCCTCCCACCACTCCCGCCGCTCGCCGCCCCGGGCGACCTCCACGAAGAGCTGGAGGCTCTCGTCCTGCCAGCGCTGGATCACCTCGAGATTGGCCGGGTCGTCCTCGATGAGCGCCTTGACCAGCACGCGCGCGAAGCTGATGTGGCGCGTCTCGTCGCGCACGCGCGCGCGGTGGTTGACGGCCGAGAACACGTCGCCGCGCGCCTCGGCGCCGTCGGCGAGGACGGCGAAGGTGCCAGGTCCCGCCGCGCCCTCGGCGACGAAGTTGCCTTTCACGAGGATCTCGATGGTGTCCTCCAGCTCGAGCAGGTGACGGAAGAAGCGGCACGTCGTGCCGGGCGCCTCCCAGGCCGGCAGCCAGTCGCGCTCGGGAATGCCCGCGCGCTCGAACACCTCGCGATCCATCTCGAGGTGCCGCTGCTCGTCGGCGACCTGGAAGAGACAGCACTTCTTGAGCTCGTCGAAGGGGGCGTTGGCGGCCGCGGTGGCGATGTAGTGCGTGGCCGACAGCTCGGAGTAGTAGTTGTTGGCGAACTGATCGACGGCGCGCTCGAGATAGCGGGGACTCACCGTGCGGTAGGCGAGGGCGTCGGCCGGAATGCTCGCGCGCTCCGCGAGGTAGCGCTCGCGCTCCCGCGCCTGGAGCGCGACGTAGCGCTCCCACGTCAGGTTCGCGGGGTCCTTGAAGCGCTCGGGGTTCTTCAGGGTGATCGTCCGGGCCATGCGCGCCTCCGCGGGTGTTCGGTGCCGCTACAGTAGGCACGCCGCCCGCCCGTGTCAACGTTGCGATAGGATATGCGCCGGAGAGAGCCATGCGAGTCGTCGTCAGCGCGAAGAACGGGACACGCGACTTCGAGTGCGAGCCCGGGGAGAAGATCCTCCACGCCGGTCTGAGAAGCGGGGTCGAGCTTCCCTACGAGTGCGCCACGGGCACCTGCGGGACGTGCAAGGCGCGGCTGACGAGCGGGCGCACGGAGAGCCAGTGGGCCGAGGCCCCCGGCCGGAAATATTTCAAGAGCGAGGGCGACCTGCTCACGTGCCAGAGCGTGGCTCACGACGACTGCGCGCTGGAGGTCGGCCCGCTGAAGTCGCATGAGCCGAACACGTCCGCCCCACGCGCCCTCGGCGGGGTCGTGCGGGGGTTCCGGCGGCTGACGCACGACGTCGTCGCGTTCGACGTGGACATCGATGCGCCGCTCGACTTCGCGGCGGGCCAGTTCGCGCTCATCACCATCCCGGGCATCCCCGGGGCGCGCGCGTACTCCATGGTCAACTTCGACCGCGGCGCCGAGCGCCTGTCGTTCGTGGTGAAGAAGAAGCCGGGCGGGGCGGTGAGCGAGTGGCTCTTCGGCGACGGGGTCGACGGCGCGCGGCTCGTCCTCTTCGCTCCCCTCGGGCACGCGACGTTCCATCCCGAGGTCAAGAAGCACGTGCTCTGCATCGCGGGCGGAAGCGGCATCGCCGGCATGATGTCGATCCTGTCGCTGGCCTGCCGGGAGGGTCATTTCGCGGCGTGGGACGGTCACGTCTTCTTCGGTGTCCGCACCGCGCGCGACGGCTTCTTCCTCGACGAGCTGGACGCGTTCCGCGTGCGGTCTTCGGCGCGGCTCGCGGTGACGGTGGCGCTCTCCGACGAGGACGTTCCGGCGTCGCTGGCCACCGCCTACCCGGGGTTCGCGTTCGCGCGCGGGTTCGTCCACGCCGTGGCGGGCGCGCGCATGCAGGGACGGTACGGCGACGTCCGCGCCTACGTGGCGGGACCGCCGCCGATGGTGGATGCGAGCCTGCGCCTGCTGCTGCGTGAGGCGCGGCTGCCGCCCGCCGACATCCGCTACGACAAGTTCAGCTGAGCATGCGCGAGTCCAAAGGAGCGACGATGGGCCAATACGATCGTCACGTGTTCGTCTGTACGAGCGGCGAGACCTGCCCGGTGCAGGGCGACACCGAGAAGTACGTGAAGATCCTCCGCGCCGGCGTGCAGAACGCGAACAGGCAGGGCGACGTGCGCGTCAACAAGTCCGGCTGCTTCTCACAGTGCGGCCACGGACCGATGATCGTCGTCTATCCCGAGAACGTCTGGTACGCGGGCGTGCGGGAGTCGGATCTCGAAGAGATCCTCGCCTCCCACATCGTCGGCGGCTGCCCGGTCGAGCGGCTGCGGTACGATCCCGGCGTGAAGGGAGCGAACAGGATCGAGGCCGGGACGGAGCCGAGGCCGGCCGCACCCGCCGCCGTGACCCGGGCACCGGGGTGGACGCGGGTCTGTCGCGCGGACGACGTCCCGGCGAGCGGGATGAAGGAGTTCGCGGTCGGCGGCACCAGCGTGCTCATCGTGCACACGGGAGACGCGTTCGTCGCGTTTCAGGCGATGTGCCCGCACGAGGCCGTCCCGCTGGAGCAGGGCATCCACGACGGATGCGTCCTGACCTGTCTCGAGCACACGTGGCAGTTCGATCTCAAGACCGGCGCGCCGGTCGGGGAGGCCGAGGAGGGGCTGAAGGGGTATCGGCTGCGGGAGGAGCAGGGCGAGATCTACGTCGCGCTCGACTGAGGTCTTCCGCCGGCAGGTATCATGAGAGCGTTGTCTGCTATGAGAGCGCTCGCCGTCGTCCTCGCCCTGACCCTGAGCGCTGCAGCCACCCCCGCCTGGCCACGCTCCGCGCCCGGGGCAGGCCCGGCCCACGGGCTGTCGATCCACGGCGATCTCAAGTACGGTCCCGGCTTCACGCAGTTCGACTACGTGAATCCGCGCGCCCCGAAGGGCGGCAGCGTCACGCTCCCCGCGATCGGCACGTTCGACAATCTCAACCCGTTCATCCTCAAGGGCGTGCCGGCGGCCGGCATCGCCACCACGTTCGACACGCTCACGGTCGCCTCGACGGACGAGCCGTCGTCGGAGTACGGGCTCGTGGCCGAGACGATGGAAACGCCACCCGATCGCTCGTGGGTCGCGTTCACGCTCCGCGCCGCCGCGCGCTTCCACGACGGCAGCCCCATGACCGTCGAGGACGTCATCTGGACGTTCGACACGCTGCGCACGCGCGGCCATCCGGTCTATCGCTCGTACTATGCCCACGTGGCGCGGGTCGAGAAGGTGGGGCCGCGCACGGTGCGCTTCACCTTCAAGGGGAGCGAGAACCGCGAGCTGCCGGTGATCGTGGGGCAGTTGCCGGTCCTCTCCAGGGCATACTGGGCCGGCCGCGATTTCGCCAGGACGACCCTGGAGCCGCCGCTCGGCAGCGGGCCCTACCGGGTGGAGTCGCTGGAGCCGGGGCGCTCGATCACCTATCGCCGCGTGAAGGACTACTGGGCCGCCGCGCTGCCGGTCAACGTGGGACGCTTCAACTTCGACACGATCCGATACGACTACTATCGCGACGGCACGGTGGCGCTCGAGGCGTTCAAGGGCGGCGCCTACGACTTCCGTTCCGAGAACTCGTCGAAGAACTGGGCGACGGCGTATGACGTCCCCGCCGTGCGCGACGGACGCATTCGCAGGGAGCAGATCCCCAACGAGATCCCCACCGGCATGCAGTGCTTCGTCTACAACACGCGCCGGGCCGTCTTCCGCGACGCCCGCGTGCGCCAGGCGCTGGCCGCCGCGTTCGACTTCGAGTGGACCAACGCCCATCTCTTCTATGGCGCCTACGCTCGCACCCGCAGCTACTTCTCCAACTCCGAGCTGGCTTCGCGCGGGCTGCCCGGCGGCGCCGAGCTGGACATCCTGGCGCCCTTCCGCGGCCGCGTGCCCGACGAGGTGTTCACGCGCGAGTACCGGCCGCCGTCGACGGACCCCGACGGCCTCCGACCGAACCTCATCCGCGCGCTCGAGCTCCTGAAGCAGGCGGGCTGGGTCGTGCGCGACATGCGGCTGGTGAATGCCGAGACGGGACGGCGGCTGACGTTCGAGATCCTCATCGACGACCCGACCTGGGAGCGCATCACGCTGCCCTTCGTGAAGAACCTCGAGCGCCTCGGCGTCGCGGCGCGCGTGCGCACGGTGGACTCGGCGCAGTACGAGTACCGCATGAAGCAGTTCGACTTCGACATGACGGTGGCCGTCTTCGCGCAGTCACTTTCGCCGGGAAACGAGCAGGTCAACTTCTGGGCCTCCGCCTCCGCCGGCACGCCGGGCACCCGCAACCTGGCCGGCGTGCGCGATCCGGTGGTGGACCGGCTGATCGACCTCGTGATCGCCGCCCCCGACCGGCCGGCGCTGGTGGCGCGCACGCGCGCGCTCGACCGTGTGCTGCTGTGGGGTCACTACGTCATCCCGCACTGGCACATCACGGCGTTCCGCGTCGCCTACTGGAATCGCTTCGGCCGGCCGGCCGTCCCGCCGAAGTACGATCTCGGCTTCGACGCGTGGTGGATCGACCCGCGGAAGGCCGGGAGCCCGGCGTAGGTGCTCGCCTACATCGCGCGTCGCCTGCTGCTCGTGGTGCCGACGCTGTTCGGGATCATGCTCGCCAACTTCCTCATCGTGCAGGCGGCGCCCGGCGGCCCCGTCGACCTCATGATCGCCCGTCTGCGCGGGCACGTGGGCGAGGCGACGGCGCGCGTCGCCGGCACCGGCGCCAGCGAGACGGCCGGCGGCCGCCTCGCGCGCCCGGGGGCGGGGGGCGACGAGGACGGCGTCACGCGCGCGGCGCAGGGGATCGATCCCGACCTGGTGCGTCAGCTCGAGAAGCAGTTCGGCTTCGACAAGCCGGCGTGGCAGCGCTTCGTGCACATGATGCGTAGCTACCTGGTCTTCGACCTCGGGACCAGCTTCTACCGAGATCGTCCCGTCCTGGGCCTCATGCTCGAGAAGCTGCCGGTGTCGATCACGCTCGGCCTGTGGACGACCTTGCTCGTCTACCTGATCTCGATTCCCCTCGGCGTCGCCAAGGCCGTGCGCGACGGCACCCCGTTCGACGTCTGGACCAGCGCGGTGGTGATCGTCGGGTATGCGATCCCCGGCTTTCTCTTCGCGATCCTGCTCGTCGTGCTCCTGGCCGGCGGCTCGTTCGTGCACTGGTTCCCGCTCCGCGGCCTCACGTCGGACACCTGGGGGCTGCTGTCCTGGCCCCAGCGCATCGGCGATTACCTGTGGCACATCGCGCTGCCCGTGATCGCCCTCGTCGTGAGCGGCTTCGCCAGCCTGACCATGCTGACGAAGAACTCCTTCCTGGACGAGATCAACAAGCAGTACGTGGCCACCGCGCGCGCCAAGGGACTCTCGCGGCGGCGCGTGCTCTACGGCCACGTGTTTCGCAACGCCATGCTGATCGTGATCGCGGGCTTCCCCGGCGCCTTCATCGGCATCCTCTTCACGGGCCAGCTGCTGATCGAAGTGATCTTCTCGCTCAACGGCCTGGGCCTGCTGGGCTTCGAGGCCGCCGTGAACCGCGACTACCCGGTGATGTTCGGGACTCTCTACCTCTACACGCTGATCGGGCTCCTGCTGAACATCGTGACCGACCTCACCTACACGGTCGTCGATCCGCGCATCGACTTCGAGCGGCGGGACGCGTGAGTCTCTCGCCCCTGACGCGCCGCCGGCTGGCCAGCTTCCGCGCCAGCGGCCGTGGCTACTGGTCGCTCTGGATCTTCCTCGCGCTGTTCGTGCTCTCGCTCGGCGCCGACCTCCTCGCCAACGACCGGCCGCTGCTCGTGCGTCACGGCGGCCGCTTCTACGTCCCCGTGTTCCGCGGCTATCCCGAGACCGCGTTCGGCGGGGCGCTGCCGACGGAGGCGGCCTATCGCGATCCGCACGTGCGGCGGCTCATCGAGGCGCGCGGATGGATGGTGTGGCCGCCGGTGCCCTACCGCTACGACACGATCGACTGGGAGCTGCCGGGACCCGCGCCCGCCGCGCCCTCGACGCGCCACTGGCTCGGCACCGACGACCAGGGGCGCGATCTCCTCGCGCGGCTGGTCTACGGCTTCCGTATCTCCGTCCTCTTCGGTCTCGTGCTGACGCTGGCCAGCTCGCTGGTCGGCGTGGCCGCCGGGGCGGTGCAGGGGTACTTCGGCGGCTGGACGGACCTGCTCTTCCAGCGCTTCATCGAGGTCTGGTCGGGGCTGCCCGTCCTCTACCTGCTCATCATCCTCGCCAGCATCGTGCAGCCGAGCTTCTGGTGGCTGCTCGGCCTCATGCTGCTCTTCTCGTGGATGTCGCTGGTGGCCGTGGTGCGCGCCGAGTTTCTGCGCGCCCGCAACCTGGACTACGTGCGCGCGGCCCGCGCGCTGGGCGTGCGCAACACGGTCATCATGGCCCGCCACCTGTTGCCCAACGCCATGGTGGCGACGCTGACGTTCCTGCCCTTCATCCTCAACGGCGCCATCACCACGCTGACGTCGCTCGACTTCCTCGGCTTCGGCCTGCCACCGGGCTCGGCCTCGCTCGGCGAAATCCTGGCCCAGGGCAAGGCGAACCTCCAGGCGCCCTGGCTCGGGCTGACGGGCTTCGTCGTCCTCGCGGTGATGCTCTCGCTCCTCATCTTCATCGGCGAGGCGGTGCGCGACGCGTTCGATCCCCGGAAGGTCCGGTGACGGCGCTGCTCGCCGTGCGCGATCTCTCGGTCTCGTTCGCCGTGGACGGCGGCGAGGTCGAGGCGGTGCGCCATGTCTCGTTCGACATCGGGCGCGGCGAATCGGTCGCGCTGGTGGGCGAGAGCGGCTCCGGCAAGTCGGTCACCGCGCTGTCGATCATGCAGCTCCTGCCCTATCCGACGGCGCGGCATCCGAGCGGCAGCATCCGCCTGTCGGGCGACGAGCTCGTGGGCGCTCCCGAGGCCATGATGCAGCGGGTGCGCGGTGATCGCATCGCGATGATCTTCCAGGAGCCGATGACGTCGCTGAACCCGCTGCACACCATCGAGAAGCAGGTCAACGAGGTCTTGCGCGTGCACAAGCGGCTGTCCCGGTCGGCCGCGCGCGCGCGGACGCTGGAGCTCCTGCGGCTGGTGGGGCTGCCCGAGGCCGAGCGGCGGCTGGATGCCTATCCGCACCAGCTCTCGGGCGGCCAGCGCCAGCGCGTGATGATCGCGATGGCGCTCGCCAACGAGCCCGACCTGCTCATCGCCGACGAGCCCACGACCGCGCTCGACGTCACCATCCAGGCCCAGATCCTCGCGCTCCTCGGACAGCTGAAGGCCAAGTTCGGCATGGCGCTGCTGCTCATCACCCACGACCTCGCCGTCGTCCGCAAGATGGTCGAGCGCGTTTGCGTGATGAGCGCGGGCGAGATCGTCGAAGCCGGCGCCGCGCGCGAGGTCTTCGAGTCGCCCCGGCACCCGTACACGCGCCGCCTGCTCGCGGCCGAGCCTCGCCCGATGGCGCGCACTCCTCGCACGGACGCGCCGGCGGTGATGGAGGCGCAGGACGTTCGCGTGTGGTTCCCGATCCGCCGCGGGCTGCTGCGGCGCACGGTGAGCCACGTCAAGGCCGTCGACGGCGTGAGCCTCGCCGTGCGCGAGGGCCAGACGGTCGGGGTGGTCGGAGAGAGCGGCTCGGGCAAGACGACGTTCGGCCTGGCGCTCCTGAGATTGCAGTCGTGCCAGGGCCGGATCCGCTTCGCCGGGCTCGACCTCCAGAGCATGCGCGCCAATGCGCTGCGGCCGCTGCGCCGCGAGATGCAGATCGTCTTCCAGGACCCGTTCGCGGCGCTGTCGCCGCGCATGTCCGTCGCGCAGATCGTCGGCGAAGGCCTCGGCGTCCACGGGATCGGCGCCACGCCCGCCGAGCGTCGCGATCTCATCGATACCGCGTTGCGCGAGGTGGGCCTCGATCCCGCGCTGCGGGACCGCTACCCCCACGAGTTCTCCGGCGGCCAGCGCCAGCGCATCGCCATCGCGCGTGCCATGATCGTCAAGCCGCGCTTCGTGGTCCTCGACGAGCCGACATCCGCACTGGACATGTCCGTGCAGGCGCAGGTCGTCGACCTCCTGCGTGAGCTGCAGGCGCGGCACCGGCTGGCCTACCTCTTCATCAGTCACGACCTGAGGGTGATCCGCGCCGTCAGCGACGAGATCCTCGTCATGCGCGATGGCCGCGTGGTCGAGCAGGGGCCGACCGCGCGAATCTTCGAGCAGCCCGAGCAGGCCTACACGCGGGCCCTGATGGCGGCGGCGTTCGACCTCGAGCCGCTGGAGGAGGGCGGCGTCAGGACCTAGCGCAGCCGCCGAACGGTCAGCCGAGCAGGTCGCGAACCGTGAGAGGCAGATCGACGAACGCGCCGGGCGAGAACGTCTCGTCCGTGCGGGGGATGCGCACGTCGCGATAGCCGGCGCCGCGATGGATCTCGAGCCGTTCGAGATCGACCAACCACGCCTCGGTTACGCCCGAGCACGCGTACAGCGGAAACTTCGTCCGGCGGTCGTAGGGAAGCGAGCTGTCCGCGACTTCGATCAGCAGTCGCACGTCGGGGGGCTCCGGCAGGCGCTGGATCCTCGCCACGGTACCGGCGTGGCGGCTGCCGATCGGCGACATCTCGATGATCTCACCCTCGATGAGCTCGACCCGGTCGTCGGGTCCCAGGATGCCGGTCTCGCCCATTCGGTGATACTCATCGAGCGTGAAGCCTCGGCGCCTGAGCGTGACCGCCATGCTGTCCTCGCCGTCCGACATGCAGCGATTATAGGCTCGCATGTCCGCCGACCACGCCCAGAGGCCGGTTCTTGACTCCGGGCCGCACCTGACGCAGCCTCGGGGCCCTGGAGGTTGTGAGCATGGCGACCACTGAGACGGCGGTGCGCGAGCTGACGTACGGCGAGGCGGTGCGCGAGGCGATCGCCGAGGAGATGCGGCGGGACCCGCGCGTGTTCCTGATCGGCGAGGACGTGGCGGAGGCCGGGCATCCGTTCAAGACGCTGGTGGGGCTGGTGCAGGAGTTCGGCACGGACCGCATCATCGACACGCCGATCTCCGAGCCGGGCTACGCGGGCATCGGGGTCGGCGCCGCCATGACGGGCATGCGGCCCATCGTCGACGTGATGTTCGGCGACTTCATCACGCTGACCATGGACCAGATGGTCAACCAGGCCGCCAAGGCGCACTACATGTCGGGCGGCAAGATCAAGGTGCCGATCGTGTTCCGCACCACGCTGGGCGCCACGCGCCGCTCGGCCGCGCAGCACTCGCAGTCGCTGCACGCGTGGGTCAGCCACGTTCCCGGCCTCAAGGTGGCGCTGCCCTCGGGCCCGTACGAGGCCAAGGGCCTGATGAAGACGGCCATCCGCGACGACAGCCCGGTGGTGATCTTCGAGGACAAGATGATGTACCGCGTGAAGGGCCCGGTGCCCGCCGAGGACTACACCATTCCGTTCGGCGTGGCGGAGGTCAAGCGCGCCGGCACCGACGTCACCATCGTGGCCACCAGCAGCATGGTCACCGTCGCGCTGGGCGCGGCCAAGCTCCTGGACGCGGCCGGCATCAGCGCCGAGGTGATCGACCCGCGCACGACGTGGCCGCTGGACAAGGAGACGCTGGTCGAGTCGGCCAAGAAGACGTCGCGCGCCATCGTGGTGGACGAGGGCTACGAGCGCTACGGCGTCACCGCCGAGATCGCGTCGGTCATCGCGGACGGCGCGTTCTACTTCCTGGACGCGCCGGTCAAGCGCATCGGCGCGATGGACGTGCCGGTGCCGTTCTCGCCGGTGCTCGAGGACCTCACCGTACCCACGGAGCAATCGGTGTTCGAGGCGGCGAAGGCGCTGTGTCGGAAGGCGTGAGGGCGTTCTAAGGTGCGCATCGACGTCGATCTCTACAGCGACACCGTCACGCGGCCGACGGCCGACATGCGCCGCTTCATGAGCGAGGCCGAGGTCGGCGACGAGCAGAAGATGGAGGACCCGACCGTCAACCTGCTCTGCGAGATGGTGGCCGAGCTGCTGGGCAAGGAAGCCGCCGTGTTCCTGCCGTCCGGCACCATGTGCAACGAGATCGCGCTGCGCGTGCACGCGCGGCCCGGCGAAGAGGTCATCGCGCACGCCACGGCTCACCCGATCCACTTCGAGACCGGCGGGCCGGGCGCGCTGGCCGGCGTCAACATGCGCTCGATCGACGGACCGCGCGGCCAGTTCGACGCGGCCGCCGTCGAGGCCGCGGTCCGTCCGCCGCACCGTCACTTCCCGCGGAGCCGGCTCCTCTGGGTGGAGCAGACGAGCAATCTCGGCGGCGGCTCGGTGTGGCCGCTCGCGCGCATCAATGAGGTGACGGCGGTCGCCCGCGGCCACGGGCTTTCGACGCACCTCGACGGCGCGCGTCTCATGAACGCCGTCGTCGCCAGCGGCATCTCCGCGCGGGAGTACGCCGCGCCGTTCGACTCCGCATGGATCGATTTCACCAAAGGCCTCGGCGCGCCGGTCGGCGCCGCCATGGCCGGCTCCCGCGCGTTCATCGACGAGGCGTGGCGCTGCAAGCAGCAGATGGGCGGCGCCATGCGCCAGGCGGGCATCATCGCCGCCGGCGGCGTCTACGCCCTCCGCCATCACGTCAAGCGCCTGGCCGACGATCACGCCAACGCCCGCCGCCTCGCGGAGGGCCTGGCGCGGCTGCCCGGCGTGAGGCTCGATCCCGCGACGGTCGAAACCAACATCGTGTTCTTCGTGACAAGCGCGAACGCCGCGGAGGCGGTGGAGCACATGCTCGCCCACGGCGTCCGTATGGGAGCGCTCGGCCCACACACGATCCGCGCCGTCACCCATCTGGACGTCGACGCCGCGGGGATCGGGCGGGCGCTGGGCGTGGCCCGCGAGGTCTTCACGGGCCTCCCGGGCTGACGCTGATGCCGACCACCGTCATCATGCCCGCGCTCGAGCTGGCGCAGGAGACCGGCAAGGTCTTGCGCTGGATCAAGTCGCCGGGCGACACGGTGCAGAAGGGCGAGCCGCTTCTCGAGATCGAGACCGACAAGGTCACGGTCGAGGTCGAGGCGCCGGCCTCCGGCGTGCTGCGCGACGTCACGGCGCGCGTGGGCGACGTGGTGCCGGTGGGCAGGACGATCGCGCTGATCTTCGCCGCGGGCGAAGTGGGGGCTTCAGCGGCGCCGACGGGGGCGGCCGGCGCCGTTGCGTCGACGCCCGCGGCCGCTGCGACCGTGAAGGCCTCGCCGCTCGCCCGCAAGCTCGCCGAGCAGCACGGCGTCGATCTCACGCGGATCACGACGCCGAGCGGACGTGTCGAGAAGGCGGACGTTCTCGCCTACGTCGAGCGCCAGAAAACGCCGGCCGGCAACGGGGCCGCCGCACGCGCGCCGGCCGCGCGACTCACCGCCGCGTCGCCCAAGGCGCGCCGTCTCGCCGCGGAGCGCGGCGTCGATCTTCGCGTGGTGCGCGGCTCCGGCCCCGGCGGCGCCGTCCTCGCCGGCGACGTCGCGGCGGCGAAGGCGCCGGCGGTCGCCGCGGCGGCGAGCGCACCCGCCGCGCAGGGCGTCGGCAACGTCTGGCGCATCATGGCCGAGCGTATGACGTCGAGCTGGACCACGGCGCCCCACTTCTATCTGGTGCGCGAGGCAAACGTGCGTCGCCTGGCGTCGTGGCTGCAGCAGGCGCGCAAGCAGACCGGCGCCCACATCACCTACACGGACCTGCTCGTGCGACTGGTCGCCGCGGCCATCGCCCAGCATCCGCGCGTGAACGTCTCGTGGAAGGACGGCACGATCGTCCAGCACGCCGACGTCAACGTCGGCCTCGCCGTGGCCATCGACGACGGCCTCGTCGTTCCCGTCCTCCACCGCGCCGATACGCTGACGCTCGCGGAGCTCGCGCCCCGCCGTGAGGATCTCGTGTCCCGCGCCCAGGCGGGCAAGCTGCGCCCCGCCGACATCCAGGGCGGCACGTTCACCATCAGCAACCTCGGCATGTTCGGCATCGACGCCTTCAACGCCATCGTCAATCCACCCCAGGCCGCCATCCTCGCCGTCGGCCGCATCGCCGATCGTGTCGTCGCCGTCAACGGCCAGCCGGCGGTTCAGCCGACGATGGTGCTGACGCTCTCCTGCGACCACCGGGCGCTCGACGGCGCGCGCGGCGCCCGGTTCCTGGGCGCCCTCGCCGATCTGATCGAGGAGCCTCTCGCGCTGCTGGTGTGAGAGACCGATGAGACGCTCAGAGATTCGCTACGATGGGGCGCTCTGGCGATGGGTGGTGCGAGAAATCAGCTCGTCGAGGTGGAGAAGGTTGGTCGGCTTGTCGAGGCACGCGACGGCGCCGAGCTTGCGGGCCTCATCGGCGTTTTGCCGTGACGGATAGCCGGTCATGAACAGTATGGCCGCAGTATTTCCGTGGGCGCGAATCGCGGCCGCCATCTCGAGCCCGCTCATACCCGGCATGTTGATATCGAGAAGAATGACGTCGAACCGGCGGTGACTCGCGATGAACATTCCCTGCGCCGGATTGCTGGCAGTCACGACTTCGTAACGCGTCCTGAAGAACTCGTTGAGGATGTCGAGGATCCTCGGCTCGTCGTCGACGATCAAGATGCGCTTGCGAGTTCCCATGTGCCCATCCCCTGGGGGACTCAGACGAAGAGTTGAGGATTCTGGTCGCCGTTGGCGCGAATACGTTCCCGACGTCGCCACCACTCTTCATAGGCATCCGAATCGGTGCGCTGAGAGCGCTGCCGGCGGAAGAGCAGGAACACTGCGCATCCCACCGCGACCGCGGCGCCGAGCGCCCACCAGCCCGACCTCGTCGTCTTGACCACTCGTTCGACCATGTCGTTGGCCCCAGGTGATCGCCGCGTGGTGGTCACGCAGGGAACAGATGAGGCAACGGGCGTGCCGAAATGGAAAGTCCCGATCCGACGTGATCTTGCGCGACGTCGGCCCCGCAGCGCTGGTCAGTCGCTAGCCGTGCCGAAGATGCAGCCGATCACGAACTGCCCAGTCAGGAGCCGGGCGATGCAGAACGGCAAACGGGCGATCTGGCTGCTGCTGGTGGTGCTCGCCGCGTGCTCGATCGCGCAGAACGTCAAGCCCGTCACGCCCGCGGCCCTGGGCACCCGGGAGATCTGCGTCCGGGAGAACAAGAGCGTCCGTGAGAGCTTCCTCGAGGCGTACAAGCAGGCGCTCGAGAGCAAGGGCTTGAGCGTGCGGGTGCTCGATCCCGGCGCGGGCATCACCGCGTGTCCGCTGCTGACGACGTACAGCGCCAACTGGCGGTGGGACCTCGCGATGTACATGGCGTACGCGGAGATGACCGTGTCCAGGGACGGCAACGAAGTCGGCAAGGCGACGTACGACGCTCTGATGGGTGGCGGGCGGGTCGACAAAAAGTTCATCAAGGCCGACGAGAAGGTCCGCGAGCTGGTGAATCAGCTCTTCCCGAGCTCGGAGCCTCCGCGCAGAGCGGCCGCGACGGCCGGGTCGTCGAGCAGCTGCTCCAGCTTCATCTTGAACGCGCTGGCCACCATGTCGCCGACCCGGGAGGGCAGCGTCGCCCCGCCGAGGTTGTCCCGGCCCTCGAGCCGCTTCTCGGCCAGGACAGTCCCGCTCCGATCGAGCACGGTCATGGTGACGTCATAGCTCAGCCCGACTCTCACCGCGGTGTCGCTCTTCCATTCCTGCAGCGTCAGCAAGACCGCGCGCTCGGCGCCCGCGCCGATCACCCGCTGGCGCGCCTCCGCCGGCGTCACCGAGTGGGCCACCACGACGGGCTGGGCGCGGAACCCTTTCTTCGCCAGCGTGTTGACGAGGGCGGTGGTCATGGCGTCTGCCAGGGGCCCGTCGCCCTCGGTGCGTACGTCGAAGGGGTTGCCGTAGCCGCCTCGCTGCAGGCCGACGAACTGCGGGTCCTTGGTTCCCGAGCGCACGTACTCGCGCTGGTCGTAGGTCGCGATGCTCACCGCGGTGGTGCCCGAGACCTGCGGGCTCGCCACGACCGTCTGGTAGGCGTAGCGATTGCCGATGGCACAGCCGCTCAGCAGCAGCACTCCTGCGAGCTGGACGAGCACGGCGAGTTTTTTCATGAGGGACCTCCTTGGACCAAAAGCGTGATGTGGTCTCGTGTGGTCCGCCGAGACTACACCAGGTGGAACCGACGAAGCTCGGGGAAGCGCCGCATCCACACGGCGGCCACGACGATCGTGCCGATCCCGCCGATCAGGACCGCCGCGACGGGACCGAACAGGGCGGCGAGCAGACCCGACTCGAACTCTCCCAGCTGGTTCGAGGTGCCGGTGGTCAACGAGTGCGCGGCGCTCACGCGGCCGCGCATGCTGTCGGGCGTGCGAATCTGCACCAGCGAGTGTCGAATGACGACGCTGAGCAGATCCGACGCGCCGAGCACCGTGAGCGCCGCCAGTGACAGCGGCAGGCGGGTGGAGGCGCCGAAGACCACGGTGGCGACGCCGAACACGAGGACGCCCCCGAACAGCACCGGCCCGGCGTGGCGCTCGACCGGACGGCGCGTCAGCGCCACGGACATCGCGAGCGCGCCGCAGGCCGGCGCCGCCCGCAGCAGTCCGAGCCCCCAGGGGCCCGTGTCGAGGATGTCGCGAGCGTAGATCGGCAGCAGCGCGGTGGCGCCGCCGAGCAGCACCGCGAAGAGGTCCAGCGACAACAAGCCCAGGAGCAGCCGCTCGCGAAGGATGAAGGTCATCCCCGAGAAGAGCGAGGCCGGAGTCATCTCCTCGGGCTCGTGCGCGGGCTGCACCGCGTGGACGAGCCCGACGAGCGCCGCGGCCAGGAGGTACAGCGCGGCGACCGTCGCGTAGACGGCGGTCGGCCCGAGGCCATAGAGCACGCCGCCGAGGGCCGGGCCGACGATGCGGGCCGTCTGGCCTGCGGACGTCACGCTCGCGATGGCGCGCGGGATCAGCGCGAACGGGACGAGGCGAGGCACCAGCGCCGCGCGGGAGGGATTCTCGAACGCGCGCGCGGCGCCGAGGATCGCGACCATCCCGAGGATGCCGTCGCGGCCCAGCCAGCCGCCGAGACTGCCGAGCGCCAGCGCGGCGGTGGCGCCCGCCTCGGTCGCGTGACACACCACGACGACGAGGCGGCGATCACAGCGGTCCGCCACCTGTCCGACGACGAGCGTCAGCGCGATGGTCGGGACGAACTGCACGAGGCCGACGAGGCCGAGGTCGAGCGCGCTGCCGGTGAGGCTGTAGAGCTGCCATCCCACCGCGACGTTCTGCATGTGCAGCGCGAGCGTGGACAGCACCCGCGAGCACCAGAAGAGCGCGAAGGACGTGTTACGGAGCGGCGCCGTGGGGGTCGATGAAGCTCGCTACCGGCACCCCGCGCGCGGCGCGTCGGGACCCTGTCGAGGGACCAGGGTGCAGGCGAAGGTGGCCGGCTGAGCGCGGTAGTCGGCGAGGAGGCGCTCGAGACGCTGGAGCGTGCGCTCACGCCTGGCGAGGCCGAGGCCGTAGATGGCGAGGTCGTTGACCAGGCGCGTGTAGAAATGATGCTCGGCATCCCCGCCGCCCGCGCGCGCCACGCACGGTGACGGCTTCTGGGCGACCTCGAGCTGGGCGCCGAACGCCCGGACGAACTCGGCCATCACCGGCTCGTCGCGCACGTCGCGGGGGACTTCGGGGAAGCGGGCGAGGAACGCATCGACGCTCATCGGACCGGGCGCCGCGCGGCGTTCCGCCTCCAGGTCGCGTGTCAGACGGATCTGCATGCCGTCACCTCCTTCGGTGAGTATAAGCTGTCGGTTCATGGGGCCGCTCGGGTGAGTGACGAGAACCGGCTCGATCTGCTGTTTGCCGGTTTCATCGTGTTCCTGCTGGCGGGTGTCGTGACCGTTGCCATGGGCATCCGCCGGGAGCTGCGGACGGGCGTGATCGGGCAACATCCGCAATCCGGACTCTGGCGAAGGCATGAGCGGCCGGCCGGCGGACTCCCCGTTTGCGCCCGGCCCCGCGCGGCGCTATCGTTCAGCGCGCTGTCGGAACGCGGGAGGACCACGATGCTGAACGGTCTCAACGGCCTGGTCGACGTCGACAGGGGAATCATCAGCCGGGAAATCTTCGTGAACGAGGAGATCTACCGGCGGGAGCAGGAGCAGATCTTCGCGCGCGCCTGGCTCTTCATCGGCCACGAGAGCCAGATCCCCAGGCCCGGCGACTTCCTCGTGTCGTCGATGGGCGAGGAGTCGGTCATCCTGTGCCGCGACCGGACGGGACGGATCCACGTCTTCCTGAACTCGTGCCGGCACCGCGGCATGAAGGTCTGCCGCTACGACGAGGGCAACACCCTCGAGCTCATGTGCCCGTACCACGGCTGGACCTACGCGACCGACGGCGCGCTCGTCGGCGTCCCGTTCGGCAAGGACGCGTACGGCGAGCAGCTCGACAAGTCGAAGTGGGGCCTCATCGAAGTCGCCCGGATGGAGAATTACAAGGGCACGATCTGGGCGGCGTGGGACGCGGCGGCGCCGTCCTTCCTCGACTACGTGGGCGGCTACAAGCTCTACCTCGACCTCCTGCTCGACGCGTGGGACGGGCGCGAGGGTGGCACCGAGGCGATCGGCGGGATCCACAAGTGGCTCATCCCGTGTAACTGGAAGTTTCCGGCCGAGAACTTCTCCGGCGACCGCTATCACGGCGTGAGCCACCGCTCGGTGGACATGGTGGGCATCGGCCCGAGCGGCAAGGGCCGCCGCGACATGGCCGAGCGCAACCAGGCGCGGTGGCTGGACGTGTCGTTTCCCGAGCTCGGCCACTCGATGATCGCATTCCTGCGCGCTCACGACGCGCCGCTGGCGCCCGCCTATCAGGACGCGCCGGTGGCGGCGGAGTACTTTCGCCGCTGCGAGGAGGAGCGCAGGCGCCGGCGCGGCGAGCACTGGCGGCTCTTCGGCGGGCCCGGCACGATGTTCCCCAACACGTCGCCGCTGGCGCGGCAGCCGCGCACGCTGGCCGTCTGGCATCCGCGCGGCCCGCACCAGACCGAGGTCTGGCGCTGGTACTTCGTCGACGCCGACGCGCCGGCGGAGGTGAAGGACTTCCTGCGACACTACTACATCCGTTACTCCGGCCCGTCGGGACTGACCGAGCAGGACGACATGGAAAACTGGAACTACGCCCACAAGGCCAGCCGCGGCACCATCGCGCGGCAGCATCCCTACAACTACGAGATGGGCCTCGGTCGCTCGACGCGCGCGTTCGAGGACCACGGGTTGAAGCTGCCGGGCGCGATCACCGACGTCACCGCGGCCAACGCGAGCGAACACAACCAGCGCGGGTTCTACCGGCGCTGGCGGCAGTTCATGGAAGCCGCGACGTGGAACGACCTGGCGTGAGCGACCTCGAGCGGCTGCTCCTCAAGAGCGAGGTCGAGGAGTTCCTGTATCGCGAGGCCGAGCTGCTCGACGAGCGCCGGTACAAGGAGTGGCTCGACCTCTTCACCGACGACGTCCGTTACTTCATGCCGATCCGGCGCAACGTGCCGCACGACGAGAGCGAGCGGGAGTTCACGCGCGAGGGGACCGATGTCAGCTGGTTCGACGAGGGCAAGGACACGCTCGCCCGCCGCGTGCAGCAGATCCTCACCGGCATCCACTGGGCGGAGGAGCCGCCCTCGCGGATCTGTCACATGATCTCGAACGTGCAGATCCTTCGCGCGAGCCCCGACGGCCCCGCTCCCACCGAGGTTGCGGTCAAGAGCCGGTTCCTCGTCTACCGCAACCGCGTCGAGACGGAAACCGACGTCCTCGTCGGCAAGCGCGAAGACCTGCTGCGCCGGGTGAACGGAAGCTTGAGGATCGCGCGCCGCAAGATCGTCCTGGACCAGAGCGTGCTGCTCGCGAAGAACCTGACGTTCTTCTTTTGATATGCTGCCGCCCAGGAGGACGCCCATGAAGCGAGCACTCGCGCTCCTCGCGATCTTCCTCGTGATCGCGGCAGCGATTCTTCCCGGCCCCGTGTGGGCCGGTGGAGGCTGGCACCACGGTCATCACGGCGGCCACGGCGGCTGGTGGTGGCCCGCGGCGCTCATCGGCGGCCTCGCACTCGGCGCGGTCACCATCGCGACGGCTCCGCTTTGGGCGCTGGCGCCGCCGCCGCCGCCGGCCGCGTATCCGCCGGTCGTCGAGGCGCCATCCGCGGCCTATGTCCAGCCGGTCTACTCGACGTCGCCGGGGATCTATCAGCAGGCGCCGGGCTACGCGCGACCCGAGCCCCCACCGTTCCAGCGTGAAGTCGTCTACGCCGATGGCCGGTATCTGCTGTTCGGCGACGGCGTGCGACACGCGTGGCAATGGGTGTGGGTCCCCGCCTCCGCACCGCCTCCGCCGCCTCCGCCGCCGCGCTAACGACAGGAGAACGACATGGCGGGACCGGTCGGATTCATCGGGCTCGGCAACATGGGGCGGCCGATGGCGCTCAACCTCGTCCAGCGCGGCTTCGCGCTGGTCGTCCACGACATCGATCCGGCCAAGGTAGGGCGGCTGCGCGAGCGCGGCGCCAGGGTCGTCGACTCGCCGGAGCAGGTGGCCGCGGGGACCGAGCGGACGATCGTCATGGTGGAGACCACCGCCCAGGCGGAATCGGTCATCGCCGGCGAGCGCGGGATCATCAAGAGCGCCGCGCGCGGCCACATCGTGATCTGCATGAGCACGATCGACCCGTTCGCCCTGCGGCGCCTGGCCGAGCAGCTGTCGGCGCGCGGCGTGGCGACGCTGGACGCGCCGGTGAGCGGCGGCACCGAGCGCGCGGCCTCCGGCGAGCTCTCGATCATCGCCGGCGGTGACGCGGCCACCTTCGAGAAATGCCGCGACCTCTTCGCCGCCATGGGCACGAAGCTCTTCCACGTCGGTGCCCTCGGCCAGGGCCTGGCCATGAAGCTCGTCAACAACATGCTGATCCAGGTCAACCGCGTGGCGGTGGCCGAGGCGCTCGTGATGGGCGTCAAGGCGGGGCTCGATCCGCGGACGATCTACGACGTGGTGCGCGTCAGCACCGGCACCAGCTACGCGTTCGAGACGGGCGTGCCGAAGATCCTCGCGCGCGACTTCTCGCCGGGCGGCACCGTGGATATCACTTACAAGGATCAGGAGCTGGAGACGGCGTTCGCCAAGCAGCTCGGCGTGCCGCTGCTGCTGGCGAACCTCACCCAGCAGCTCTACCAGATGGCGCGCGCGGCCGGTCTCAACAAGGAAGACGGCCTCGCCGTCGTCAAGGTGCTGGAGCGGCTCGCCGGCGTGCAGGTGAAGGGCTGAGCGTGAGAGCTACGCGCCGTAAGGGATGCCGGGAATGAGGCGACGCTGGATGGGGTCGATCCCCAGCCCGAATCCTTCGAGGGTGTAGGCGCCCAGGACTTCGAGGTCGTTTGGCTCCACGTTCGGTGGCTCTTCCCTCCGATGGTGAGGACGCGCCGACGCTCCGAGGGCTGGAGGCCGAGATCACGAAGCGCGCCCGCAGAGACCCACGTGTCCATCGAACCGCTGTCGACCAGCAGCTTGACGGATTCGCGCCGATCGGGCCGTGACGGTGAGGCAAGATGAACCTCGGCGAAGAACGTGCCCATACGTTGACCTCGCCTCGACGTTAGCACGCGCGAGCCATCTCATCGCTGTATCAATCTCAAGACGGGCCGAGCTCGTTCTCCAGCATTTGATCGAGGCTCTGTCGCCGCCTGACGAGGCGCAGCGTCCCGTCGGGGTCCAGCATGACTTCGGGAGCCTGCGGGTATGAGTTGTAGTTGATGGTTGACATCGCGGCGCAGTAGGCGCCGGCGCCGCCGACGATGACCAGATCGCCCACGCGCGGCCGGGACACCCAGCGCGGGCCCAGCCCTTCCGGGTCGCCCGGCGCCGGCGTGAGAATGTCGCCCGACTCGCAGCACGGCCCGACGAAGACGACCTCCGCCGCCTCGCGGCCCGTGGCCATCACGTCGATCGGATGCTGGGCGCCGTAGAGCGACGGCCGCGTGACCTCCGTCATGCCCGTGTCGAGCTTGGCGAAGAGGTAGCCGTCCTTCCCGGTGTCGACGACGTCGATGCACGTCGCCACGACGGCGCCGGCCTGCGCAACCAGGTACGTGCCCGGTTCGATCTCGAGATGCAGTGATCGCCCGTGGCGCGCGCGGAAGGCGTCGAGCTCGCGCCGCACGTGCGCCGCGACGTCGTCCAGGTCCGCGGTCGGCTCCTCGGGCATCCGCCCCACCTTGAAGCCGCCGCCCAGGTTCACGACGGCGACGTCGGGAAGCTGCTCGGCGAGGTCGAGGGTCATGCGCGTCACGCGCTGCCAGACGTCGGGGTCCGTGCCCGAGCCGATGTGGGTGTGCAGCGTGCGCAGCGTCAGCCGATGGCGCGCGGCGAGCGACTTCACGTCGTCCAGATACTCGTGCCAGATTCCGAAGCTGGCCGAGGGACCGCCGGTATTCGTCCGCTTCGTCGACCCGCTGCCCAGCCCGGGGTTCATGCGCACGGCGATGGAGTGGCCCGGCGCCGCGCGTCCGATGGCCTCCAGCTGGCGCAGCGAGCAGGCATTCAGCAGCACGCCGTCACGGATGTGTTCGGCGAGTCGAGTGGAGGGCATCTGGGCGCTGAGCTGAATCCGGGCGGGCGCGAATCCCGCTCGCCGCGCGCGCGCCACTTCCCAGTCGCTCGAGGCGTCGACGTGGAGCCCGAGATCGCGGAACAGCACCAGGATCTCCCGGCTCGGGTTCGCCTTCATCGCGTAGCGCAGCGTGAACCCGTAGGGCGCCTTCAACGCGAGCAGCCGGCGCGCCGTGCGCTCCAGGGCGGCCCGGTCGTACACGTAGCAGGGCGTTCCGAAACGCTCGCGCACCTCGGCTGCCTGCGAGGCGGTGAGGAACGGCATCACAGCGTCAGCAGCGACTCGAGATTCCGCCACAGGATCTTGTCCTTCTCGTCCTGGGTCAGAGTCTTCAAGCCCTGCACCCAGGCGACGGGCGAGGGGTGCCACGGCACGAAGGGCCAGTCGCTGCCGAGGACCACGCGGTCGGCGCCCACCTCGTCGAGCAGGAAGCGCAGCGCCTTCTCGCTGCCGACCACGGTGTCGTAGTACAGGCGGCGCTGGTAGCTGCTCGGCGGTTGCGGAATGGTGCGGCGCGCTTCGGGCGTTCCGTGCCAGCTGCGGTCGATCCGTCCCATCGCGAAGCACGCCGGACCGCCGCCGTGCGCGATGCAGACTCGCAGGCCGGGACACGCGTCGAGCACGCCGCCGAAGATCAGGATGGCGACGACGATGGCGTCCTCGACGATGACGCCGAGGCTGTTGAACAGCCCGTGGCGGGTCGTGCGCTGCAGCATGAAGTTGTGCTGCGGCTGCGGGTGGAAGAAGAGCACGGCCCCCATGGCCTCGGCCGCCTTGAACAGCGGCAGGAACTTCGGCTCGTCCCAGTTCTCGCCGTTCACCAGCGTGTCGAGCTCGGCCCCTTTGAGGCCGAGCACCGTCACCGCGCGCTCCAGCTCGTCGATGGCCGCCTTGACGTCCTGCACCGGCAGGGTGCCCAGGCCCGCGAAGCGGGCCGGCCATTGCTTCGTCATGGCCGCGATCTCGTCGTTGACCTCGCGCGCCAGCTGCCGCCCCTGCGCGGGGTCGAGGTGATAGCCGAAGAACGGCGTGTGGATGGACACGACCTGCACGTCCACGCCCTGCGCGTCCATGTCCTTCAGCCGCTCTTCGGGCGTGAAGCGCACCTTGGGCGAGTTGAATTGCGTGCGCTTGCCGTTGCCCAGCATGGTACCGAGGCCGTCGCCGGGCTCGTGACGGAAGCCGTACCACTCCCGCCGGGCGTCGACGGCCTGCCACAGGGACCGCGGCACGAGATGCGCGTGGATGTCGATGGTCTTCATGATGTGGCGTACAGTACCACCGCGACAGCCGTGTCGAGGAGGACGCCGTGAGGTTCGTGCTCTTCCAGGCCGCCGGCACCGACGACGTGGTGCCGGGCGTGATGACCGCGCAGGGCGTCGTCGGGATCGCCGACGCCGTGCGCCCGGGGCACACGCCCCAGCTGACGATGCAGGGCATCATCGACGACTTCGAGACGCTCCGACCGGCGCTCAAGCGCCTGGCGCACGAGCGTCGGGCGCTGCCGTTGTCCCAGGTCCGGCTGCGCCCCCCGCTGCCGCGACCCGGCAAGATCCTGGCGTGCATCGCCAACTACTGGGAGCACGGCGCGCTCGAGGCCCGCCCGCTGAATATGTTCCTCAAGAATCCGGACGCGGTGATCGGGCCGGAGGACACGATCGTGCTGCCGGAGCTGACCGAGCCGTGGATCTTCATGCACGAGGCCGAGCTGGCGCTGGTCATCAAGGGCCCGGCCAAGAAGGTCACGCAGGCGAACTGGCGCAGTGCGGTGTTCGGCTACACCGGCATGATCGACGTGTCGGCGCGCGGCGAGGGCCGCCGCACCTGGAAGGCCGGCAGCTGGCTCGGCAAGTCGTTCGACACCTTCGCGCCCATCGGTCCCTGCATCACCACGCTCGACGAGATCCCGAATCCCAACGACGTTCACGTCCAGTTCTGGGTGGACGGCCAGCTCCGGCACAACTACAACACGGACGACATGGAGCACCAGGTCCCGGCCCTCGTCGAGTTCGCGACGAGCATCATGACGCTCGGCTCCGGCGACCTCATCGCCTGCGGCACCAACCACGAGGGCCTGGGCCCGCTGCAGGACGGCGAGGTGGTGGACTTCGAGATCCACGGCGTGGGACGCATGCGCCTGTACGTGCGCGATCCGCTCAAGCGCACCTGGGACAAGGGCATCTACATGGGGCCGGATTCCACCAACCCCGAGGCGGTCCGGCGCAATCGCCCGGGCGCCGGCGGCGCGTGAGACGCGCCGGCCGCTAGACCGTCTGCTCGAAGCGCGTCGCCGCCATCTCGGGCGTCAGCGCCTGGCGCCAGTCGGCGTCCTTCGGCAGCACGCCCTCGACGGCGCGCAGCGCGTAGTACGTGCCGTCGACGCCACGCGGCGTGCGGCCGTCGCGCACGGTCTTCACGGCCTCGAGCAGGAGCCGGCGCGCCTGGATCACCGCCTTGTCGGCCGGCCCCAGATGCTCGCGCGTGCGATCGACGATCGGCCCCATGCTCTCCTGGATCGCGCGGTCCTGCACGTTGACGCCCTCGATCCCCGTGAAGCTCTCGGTCTTCTGCACCTGGCGGTCGAGCATGTAGTTGTTGCGCTTGTTGCGCACCGAGCGGAACGTGCTCTGGTCCACGTCGAGCGGCCCGTTGCCGAGCCGGCGCTCGAGCCGGTCGTCGTCGGTCAGCGGCGCGGTCTCGCTGTAGTCCCAGTTGTAGACCATGGTGCTCTCGTCATCCATCGGCACCCAGATGTGTCCGGAGACGAGCGCGTGGCCGCCCTCGGATTGCGAGGGCCGGATCTGGTGGAACGGCAGCACGAGCTGGTAGGTGCGGATGTGCACGGTCGCCTCGTCGAGCGGGCGGACGCTCGCGTACTGGTAGCCGTAGCTCGTGACGTCGACGACGAGCGTCGGCGCCTTGCTCCGCACGAACGGGTGCGTCGGCTTGAACCCGGGACGCTTCGAGTCGGCCTTCAGGACGCGGTGCAGGATCGGCGCGTGCGAGGTGTCGACGCCACCCTCGAGGCCCTGCAGCCAGTTGGTCTCCTGAACCACCTTCGAGACGTGGCGGTGCGTCTCAGGCGCCTGCGTCCAGGCGAAATTCGGCAGCGGTGGCCGGCCGTCGGGCGATCCGAGATAGGCCCAGATGAGGCCGCCGACCTCGACGGTGGGATACGACGTGACGGAGATCTTCTCCTTGAAGTGCAGGTGCTCCGGCTCGTTCATCATGTCCACGCAGCGGCCGTCGACGTCGAACTTCCAGCCGTGGTAGGCGCAGCGCAGCCCGCACTCCTCGTTGCGCCCGAAGAACAGCGAGGCGCGGCGGTGCGGGCAGTGCTCCTCGATCAGCCCGATGCGGTTCTGCGTGTCTCGGAAGGCGACGAGCTCCTCGCCCAGGAGCTTGACCCGTACGGGGGGACAGTCGGGCGCCGGCAGCTCCCACGCGAGCAGGGCCGGAATCCAGTACCGCCGCATCGCGTTGCCCATGGGGGTGCCACGATCCACCCGGGTCAGCAGCTCGTTGTCTTCGCGGGAGAGCATGCCGGTTCCTCCTCCTCGGCCGGATCGAACCACAAGTCTACGCGACGGAAGTGTATCATCGCGCCGATGAAGCGCCTGTTCGCCCTCGTGGCCCTCGCGGGCGTCGCCGCGGGATGCCGGGAATCGGTGGAAGGTCACTTCATCTATTACCCCTCGCGCGCGCTCGCCGCCGATCCGTCGAGCGTGGGCCTCGCCTTCCGCGACGTCTCGTTCGCGGCGCTGGACGGCGTGCGGCTGCACGGCTGGCTGATCCCCGGCCGCACGCCCACGACCCTGCTCTACTCCCACGGCAACGGCGGCAACATCGGCGGGCGCGTCACCATCGCGCGCCTGCTCGCCGACCAGCTCGGCATCGGCGTCTTCATGTACGACTACCGGGGATACGGGCGCAGCGAGGGCGCGCCCTCGGAGCCGGGGCTCGTCAGCGACGCGCTCGGCGCGCGCGCCGCGCTCCTGCGCGAGGGCGTGGCCGCCGAGCACGTGGTCTACTTCGGCCGCTCGCTGGGCGCCGCCGTCACCATCGACCTGGCCCTCGCGCATCCCCCGCGCGCGGTCGTCCTCGAGTCGCCGTTCGCCTCCGTGCGCGCGATGGCGAACACGGTGCTGCCCGGCGTCGGCTTCTTGTTCCGCACGCGCTGGGACTCTCTGGCCAAGATCCCGCGTCTGCGCGCGCCGCTGCTGGTGCTCCACGGCGACGCCGACGAGACGATCCCGTACGCCCAGGGGCGCGCGCTGTTCGCCGCCGCGCCCGAGCCCAAGACGTTCTTCACGATCCGCGGAGGCCACCACTACGAGATGGACGCGGCGTGGTCGGAGTACTGGGCGGCCTGGCGCGCGTTCCTCGCCCGGTGGTCGGGGGGGCACACATGACGACGTACGGCTCCGACCTCGTGATCGACCTGCTGCGCGCGGTCGGCGTCGCGCACGTCGCCCTCAATCCCGGCGCCACCTTCCGCGGCCTGCACGACTCGCTCGTCAACCACGGCAAGGGCGATCCGGAGATGATCCTCACGCTGCACGAGGAGATCGCGGTGGCGCTCGCCCACGGCTACGCCAAGGCCAGGGGCGCGCCGATGGCCGCCGTCGTCCACGACATCGTCGGTCTGCAGCACGCGAGCATGGCCATCTTCAACGCGTTCTGCGACCGCGCGCCGATCCTCGTGCTCGGGGCCACCGGGCCCATGGACGCCACGCGCCGTCGGCCGTGGATCGACTGGATCCACACCGCGCTCGTGCAGGGCACGCAGGTGCGCGACTACGTCAAGCTCGACGACCAGCCGGCGAGCGTGGCCGCGATCCCCGAAGCGTTGCTCCGATGCTGGCGCCTGGCGCGGACGGAGCCGCAGGGGCCCGTCTACCTGTGCCTCGACGCGGGGTTACAGGAGGAAGCGCTGGAGCATCCCGTGCCGGTGCCGGACGTCGCGCGGTTTCAGCCCTCGGCGCCGCCGCACGCCGATCCGCGCGCCATCGACGAGGCGGCGCGGCGGCTCGTCGAGGCGCGCTTCCCGCTGATCGTCGTCGAGTCGCTCGGCCGCCGTCCCGAGGCGACGCCCGCGCTCTGCCGCCTGGCCGAGCGCCTGGCGGCGCCGCTGGTGGATCTCGCCGGCGAGTCCGAGGGCCGCGCCAGCGTGCCGAGCCGCCATCCGCTCGACATGAGCGGCGCGCGCGAGGAGGTCGTGGCCGAGGCCGACGTCGTCCTCGCGCTGGACGTCACCAACGTCCTCGGCGCGCTCGGCCAGACGGACCGCGCCACGCGCGCGGTGCGCCTGTTCAACGAGACGGCGCGCGTGATCGCGATCTCGCTGGACGACTACGCGATCCGCAGCTGGGCGCACACGTTCCAGTCGCTGGCGCCGGTCGACCTGCCGATCGCCGCCGACGCGGGGATCGCGCTGCCCACGCTGCTGGCCGCGGTCGAGGACCGTCTGGCGCGCGACCCGCGCACGGCCGAGCGCCGCCAGCGCGCCGAGCGCATCGCCGCGCGGCACACGGGCCTGCTCGCGGAGTGGCAGGCGACGGCGAAGCTCGAGCGCTCGCTCACCCCGCTGGCGCCGTCGGCGTTCGCCGCCGAGATCTGGGAGGTGATCAAGGACGAAGACTGGGTGCTCGCCAACGGCACCGCCAAGGGCTGGGCGCGCCGGCTCTGGGACTGGCGGCCCGAGCGGACCTACGGCGGAAGCGGCGGGGCCGGGCTCGGCTACGGCCTGCCGGCCGCGCTCGGCGTGACGCTCGCCCATCGCGGCACCGGCAAGGTCTGCGTGAACCTCCAGTCCGACGGCGATCTGCTCTACGTCGTGGGCGGGCTCTACACCGCCGCGCACCACCGCCTGCCGCTGCTGACGGTGACGTTCAACAACCGCACGTACGGCAACGACGAGGAGCACCAGGAGGTCGTGGCGAAGGCGCGCGGGCGGCCGGTCGAGAACAAGGTCGTCGGCATCCGCATCGACGACCCCGCGCCGGACTTCGCGCGCATCGCGCAGGGCTTCGGCGTGCACGCGGAGGGGCCGATCGAGACCGCGGGCGCCGTCGGGCCCGCGCTGCGTCGCGCGCTCCGCGTCGTGAAGGACGGGCGGCCGGCGCTGGTGGACGTGATCACGCGGCCATGAGTCCTTCGGAGGGGGCCTCGACGGCCCCCTCCGATGCCTCCCCCAGGGTCGGATTGCGCCGGCAAAGCCGGCGCTCGAACAGCGCGAGGTCAGCGCGACGTTCGCTAGCGCATCCCGCTATCGCTGCTAGCATGATGTGATAGCATCGCAGCATGGCGACTATCATCATTCGCAATCTCGACGACGAAGTGGCCGAGCGGCTCCGCCTGCAGGCTCGGCTCCGCGGAGTTTCGGTGGAGCAGGAAGCACGACGGGTGCTGGCGGAGGGAACGCGGCTGACCCGTCAGCAAATCGCCGCCGAAGCCGCGGCGATCCGTGCCCGTCAACCCCGATCCACTGTCAGTAGCGTCGACCTGATCAGGGAAGACCGGGACCGGTGACGGCCCGCCCGACAACTCGCGTGCGCGGTGGTCGCGTCCGCGCGCGGGAAGCCCGCTACAGGATCCCAAGCGGGCCGGTCGTCGTCGACGCGTCGATGGCCGCGGTCTGGTTCACCAACGAGCCAGACCTCCGAGGAGCTGCACGGTTACTCGAAACGGAGTCGATGCTCCTAGCGCCGGACCTGATGGCCGTCGAGGCGACGAATGCGTGGTGGAAACGACTTCGGCGCCGCGAGATGGACATCGTCGACATCGAGCAGGCGGTGACGCGTTTGATGGCCCTGCACATCGTCTGGATCGCGGCGGCGACCCTGCTTCGGCCCGCCGCGCGTCTCGCTGCCGAGCTCGGGCATCCCGTCTACGACTGCATCTATCTGGCGCTTGCGGCGTCGCACGCGGCGCCGCTCGCGACCGCAGACGATCGTCTCCGGAGAGCAGCCGAGCGCGTCAGCGTCCGGCTCTGGAGTCCCCGCGCCTGAGTCACGCGGCCGTGACGGCCGCGCGCGCGGCGTAGCGCCGGTAGCAGCGCAGCGCGTTGTCCCAGAGCAGCTTGCGGCGCGACGCCTCGGGCAGCGACTTCCAGCCCAGCACGATCTCCGCCGACTTCGGGAACCAGCTCTCCGAGTGCGGATAGTCGGTGGCGAACATCAGCGTCTCGTCGTTGAGCGCCTCGAACGCGTGCAGGAGCGACTGCTCGCCCTCGTAGATCTGGATGCTCTGGAAATACTGCGGCCCGCGGATGTAGTCGCTCGGCCGCTGCTTCAGCGCCGGCAGCACGTGGCGCGCCATCTCGGCCAGCTCGTCGAGTCGCGCGGCCCACGACGCGAGCCAGCCGTGGCCGCACTCGAGGGAGGTGAGTCTCAGCTCGGGGTACCGGTCGAGGACGCCGGCGCCGATCAGCGCGGCGAGGTTGCGCTGCGCGTTCCACACGTGGCCGGCGGCGCGCTGCAGGAAGACGTTGTCCCAGGTGTCCCAGCAGCCCGGCGGGTACGGGATCGTCATCGTGAACGAGTGGATGACGATCGTGAGGTCGTGCTCCTGCGCGGCCGCCCAGATGGGCTCCCACGCGGGCTCGTCCAGCGACATCTCCGGCGGGCAGATCGGAAAGATGCCGACGGGCCAGTCCTCTCGACCGCAGCGGCGGATCTCGGCGACGGCGGCGGCGGTATCGCGCCCGGAGACGAGCATCACGCCGGTGAGGCGGTCCGGGTAGGGCGCGCAGTAGTCGCCGAGGAACCGGTTGTAGGCCTGGTACATCGATGCCTCGAGCGCGACGTCCTCGAGCCCGGCGAACGCCGGCACGCCGCCCGAGGGCAGGATCATGTTGACGTCGATGCCCTCGACGTCCATGTCGCGCACGCGCGCGTGCGGATCGACGCTCACCTGCTCGCTCGGAAACGGCGGGCCCTGCCAGCGCACGTCCCACGGCGTGCCCCCGCGCGCCGCGCTGGACGGCGGATCGACGCGGTCGTGCGAGCCGAGCCTTCGATTCAGCTTCGGGCGCTTGCCGACCACGTAGCGCGACATGCCGGCCTTGGCCGGCGCGCGCTCGACCAGGGGGCCGAGCGCCTGCAGCCGCGCGCGGTCGGCCGCGGCGAGATAGGCCTCGATCGGCTCGACGGGCTCGATGATGTGAGTGTCGGCGTCGAAGATGCGGTAGCCGGCGCGTGCCATGGGCGTTCCTCCGAGGCCCGGTCGAGGCTCAGTTCCCGCCGGCGATCCGGCTCGCCTCTCCGGTGAGTCTGACGATGTGCAGCCCGGTGTTGGCGCGGTCGGCCAGGTAGACGAAGCCGCGCTCGTCCGCCTCCACGTTGTTGGTCTGGATCGCGATCTTGCAGCTTCGCGTCCCGTTCGTCACGCAGCGCTCGGCGGTCCGCTCGGTCGTGGCGGGGATGTAGAAGGCGGCCTCGCGCGGAGCGTAGGGGTCGCGCACGTCGACCGCCCGCACGCCGCCGTTGAAGTAGGCGACGAAGACGAGCTTGCGGTAGAAGATCGGCGCGAACGACTCGCTGCTCGAGTGCGGGCCGAAGCGGCCGCCGCGGGTGCAGAACCGGCCCTTGGACTCGGGCACCTGGAACGTGGCCACCCCGAACGGACGGGTCTCGGCGGTGATGTCGACCACGAACGAGGCGTGCCGGGACTCCCGGCACTCGTTGGCGATGGCCTCCGAGACGAGGAAGACGAAGTCGCGCACGCGGTCCTTGGTGTTGGGCGCCCAGTCGGTCACCGGCACGCCCAGGATCGGGAACGAGGTGTGGCCGCCCCAGTTCGGCGACATCCAGAGCCGGCTGATCTCCGGCGCGTTGAGGTTCGCCGCGGTCGGCTCCCTCGGGCCGCTCAGGAGCTTCTGACGGTCGACGATCTGGAGCACGCCCTCCCCGCTCGTACCGTACGCGAAGTACACGCGGTTGCCGAGCACGATGGGGCCGTGCACGCCGTGCTTGACGGTGATCGGCCCCGTCGAGCCGGGCTCCTGGCCCGCGAGGCCGAAGTCGCGGATGAAGACGGGTTTCGCCGGGTCGCTGAGGTCGTAGATCTTCGTCATCCTCCACGTGCGCCAGCCCGAGGGGCCGAGCTGGAGCGGATCCGCCTTGGCCAGGTCGCCGGAGACGAGGTAGGCGATTCCCGTGTCGCACTCCCACCAGTTCTTGTGGGTCGAGGTCAGGCCCGTGACGACGGTGCTCGTCTTCTGCGGCTTCGCCGGCTCCGTGACGTCCCACACCTCGTGGCCCGAGTTGGGGATGGCGTTGCCGTACGTCCGCAGCAGGTACGAGCGCCCGCCACGATCGCACACACGCGCCATCTGCGCGCCGCCCTGCTCGGAGCCGCCCGCCGGCCCCGGAATGTGGGCGAGGTAGCGCGGGCGCGCCGCATCGGTGACGTCCACGATCGAGGTGCCGTTGTCCTCCTCGACGCCGGTCAGCGGGTTGCGCGCGCGGCCGCCGTGGTGGCCGACGTAGGCGATGAAGCGTCCGCGCTGCTTGTGGATCGTCGGCTGGTACGCCGAGCGCCCCTGCAGCTCGTCGTGACCGACCAGCTCCATGTCGTGCGCCTCGGCGCCGTGGCCGCGCGGCGTCGTCTGCGACGAGGCGGGGCCGGCCGTGAGCGCGGCGACCACGAGGGCGAGAACGAGACGCGAGAGCCACCGTGGCGAAGGCGTCATGGCCGCTTCACCTTGAGGTCCTCCAACGGTCCCGAGTACGCGAAGCTCCTGATCAGATTGATCCCCGGCTCCTCGACGCGCGGGCCGACGCCCCAGATGAACGCCAGCTCGTAGATCGGGATGTGGGTCACGCGCTCGTGGAGGATCCCCTGGATCTGGTGGATCAGCGCCTCGCGCTTCCTCACGTCGGTCTCGCGCGCCTGGCGCTGGAACAGGTCCTCGACGTCGGGCATGACGCCGGAGGTGTAGACGCCGTTCTTGCTGACGTACGCCTCGAGCCGCGTGGCCGCGTTACCGGCCGCGCCGGTGATGCCGACGATCACGTTCTTGAGCTTCTTCTCGCGCCACGCCGTCGTCATGGCCGCGCGCTCCATGGTGCGGAGCCTCGTCTGGATCCCGACGTTGTGGAGGTACCCGCCGAGCGCCTCGCCCATCGAGAAGTACGGAGGCCACGGATAGAGGTCGCCGGCGTCGAAGCCGTTCGGATAGCCGGCCTCGGCGAGGAGCCGCTTGGCCTTCGGGGGATCGAAGGGGTCCGGCTCGAAGAAGCGCGAGAACTCGAGCACGCGCGGGATCAGCGCGCCCGTCGGCTTGCTGAAGCCGAGCGTCTCGGCCTGGTTGAGCGCCTGCCGATCGATCGCGTGGCTCGCGGCCTGGCGCACGCGCCGGTCGTGCCACGGCGATTTCGGATCCCACTGGTCCGGCAGGTCGAGCCAGAACGTGCCCTGGGACTCCTTCGGCGCGACGAGCCTGAAGCCCGGCGTGCGCTGGATGTCCTCGGCCACGGGGCCGGTCAACAGATACGCGATGTCCACCTCGCCCTTCTTCAGCGCGGCGGCGCGCGTGGTCTCCTCGGGCAGGCTGCGGTAGACGAGCCGCTTGACGTTGGGGACCTTGCGCCAGTAGCCTTCCCACGCTTCCATCACCAGCTCGACCCCGGGATTGAAGCTGACGAACCTGTACGGGCCGGCGCCGATCGGCGCTCTCTTGAAGCCGTCGTCACCGACCTTCTCGACGTAGGCCTTCGGCACGATCCAGCCGGCGCCGGTGGCCGACGTGCCGTAGAACGTCATGAAGTCCGGCCACGGCTCCTTGAGCTGGAAGCGCACGCGGCCCGGGTCCACCATCTGCACCTCGCGCACGCGCTCCTTGAGGAGCTTCGCCCCCGAGCCCTTGTAGCGCTCGAAGGAGAATTTCACGTCGGCCGCCGTCACCGGCTCGCCGTTGTGGAACTTCACGCCCTTGCGGATGACGAACTCGTACGTGAGCCCGTCCTTCGACGACGTCCACGACTCGGCGAGGCTCGGGGTGTTCTGGCCGGCCGGCATGGGCTTCACGAGCGCGTCGTGCAGCGCGTAGAGCACCATGAACGGTGTGATGATGCCCTCGGTCTCGGCGGGGTCGAGCCAGCGGGAGGCCAGCGTGATGTGCACGCCCCAGGTCATGGTGCCTTCGGGCGCGGCGGTCGCGGGGCGGGCGAGACCGATCAGGAAGGCGATCGTCAGGAGCCCGCCGACGACGCGCGAGACGGAGTGCCTCATGGTTCCTCCCAGCCGCGGCGGTGAGTATACCCCCGGCTGCCGCGCTACTCTGCGAGCCGCCGAAAGACGCCGGCGTAGCGCGTGTGGGTCTCGACCACGATCTTCTTCAGCGTGCCGGGACGTCGGCGATCGCGTACCGGCGACAGGACGATCACCTGGCCGTTCGTCGAGACGTCGATGGGCGTGTCGGCGTCGATCCCCACGCGGTCGAGCAGTTGTTTGTCGAGGACGAGTGCCAGACGGCTTCCAATCCGTGTCAGCTTCCTGCGCATCTCCCGACCCTCCCGTCAGCCCTTGACGGACCCCGCGGTGAGACCCTGCACCATGTACTTCTGGAAGACGAGGACCAGGAGCACGGCGGGGAGCGCGCCCAGGAAGCCGGAGGCGGCGATCACGGAATAGTCGATGTTGATCTGGCCGTTCATGCCGGCGATCACCGGCGGCAGGGTCGTCGTGCCCGGCTTCGTGTTCAGGATCTGCGCGACCACGAACTCGTTCCAGCAGAGCATGAACGTGAACGCGCCGCCGGCCACGAGGCCCGGTCCCGACACCGGCAGCACCACGCGCCAGTACGCCTGGAAGCGGTTGCAGCCGTCGACGAGCGCGCTCTTGTCGAGATCGGCGGGAATGGTCTCGAAGTACGCCTTCATGATCCACACGGTGAAGGGCAGCGTGAAGGAGCAGTAGGCGATCACGAGCCCGGTGAGCGTGTTTTGCAGGCCGAGCGCCCGGAACACGAGGAAGAAGGCGGGGATCAGCACGATGGTCGGCAGCATCCGCGTGAAGAGCAGCGCGAACAGCGAGAGCATTTTCAGGGGGAAGTGAAAGCGCGCGTACGCGTAGCCGGCGGTCGTGCCCATCACGAGATTGACGCCGGTGACGACGAGGGCGACCACCAGGCTGTTCCACATGGACGCCAGGATCTTCCCCGCCTGGCCCTCGGCGTGGAAGCGGACGAGGCCGAGGATCTTGCGGTAGTTGTCGAGGGTGACCTCCGGCGGCACGAGCGTGAACGGCCGGGCCAGGAGGTTCCGTTGATAGGAGACGCTCGTCACGAACAGCCACACGAAGGGTGCGATGAGCCACAGGGCCACCGCCGTCACGGTGGCGTAGAGGATCACCTGGCTGCCGACCGAGCGCCGTCGGTAGTTGCCGCCACGATATCGGGCCCGGGTCGTCACGCGCTCAGCCCTCCGCCTCGAAGCGGGCGAGCACCAGCTTGTGATAGACGACCGTCAGCAGCAGGCAGAGCGCCGTGAGCGTGTAGAGGATCGCGGTGCCCGGACCGAACTTGAAGAAGGTGAAGCTCGTCTTGAAGCCGTGCCACGAGACCGTCGTGGTGTCGTAGGCGGGGCCGCCCATCGTCAGGACGTAGATCAGGTCCAGCATCAGAAAGCCGTTCACGGTCGCCAGCACCAGCACGAGAAAGACGATCGGCCGGAGCGCGGGCACGGTGACGTACCAGAGGCGGCGCCAGTAGCCGGCGCCGTCCACCTCGGCCGCCGCGTAGAGATCCTCCGAGATCGACTGCATCCCGGCCAGGAACAGCAGGGTGGCGAACGGCGCCTGGTTCCACATGTAGACCGACACGAGCACGTTGAGCGCGGTCCAGCCTTCCTTGAAGAAGGCGATGGCGCCGTCGACGAGTCCCGCGCGGAGCAGCAATCCGTTGAGCGCGCCGAACTCGAAGTCGAGGATCCCGATCCACAGCAGCCCGACCACGATGCGCGAGAGCGACCACGGCACCAGCAGCAGGCTGCGCATCAATGGACGCCCCGGGAACCGCTCGTTGAGGACGAGGGCCACGCCGAATCCCACCAGCGTGGCCTCGATGACGAAAGCGCCGACGAAATAGAGCGTGCGCCAGAGCGAATCCCAGTAGAGCGGGTCGGTGAGCACCTGCGTGTAGTTGCGTGCGCCGATCCACCGGAAGAGCGGGATCCGCATGCCCCAGAGCTCCACGGCCGGTCCCGTGGAGCGCAGGAGGTTGACGTCGGTGAACGACAGCCACAGCGAGTAGACGAGCGGAAAGACGACGACGAGGCCGATGCCGAGCAGCGCCGGGCCCACGAACAGCCAGGCCACGGCGCTCTCCGACCGCTTCACTCGGCGGCTACGCCAGCGACTTCTGCAGGGCCGTCAGCTCTTTGAGGCCCTTCGGCACCGTCGAGGTGCCGCGGATGATGTTGTGCACGATGGCGATCGCCTTGCTGTCGTACTCGCTGAACCACGGCTCCTTGAACGCGTTGATCGGCCGGCCCTTCTTGTATTGCTCGCGCAGGAGCTTGAGGTCGACCCACCGGTCGTACGACTGGATGATCTCCGGGTTGTCGTACATCTCGGGGTACGCGTTGTCGAGCCCGGCGATGAGGCACCACTGGCGCTGCACGTACCAGTCGCCGTTGAGGTTGCCGCCGAGGAATCGGGCGAACTTCCACGCGTCCTCGAGCACCTTCGTCTTGGCGTTGATCGTGTACCACTCGGTGAACATGTGCGTCTGGCCGTTGCCGGGATACATCGCCATCCTGGCCTTCTTGGGGGCCAGCTTGGAGTTCTCGGGCTCTCCCGCGATCGTCTTGAGGTAGTAGGAGTGGTTCGTGTGGTACGCGTAGCGGCCGGTCCAGAAGAGCCGGTGCGTGTCGGTCGACGACGTCTTGGTGAGGACCTCGGGGTTCACGAGTCCGTCCTTGTACGCCTTCTGCCAGCGCTCCATGGCGCGGGCGGCGCCGGGTTCCTGGTCGGCGATGACCTTGTTCTTCGCGTCGAAAATGTTGGCGCCTTCCGAGTGGCAGTCGCTCAGGAACTGCGGCATGGTGCCGGAGCCGCTGTTGTTCCAGTTCGGCAGGTACGGCGTGTCGCTGATCTTGTCGCGCTTGAGCTTCGCGGAGTGCTCCATCAGCTCGTCCCAGGTCCTCGCCGGCGCCTTGATGCCGGCCTGCTGGAGCATCGGCTCGTTGTACATGAGGATGAAGATGCTGGTGAAGTACGGCAGGCCGACGACCTTCGAGCCGTCCCGGCTCCGGGCGGCCTCCAGATTTCCCGGCGCCATCTTCTTTTTCAGCTCATCCATGCCCGGCAGATCGTCCAGCGGACGAATCAATCCGTTGTCCGCCCAGCGCTCGCGGTTGGCCGAGTTGCAGTACATGACGTCCACGATCTCGCCCGCCATGGCGCGGGTCTCCATCGTCGGGTGGTACGTCGCCCACGGGACGGCGTCGTATTTCACCTGGCCCCCGTGCTTCCTGTTGAAGAAGTCCACGTAGTCCTTCACGGTGTCGGGCTTGAAGACCCAGCCGGAGAAGTTGATGGGCTTGTCCGCGCGAGCGGAGCGAAGCGCGCCTTCACCGAGCAGGGCGGCGGCCGCCGAGAGGCCCGCCGCGCCGAGGAACGTGCGCCGGTCGATGATCGTCACGAGGTATCCCTCCTTCTGTGTTAGGAGAACGCGGGCGGCGGCACGAATCCCTGGAACTCGCGCTCGAGCAGTCGCGCGAAGGCGAGCGTCGTCAGGTCACCGTATTGCGGACCGACGATCTGCACGCCGACCGGAAGCCCGGCCGGCGTGAACCCGCACGGGGCGGCCGTCGACGGCAGGTACGCGACGCCCGTGTAGCCCGCCCAGAACAGGTGATCCGTCACCGGGAGACGCTTGCCGTTGACCGTGACCGTGCGCTCGTAGCGCTCGCGCTCCTGGTCGTGCGGGAGCGCCGCGACGCCGGCGACCGGGCACAGCAGCAGGTCGTACCGGGTGAAGAACTCGGCCCACGCCAGGCGCATGCGGTGGCGCGCCTCGTTGGCGGCGAGCCAGTCGCGGTGCGAGAGCACGGCCGCGCGCGTCGCGCGCGCGTAGTATCTGGTGTCGCCCGGCGGCAGCTCGCGCGCGATCCCGACGTTCTTGTCGAACTCCGCGTCGGTCTGGCGATCCGACGTCGCCGAGCGCAGGAGCCGGACGTACACGGTCCACGCTTCGTCGATGTCGATGGTCGGCCGCGCGCGAGGATCGACCTTCGCCTTCTGCCGGCCGAGAAAATCGCCGAGCGCCTGCAGGCGATCCCGCACCTGGCCGTCCACCGGGAACCCCGGCGCGTCGAGCATGAGCGCCACCCTGAAGTCGCGCAGGCGCTTCTGCCGGGGCGGCCGCAGCTTCAGCGCCCAGCCCGCCGCCTCGATCTCGTCCGGGCCGGCCATGACGCCGAGCGCGAGGGCCAGATCGTCGGCGCTGCGCGCGAGCGGCCCCACGACGTCGATGTCGACGGGCGCTTGCTGCCACGGCAGCGCCTGGCCGGTGCGCGGCACGATGCCCCACGTCGGCTTGTGGCCGTACACGCCGCAGAAGTGGGCGGGGTTGCGGATGGACGAGCCGATGTCGCTGCCGGCCTCCAGCGCGGTGAGCCCGGCCGCGAGCGCCGCCGCCGAGCCGCCCGAGGATCCGCCGGGCGCGCGCGTGACGTCCCACGGATTGTTCGTCGTCCCGTAGATCGCGTTGAAGCTCTGCCAGTCGGCGAGGAAGAGCGGCACGTTCGTCTTGCCGAAGATGACGACGCCGGCGCCGAGCAGGCGGTCCACCGCCACCGCGTTCCGCGTCGCGACGTTGTTCTTGTAGGTCGGCACGCCCCACGTCGTCGGCAGGCCCGCGACGTCGTACGACTCCTTGATGGTCATGGGCACGCCGTGCAGCGGCCCCCACGTGTCGCGCCGGGCCAGCGCGCGATCGGCCGCGCGCGCCCGCGTGCGCGCCCGTTCGAAGTCGCGGACCACGACGGCGTTCAGCGCGTCGTCGTACTTCTCGACGCGCGTGAGATAGAGGTCGAGCAGCTCGAGACAGCCGATCTTCTTCCGACGGATGTCCGCGGCGAGCTGTCTGGCGGAGCGGAACGGGACGTCGAGCATCGGCGCCTCCTCGGCCTGCACGTTGCCACGCGCGGGTGAGTATACTCGCCCTGCCATGGCCCACGACGGCGCCCTGCCTCTCGCGCGCTTCACGGTGCTCGACCTCACCCGCGCGCGGGCGGGCCCGACCCGTGTCCGGCCGCTGGTGGACCGGGGCGCCGACCTGGCGCACCGCGGGGTCATCTGATGGCCATCAGCGACCGTTACGGACTGCCCGTCACCACGCCGTCGCCCGTCGCCGCCGCGCGCTTCCAGGTCGGCATGGACCGGCTGCTCTCGTACGGCGCCGGCGCCGACGAGTCGTTCGCGGCGGCCGTGCTGGCCGACGAGCGGCTCGCCGTCGCGCACGCGGGCATGGCCCTCGTGGCGGTGGCACACGGCGACGCGGCCACGGCGCGCGCCGCCGCCGAACGCGCCCGCCAGGCAGTGACCGGCGCGACGCGGCGCGAGCGCCAGCACGTCGAGGCGGTGGGCGCGCTCATCGCCGGGGAGACGGCCCGCGGCCTCGACCTGGTCGCCGAGCACGTGGCGGAGTTCCCCCGCGACGCCCTGCTGGTCAACCAGGCCAGCAGCGCCATTGGCTTCGCCGGGGGTCGCGACCGCGAGCAGCAGCGCGTGGCGTTCCTCGAGCCGCTGGCCTCTGCCTACGGCGACGACTGGTGGTTCCAGTCGGCGCTGGCGTTCACCTATCACGAGGTGGACCGCTTCGAGGAGTCGCGGCGCCTGTCGGAGCGCTCGCTCCAACAATATCCTGGCAACGCCAACGCCAGCCACAACCTCGCGCACATCCATTTCGAGACCCTCGACAACGACGGCGGCGCCGCGTTCCTCGGCGACTGGCTGGCGACGTACGACCCGCGCGCGTCGTTTCACTGCCACCTCGCGTGGCACCTGGCCATGTTCGAGCTGCACCGCGGCCGCTACGCGCGCGCGCACGCGATCTTCGAGCGCGACATCCTGAACGCGGTGAATCCGCGGCTGGCCATGATCGACGGCTCGGCGCTGCTGTGGCGGTTCCGGCTGGACGGCGAGCCCGACGCGCCGCTGGCGTGGCGCTCGCTCGCCGACCTCGCGGCGAAGGTCTCGCGGCCCGGCTTCGTCTTCGGCGAGATCCACGCCGCCCTCGCCTACGCGGCGTGCGGCGACGACCAGGCGCTCGCGACGCTCGTCGACGGCCTGCGAGCGCTGGACGCGAAGGGACATCCGATCGCGGGCGCGGTGGCGCTGCCCATGGTGCAGGGGACCGCGGCGTTCGTGGCCGGCGACCACGCCGCGGCCCTGGCCCATCTCGAGCCCGTCGAGGGCGAGCTGCATCGCGTCGGCGGCAGCCACGCGCAGTGGGAGCTCTTCGAGGAGACGATGGTCGCGTGCTACCTCGCGCTCGAGCGCTACGACGACGCCGGCCGCCTCGTGCGGCGGCGCCTGTCGCGCCGCGCGTCGCCGCGCGACCTGCGCTGGCTGGCTCAGGCCACGTCGCGCTGACGCGCGGCGTTGTAGTTGGCGTCGTACCACCAGTCGAGGTACGCCGCGTAGGTGATCGGCGGATCGCGCGGCGGATCGGCCGGTCCCTGGCAGGTGGGCAGGCACGCGATCTCCGTGTCGAGGTGCGGTCCCATGAAATAGGGGATCGCGTAACGCGGGCGGACCACCGGCGGCAGCGCGCGATGCGGCGTGGACTTGAATCGATGATTCGTCCATCGCTGCATCATGTCGCCCGAGTTCACCGCGAAGGAGCCGGGCACGTACGGCACGTCCACCCAGTCCCCGTCCGGCATCCGCACCTGGAGCCCGGGCACGTCGGTCTGGGCGAGGAAGGTCATGAAGTTGGCGTCCGTGTGCGGGGCGATGCCGAACTGGTTCGCCTCGGCGGCGACCGGCGGGTAGTGCGTGAGGCGGAAGCTGAACTGGCTTTCGGCGAAGGCGGCGTCGAAGGTGTCCGTCGGCAGGTCGAGCGCCGCCGCGCAGAGCGGCAGGAGCCGGCGACCGAGCGCGTCCACGGTGTCGGTGTAGGCGAGCACCGACTCGCGAAAGCCCGGCAGGTTCTGCGGCCACTGGTTGGGGCCGGCGAAGCGGCGCCCCGCGCGCACGAGGGGGTCGTCGGGGCCGCGCTCGCGCTTGACGAAGAACGCCTCGTTCAGGTCCGGCTTGTCGTTGGCGTTGACGTCCGAGGTCCACACCGCGTAGCGCCCCAGCATCATGTAGCCGTTGTTGTGCTCGTTCATCCGCAGCGCGAGCTTGGCGTCCAGGGGTTGGGCGTGGAAGCGCCGGGCCTCGCCGAACGTGCGCTCGATCAGCGCCTGGGGGACGCCGTGGTTCACGATGACGAAGAAGCCGACGTCTTCGAGCGCGCGCCCCAGCGCTTTGGCGGTGGCGCCGAACGCGCCTGGCCGTCCCGTGAGATATGGTCCGAGATCGATCACCGGGATCACGACTCAGCCCCCGCGCACGTAGCGCCGCAGCACGAGGCGCAGATGGTCGCGGAAGTTCGGCTGCAGGCGGCTCGTCCAGTCGCTCTGCCGCGCCCTCTTCCACTCGTCGGACTCCACCACGTCGGGCGTCTCCAGGTGATAGAGCGCGACGTATCTGCGGTTGCCGGTCCCGCGAAAGCGGCGCGCGCAGAGGACGCCCGGGACGGCGCCGAGCGCCGGGATGTGCTCCTTGTCGTACCACGCGTTGAACTCCGCCTCGAGCTCGGGCGCGATGTTCATCGCGTTCAGCAACAGCCCGCCGGCGTTGGCGGGCGGCAGCTGGTCGCCGGGCAGGATCTGGTCGCCCTCGAACCGCAGCAGGCGCTCGACGCGGGCGGTGACGCGCTTGGACCACGGCGAGAGGTTCTCGCCGCCGATGGCCAGGTAGGCCGGACTCTTCAGCACGGAGACGGTCTCGAGATCGTAGGTCGCCACCGAGACCTTGCGGTCCTGCGCGCCGATCCAGCGCTGGCACAGCAGAAAGCCCGGCACGCGCTGCCGTTCCGGCAGGTGCTCGGTGTCGTACCAGTCGTGGACCTCGTCCTCGGCGGCCCGCCCGATGTTCATCGCCGCGATCAGCGTGCCTTTCGCCATTGGTTGAACCCTCCGCCCTCGCATTGTAATCTCGCGCCACCAGCGGCGTACCGCCAGGAGAGACGACATGCCCAAGAAAGAGATCATCAACCCCGACGCGGCGAAGCCGAACCCCAACCTGTCTCCGGCGACGAGGTTCGGCAACCTCGTCTTCGTCGCGGGCCAGACCGGACGGCATCCGGTCACCGGAGAAGTCGGCAAGGACATGCGGGAGCAGACCCGCAACATCCTCGAGCGCATCAAGCTGATCCTCGGCGCCGCCGGCACGTCGCTCGACAACGTGCTGACGGCGACGACGTATCTGACCCGGGTGCAGGAGCTCGCCGCCTACAACGAGGAGTACGCGAAGTATTTCCCGACGAACAAGCCGGCGCGGACCACGGTGACGGTCGCCGCGCTGAACTCGCCGGATCTCATGGTCGAGATCACGGTCACCGCGTGCATTCCGAGCTGACGCTGCTCAGAGAGGAGAACGACGATGGCGAGGATCGAGCCGCTCGGGATCCATGAGGTCGACGCCGAGGTCCGGCATCTCTGCGAGGACGCCGAGCGCCAGTCCGGCACCTCGGTGGGGCCGCGGACCTACGCGAGGAACCCCGCCGTGTTCAAGGCGCTCGCCGCCTTCCGCGGCGCGCTGGCCCGCGAGGGCACGATCGACCCCGTGGTGCGCGAGCTGGTCAGGATCAAGATCGCGGGCCTCAACGCCTGCCACTACTGACTCACCGTGCGCTATGCCGGGGCCCGGCATGCGGGGGCGACGGAAGCGAAGATCGCCGCGATCAACGACGAGACGTCCGAGCTGATCACGCCGCGCGAGCGGGCCGCCCTCCGGTTCGCCGAGAAGCTCGCCGTCGACCACCAGAAGGTCGACGACGCGCTGTGGTCCGAGCTGCGCGGCCATTTCTCCGAGGCCGAGATCATCGAGCTGGTCGCCAACGCGACGCTCTTCATCGGGTGGGGACGGTTCAACGCCATCGTGGGGCTGGATCCGTCGTAGGCGACACCAACGCGCGCAACACGGAGGATCAGGCGATGTCGACCCCGCACAGCCGTCGTGACGTGTTGAAGGGAGCCGTGGCCCTCACCGCCGCCGCCTCGGTCGGCCTCGGCCGGGCCGATGCCCAGGAGAGCGCCATGCAGGCGCGGACGCGCATCGACTCCGTCTTGAAGCGGGCGGTGGACGCCAGAGAGGTCCCCGGCGTGGTGGCCATGGTCGCCACCGACAAGGGCGTGCTCTACGAGGGCGCCTTCGGCGTGCGCGCGCTCGATGCGAGCACGCCCATGACGCTCGACACCGTCTTTCGCATCGCCTCGATGACCAAGGCGATCACCTCCGTGGCGGCGATGCAGCTCGTCGAGCAGGGCAAGCTCAAGCTCGACGAGCCGGTGCCCGGCATCGACCCGGCGCTGGGCTCGCCCCAGGTCCTGGAAGGCTTCGATGCGTCCGGCGCGCCGCGGCTGCGGCCCGCGAAGCGGCCGATCACGCTGCGCCACCTGCTGACCCACACGGCGGGGTTCAGCTACGACATCTGGAACGCGGACACCGGGCGCTACGTCAAGGCGACGGGGATGCCCGCGCGGGCCACGGGAAAGGTCGCGTCGATCCGCACGCCGCTGGCCTTCGATCCCGGCGACAAGTGGGAATACGGTGTCAACACCGACTGGGTCGGCCGCCTCGTCGAGGCGACGAGCGGGCAGCCGCTCGACGCGTATTTCCGCGAGCGGATCTTCGCGCCGCTCGACATGAAGGACAGCGGGTACGTCACCACGCCCGAGCAACGCGCGCGGCAGGCGCGCGTGCACGCGCGCCAGCCCGACGGCGCGCTCGTGCCCCAGCCCCTGGAAGCGCCGCCGGTCCTCGGCGAGTTCTGGTCGGGCGGCGGTCCGCTCTATTCGACCGCGCGCGACTACCTGGCGTTTCTGCAGATGCTGCTGTACGGGGGCACCCTCAACGCCGCGCACATTCTCAAGGCCGAGACGGTGGCGCTCATGCACAGGAACGCCATCGGCGACATCCCGGCCGGCGTCATGAAGGCGCAGCTGGCGAATTTGTCGAACGACGTCGATTTTTTCCCGGGCGCCCAGCTCCGCTGGGGGCTCGGCTACATGCTCAATCTGCAGCCGGGTCCGAACGGCCGCAGCGCGGGCACGGTGAGCTGGGGCGGGATCTTCAACACGTACTACTGGCTCGATCCGGTGAAGCGCGTGACCGGGCTGATCATGACGCAGATCCTGCCGTTCGCCGACCCGCGCGCGCTGAAGCTCTACGGGCAGGTCGAGCGCGGCGTCTACGACGCGCTGAAGGCGGCGTGACGGGCTAGCGCGCGGTCAGGCGCGCCGCGTCGAAGCGGTACACGCGGGCGGTGTTGGCGCCGACGATCTTCGCCTGCTCGTCGTCCGGCACGCCGGACAGGATCTCCGCCAGGATCTTCCGTGACTGCGGGAACGTGGACTCGCTGTGGGGATAGTCGGAGCCCCACATCATGTTGTCCACGCCGATCACCTCCCGCAGGCGAATCCCGATGGCGTCCTCCTGGAAGCTGAGCACGACGTTGCGATGGAAGAAGTCGCTGGGTCGCATGCCGTCCTTGAAGCGATAGATCGCCTCTTCGTGGCGCTCGCGATACGTGTAGTCCATCGTGGAGAGCAGGTGGGGGGCCCACGACAGCTCGAATTCCACGATGGCCAGCGTGAGGCGGGGATGGCGCTCGAAGACACCCGAGAAGATCATGTCGCACATCGAGAGCGCCGGATAGAAGGCTTTCGTCGCGCGGCTGCTCGCGTCGCGGAGCGTCTTGTCTCCAGCGCCGCGGATCTTGCCCTGCCGTCGCGTGGCCGTGTGCAGGCTCAGGGGCATGTCGAGCGCCTCGGCGGCCGCCCAGAACGGCTCGTACTCGGGCTGGTCGTAGCGCCGGTGCTCGAGCGGATACTCCGTGATCATCGCGCCGGCGAGGCCCAGGCGCGCGGCGCGCTCCAGCTCCTTGATGCCGTCCTGGACCTCGTCCAGGTTGATCATCGCGATGCCCTTGAGGCGGGAGCGGTCCGCGCCGCAGAAGTCGGCGAGCCAGTCGTTGTACGCGCGAAAGATGGCGGACATCAGCGGCGTATCCGCCACCCTGAAATAGAAGAGGCCCTGCGACGGGTAGAGCACCTCGCCGGCCACGCCATCGAGCGCCATGTCCGCGAGGTGCTGATGCGGGTCGTACCCTCCCCGCGGCACGTCCTCGAAGCGCCCGCGCCCGGAAATGGTCTCGGGGGCCTCGAACCGCGCGCCGGCGTTCGAGATGAGGCCGATGCCGGAGAGGACCTGATCCGCTTCGACCACGAGCTGGTCGACACCGTCGATCCGCTGCATCCGAGGCGCGCGATCGCGGAACGCGGCATCGATGCGGGCCGTCCACAGATCCGGCGGCTCGAAGACATGAGAATCGGACGACAGAATCAGCGCGGGCAGCATCGCATGTCCTTTCTCACCTGAACGCGGGCACCACCTCGCGGGCGAGGATCTCGAGGCTTCGCGTTTCCAGCTCCGGCGGAATGCGCCCGCCGGGATTCAGCTCGGCCACGATCCCGTCCAGCCCGAGCTCGTCACGCAGCTGGGCCAGGCGGTCGATCACGCCGCGCGCGGTGCCGAACGCCACCTTCCTGGCGAGGATGTCCTCGTACGAGAGGCTGGCCATGCGCTCGGCCTGGAACCGGCGGCGGTCGGCGGGGCCGGCGCCCGCCCGTCCGACCGCGGCCCGGGCCAGCTCGGTCTGGCGCGCGAAGAAGGCCGTGAGGCTCTCACGAGGCTCCTCCACGGCGCCCTTCTCCGTGGTCGAGGCGTAGACCGGGATGCGCAGATACACGCTGGGCTGGCCGGGATGGCCGGCCTCGCGCCAGGCCTGCCGGTAGGGCGCGAGCTGCGCCTGAAGATCGGGGATCTCCGTGACGCGCAGGCCGACGAAGATGGGCAGTCCCATCCGGCCGGCCGCGGGAAACGTCTCGTCGCTGGTGGTGGCCATGCGAAGGGGCGGATGCGGGACCTGATACGGACGCGGCGTGACGATCGCGTTCTGGACCCGATAGAACTCGCCCGCGTAGCTGAACGGCTCGCCCTTCCAGCCCTCACGGATGATCTCCAGCGCCTCGCGAAAGCGTGCCTGGCTCTCGCCGTACGGCACGCCATAGATGTCGTACGTCCGCACGACGCCGCTGCGACCGATGCCGAACTCGAAGCGGCCTTCGCTGATGTGATCGACGGTCGCGACCTCTTCGGCGATGCGCAGCGGATGGTTCAAGGGCAGGACCTGGACGGCGGTTCCCACCCGGAGCCGGCGGGTGCGGGTGGCGATCGCGCTCGCCACCTGGAGCGAGGCGGAGATCACCGAGCGCGTCGGCGTGAAGTGGATCTCGCCGAGCCAGACGCAGTCCATGCCCCAGGCGTCCGCCCGCTCGGCCAGCTCGAAGACGTCCCGGAAGGCCGCGCGCTGGCTCGCCCCCTGGCGCATCTCCTCGACGAAGATCCCGAAATGCACGGCGTCATTGTAATCTAGCCGGCACGGCGAGAGGAGCCGACACATGAACGTATCCATCCGCCAGATCCACCCCGTGTTCGTGGGCGAGGTCTCGGGAATCGACATCAGCCGACGGCTCTCGCGGGATGAAATCGCGGCGGTCGAGGCGGGCATGGATCGCTACGCCGTGCTCGTGTTCCACGACCAGAAGCTCACCGACGAGCAGCAGATGGCGTTCAGCCGCAACTTCGGCCCGCTGGAGGACGCCCGCGGCGGCAACATCACCAGGCCCGAGGACAAGCGGCTGCAGGTCGGGATGAACGACGTCTCCAACCTCGGCAAGGACGGCCGGCCGCTCGATCGCGAGTCTCGCGTGCGCCTGTTCAACCTCGGCAACATGCTCTGGCACTCGGACAGCTCGTTCCGTCCCATTCCCGCGAAGTACTCGCTGCTCTCGGCGCGCGTGGTGAATCCGGTGGGCGGCAACACCGAGTTCGCCGACATGCGGGCGGCCTACGACGCGCTCGACGCGGACACGAAAGCGCTGATCGAGGACCTCGTCTGCGAGCACTCGCTGATGTACTCGCGCGGGTCGCTCGGCATGCTCGACTACTCGGAGGAAGAGCGGGCGATGTTCCGACCGGTACGCCAGCGGCTCGTGCGCACGCATCCGGTGAGCGGCCGCCGGTCGCTGTACCTGTCGTCCCACGCCGGCGGCATCGTCGGCATGCCGATGCCGGAGGCGCGCATCCTGCTCCGTGAGCTCACCGAGCACGCCACCCAGCCCGGGTTCGTCTACGTCCACCGGTGGCGGCCCTCGGACTTCGTCATGTGGGACAACCGGCAGATGATGCACCGCGTGCGCCGCTACGACGAAAGCCAGCCGCGCGACATGCGACGCACCACCGTCGCCGGCGACGCGCCCACGACCGTTCAGGTCCAGGCGGTCAGCTCAGCGTGAACCCCGCGTAGCCTTTCGCGGCGACGTCGTCGCACTTCTGCCGGTAGACACCGACGCCGCCGATGTAGGGCATGAAGATGCGCGGCTTGCCGGGCACGTTCGCGCCCATGTACCAGGACTTGGCCAGGGGGTAGAGGGTGGCGTGGCCCACCTCGTTGACGTGCGCGACCCACGCATCCTCGGCATCGACGGTGGCGTCGATGCGCGCGAGACGCTGAGCGCGCAGGTACGCGATGCAGTCGGCGATCCAGTCCACGTGCTGCTCGATGGAGACGATCATGTTGCTGAGCACCGAGGGACTGCCGGGGCCGGTGATGGTGAAGAGATTCGGGAAGCCGGCGATGGCGATGCCGAGATAGGCGCGCGGACCGGCCGCCCACTTCTCGCGCAGCGCCCGGCCCGCCCTCCCGCGGATGTCGATGTTCAGCAGCGCGCCCGTCATGGCGTCGAAGCCCGTGGCGAACACGAGGCTGTCCATCTCGTACTCGGCGTCCCGCGTCCGGACCCCGCGCGGCGTGATCGCGTCGATCGGCGTCTTCCTGAGATCCACGAGGGTGACGTTGTCGCGATTGAACGTCGCGTAGTAGTCGGTGTCGACGCAGAGCCGCTTGGTCCCCAGCGGATAGTCCTGAGGACACAGGGCATCGGCGATGGACGCGTCGCGAACGATGCCCCGGATCTTGTCGCGAAAGAATTGCGCGGCCGTGTCGTTGGCCTCCTGGTTGGTCAACAGATCGGCGTAGGCCGCGGAGAAGCCGAGACCGCCGCGGCTCCAGCGTTTTTCGTATTCGTCCTGACGCGCTTCGGGCGCCACCGCCAGCGCCGACTCCTCGCTGCGCTCGACCACGAAGCCCACGCGCGACTCGCGAGCCTGACGCCGGAACTCGGTGTAGCTCGTCTTCACGCGCCGCTCGTAGTCCGGATCCAGCGGGGTATTGCGGGCGGGGACGCTGTAGTTTGGGGTGCGCTGGAACACGAACAGGTGGCTCGCCTGCCGCGCCATGATCGGGATCGACTGGATGGCCGAGGACCCGGTGCCGATCACGCCCACACGCTGGCCGGTGAAGTCCACGCCTTGGTGCGGCCACGTGCCCGTGTGATACCAGCGGCCCTCGAACGTCTCGCGCCCCTTGATGTCGGGCACCTGCGCGTCGGACAGGCAGCCGGTCGCCATGATGCAGAACCGCGCCGACACGCGGTGGCCGCGGTCCGTCTCGACGGCCCAGCGGTTCGTCGCTTCGTCGAAGACGGCGGCCGTCACCCGCGTCTCGAGCTGGATGTCGCGGCGCAGGTCGAACCGGTCCGCGACGTGGTTGATGTACCTCAAGATCTCCGGCTGCGAGGCGTACCGCTCGGTCCAGCGCCATTCCTGCTGCAGCTCGTCCGAGAACGAGTACGAGTAATCCATGCTCTCGACGTCGCAGCGCGCGCCGGGATAGCGGTTCCAGTACCAGGTGCCGCCGACGCCGCGACCCGCCTCGAACACCCGCGCCGAGAGGCCGAGCCCGCGCAGGCGGTGCAGCGCGTAGAGCCCCGCGAACCCGGCCCCGACGATGACCGCGTCGGTGGGTTTCACCATGCGGGCCAAGGGTAGCACTACACCGCGAGCAGTCCGCTCCGCAGCGCCAGCGCCACCGCCTCCGTGCGGCTGGCCGCACCGAGCTTCGCCAGGATCGAGGCGACGTGAAACTTCACCGTGTGGCGCGAGATGGCGAGGCGAGAGGCGATCATCCGGTTGCTCGCCCCATCGGCCATCAGCTCGAGGATTTCACGCTCTCGCGAGGTGAGCGGTGTCCCGGAGGCGACGGCCGTGTCGCCGGCCAGTGCCGGCACCAGCGCCTCCGGATGAAGGACCAGGAGCCCCGCGTGCACGGCGCGCACGGCGCCGGCGACCTCCTCCGCCGTCGCACGGCGCGGCAGCGCCGCGCGCAGTCCGAGGGCGCGCGCCGCGGACGTCCAGCGCCGGCCAGGATCATCGCAGAGCGCGACGATGGCCGGGCTCCGCGGCCACCCGCCGATCGCTCGCAGCAGCTGCTGCGTTTCGGCGTCGTCGAGGACGAGCGCGACGATGGCCTCCGGGCGCTCGTCCAGACGGCCTCGCAGCTGCCGCGGCTTGCAGACCTCGATACGCCAGCCCGCGAGCTCGTGCAGCGCGACTTCCACCCGCGCCGCCTCCATCGCGTCGTGCGCGACGACGATCACCGTCCCGCTCGGCGCGTCTCGGCTCACGTGACGGTCGCCGGTGTCGAGGCGACGAAGCGGCGGACGTCGTTGATCGGGATCGCGAGCGCGAGCCCGCCGGCGATCATCGTGTTGATGCCGATGACGTGACCGGCCGTGTCGGCGAGCGGGCCACCCGAGTTGCCCGGGGCGAGCCGCAGATCCGCCTGGATCCAGCGGCGTCCATCCGGCCGCGGCGGCGACACCGCGTGGACGACGCCCGCCGTGAGCGTCCGTCGCAGACCCAGCGGATGGCCGAGGGCGACGACCAGAGCGCCGACGCGCACGGCGTCGGAATCAGCCAGCGCGGCCGGCGCCACCTCGCAGCGCGGCATGCGGAGCACCGCAAGGTCCGCGCGGCGATCGGCGGTGACGAGGTGCGCGTCGACGCGCCGGTCGTCGGCCAGCCTGACGAGCACCCGCGGACCGCGGGCGACGTGGGCGTTCGTCACGATGAGATCGGGCGCCCACAGGATGCCGGCGGCGCAGCCGCGCGTGCTGTAGATCTCGACCGTCACCTGCCGGAGCCGGTCGGCGATCTCGGCGAGGTGCGGCGGCAGCGCCTCAGGCGCGCTGAGGACGCTCACCGACCGTCACCCGCAGCTCACGAGGCTCACCGCCACGGAGGATGCTCACCGCGACGACCTGCCCGACGCGATCGGGCCGAAGCACGGCCACGAGATCTTCCGGCTCGGTGATCGCGTGGCCGTCGATCGCGACGATCAGGTCGCCGATGACGACGCCCGCCGCTCCGGCCGGCCCGTCGGACCTGATGTTCAGGACGATGACCGCCGTCCTCTGGGCCAGGCTCAGCCGGTCGCGGAGCGGCTCGGGAAGCTCGACGGCTTGGGTACCGACGCCGAGGTACGCCCGCGGAATCCTGCCGCCGCGGACGACCTGCTCCACCAGCCGGCCGACCGCGCCCGCGCGGATCGCGCATTGAAGGTGCCGGGAAACGCCGGACGTCGTGATGCCGACGACGCGGCCGCGCACGTCGATGAGCGGTCCGCCGGAGAAGCCCGGATACAACGTGAGGTCGACCGCGAGCACCTCGCCGGCCGGTTGGCGGCCGCCGCGCACGTCCAGGGCGCTGATGATGCCGGCGCTCGCCCGGGGTCCCACGCCGAGCGCCAGGACCAGATGGCCGACGCGGAGCTCCCCGTCGTCGGCCACGTCGGCGGCCGGCATGCTCTCGACCTCGGCGCGCAGCACGGCGATGTCGAGACCGGGATCACGCCCGGCCACCCGGGCCGAAAGCGTTCGACCGTCCGGTGCGGTGAGCGTCACCTCACGGTCCGGCTCGACCGTGTGGTTGGCGGTGACGACGAGCCCCGCGCGCCAGTGCACGCCCGTCGACGGCAAACGCCGGCGGCCATGCACCGCGAGCACCGATCCCGAAGCGCGCGCGACCGCGCCGGCCAGCGCGTCGGAGAGTTCCATCACTGCGGTCATCGTATCCTCCATTCCTGGGTGCGAGGCCGTGTCGACCTCGAAGCCAGCATAGGAAGCATCGCTCGCGGCGAACATCCGCCACACGGGCAGGTCGGGGGCGGCGCGTGGATTCAGCTCGGGAGACAAGCGCGGCGCGGCGTCACGAGGTCGACGAGCGTGTTGGCCAGGAGCGCGGCCAGGATGAGGGCGCCGCCCGTCAGTGTGGCCGTGCCGGGCCGCTCGTCCAGCACGAGCCAGACCCACAGCGGTCCCAGCACGGTTTCCAGCATGCCGATGAGCGAGCTCTCCGCGGCGGGAATCAGCCGCGCGCCGGCCATGAAGAGCAGGAAGCCCGCGCCGAATTGCCCCACGCCGAAGAACGCCAGGAGCGCGAGGTCGCGCGGCGCGGTCGCGAGCGGATCGGACAGTGGCAGCGCCACGAGGGCCGTGAGCGCCGTCGCCAGCGCCGCCGCCGGCGCCATCTGGATCTGAGGGTGCCGGCGGACGACGACGGTCGCGGTCGCGAAGCTCCCCGCCATGACGATGGCGAGCAGGTCGCCGACGATCGCGCCACCACCGTAGGAGCTCGACACCATGACCACGGCGCCCGCGAGCGCGACGCCCATCGTCAGCCAGGTGCGCGGCGCGACGCGCTCGCCGAGCAGCGTCCAGCCCAGCAGCCCGGCCACGAATGGGCCCGTGCTCATGAGGATCAGCGTGTTGGCCACCGACGTGCGTGACAGCGCGAAGATGAAGCACGTCGAGGCCGTGGCCATGCACACGGCCGCGATCAGGACCGGCCCTCCACCGTCGCGCCATTGCGCGACGATGTTGCGGCGGCTGGCGATCCGCAGCACCAGGGTCAGAAACAGCGACGCGAAGAGACCGCGCCACAGACTCGTGGTCCACGGGCCGGTGGTGACGAGGCGCGCGATCAGCCCCCCGCTGCTCCAGCACACCGCCGCACAGGCCACGAGCAGGCCGCCGCGCCGTGCGGCGTCAGGTCTGAAGGTCACCCACCGCCGCCGACAGGGCCTCGAGCTCGGCGCGCCAGGACGCCGGCGCAACGACCGGACGCACGACGAACTTGGAAAAGCCCACGGCGATGAAGCGCTCCATCAGCGTTCGCAACGCGGGCAGTCCCACCGGCGTGAGCTCGAGCGCTCGGGGACGCCGCGCCGTCATCGCGCGCGCGGTGGCCGGGTCGATGGGCGCGCGGGCGTAGCCGATGCTCACGCCGAAGTGCTCGCTGCTGATCGAGCGTCGGGCGCGGGCCGACGCTTCTTCGATGACGATGCGTCCGAGGGCCGCCTCGTCGGGCGTGCACAGCGAGGGCAGCCACCCGTCCGACAACCGACCACAGCGCTCGAGGGCGGCCGGCGCCGTGCCGCCCAACCACACCTCGAGCGGCTGCTGCACCGGCAGGGGCGAGAGCTTGACCTCGCGCAGGCTGCCGGCGGGGCCGTCGTGGCTCACCGTCTCGCCGGCCCACAGGCGCCGCAACAGCGGCAGCGCCTCGTCGATGACGGCGCCACGGCGCTTGGGGTCGACACCGATGGCCTCGCGCTCGGGCGAATAGGTGAGCCCGGGCACCAACGTCACCAGCAGCCGCCCGTTGCACAGCACGTCCAGGCTCGCGAGCTGCTTGGCGAGCCGCACCACGTTGCGTCCCGGCAACAGCATCGTGGTCCCGAGCTTCACGCGCGGATTGCTCGCTGCCGCCCAGGAAAGGCCGACGATCGGGTCCAACACCGGACCCGTCAGCACCTCCGAGAGCCACAGCGAGTCGAACCCCAGCTCGTCGAGACCCGTGACGAGCTCGGCCAGCGCGCCGGGCGTCGAGGATCCGCCGGCGGCTCCCACTCCGATTCGGATCTTCATTGTTTCTTCCCGGCCGGCGTCGACGTCGCCGGCCCCATGCCCCAGACCTGGATGATGGTCTCCTCGGTCTTGGCGCCGTCGTAGTGGACCTTGCCCCTGTAATGAATGACGTAGCTGCCCGCGGGCGCCGGCACCGTGCGCTCCGGATCGAACGTCTCGCCGGTTCCCATCCACCAGGTGCCGGACACGACGACGAAGAAGCGGTCGTTGGGATGGAAATGAGGCCGGCTCATGTTGCCGGGGAACCACTTGATGCGCACGACGTACGGACCCGGCTTGCTCGGATCGCCGAACAGCACGGCCTGCTCGTTCGTTCCCGCCGCGTTCCGGACCCACGCGATGTCGGACGGCGTCTTGAAGTCCACCGAGGTGCGGTCGATGTCGGCGGCCTGGGCCGACGGCGCGGCCAGCGCCACGACGAGAAGGGCCAGCGCGAGCATGGTCATCGGGGGTGCCACCTCCTCGACCGCTGAGCCTAGCACCGACCGGTGGCTCTTGCGCTCGCCGCTCGGTCGGGTGATGCTCCGAGTCTCGAAAGGAGCCTCCCATGTCACGGGTGTCCTATGTCATCGCAGGCGCCGCTCTGGCCGCGGCATGTCTCGGCGTGGTCGTCCACGCGCAGCCGCCGTCGCAACCGCCGTTCGTGACGGTGAAGGTCGAGGGCACGGACAACGTCTACATCTTCCGCGCCGGGAACCACCAGTCGATGTTCGTGGTCACGTCCGCGGGCGTGATCGCCACCGACCCCATCGGATACGGTCGTCCCCAGGTGGCGAGCACGTACGTCGACGAGATCAAGAAGGTCACGAACCAGCCGATCAAGTACCTGATCTACAGCCACCACCACTTCGACCACATCGCCGGCGGCAAGCCGTTCAAGGACGCCGGCGCGAGGGTCCTGTCGCACAAGCGGGCGAAGGAACGCCTGGTCGCGCTGAAGGATCCGCACACCGTGGTGCCGGACGAGACGATGGACAAGAGCAGGATCATCAAGCTCGGCGACACCACGCTCGAGCTCACGTACGTCGGCCTCAATCATTCGGACAGCTCGATCGTGATGCGGCTGCCGAGGCAGAAGATTCTCTTCGCCGTCGACTTCATTCCCGTCGGATCGATGCCGGGGCGCGCCATGATCGACTCCTATCCGATCGAGTGGGAGGACTCGCTGAAGCAGGTGCTGGCGATGAACTGGGACACGCTGATCCCCGGCCATCCCGGCGCGCCGGGCGGCCGGCTCGGCACGAAGGATGACGTGCAAAGCGTGCTGACGTTCCTGCAGGACGCCTCCGCCGCCGTGAAGACCGAGGCGCAGGCGGGCGGGTGCTGGGATCGAGTCGAGAAGGAGCTGAAGCTGCCGAAATACGAGAGCTGGCCCGGGTACGAGGCGGGTCTGCCGATGGTGCTGCGGCGCTACTGCGGGCTCTGGGGTCGCGGCACATGAGCTCGGTCGCAAATCGTCGGGTCGCTGCAGGCCAGGATCGGCCTGCAGCGTGGCGGGGTAAACACCGTATTGCACTAGTGACAGTGTTGGATGTCGCCGCCGTGCTATCAAGGATGGGAAAACGTGGGCTAAACTAAATAACCGGAGGTCGTCATGGGCAAGGACAAGGTACTTACTGAGCGAACGATCCGCCCCCCCGAGCCACCCCGAAGTCCTAACCCGCCGCCTCCGCCACCGCCAAAGAAGTAAGCGACGGGGCGGTCCGGGCCATGCCGGCTACCGTCGAGGCATTGCTTATCGCTGTCGTGTTCGTCATGCCTGGATTCATTTTGGTTCGGACACGTGAATGGTTCGTTCCGCCCGTGGCGAAATCTGACGCCATGAGTCTGACCCTTACGAGCATCACAGTGAGTCTCGCGTTCGTCCCGCTTTGGCTTGCCGCTGCTCCGGATCTTCTCGATGTTCGGCATCGCCTGACGACGGCGGCTGCCGCCGCGAGCGCACCCTCGGTGCCGTTGGGCCACCGCGGCGTTGTCGCATTCTTCGCTTTGTCGCTCTTGCTCCCTGTCAGCGGGGGTTTACTCGCGGCCATCGCCTACTGGCAAGACTGGTATCCAAAACTTGGGGGCCGCGTATTGCCGCGACTCGGCATCCCCGCTCCTAGTCGTGGCGTCGGCGAGGATATCTGGGACAGACTGTGGCTAAACTCTCGGCGCCAAGTCTGGTTGACCGTGTACACGAAAGATGGGCCTATCTATGTGGGCCGCGGGGTCGAATTCGGCTACACGAGTCAAGGCAGAGACGTCCGTCTCGGCGACGATACACGCGTCTACGACGAAAATTGGAATCTGATTCAAAATACGCGCGACCATGGCGGCCTGGGCGTGTGGATACGAGTCGCGCAAATCGTGTCGATAGAGATCTACGATCCGGCACCCAACGCCACGGCCGCGGGTTGCTGATGCCCAGACGAGAGGCGGCATGAAGCTCGGCTTGAGCATCGGCTATTCGGGAGCGGAGCTGAAGCTTCCCGTCGACGCGGTGCTCCTCGCCGAGCGTCTCGGCTTCGACTCCGTGTGGACGGCGGAGGCGTACGGCTCCGATGCGATCACGCCGCTCGCCTACCTGGCCGCGCTGACGAAGCGCATCCGCCTCGGCACCGGCATCATGCAGCTCGCCGCGCGCCCGCCCGCCTCGGCCGCGATGGCCGCGGGCACGGTGGACGCTCTCGCCGGCGGCGGCCGCGTCATCGCCGGGCTCGGCGTCTCGGGCCCGCAGATCGTGGAAGGCTGGTACGGCCAGCCGTGGGGACGGCCGTACTGGCGCATCCGCGACTACGTCGCCATCATGCGCAAGGTCTTCGAGCGCAAGGAGCCCGTCGCTCACGAGGGACGAGAAATTTCCCTGCCGTACACGGGCCCCGGCGCGCTCGGCGTCGGCAAGCCGCTCGTGTCGATCCTCCACATGAACCCGCGGCTGCCCATCTGGCTCGGCACCGGGACCGAGGCCAACGTGAAGTTGACGGCCGAGATCGCCGACGGCTGGCTGCCGCTCGGCTTCGTGCCGCGTCTCATGCCGATGCTGCGGCCCTGGCTCGAGGAGGGCTTTCGCCGCGCGGGCGGCGGCAAGGGCTTCGCCGGCTTCGAGATCCAGCCCCGCGCCGAGGTGGCGATCACCGACGACGTGCGCGGCGCGCTGGCGCGCATGAAGCCGCGCGTGGCGCTCTACGTCGGAGGCATGGGGCACCGCGACAAGAACTTCCACAAGGAGATGATGATCCGCCGCGGCTTCGGCGACGCCGCACAGCGCATCCAGGAGCTGTTCCTCGCCAGGCGCCGGGACGAGGCCGTCGCCGCCGTGCCCGACGAATTCTGCGACGAGATGTCGCTGGTGGGCCCCGTCGCGCGCATCCGCGAGCGCTACCGCGCGTGGGCGGACTGCGGGATCACCGGCCTGACGATCACCACCGAGCAGTCCGAGGCGATGGAGCTGATGGCGAGTCTCGCCCGCTGAACGGTGGCCGGTCGGACTGCGCGCGGCGTGAGCGTCGGTCGCCGCTACGACGCGTGCACGGCCGCGAGGACCGAGGGCAGGGCCGTCAGCACCTCGCGGAGGCACCGCCGAATGCGGGCGATGCTGTCGTCCGCCTTCTCGGGGATCTCGCCGCGCCTCACCTGGGCGATGAACTCCTCGGCGGTCGTCGTCATCAGCAACGACGCGTTGATCTCCAGCTGGATCGCGTGGACGCGCCGGGTCCCGGGTCGACCATACGTGGCCACGAGGTTGCCGCCCGTGTAGCCGCTGACGTTCTCGTGCACCTCGAAGCCGTGACGGGTGAAGATCGCGGCCGCGGTCGCCGCGAGCTCGGGGGCACACGTCGCGCCGTGACACGTGCCGATGATCACCTGGTGGTCTCTCATCCGGCGCGGGCTGCCCGTGTGGCCGTCGAGGAGCAGCGCATAGCCGTAGGCCTGACGGAGCTCGTCGAGCAGCTGCTCCACGGCCGCGTAGTAGGGATCGTAGAGCGCCCGCAATCGCGCCTCGAGGTCGACGAGGCCGAGCGGGCGCGCGAAGATCGGCGTGTCGCGCATCGTGTGGGTGCGCACCACGCCGCGTCGTGAGCGCACCTCGCCGTCGTGGTGCTCGAAATCGTCACGACGCCGATTGACGTCCACGAACATCCGCGAGAACGGCGTCGCCAGCACGGTGGCCCCCTCCTTATATAGGTCGCCATAGAGGTCGCCCACGAAGGTGTCGGCGAACCCGTACGCGAACGTCTCGAACGACGGCTCGCGGTAGTCGTCGCGCGTGATGTGGGGCAACGGCTCGGTGCCGTAGTGAGGCACGCTGACCAGCACCGGCGTGCGGGTCCCCGGCGCCGGATGTCTGACGATCGGAAACGCCCGGTCCACGGGCTAGCCGGCCGGGAGCGATCGCTCGAACGCCATGTTGTCGCCGATGGTCGGGGAGCGTCCCGACTTTGCCGGGGCGCTTCCGAGCGGTTGGCCGGGGGAGTCCGAGGGGGGCGTAGCCCCCTTCGCTCGAGGGACAAGGGGGGCCATGTCGGGGCCCCCCACTACCCCTCGAGCCAGGTGCGCTTGAACGCGAGGCGCCGGCCCGTGTACGACTGCACGTAGCCCTTCACCTCGCTGCGGACGGCCTCGATGTTGTTGCCGGTGTACCAGATGATCTGCGGCGCCTCGTCGAGCAGGATCTGCTGCGCCTGGAAATAGAGGCGCTTGCGCTCGTCGCGGTCGGTGCTCGCCATCGCCCGGTCCAGGGTCGCGTCGAGCTCGGCGTTCTTGAAGTCCTGGTTCGACGGCGACTTCGAGTGCCACCAGTTGTAGAGGTAGTGGTGCGGATCGGGATAGAACGTCCACGCGGTGACCTTCATGTCGTAGTCCGCGGGCCGCTGGCTGAACGTCTCCTTGGTGAACTGTCCCCACTCGAGCTGGATGATCTTGGCGTTGACGCCGATCTTCTTGAGCTGGCTCTGGAGCACCACCGACGCGTTGACGAACTCCGGATACTGCGGCGAGGCCTTGATGGTGGTCTCGAACCCGTTCGGATAGCCCGCCTCGGCGAGCAGCTGCTTGGCGCGCGCGATGTCTTGCTTGTAGGGCAGCTTGTCGACCGGGATGAACCAGTCCGTGTGCCCCGTCGGAACCGGCCCGGAGAGCGTGCCCTCGCCGAACACCGCCTTCTGGAGGACCTCCTGGCGGTCGACCGCCATCGAGATCGCCTGGCGCACGCGCTTGTCGGTGAACGGTTTGCGCGTGGAGTTCATCACGTGGATGGTCACGAAGGCCTTGGGGCTCCGCATCACGGTGACGTTGCGGTCGTCCTTGAGCCGCGCCGCGCCCTCGCCCGTCAGGTAGGCGTAGTGGATCTGGCCGGCGCGCAGCGCGGCGACCCGCGCGTCTTCCTCGACCATCACCTTGAAGGTCAGCTCGTTGACGTGGGGCAGCGTCTTGTCCCAGTACTTGTCGTTCTTGACGTAGTGCAGGTGGTCATAGGGCACGAAGCGGGAGAGCTTGAAGGGGCCGGTGCCGATCGCGCGCGCTCCGAGGTCCTTGCGCTCCTGGGCGAGCGACCGGGGAATGATCGCGGAGCCGCGCAGCGCCGCGAACGAGGCGAGCAGCGGCCCGAACGGGTTCTTGAGGCTCATGCGGACGGTGTGCTTGTCGACGGCCTGGACGCGGTCGATGGCGACGAACCAGCCCTTGTACGGCGCGGCGGTGGCGGGATCCAAGATCCGGTCCCACCACGCGACGACGTCGTCCGCGGTGAGCTCGGAGCCGTCGTGCCACGTCACGCCCTTGCGGAGGCTGAAGACGTACGTCACGGGGTCGGGCGTCTTCCAGGACTCGGCGAGGGCCGGGAGGACGTTCAGCTTGTCGTCGTACTGGGTCAGGCTCTCGACGATGTGCTCGACGCCCTGCACCGACGAGTAGTTCGAGGTCTTGTGATTGTCGAGGCTGATCGGGTCGATCTCCTGCGCGGCGATCAGGTGACCGCCCGATTTCGGCCGGGCCTGCGCCCGGCCCGCGCGCGGCGCCGCCAGGAGCGCGGCCCCGGCGGCCCCGATCTGGAGCGCCTGGCGTCGCGTCAGCTTCGTGTCCATCGCTGAGCTCCCCTCTCTTTCGCAGGCTCGCCTCGGCGGGTCGGAGGCCGGCCCGCCTCGGCTCGCACCGCCACTTGCGCTAGGGGCGGAGGCGGGGATCGAGGACGTCCCGCAATCCGTCTCCCAGCAGGTTGAAGCCGAGCACCAGCAGCATCACCGCGGCGCCCGGGAAGATCGCCACCCACGGCGCGAGCTCCATGTACTTGCGACCGGTGCCCAGCATTGTGCCCCAGGACGGCTCCGGCGGCTGGATGCCGAGACCGAGGAAGGAGAGCGTGGCCTCGGCCAGGATCGCCGTCGAGAGCGCGAGCGTGGTCTGCACGATCAGGGGCGCCATGACGTTCGGCAGCACGTGCAGCGACAGCACGCGCGTGGCGCCGCCGCCGGCGGCCCGCGCGGCCTCGACGTATTCGCGGCCCACCACCGCGAGGACGGGGCCGCGGGCGACCCGCGCGAAGGTTGGAAGGTAGACGAGCCCGATGGCGACGGTGGCGTTGGTGAGCCCCGGCCCGAGCACGCCCGTGAGCGTGATGGCGAGGATGATCGGCGGGATCGAGAACATCACGTCCACCACGCGCATGAGGAGCATGTCGAGCCGACCGCCGACGTAGCCCGACACGAGTCCCACCGAGGCGCCGCCCACCAGGCCGATCGCGACCGCCACGACGCCGACCCAGAGCGAGATGCGGCTGCCGAAGATGAGGCGCGACAGGATATCGCGGCCGAACTCGTCGGTGCCCAGAGGATAGGCGCGCTGGGGTGCGGTCAGGCGCTGGCCCACCGGATCGTCGGGGGCATGCGGCGCCACGACCGACGCCAGCACCGCCAGCACGACGAAGGCGACGACGAGCGCGGCGCCGGCGGTGCTCATGCCGAGCCGTAGCGGATGCGCGGATCGAGCACACCGTAGACGAGGTCGACCACCAGGTTCACCAGGATGAAGAAGAGCGCCACGAACACCACGGCGCCCTGCACGACGGGATAGTCGCGCTGGTAGATCGCGTTCAGCAGCATGAAGCCGAGGCCGGGGAGTCCGAAGATCTGCTCGACGACCACCGAGCCGCCGAGCAGGTAGCCGAACTGGACGCCGACGACGGTGACCACGGGGATCAGCGCATTCTTCAGCGCGTGACGGAGCACGACCGTCGGCTCCGCGGCCCCCTTCGCCCGCGCCGTCTGGATGTAGTCCTGCTCGAGCACCTCGAGCATCGAGGAGCGGGTCATCCGCATGACCACCGCCACCAGCGACAGCGCGAGCGCGAGCGTCGGGAAGGCCATCTGCTTGAGATTCTGCAGCGGCGCCTGCCAGAAGGGCGCGTAGATCACCGGCGGCAGCCAGTGCAGGAACGAGGCGCCGCCCAGGATGAGGAGCGTCGCCAGCCAGAACACCGGCATCGACAGCCCGAGCAGGCCGAACAGCCGCGCGGTGAAGTCGATGGCCCGGTTGCGGAAGAGCGCCGATACGATCCCGAGCGGCACCGCGATCACCATCGACAACAGCACCGCGAGGACGGCGAGCTCGATGGTGACGGGCACCCGCTGCACGAGCATCTCCCGCACGGGCAGGCTCGAGCGGAGCGACACGCCCAGCTCGAGGCGTACGAGGTCGCCGAGCCACTTCAGATATTGGAGCGGCAGCGGGGCGTCGAGACCCAGGAGCTGGCGGAGCGACGCGCGCGCCTCGGCGGAGAGCGAGCCC
>Ga0209375_1000039_pt1 | contig 109342 bp, 98 predicted proteins | sample GraSoiAngelo_131_FD_185888 | JGI IMG/M metagenome (GOLD analysis project Ga0209375, IMG submission 185888) | Grasslands soil microbial communities from the Angelo Coastal Reserve, California, USA - 14_0929_02_30cm (SPAdes) (version 2) | ecosystem: Environmental > Terrestrial > Soil > Grasslands...
CGCGCAGACCCGCGCGGCGCATCGCCTCGGCCATGCCGGGCGGGCTCGCGAAGCGCTCGACCGATTCGGGCAGGTAGGTGTACGCCGCGCGGTCGCCGGCGACGAGCGCGCCCATGAGCGGCACGATGCGGTGGAAGTAGAGGCCGAACACGCGATCCCAGCCGGGTACCCGCGGCCGTGTGATGTCGAGCGTGACGACGAGGCCGCCGGGCATGGCGACGCGCCGCATCTCGGCGAGGCCGCGCGCGAGCTCGGTGAGGTTGCGTACGAGGAAGGCCGAGGTCACCGCGGCGAACGTGCGGTCGCGGAAGGGCAGGGTGAGCGCGTCGGCGGCCAGCAGGCACACGCGCGTCTCGCGGCGCCGCGCGAGCTTGGCGCGCGCCTGCCGGAGCATCCCCTCGGAGAAATCGGCGCCGACCACCGTCGAGGCCGACCGCATCGCCCGCACGGCCAGCGCGAGGTCGCCGGTGCCGGTGGCGAGGTCGAGCACGGGGCCCGGCGGCGCGGCGACGACGGCCTCCGCGGCCAGCCGCCGCCACGCGTGGTGGCGGCCGCCCGTCATGACCGTGTTCATGACGTCGTAACGTCGCGCGATGCGCGTGAACATCTCGCGCACCCGCGCCGCATCCGGGTCTACCACGTGCGTGCTACCACCAGAGCCCGCCGACGACCGACGCCAGGATGATCACCGCGATGTAGCCGTTGACGTTGAAGAAGGCGACGTCGAGGCCGGAGAGGTCGCCCGGGCTCACGAGCGAGTGCTCGTAGACGAGCAGCGCGACCACCACGAGCCAGCCGACCCAGAAGAGCGGACCGAGCGCCAGCATCACGCCCAGCAGCGCGAACGCCGCCGCCGTCAGGGCGTGGCAGACCCGCGCCGTGCGGAGCGCCGCGGCGATCCCGAAGCGCGCGGGCACGGAGTGCAGGCCGTGCGCGCGGTCGAACGCCACGTCCTGACAGGCGTAGATGAGATCGAAGCCCGCGATCCACACGGTCAGCGCGAACCACAGCACGAGCACCGGCGCGTCGAACCGCGCGCGCACGGCGATCCAGCCGCCGGCGGCCGCGATGCCGTCGGTGAAGCCGAGGATCCAGTGCGACGTCCACGTGAAGCGCTTGGTGTAGTTGTAGCCGACGAGGAAGACGAGGGCGAGCGGCGCCAGGGCCAGACAGAGAGGGTTCAGCCGCCAGGCGGCGACGAGCAGCAACAGCGCGCCGCCGATGGCCAGCGCGCGCACCTCGCCGACGCGCAGGAGGCCGCGCGGCAGATGACGCGCCGCGGTCCGCGGGTTGGCGGCGTCGATCCAGCGGTCCACCACGCGGTTGGTGGCCATCGCGCACGTGCGCGCGCCGACCATGGCCGCGGTGACCCAGGCGACGGCGTGCCAGCCCGGCCAGCCGCCGGCGGCCAGGACCATGGCGATGTAGGCGAAGGGGAGCGCGAAGATCGTGTGCTCGAACTTGATGGCGTCGAGCAGGTGTCGCGCCCGGCTCCCGCGCGGCGTCTCAGAGGCCGTAGTCGGTCCAGCGGCGCGTGACGAGGTCGCGCACGTCGTCGCTCATGCGGATCTCGTCGGGCCACGCCTGGGCCACCTCGTCGAGCGGGCCCTTCTCGGTGGCGTCCACGCCGAGCTTGCCGCCGTAGCGGTGGCGGAGCGCGGCGTGGTCGAGGTCGTCCATCGGCCCCTCGAGAATGACGAGGTCGCGCTTCGGATCGATGTTGCCGGTGGCGCGCCAGGCGACTTCCGAGAGATCGTGCACGTTCACGTGCTCGCTCACGACGACGATGGTCTTGGCGAGCATCATGAGACCCATCCCCCAGAGCGCTTGCATGACCTTGCGCGCCTGGCCCGGGTACCGCTTCTTGATGGAGACGATGACCATGTTGTGGAACACGCCCTCCGCCGGCATGTTCACGTCCACGATCTCCGGGAGCATGAGCCTCATGATCGGCAGGAAGATCCGCTCGGTGGCCTTGCCGAGCCAGTAGTCTTCCTGTGGCGGCCGGCCGACGATCGTCGTCGGGTAGATCGGCCGCGCGCGGCGCGTGAGCGCGGTGAGGTGGAAGACGGGATAGTCCCGCGCCAGCGAATAGTAGCCGGTGTGGTCGCCGAACGGTCCCTCCAGCCGCCGCTCGGCCGGATCGACGTAGCCTTCCAGCACGATCTCGGCCTGCGCCGGCACCTCGAGGTCGATCGTCCGGCACGGGACGAGCTCCACGCCCTCGCCGCGCAGCCAGCCGGCGAAGACGACTTCGTCGATGCCCGGCGGCAGCGGCGCGGACGCCGCGTACACCATCGCCGGATCGCCGCCCAGCGCGATGGCCACCGGCATGCGCGCGGTCGCGCGATGCTGATGCTCGGCGCCCCCCTTGTGCGTCTGCCAGTGCATGCCGAGCGTGCGGTCGTCGAACACCTGGAGCCGGTACATGCCGACGTTGCGCGCCCCGGTGACGGGATCGCGCGTGAACACCGCGGGCAGCGTGATGTAGCGCCCACCGTCACCCGGCCAGCATTTCAAGATCGGCAGCCCCGACACCGACGGGTTCACCGTCTCGACGATCTCCTGGCACGGCGCCGTGCTCACGCGCCGCGGTGATGCCTTGGCCACGTCGAGGAGCGTGCCCAGCTTCTTCAGCTTGTCGAGGAACGAGCCGGGCATCTTCAGATCGAGCAGTTTCGCGACGCGCGCGCCGAGATCGTCGAGGCGCTCGACGCCGAGGGCCGTCGCCATGCGGTCGCCGCTGCCGAAGGCGTTGACGAGCACCGGCATCTCGAAGCCCTGCACGCGCTCGAAGAGGAGGGCGACGTTGGCCTCGCCGCGAGCCTTGGAGACGCGATCGACGATCTCGGTGATCTCGAGGTCGCGCGAGACGGGCACGGTCACGCGGCGCAGACGGCCGCGACGCTCGAGGTGCGCGACGAGCTCGCGCAGGTCGCTGAAGCCCACCGGCCTACTCGTGATGGAAGGTCGCGACCAGCCAGCCGGCGACGACGGGGAAGGCGAGGCTCGGGATCACGCGCACCCATACGAACTTCCACCCCATGAGCGGCGCCTCCCACGCGATGATGCGCTGCAGCCCGAAGAGCGACCACGCGGTCATGTAGGTGACCAGCGCGGGCAGCGCCGCGCCGGAGTTCGCCAGGGCCACGAGAAACGGCACGCTCACCATCGGCCCGCCGGGCGTGATGACGCCGGCCATCATGGCCATCACGAGACCCTTCACGCCCGCCTCGCGGCCGAAGTAGCGCGAGACGATTTCTTGCGGGACGACGACCTGGAAGAGGCCGGCCAGCAGCAGCGCCGGGACCAGTCGCGGCAGCACGAAGCCGAGCATCGAGAGACCGTTGCGCGCGCCGATCAGCGGGAGCGACGGGTCCTTGAAGTACGCGACCACCGCGAACACGAGGGCAAGTCCTGCCAGGACCAGCGTGGAGGGATCGAGGCGCATCGCCCGGGATTATGGCACATCGCGCCGCGGCGGCTTGCCCGGGCGCCGCGACGGCTATGCGGATGCCGCGAAGTCCGGATGCTCGAGATACTCCAGGATGCGCGACCACTCCACGGGCTTTGTAAAAACGACGTCGGCCCCCGCCTGGCGCGCCCGCGCCAGGAACGGCTCACCGTAGCCGGTCACGACCACGACGCGCGTCGCGCGGGCCGACCGGGCCCGAAGCTCGCGAATCAGCACGTCTCCAGGGATGTCGGGCAGCCCGAGGTCGCTCAGCACCACGTCGAACCGCTGCGCGGCGAAGAGGTCGGTCGCGTCCCGCCGGTTGGCCGCAGATGCGACGTCGGCGCCCTCGGCCCGGAGGAGAAGCGTGAAAACCTCGCGGATGTCTTGGGCGTCTTCGATCACGAGGATGCGAACACCCCTGAGCCCCATCGGAATCCTAGTGCAGGCCATATTTAGCAAGGGGGATGCCAGTGGCCACGCCCCCGGCGAGGATTGCTATACTGACCGGGCTTGGATCCGCTGGGCGCGAGCCTGATCGAGGGCCTCGAAGACGCGGTCGTCGTGACCGATTCCGCGCTGACCGTGGTGGCATGGAACGGCGTGATGGAGCATCTGACCGGGGTCGCGCGCGACGCCGCGCTGGGCCAGCCCGCGGCCGAGGTGCTCGACTTCCTGCGTGACGTCGACGTGGCCTCGCATCTCTCCAGGGCGCTCGCCGGCGAGCCCTCCACGACCGGCGACATCCGCTACGAGTTCGCCGGGGACACGCGGGGCGGCTGGATCGCCGCGCGCTACGTGCCCTGGCGTGACGCTGGCGGCGCCATCGGCGGCGTCATCGGCTTTCACACCGTGGTCACCGAGCGCCGGCGCCGCGCGATGTTCGTGCGCGCGCTGGAGTCGATCGGCCAATCGCTGACGTCCTCCCTCGATCTCAACGAGACGCTCGACACGATCGTGAACCGCGCGCTCGAGGTGATGGCCGCCGACGCCGCGCTGGTGGTGGCCTGGGACGGTCACGCCTCCACCTTCACCGTGCTGCGCGCGGCCGGCCGTCTCTCCGACCAGTACGCGAGCGCGGGCTCCGTTCCCGTGGGCGGCGGCCCCATGAGCCGCGCGATCCTCAACGGCACGGCCGTGACGACGCCGGATATCCTGCACGACCCGGAGACGTGGCTCGTCGCCGAGCGTCGCACCCAGGTCGAGCGCGAGGGCTTCCGGGCCGTCGGCGCAGCGCCGCTGCGCAGCAAGGGGCGCGTGCACGGAGCGCTCGTCGTCCACTACTGGACGGTGCGCACGCTGAGCGAGGAGGACATGGCGGCGCTGCAGCTCCTGGCCGAGCACGCCGCGCTCGCCATCGACAACGCGCGCGTCTACGCCGACGCCACGCGCCGCGCCGACCGCCTGCGCGAGCTGACCGACCTCGAGCAGCTCGTGACGGAGTCGCTCGTCGTCGACGACGTGCTGCGGCGCATCGCCCAGGCCGCCGCGCGGCTGCTCGACGCACCCATGGTGCAGCTGTGGACCGCGGATCCCGCCGAGCGCGTGGTACGGCTGTCGGCCTCCAGCGTGGAGCCGGGGCTGCCCGAGGTGCGCATGCCGCGCGCGGTGCCCCTGGGCGAGGGCGTCGTGGGCCGCGTGGCCGAGACGAAGACCACGATCTACGTCGCCGACGTGGCCGGCGACCCGCGAGCCCTGTCCTCGGACTGGGCGCGCGAGACCGGCATCGTGCGCATGATGTCCGTGCCCATCCTGGCCGGCAACGACGACCTGCTCGGCGTGCTGGTCGTGCGCTCGCGCGACGAGAGCCTGTCGAAGGACGAGAACCGTGCGCTGGTGACCTCGTTCGCCGCGCGCGCGGCGATCGCCATGCAGCACGCGCGGATGTACGGCGAGGCCGTGCACCGCGCCGCGCGGCTGCGCGACCTCGTCGCCGTCAGCCAGTCCATCACCGGCTCGCTCGACTCGGCCGACGTCATGCGCCGCATCACGCAGGCGGTGGCCGGCATGCGTCCCGGCGCCCTCGGTGCCGTGCACCTCTACGACGCGGCGCGGGGCGTGCTGCGCGCCGAGGCGCTCTCCGGCGCCGAGTGGCAGGGGCTGCCGATCGAGCGCCCGGCCAACGCCGGGCTGCCTGGCGTCGTCTTCGAGGCGCAGACGCCCGTGCTCGTCCCGCAGCCGATCACGCACCCGCGCACGCTGGCGCCCGCGTGGTGGCAGAAGCGGCCGAAGGGCACGTACTACGGCGTGCCGATCGCCGTGGGCGACACGTTCGTCGGCGTGCTCGATTACGTGCTCCCCGAGGGCCTGCCCGACGCCGAGGAGCAGGAGGCTCTGCGCCTGCTCGCCGCGCAGGCCGGCATCGCCCTGCGCAACGCCAGCCTCTACCAGACCGAGCGCGTGCAGGCCGAGCGCATCCGCGCGCTGGCCACCGTCAACCAGCGGCTGTCGAGCGCGCTGGAGCTGGACGAGCTGCTGCGGACGATCTCGGAGTCCGCGGCGTCGCTCGTCGGCGTGCGCTTCGTCGCCTTCTGGCTGGCCGACGAGGCGGCGCGCACGCTGACGCTGGCGAGCAGCAGCGACCCCGCGATCGCGGGCGACTCGCCACGCCGGACCGCGCCCTACGAGATGGGCGCCTCCGGCTGGGTGGCGCGCCACCGCGAGCGGGTCGTGATCGACGACATCATGGGCGATCCGCGCATCATGGACGGCGAGTGGCTCGCGCGGTGGGGTCTCACCTCGTACATGGCGTACCCGATCGTCTCCGGCGACGAGCTGCTGGCCATCGTGGCGCTCCTGCACTCGGCGCCCATCCGGGTGCCCGACGACGCCGTCGACGTCATCGACATGTTCCTGGGACAGGCGAGCGTGGCCGTGCGCAACGCGCAGCTCTACCGCGAGGCGCAGCGCCGGCGGGACGTGGCCGAGACGCTCGCGCGCATCGCCCGCGAGCTGACGGGCACTCTGGACGCCGAGCGGATCGCGGAGCTGGTCACCCACGGCCTCGTCGACCTCCTCGCCAGCCGCGGCGCCGCCCTCTATCGTTACGATCCGGAGACGGGTGGGCTGCGCCAGCTCGCCGCCCACGGCGGCGACGCCGGCGTCTTGCGGGGCGTGGACATGACGCCCGGCGAGGGCGTCGTGGGCTGGGCGGTGACCGAGCGCAAGATCGTGACGACGCCTGACGTGCTGCGCGAGCCGCGCGTGAGCCTGTCGGCGGAGCTGCGCCGGCGGCTGGTGGCGATCGGCGGCTGCGCGGTGGTCGGCGTCCCGCTGCTCACCCGCGACAGCATCGTGGGCGCGCTCTCGCTGGGCGATAGCGTGGGCCGCGAGTTCTCCGCCGACGAGCTGCAGGCGCTCCAGGCCGTCGCCGACCAGACGGCGCTCGCGCTGGAGAACGCCCGGCTCTACGCCACCGCGCAGGAGAGCCTGGCGCGGCTGCGCGAGACGCAGGCGCAGCTGGTGCAGGCGGCCAAGATGTCCGCGCTCGGCCAGCTCGTGTCCGGCGTGGCCCACGAGCTGAACAACCCGCTCAGCGTCATCATCGGCTACGGCCAGCTGCTGCTCTCGCGCGACGTGCCGCCGACGCTCAAGCGTCCCCTCGAGCTCATGGTCTCGCAGGGCGACCGCATGGCAAAGATCGTGCGCAACCTGCTCTACTTCGCGCGCCAGCGCCCGCCCGAGCGCGCCTCGGTGGACGTGCGCCAGGTGATGGAGCAGACGCTCGCGCTGCGGCTCAACCACCTGACGCTCTCCGGGATCGTGGTCGAGCGCGACTTCCCCGACGCGCTGCCCGTCATCAACGGCGACGCGCAGCAGCTCGAGCAGGTGTTCCTGAACCTGCTGCTCAACGCCGAGCAGGCGATCCTTGACGCCATGCCGAGCGGCCGCATCGTGCTGCGCGCGCGGCTACGGCCCGACGGCCGCGCCATCCTCGCGCAGATCGTCGACGACGGTCCCGGCATCCCGCCCGACGCGCTGCCGCGCGTGTTCGAGCCGTTCTACACGACGAAGACGGTGGGCATGGGAACCGGCCTCGGGCTCTCCGTGTCGTACGGCATCGTGCAGGAGCACGGCGGCCGGCTGAGCGTCGAGAGCCGGCCCCGCGAGACGACCTTCACCCTCGAGCTGCCGATCACCCAGGCGCCGGTCCGGGACCGGGCGGCGCGCGAGCGTCGCGTCTACCACGGTGTCGGCAAGGTGGCGCTCGTGGTCGAGGACGAGCCGAGCGTGCTCGACCTGGTCGTGACGCTGCTCGGCGAGAGCGGCTGGCGCGTGGAAGCGGCCCTCGGCGGCCGCGCCGGCCTCGACAGCGTACGCCGCAACCGCTACGACCTGATCGTGTCCGACATCCGCATGCCCGACGGCGACGGCCAGGAGTTCTACGAGCACGCCCTCGCCCACGATCCCGCGCTGCGGAGCCGCTTCATCTTCATCACCGGCGACACCGCGGGCGACCGCGCGCGCGCCTTCATCGACGGCGCCGAGGTGCCGGTGGTCGAGAAGCCGTTCTCGCCGATGGCGTTCGAGGAAGCGGTGTGGCGCCTGATGGCGGCCGCCGCTTCGTGATATTGTCCTGGCCTCAGCGTGACGTCAGCGTGACCAAGGCCGAGCTCGTCTCGATTCTCGCGAAGACCGCCGGCGGCTCCCGCGCCTCCGCCGATCGCGCCTTCGCCGCCTTCGTCGGCGGCGTGCGCGAGTCGCTGCGCCAGGGCAAGTCCGTCACCATCTCCGGCTTCGGCACCTTTGTGGTCGCCCGCCGCGCCACCCGCAACGGCCGCCATCCGCGCAACGGCACGGCCATCACGATCCCCGGCGCGCGCGTGCCGAAGTTCCGCGCCAGCCGCGCGCTCAAGATCGCCGTGCGTTGACCGCTCTGTAGCCCTGTGGTCTAATCGTGCGTCGTTGCGGTGATCCTGGGGGATCGTCTAATGGTAGGACGCCGGGTTCTGGCCCCGGTAATGGGGGTTCGAGCCCTCCTCCCCCAGCCACTCACCGTCGATTGGCCGGCCCCATCGTCTAGAGGCCCAGGACACGGCCCTCTCAAGGCTGAAACACGGGTTCGAATCCCGTTGGGGCCACCACTTGAATCACGCGTACTTAGCCTTGAATAATTTCAATCCCCTCCCATACCGCTCCGCCGTACAGCCAGGGAGTATCAAGGGCGAGATGCGGCCACGTCCATGAAGCGGTGCGACTTTTCAGTAAGTCCGACGGGTGTACACCGGCACAGGATGGAAACAGTGGAACCAGTCCCGGCATTTTGGAAGGCTCGGATGCGTGGAACTCATAACCCAACGGTCGCTGGCGGTGTCTCGACGACTGCAGCGGGTTGACCAGAATGCCAACGATCTTGGCAACACATGCGGCAAAGCACGGCCCATTTGCTTAAGTGATTCAGCCTGACGGAGGCCGTAACCACACGTAGGCGGTCGCATCGGACCGTTGGGTATCAGACCGCCACCATCAGGAGGACGCCGAGCGATCTCACGAGGTCACGCGACGTCGGGCCCGCGATGGGGCCGTTCCGGGACCGCGGCGGCTGTCACCATCGGTGAGGCTGAATGGCAGTGAACTTCAGGATGCGGAACGGCGGGTGCGCCGAGACCCACAGATGTCCGGTACGGGTCACGTATGTTCGGGCGGCCCTGAGCGCTTCCACGAACGTCTGGGCAAACGATTCCGATGGGAGGCCCTCCGTGAAGACGATCCGGTCGAACGTGAGCGATTGCCCGGCGAGCGTGAATGCGCCGACACCCCGGGCGTCGCCGGCCCGGATCGCGACGACGCCGTCTTCGACCAGCCGAAGGGTGTAGCGCGCCGGCTTGTCGGGCGTGAGCGCTTGCCCATCAGGGCGCTCGATCAGTGCGAGCTCCCACGTGTTGACGAGGAGCGCGGCTTGTCGAGCCATGAAAGAGCCGTGCATGGGCCGGCGATCGCTCCTTACTGCGGCTTGATGAAGAACATCGCGCGGCGGTTCTGGGCCCAGCATGTCTCGCTCTCCTCGCGGCACAGCGGCCGCTCTTCTCCGTACGACACGACCGTGAATCGCGCCGATGCAACGCCTTGCGCCACGAGGAAATTCATCGCGGACCGCGCACGGCGCTCACCGAGCGCGAGATTGTATTCGTTCGTGCCTCGCTCGTCACAATGCCCTTGCACCAGCACGATATGGCCGGGGTTGTCGCGAAGCCAGCGCGCGTTGGCTTCGAGGATGCTGGCGTCGTCGGGACGGATGTCGGCCTTGTCGAACTCGAAATGGATCATCCGGAGCGCGTCGTTCGGTCCGAACTCGGCCGGTGCCGGCCGCGGGACGGGCGCGGCCGCCGGCTCGGGACGTACCGGCTCGGCGGCGGCCGGCGCGGTGGCCACCGGCGGCGGTGCCGGCTGGGCGGGCGCCGGCAGCGGCGCGGGCGGCGTCGCCGCCCCGGTCGGAGCAGGCGCCGTGGCGACCGCGACGGCGGGGCGCTTCGCACACCCGCTGGTGCCGAGCGCCAGCGCGAAGGTGACGGCGACGACGAGGATCGAGCGAGGGAGACGGATCATGGCGGTCTCCTCCTTTCTAATCACTTCTCGACAATGGTGCTCTGATCAACGGTGATCGCCGTGCCGAACCAGTCCTGCGAGCGAGCGAGGGCGACGTCGTCACGGGTCACCCGGGTCTGCGGCCCGTCCCGGTTGCGCACCGAAAAGCCCATGTGATCGCCCGAGGCGAAATGCACCGGGTGGCCCTTCCACTCAGCCCACTCTTGAGGCGTCGCGCAGCCGATCATCCATACCGCGACGCCCACGAGAACGCTGACGAGGGTGATGACACGGATGGCCGCTCTCCTTTCGACGACACGAGCTATCCGAGCGCGGTCAAGGGTATAGTGGTGGCTGGATGCGCCTATCGGGCCTTGGTCCGATGCGGGACCGGAACAGCGGCGCGACGAGCTACCAGGCTTCCGAGTGCCGAGGCTGGAGGGGCGTGGGCGTAATAAAAGAGCAGCAGGCGCTCGGCGCGTGCCTCGAGTGGACCACGCGGAGAGTCCTCAAGGTCACCTCCCCGACGCCGCCGGGTTCGAACGAACGCGGCGCCCCTCAGTTGACGATGATGCGCACGTCGTGTTTCGTCAGCCACGCGCGTGCACGTTCCCATGCGTGAGGATCGTCGCTGTGCCAGCGCTCGATCGCCTTCCCTGAGATGGCCACGACACGACGTGGCCGCTGTTGGATTCTCGTCACCAGCTTAGCCAAGTCTGTCGGGCTTCCTCGGAGGTCACGGAGAAGCTCCTCCGTCTCAAACGGTTCGAATCCCGTTGGGGCCACCATTTCGATTTAGTTGACGTTTTTCGCTCAGTGGTTTAGGAACATCGAAATCTTCCTCGAACACGGAGCGCGTGCACAGCCTCACTCGCTCAACATCTTCGTCCCACGCTCCTCATACAATGACCCGCGCGCTTGAGCTGCGGCGGTCGGATGCTCGTATAGGTCTGCGTGGTGTCGATCCGCGCGGGACCGAGGAGCGCGCGCACCTGCTCGAGGTCGTGGTGCTGCTCGAGCACTTCCATCGCGATCAGAAACGCGTTTGACGGCGAGTAATGGGCGACCGCAGCCTGGGCCGCGTGCAAGAACTCCTCCGCCGATCCCAACCGCCCCGACTGTGAAGCCGGCCGCGCGGAGCAAGATCTGCAGAGCCCGGGGCAGGGACACGTCGTCGTCGACGACGCACACGGCGCGTGCCTGCGACGTCGCCATTAGCCGAATGTTACGACCCCGCGCGGTGGCCAGTTATCGGACCTTGTGTGTAGGCCTCGCTCTGGACGTCGGCCGGCGAGAGGCGACCGACCCGTACGACGAAGGTCCCATCACATGCGCCCGATTGTCCGATGGCCACGGCGCCGGCAGGCTCCTACGATACCCGCTGCAGGCCACGTCGCGGCCATGGCGGAGGACACGAGCATGAAGATCCCCGCTCAACGTTCGCCCTCGCAGGTCTGACCCTTCTTGCCGCAGCGTGCGCCACGGCCAAGGGCGCCGACGTGAAAGCGCCAACGTCGAGCTTTCTCGGGCCGGACGCGCGCCTGCTGACGCCGGGCGACGTCTCCAAGGGCCAGGCGGGTCTGCGCTACTTCAACCCGGCCGCGCAGTGGCAGCAGTACAAAAGCGTCCTCATCGAGCCCGTGACGTTCTGGGGAGACGAGACCAGCAAGGTGGCGCCCTCCGACCAACAGGCGCTGGCGACCTATTTCAAGGGCGCCCTCGACAAGGAGTTCGGAGAAAAGTTCCAGGTCGTGTCCGAGCCCGGACCCGGCGTCGTCAGGGTTCAATTCGCGATCACGGATGCCGAAGCCGCCACGCCCGGCCTGCGCACGGTCGCGCTGGTCGTGCCGCAGCTGCGCACGGTCAACGCCGTTCATGCTGGAATTCCTCGGCGTGGCACTGCGCGCAGATCTGGGCTCCCACATGACTCGGCGCCGGCTCCCGTGAGGGCCCCGCGAGCGAGGCCGGGCCGGACTGCCACCACCACTCGGCCGCCCTGACCGTCTTCTCGCACACGCGGGCGGTTCGGCTCACGCGCCGAGCCGACGCGCCGAGCCGAGCGGCCCAGCCCCACCACCTCGCGGACAACTTCTGCTCGACCATGAGGCGTCAACCGGGCATTCTTGTGGATGTTCATCCGGGGATCCTCCTCATCGATCTGGCGTGCGACCTACATCTTGACGCACCTCATGGCCACGCCGGACGGCGCCGCGTACGCGCTCGCCCGGCGTCAGTACTATGCGAGCACGAGCTACAACGGCGAGCAGTCCGTCGCGGGCTTCCTGCCCGTTTCGGACGGAACCGTCGTCGTGTTAGCCAGCCACGCCTTCACGGACCAGGTCACCGGCTTCGGCGGCTCCATGAAGCGCAGCATCGGCAGCAGCATCATGGCGCGCAAGATGAGAGAGATTTTCGAGGCGGGCCGGAAGAAGGTTGGCTCGTAAGCCGTGTGGGCTCAGCGTACGGTCGACTGCCACACCGCCATACGTAGCTCGTCGACCCGGATCGGCCTCGTGACGTAACCCTGGAAGCCAGCGGCGCGGACACGGGCATCCGTCAGAGGCTCGGCGGTGACGAAGGCAAGAGCCGGCGCGGGCCGTCCGCGACGGTGGTGTTTCATCCTGAGCGCGGCGAGGAACCCGGGTCCAGCTGGCTCGACCAGCTCGAGGTCGCAGAGGATCACGTCCGCGACGAGCGCTGCCTCAGAGGCGCCCGCGGCGGTCGTGGTCGTGACGAGCACGCCGAGAGGCTCGAGCACGGCTCGGACGATCGCGCGAACGTCCGCATCGGCGTCGATGACGAGGACGTGGATGCCTTCGAGTCCCTGCCAAGCGTTCTGGCCCATTGATGGTGAGTGTGATGGGGCGGAGACCCGGCGACTCGGGTTCGGCACGACAAATTTGCCGTGGGCGACGACAGCGGCGGTCACTGCGGCGCCTGTCGAAAGGCCCGCGGCGATAGACCATGCCACGCCCGGAACGCGCGCTGGAAGGCGCTCGGATCGCGGTAGCCGAGCAGGAACGCCACTTCGGACACCGCGAGACGGCCGTCGCGCAGCAGCGGCCGCGCCATCTCTTGCCGGAGCGCCGTCAGCACGGCGGCGAACGTCGTGCCCTCGGCGCGTAATTGACGCTGGAGTGTCCGCGCACTGACTCCCAGCGCGCGCGACACTTTGCCGAGCCCGGGGACGCCTTCGCTGAGTTCCGCCCAGAGGAGCCGCCGCACGCGATGCGCCGTCGACCGGTCGTCGCCGAGGCGCGCCAGCGTGTCGTCGGCGAGATGTTCCAGGTAGCCGGTCACCGTCGGATCGGACAGGACGACTGGCCGCTGCAGATCCGTGTTGTCGAGCAGCAGCGCCGTGGCGAGGGTGCCGAATTCCAGCGGTGCCCGAAAAAATCGCTCGTAGGGCGTGACGCCGTCCGGCCGCCGATACGGAAATTGCACGACAAGTGGCGCCAGCGGCGCCGCGGCGATCTCACGCAGGGTGGCGAGGAGGGCGGCGAGCCGGCTGTCGACCGCCGGGCGCAATGAGCGTAGCGCCGGCTGCGAGTCCACCCGCACCCACGTCGCCTCGGCGTCGCGGGCGAGGCTCACCACCAACGCGTCGGAGACGATCCGTCCGTAGCGGGCGAGACGCTCGAGCGCCGTCGAGACGGTCGTGCTGTACGCCATGACGCATCCGACGAGACCAAGGTCGCGCACGCGACAGTCGGCGCCGAGGCGCAGCCCTATCGTCGGCTCCGTCGCCTGCACCGTGATCGCTTTCCACAGGCGCGCCACTGCGGCCAACGGAATTCTCGCGTCCGGATTTCGTAATTGGCGCTCGTCGAGACCGGCCGCGCGCATGAGCTGCGCGTACGGTATCCCGAGCGCGCTCATGCGCGTGAGCGGCAGGAGCGCGAGCCGGGCGAGGCCCGACGGCTCGCTCACAGGATGGCCGGCATCAATCTTCGGCACGGGCCGAGAGTGCCATCAGTGACGTTGTAGCCTCATCGGACCAAGGTCCGATATGCGCGCTTGCCCTCTGGAACGGCGTGGACCCCATCGTGAAGGAGCGCCTGTTCGGTCTCACCAACAGCGAGGGCAATCACGGCGAGGACGTGAAGGAGTACTACTTCTATCTCGACAGCACGCCGACCCACTCCTACATGACCTCGCGCGTGGTGCATGCCGACCATGGCCGGAGCGGGATGGGACGGAAGGCACGATGGGACCAAGAGCGGATGGTCAAACGACGGGCAGCAGTCCATTGTGTTGACGATGCCCTCGTTGATCTGCGTGATCGACGACGATCGGTCGGTGCTGCGCGCGCTGCGACGGCTCCTCTGGGCCGAGGCGTTCGCCGTCGAGGCCTTCGGCTCGGCCGAGGAGTTCCTCGCCTCCGAGCACCGGGCCAACGCCAGGTGCCTTGTGCTGGACGTCAACCTGACCGGCCGGAGCGGATTGGAGCTGCAGGAGCAGCTGCTTCTGACCGGAGCCGCGCCGCCGATCGTCTTCATCACGGCCTACGACGACCGGGTCGCCCGCGAGCGCGCATGTCGAGCCGGCGCCGTCGACTATCTACGGAAGCCATTCGACGACACGGCCCTTCTAGACGCAATCAATCGGGCCATCAGGGGTTCCTGACGTCGCGCATTTCCTTGCCAGAGGCCGGAGGACCGTGGTAGAGAAGCCCTGAATACGACCAAGGTCTTATGTGCGCCCGGGCGACGGTTCTCTTAGGCTTACAGGTCGGCGATGATGGCAGAAACTGGGAACAATAGGGTCCAGGGCTGGAGGCCGGCAGCGACGCTTCTGGCCGTGGCCGTCGCCTACTACGTGGGCGCCCAGTTGGGCTTCATCCTGAGATTCCCGCCGACGACGCCCTCCGTTCTCTGGCCACCCAACTCGATCCTGACCGCGACGCTTCTCCTCACACCGGTACGGCGGTGGTGGCTCTACCTGCTGGCGGCGCTTCCAGCGCATCTCGCCGCCGAGCTGCCTGTGTTGCCCCCGCTCCTCGTGTTCGGCCTCTTTGCGACGAACTGCGCCGAGGCGCTCGTCGCCGCCGCGGGGCTCCGATGGTTGAGCGACGCGCCGACGCGCTTCGACACGCTCCCTCGCATGGCGGTTTTCGTGCTCGTCGGAGCTCTCGCCGCGCCTTTCGTCTCATCGTTTCCGGACGCGGCCCTCGTCACCGCCATACAGGGGGAATCCTACTCATTCGTCTGGCGCACCCGCTTCTTCTCCAACGTCCTCGCGTCGCTCACGATCGTGCCGGCAGTCGTCATGGCCGTACGCAACGGGCTGCCGAATCTCCGCGCAGCGGCTCCGCACCGCCATCTCGAGGCGGGCCTGCTCGCCAGCGGGCTCTTCCTGGCGAGTATGGGTCAGTTCGGGAATCCGTCGGAGTTCGGGCTGGGGCTGCCGGCGGAGCTGTCCGCGCCGGTCGCGGTCCTGTTGCCGTTCCTCCTCTGGTCGGCGGTCCGCTTCGGGCCGGGCGGACTCAGCGTCTGCCTCGTCGCGACGGCGCTGCTGGCGGTCGTCGCCGGCACGGGCGAGAGCGGGATCTTCGTGACGCAGCGGGCCGCGGAGGCCGTACTCTCGCTTCAGATCCTTCTCAGCACTATGGCGATCCCGCTGATGTGCCTGGCGGCTGTGATCGAGGAGCGCCGGCAGGCCAGCGAGGCCCTTGCCACACGGCTCCGGCTGGAGGAAATGCTCTCCCGCCTGTCGGCGGCCTTCGTCCATCTGCCGAGCACCGAGATGCATCGGGCGCTCGACGAATGGCTGGGACGTCTCGGCGAGCACATGGGTCTCGATTGCGTCGTGATCGCGGAGTACTCCAGGACCGCGGCCGATGAGCTGGTCGTCCGCGCGTGGGCCCCATCGGAACCGGTGAAGCCCCAGACCGTCGCCTGCCGCGAGGTGCGGTGGGCCGACGACCAGCTTCGCCAGAGGCAGACGATCGCGGTCCGTGACGTGGGCGATCTTCCGCCCCACGCCCACGCTGAGCGGCTCATGTTTCGCCTGTACGGGATCAGGTCGTGCATCGTGGTGCCGTTGGAGGCTGGTGAGCGGGTCCTTGGTGGCCTGGCGGTCGCAACGACCAGCGCGGATCGGGCGTTGCGCGAGCCGTTTTCGGGATGGCTTCGTCTGGTGGCGGAGGTCTTCGCCAGTGCGCTCGAGCGGACAGCGATGGAGGACGCGCTGCGGGCCAGCGAGGGGATGAAGTCGGCCATCCTGTCCTCGCTGAGCAACGGCGTGGCCGTGCTGGACTCGGACGGCACGATCGTCGCAGTCAGTCAGAGCTGGACGATCGAAGGCGCGACCGTCGGCAGCAATTACGTGACCGCCTGGCGGGAGACGGCGCGCGCGGGTGCTTCACACGGCTCGGACGCGGCTGCTGGTATCGCCGCCGTCCTCGCTCGTGAGCGCGACTCCTTCGCGTTCGAGTACACGGCGCGCGACCCGACGGCGGAGCGCTGGTACTCGATGGTCGTCGTGCCCCTGAACCAGCCCGACGGCGGCGCGGTCATCTCGCACACGGATGTCACCGAGCGGAAGCGGGCGGAGGTGAACGCCCAGCGTAGCCGCCAGGAGCTCGCGCATTTCACCCGCGTCTCGACGATGGGCGCGCTGGCCGCGTCGCTGGCTCACGAGCTGAACCAGCCCCTGGCCGCCATCCTGAGCAATGCCCAGGCCGCGCGCCGCTTCCTGGACGCGGCGCGGCCCGACTTGGGCGAAATCCGTAGCATCCTGAGCGACATCGTCGAAGACGACAAGCGCGCGGGCAAGGTAATCGAGGGCCTGCGCGAGCTGCTCCGCAAGGGTGAGACTGAAGTCGAGCTTCTTGACCTCAACGCCCTGATCCGGGACGTGGTCAAGCTCCTCGGCAGTGATGCGCTCATCCGGCGGGTCAGAATGCACCTCGACGTCGCCGCCGAGCCTCTCATCGTGGCTGGAGACCGCATCCAGCTGCAGCAGGTCGTCTTGAACCTTCTGGTCAACGCCATGGACGCTATGGCCGACTGCCCCACGGAGGAACGTGTCGTCTCCGTGCAAACCGAGCTGTGCGATGGCCAGACGGCGCGCGTGTCCGTCCAGGACGCCGGGCCGGGGATCCTCACCGGCCAGCACGATCTGCTCTTCGAGCCCTTCTACACGACCAAGCCCACAGGCATGGGCATGGGCCTGTCGATTTCGCGCTCGATCATGGAGGCGCACGGCGGCCTCATCTGGGCGACGAACAACCCGGCCCGCGGAGCGACCTTCAGCTTCGCCATGCCGATCCGCAACGGCACGGCGACGTGAGCCGGAACGGCGCCCGGATCATCGTGGTCGACGACGACATCTCGGTGCGCCGTGCGCTGTCCCGGCTCTTGATCTCCGCCGGCTACCAGGCCCAGACTTTCGAATCCGTGCGCGACTTGCTCATGAACGGCGAGCTCGGTCGCACGGCTTGTGTGATCGTCGACGTCCGCATGCCAGGGCCGGGGGGACTTGAGCTTCAAGAGATCCTGTCGCAAGTCCCGGTGCCGATCCCGATCATCTTCATCACGGGCAATCCCGACGTCCCGACGGCGGTGAAGGCGATGAAGGCCGGCGCCGTGGACTTCCTCTCGAAGCCGTTCAGCGAGGAGGAGCTCTTCGGCGCCGTCGAGCGGGCCCTCGCACTACGCTCGGCTTCAACGGACCAACGTCGTATGGCGCACCGCCGTCGATGATTCACTATCTGCGGGCGGACCGGACGAGCGCGGTACCCAAGAACGCTGCGGTCCAGGGAGGACCGGCGGTGGCGACGGGTCCCGACTCTGTGGTGTACGTCGTGGACGACGACGAAAGCATCCGTCGCTCGCTCGCCCGCAACATGCGTGCGGCCGGCCTGACCGTGGAAACGTTCTCATCCGCGCAGGCCTTCCTCGCCCACGACCTGCCCGATCGAGTGGCGTGCCTCGTGCTCGATGTTCGCCTGCCCGGCGCCAGCGGTCTCGACCTTCAGACCGCGCTCCTCGAGGCCAACCGCGCCATGCCCACCATCTTCATCACTGGATTCGGCAACGTGCCGATGAGCGTGCAGGCCATGAAGGGCGGCGCCATCGATTTTCTCCAGAAGCCGTTCGACGAGAACGAGCTGTTGAGCGCCGTCGAACGCGCGCTGGCGCGCGGACGCCAGGCCCGCGCGGAGCGCGCCGAACGGCTCATCATCCAGCGCCGCTTCGATATGCTGACGCGCCGCGAGCGGGAGGTGCTCGAACTGGTTGTGGCCGGCCTGCTGAACAAGCAAATCGCCTTCAACCTCGGGGCCGCGGAGAAGACCGTCAAGATTCACCGTGGCCGGGTCATGCACAAGATGCAGGTCGAGTCGGTGGCGGACCTGGTGCGCATGACCCAGCGGATCGGTATCGAGCCCTCCAAGACGTCCTAGCCTGGATTATTCATGAGTGACAGGCACGGCGCGCTCGACGGCTCTGGCGGCACCGAGGAGGCCCGGCTCCGGCCAGCGAGCGGCGGATCGTGTCGGCAATTCCGACAAGAGCGTTCTCCGAGGCGTATCGGCGCGCTTGAGCGCGGCGGCGGTCGGTCCGCGTCTCGACACCAGTGCCCTGGTCCCGGCGCGCCCCGGCAGCAGCCGCGCTACGAGGTCGCGCCCACGGCGCGAGCGACCTGCCACCACGTCGGAAGCCAGGGGAAGCTCCGTGGCAAGTGCAGCACGATCCGGCGCACCGAGCGCTCGACCCACACCGCGAGTTTGAGCAAGCGCTCGCGCAGCGTCGTGACCTGGGCGTCGGCACAGGCGGTGCCGACCGCGCGCCGGCGCAGTTCCTGGAACAGGATGTACGCGGCCAGCGTCAGCAGGACGCGGAGCTGGTTGGCCAGAAACCGGCAGCAACTGGTCCGATCCAGCTCCAAGCCGTGATGCAGCTCTTTGAGCCGGTTCTCCACGTCGCCGCGCTGGCAGTAGAGCTGATAGACCGCCTCGGGGTCGTCGGGCAGGTTGGTCACGACAAACCGCGGGTTGTTCTTCGGCGCGCGCCCCGGATGGCGTACGACTTCGGCCTTGATAATCACGCGGCGCTTCCGCTTCCACGTCCGCGCTGCGTACCGCGTCTCGCCATAGAGATGGGCGGTGCGGCCCGTGGTTCGAGAGAGCAGGCGCGCCTTGCCCATCAAGCGCCGGGCGCGCTTGTCCAGCCGCGCATTGCTCGGCATCGCGACGACGTACTCCACCTGCTCGCGCTCGAGAAACGCGAAGAGCTGGGCGCTCGCGAAGCCGCCATCCAGCCGCACGCGGAAGACCGCGCTCGGAAAGGCGGCCCGCAGCTGACGAAGCAGCCGGCGCAGCAGTCCTCGTGCCCCCCGAAGGGCCGGCGCATTGCCCGGTCGGAGCACCGCCGCGACGGCGAATTGCTCGGTCTCCTCGTTGAACGTCACCGCGGCCACCATCGGCAGGTAGCACCAAGTGTCGTAGTGCCCGTTGAAGAAGCTGAACTCTTGCTGGCCGTGCGTCGGATCGTCGGTGGGGTCGAGGTCGATCGTGATCCGCGTGGCCCGGCCCTTGAGTCGCCGGCGATGGTGCTCGATCACGGTGTCGGCCAGGACGTGCCCCATCGCGATCAATTCCCGCCGGCCCACGGCGTTCTCGAAGCGCGAGAGCGTCGGCTGCGAGGCGAGGGCGGGCCCCGCGATCGGATCGCGGCCGACCACAAGCTTGTGGATGACGTCGTCCGCCAGCCGCGCGGCGTCGTTGCAGTCGGCGTAGCCTGCCGCGAGCCCGAACACGCGCTGCCGGAGCAATTCGATCGTCTCGTGCCGGACCTTCGCCGGCTGGCGCTCGTCGGCCAGGCACGCCGCCAAACGCTTGGTCAGCCCCAAGTGAGTGTCGATGCCCTTCAGCAGGATCAGACCACCGTCCGAACTGGCGTCCGGAGTGTCGAACGCCACGACCACCGGCTTGTCTTTCGGCTCGAATTGGAACGTGACTTGCGCTATACAGGCTGTGGCCATCGAGCCTCCTCGTTTGAGTGCCCCGAAGCGACCAGACACCGCTTCTATAGCACCTGCGAGAGACTCGGTGGCTCTTCTCTTTCATCGTTCGTGAATAGTCCAGGCTAGCCCGCCGCCGCCAGCCAAAGAGCTGATGCTGCCGCCGCGGGTCCCGGCCATCATGCGCGTGTTGTGGTTCTACAGCGTCTGAGGGCCCGAACGCCGTTACACGCGCGTGCTGGCTACGACCAAAGTCCGATTTGCCGCCTCGGCGGAATCTCGCACGATCGAGCGTGGAGGATCTCCGAGCATGGCGAAGATCACGGTATGCCTCGCGGCGGCCGTCACGCTGGTGGCATGCAGCACGCTCCCGGCCATGAAGGTCGAGACCGACCACGACCCGGCAACGGCGACTCAGCTGCGCAGCTACCGGACATACCGTGTCCTGCCGGCGTCTAGTTACGGGTCGGTGGATGACGCGGCAATGGGTAGCGCGATCGTGCGCTCGGTGGACGAGACGCTTGATGGCAAGGGCTACCGGCAGGAGGCGAGCCGCCCGGACTTCCTCGTCAAGTGGCACGTGAGCGTCGAGAGCAGGCCGCAGTCGACGCCCATGGCAACTCCGACCTTTCGAGATGTCGGGCCGATGCCCTCGGCGGGGAGCACGAGCGTGCCGGTGATGGTGACCCGCCAGTACAGGGAAGGGACGCTGATCCTCGACATCGTGGATCCCGGCTCGGACACCGTCGTCTGGCGGGGCTCGGCCCAGGCCCAGCTCGCCGGATCCGGCGAACCCCAGACCCGGCAAGCGCGCATCCAGACAGCCGTGCGCCGGATCCTCGAGCGATTCCCGCCGCAATAGATCAGACCCGGCGGCGTCGCTTGACGCGCAATTGGGCCAGCGAGCGAGCGAGCGAGCCATTGACGGAGGCAATTTCTTCGTCCGAGAGCTTTTCCCGCAGACGCGCTTCGGCGCGTTGCCGCGCTTCCTCGGCTTTCGCTTCATCGATGCGATCAGCCGGAATGGCGAGGTCCGTCAGGATGGCCACGCGGCGGGCGGTGACCTCGATGAGTCCCTCGCCCGTCGCGATGAACAGATCACGGCCCTCCTTGCGCACGATCATTTCGCCCGGCACCAGTTGCGTCATCAGCGGCACGTGTCGTGGATAGATCCCCATCTGGCCCGCCACGCCCGGCAGGGTGACCATCTCCACGTCCTCGGCGTAGACCGTGCCAGCCGGCGTGACGATCTCCAGCTTCAGCGTGGCGGCCATGTCGCGCCCGACCTCTCACGCGGGTTTGACTTCATCGATCCCGCCTTTCATGTAGAAGTCGCCTTCCGGCACGGCGTCGTGTTTGCCCTCCAAGATCTCCTTGAAGCCGCGCACGGTTTCTGCCACGGGGACTTGCTTGCCCGCTCGTCCGGTGAACACCTGCGCCACGCTGAATGGCTGGCTCAAGAAGCGTTGGACCTTGCGGGCACGAAGCACCGTGAGCTTGTCCGCCGGCGAAAGCTCGTCCATCCCGAGAATCGCGATGATGTCCTGTAGATCTTTGTACCGCTGCAGCACCTTCTGCACGCCCCGCGCGACGTCGTAGTGCTCTTGACCGACGATTTCGGGCGCGAGGGTGCGGGAGGTCGAGGCGAGCGGATCCACTGCCGGGTAGATCCCCAGCTCGGCAATCGCGCGCTCCAGGACGATGGTCGCGTCCAGGTGCGCGAAGGTCGTGGCCGGCGCCGGGTCGGTCAGATCGTCGGCCGGCACGTATACGGCCTGAAACGACGTGATCGAGCCCTTCTTCGTCGAGGTGATGCGTTCCTGGAGCGCGCCCATTTCCGCGGCGAGGGTCGGCTGGTATCCGACGGCGCTGGCGGTGCGGCCGAGCAACGCGGACACTTCGGAGCCGGCCTGAGAGAACCGGAAGATGTTGTCGATGAACAGCAGGACATCCTGATTCTTTTCGTCGCGGAAGTATTCGGTGATGGCGAGCCCGGACAGGGCGACGCGCAGGCGGGCGCCGGGCGGCTCATTCATCTGACCGTAGACCAGGGCAATCTTCGATGCGCCGAGGTTGTCCTGTTTGATCACGCCGGCCTCGGACATCTCCTTGTAGAGATCGCTGCCTTCCCGCGTGCGCTCGCCGACCCCGGCGAATACCGACACACCGCCGTGGAGCTTGGCGATGTTGTTGATCAGCTCCATGATGACGACGGTCTTGCCCACGCCGGCCCCGCCGAACGCACCGACCTTGCCACCTTTCAGGAAGGGGCAGATCAAATCGATGACCTTGATGCCGGTGGCAAGCACCTGGGGAGACGTCGATTGGTCCACGAGCTGGGGTGGCGGGCGGTGGATGCGATAGTATTTCTCCGCCGTGACCGGCCCGCGCTCGTCCACCGGGTTACCGCACACATCGAAGACTCGACCCATCACACCGTCGCCGACGGGCACCGAAATCGGCGCGCCGGTATCGATGACCTCGTAACCGCGTTTCAGACCCTCGGTACCGGACATGGAGACGGTCCGGACCCAGTTGTCTCCGAGGTGCTGCTGCACTTCGAGCGTCACGTGGATCGGCTGGTCCTGAACGTTGTACTCGACCGTCAGCGCATGGTAGATGCCAGGCAGTGTGTCTGGGAATTCGACGTCGACCACCGGACCGACGACTTGAACAATCGTGCCTCGATTCATCGTCCACCCGCATTCATCTTCTGTTAGTCGTTGCCCAGCTGGCCGCCGGCAATTTCCAGGAGCTCCTTGGTGATATTGGTCTGCCGCACATTGTTGTATTCGAGCGTCAAGTCCTTGATGAGGCCGGCCGCGCTGTCCGTGGCGTTCTGCATCGCCACCATGCGGGCGCTCTGCTCGCTCGCCTTGGCCTCCAGCATGACGCGGTAGACGTAAATGTTGAGGTAATGTCCAAAGAGATAAGCGAGTACGGTCTCTGCGCTGAATTCGAAGAGAACCTCGCCGGTATCGGCGGCGACATCCCCGTCGGATTCGGCGCCGGGAATCTTCAGCCCTGTGATCTCACCGATCGGCAGAAACTCCACCACGCTTGGTTGCTGGATCAGCGTGTTGATGAACCGTGTCGCGACGATCAGGACCTGGTCGACGTCGCCTTTCAAAAAGAGGTCGCGGGCAAAGGCGGCAATCGGACGGGCCTCGGCGAATCGCGGCGAGTCGGCGAAGGTGAACTCCGCGGCCAGCCGCCGGCCGGTGCGCGCGATGAACTGCGCCGCCCGCTTGCCGGCGGTGATGAACAAGGTCGTGGCGGGATCGAATTGCATGGCGAGGCGAAACAGGTTGCTGTTGAGGGCCCCGCACAGACCTTTATCCGTGCCGAACAGGATCACGGCACGTCGACGGACTGCGCGCGTCGCCAGCAGCGGATGGATGAAATCAGGGGCGTGAGTCGTCGCGGTACGTCGCATGCGGTACAGCAACTGTCCGAACGGGCGTGTGCTCAGCGTGGCTTCTTGGGCGGTGCGCATCTTCGAGGCCGCCACCATCTGCATCGCTCTGGTAATCTGCGCGGTGCTCTTGACGGACTTGATACGCCGGCGAAGGTCACGATGGCTGGGCATCACGCACCGCGCCGGTGTTCACGTCCATGTCTGTGTGAATGCCTCAGCGACGGTCGTCAGCTCGGCCTTCAACGCGCCGCTGAGCGCCGTTTCCCTTTTGATCCTGGTGAGCAGCTCGACGTGCCGCGTGGTCAGAAAGTCTGTGAAGGCGGATTGGAACGCCCTCACCCGCTCGACCGGCACTCGATCCACGTATCCGTTTTGCACCGCCCAGATGACGGCCACCTGGACCTCGACGGGAATCGGCTGGTACTGCGTCTGCTTGAAGATCTCCATGATGCGCCTGCCGCGGTCGATCTGTGCCTGCGTCTTCGCGTCGAGGTCGGAGCCGAATTGCGCGAATGCCGCCAGTTCCCGGAATTGCGCGAGCTCGCCCTTGAGTTGCCCCGCCACCTGTTTCATGGCCTTCAGCTGCGCCGCCGAGCCAACGCGTGAGACCGACAGGCCGACGGAAATCGCCGGGCGCACACCCTGGTAAAACAAGTCCGTTTCCAGATAGATCTGCCCGTCGGTGATCGAGATGACGTTGGTTGGAATGTACGCGGATACGTCGCCGGCTTGCGTTTCGATGATGGGCAGGGCGGTCAGCGAGCCATTGCCATACTTCTCACTGACCCGCGCCGCTCGTTCGAGCAGCCGGCTGTGCAGGTAGAACACATCCCCGGGATAGGCTTCGCGACCCGACGGCCGCTTCAGCACGAGCGACACCTGCCGGTAGGCCACGGCATGCTTGGACAGGTCGTCGTAGACGATCAACGCGTCCATGCCGTTGTCCATGAACCACTCGCCCATCGCCGCACCGGCAAAGGGCACGAGATACTGGTTGGCGGCCGACTCCGAGGCCGCGGATGACACGATGATGGTGTACGGCATCGCCCCGGCGTCTTCGAGAACCGCAATCACCCGGGCAACGGTGGACTGCTTCTGACCGATCGCGACGTAGATACAGTAGAGGGGCCGGTACGATGTATCGCCGGCCGCCTCGGCGGCGTTGTTGAGCTCGGCCTGGCTGATGATCGTATCGATGCAGATCGTCGTCTTGCCGGTCGCGCGGTCGCCGATGATCAATTCGCGCTGGCCGCGACCAATGGGGATCATCGCGTCGATCGCCATGATGCCCGTCTGCACCGGCTGGTCGACCGACCGGCGGCGCATGATGCCGGGCGCGATCTTCTCAACCGGATACGTGATGTCGCTCTTGATCGGCCCTTTGCCATCGAGGGGTTGGCCCAGAACGTTCACGACGCGTCCCAGCAGGCTCTTGCCCACGGGCACTTGCAGGAGCCTGCCGGTGGTGCGGGCTTCGCTGCCTTCCTTGAGCTGGGTGTAGTCGCCGAGGATGATCACGCCGACTTCGGTCTCTTCGAGGTTCAGGACCAGGCCGGTCACGCCGTTGCCCAGGTCGATCATCTCGTTCAGCATGGCGTCGGTCAGGCCTTCGATCTTCGCGACGCCGTCGCCGAGCTCGCGGATGCTGCCGACGTTCTGCCTGGCGGCGGCGGTGCTCGCGCCGGCGATTTGCGCTTCAATCTCCATCAGCAGGCGGCCCATGCATCCCTCGCTTTAGAAGTGTTTCGCCAGCGCCGTCAGCCCGGCCCGCACGCTGCCGTCATACACGTCGCTGCCCACCTGAATGCGCATCCCACCGATCAACGCCGGGCGGTAGGCGAAGGTCGTGGTGACGCCCGGTCCGTACCGGCGCATCAGAGCCGCCTCGATGGCAGCCTGCACATCTGCCGGCATGACCGTGACGCTCTCGATCGTGGCCGTATGCCGGGCGAGCTCGAGTCTCATCAGCCGACGAACGTGTGAAAGGATGGCCGGGCAATCACGGCGACCGGCGGCGACAACGCGTTGCACCACGTGTCGGACACGGTCCTCGTCGAGCACGCGGTTCACCAGACACAGGCGGAACAGTTGCCTGGCTTCGCGTTTCGCCCGTTTGCTGATCTTCATGGGCTAGGCCGCAATCTGCCTCGCCGTCTCCTCGACGAGCCTGCGCTGATCTTCCGAGGTCAGAATCTTGCCGGTGACCGCGGTGGTCGCCAGCACCACCAACCGGCCGACCTCGCGTTTGAGTTCGGCGAGCATGCGATCATGCTCTCGGTCGGCGGCTTCGCGTGCCTTGATCGTGATCTGTTCCGCGGCCGCGATGGCCTTCCGGGTTTGCTGCTCGCGCACCCGGGCGGCCGCGACCCGGGCCTGCTCGATCAACGCGTTCGCCTGTGTATTCGCCTGCATCATGACTTCCTGCCGCTGCGCCTCGGTGCGCGCCAGCTCGGCCTTGATGTGCTCGGCATTGGCCAGGCCCAGAGCGATTTGTTGACGCCGCACTTCCAGCATCGTGAGGACAGGTCGATAGGCGAACCGGTAGAGGACAACGCAGACGATGCAAAAGCTGGCGACCTGCGCGAGCAGATGAGGCCAGTCCACGCCGAAGGTCGTGACAATCCGTTCGGGGCGTCCGCTGTCCACGATTTGTGCTTGCGCCACCGAGAGAAGAGCATTCATCGTCATATGCGTGCCATTGCGGCCTATCTCACCAGGAACAGGGCGTAGAAGACGATCGCTTCGGCGAAGGCGATGGACAGAATCGACTGGACCAGAATCTGCGTCGCCGCGCCTGGATTACGTCCCACTGCGTCCGACGCTTTCATCCCGATCAAACCAACCCCAAGGGCCGCGCCGAGCGCCGCCAGACCAACGTGCAGGCTCCCCGTCATGTAACCCCCTCTTTCCCGTTTCCCTCATGCCGACAAACCAGGAGAGTGAAGACTGCGCACAACAGCATGAACACCAGCGCCTGGACCAAGCCCACCAGCAGTTCCATGAAATAAAACGGAATCGGCAGCAGCCACCCGAGGACGGGGCCCATCCGGGACATGGTCTCCAGCATGTTTTCTCCGGCAAAGGTGTTGCCGTAGAGACGAAAGCTCAGTGATACCGGCCGGAAAAGGATGGAGACGATCTCCAAACAGCCGGCGGCGAAGAACACGACGATCATCAACACCTTCAAGAAGCCGGTGCTCTCGCCCTTGGGGGCAAATAACTCTTTCAGGAACCCGCCCGGACCCACTTCTCGGAGCGCCCAGATGATCCAGCAGGCGAAGAACACGAGAGCCATGGCGAGCGTCAGGTTGAGATCGGCATTCGCCCCGCGGAAGAGCGGTTGATCGACCACGAAACCATCGGCGGTCTGCTGTCCCCAGCCAATCGTGCCGACCCCCGGAATGAGGCCCACCCAGTTGGCGGCAAGGATGAAAATGAACACCGTGGCGAAAAACCAGAACGTCCGCTTGACCAGATGCGGGCCGATGATGTTTTCCAGAAAGCCGTACAGGCCCTCGACGAGCCATTCCAGGAGATTCTGCGCTCCGCCGGGAACACGTTTCATGTCCCGTGTTGCGACCCGGGCAAAGATGATCAAGCCGACTGCCACGATCCAGCTCACGACCAGCGAATTGCTGATGGGGAAGCCGAAGGGACGGGCGATCTCGACCGCCTTGTGAGGCAGCCCGTGTTCCTCGGGTTCAGCGCCCCCCGAAGGCACACGGCCGGCCGCCTCGTGTGTCGACCTCGCGGATCCCGCCGGTGGGGCTTCGTTCCACGCAACCGCTATACTGCCGCCTTGGCTCATGAACGGGGCGGCAAGCAGCAAGACACACAGAACATTCAACGTGAACCGGATCTTGATGACGCTGCTCCTTTCCTGCTGCTCGACACGTAGTGAACCTTCTGCATCGCGGACTGGGAATCGGACTTTGGTCCGACAGTCCTCAGGATGGCGGTGCATCGCGGTCGCGGTAGGCCCTTCGTGCTCGGTGCTTCTGCCGCTCGAACGGTCGTGGACGGCTGCGTGTCGCCGCGCGTCGACGAGACGACCGTGTGACGAGCTTCGTGCCCGTCCGTCAGCGCACCGTTTGACCGTCGCGACGGCGCTGCTCGTCGGATTTCTGCTTCTGGTCGTAGATCAGGCCACCGAGCAAGCCGACCCCGGCGCCAATGGCCGCGCCCATTCCGGCATTACCGGCCATGGCGCCGATCGCGGCGCCACCCGCCGCGCCGACGACCGTGCCGGTGCCGGCGCGCCGCTGCGTGTCGGTCATCTGAGCGCACGAGGAGAGCGACAGCGCAAGGATGAGTCCGAGCGTCACGATTCTGATCATGTGGCCCCTCCGTCGGTCACTTCGGGCGGCACGGGTACTCGGTGATGAAGAATCGCCCCAGCACCTCCACCGCGGGCTCCGTCAAGCGCTCCGGGCTCCGTTTGGCCCATTCGAGAAACCGCCCGACGACCTCGTTGCGCGACGGGGGCGGCTCCGGCGGGCAGATGAGCGGCGTGAGTTTTTCGTGCCTGGTGAGCGCCATGATGGTCTGGTAGGTGCCGGCGCCGAATCCGTGACACATGTGGACCGCCGCTGTGTACAACGGGTCGGTGGCGGCCGTCGCGCAAAGCGCGACGACGTCGGCGCCCGATCGCAAGCGAAACTCCTCGGCCGTGATCGCCGGCGCCGGCGCGGCGTATCCGAGAATCATGATCGCGATCAGCAGCCGCCGAGCGGACGTCGCGTACCCTCTCATCGATGGCCTCCGTCTGTTCGAAGTCGCACCTCGCGCTGCGGGACGGGGATCTCCATTCCCGCGTCCTGCAGCGCCGCGTACACGGCGATGTTCAGGTCGCTCTTGATCGTGAGCCACCGATCGAAGTGATCCGTCCACGCCCGGAGTTCGAACTTCAGCGCGCCGTCAGCGAATTCTAGGAAGAGCGCCTCGGGCGCCGGCCTGGCCGCCACGTGTGGGTGTGCCGCCGCCACGCCGCGCAGCAGCTCCAGCACCTTTTCGGGCGGGGTGCCATAGGCCACGCCGACCGGCACGTCCACACGTCGCACGTGGCGCGAGAGCGTCCAGTTGGTCACTTTCTCGGCCACGAGGCTGGCATTGGGGACGATGACGTCGGCACCCTCCGCTGTCTGGACCGTGGTCGAGCGGATGCCGATCCGACGCACTTCGCCCGCCACGTCGCCCATCTGGATCGCGTCGCCCACGTGCATCGGCCGCTCGAGGAGCACGATCAGTCCCGAGACGAAGTTGTTCACCATGCCCTGCAGTCCGAAGCCGAGACCCACTCCGAAGGCCCCCGCGAGGATCGTCACCTTGTTGAGATCGATCCCGAGCGCCGCGATCGCCAGCAGGAAGCCGAGAAGGAGGACCCCGTAGTGCAGCAGGCTCGAGATCGTGTACGACAGGCCGCGCCCGAGCCTGAGGCGAGGGAACACGTCCTCCTCGAGCAGGAATCGGACGAACGCGGAGACCATGAACGCCAGCCACACGGTGAGGAAGAAGGCCAGGACGTCGCCCACCGAGATGCTCATGCCACCCCGTCGTACCTCGGTGGCCAAGGCCGCTCGTCCAAGCGCAGCCGCAGCATCCAGGAGACCGCGGTGGCTCAACATGGCGAACGCCCACGTGCCGGCCATGATCGCGCAGAGCGCGCGGTGGGCACGCCGCTCCAGGAGATCGCGATGTCGCGCGACCATCCCGAGCCGGTCCAACGGCGACACCCGGAGGGCAAAGGCGAGCAGACCGCCCGACACCTTGACCGCGGCATAGGCCGCAATCGCCACGAACACGTCGATGAGCAAGCCTGACCCGAGCATTCGCGCCAGGCGCACGCTGCCGTAGGCGGCCGCTCCGAACGATGTGACGCAGACGAGGAGACAGAAGCCGGCGACGGTGTCCTGGGCGTGCACCCGTTGGAGCGTCATGCCGTCCGCGGGGAGGGCACGATGGAGCTGCCGGGAGCCGAAGAGCCATGCCAGGAGGACGATGGCAGGCAGCATCTCCACCAGCAGGATGACCTGATCGCCCAGGGGAGTGACGACCACCTGGGCTCGGACGCGATCCACGAGGATCAGCCCGGCGAACGCGTAGAGCGCGGGAGCCATCGCACGGGCGATCAGCGGTCGCACGATGCGCAGCAGCGGCAGGAGCAACAGGATCCCCGAGACGTCGCCGACCGTGCGAGGCCGGACCGGATAGATCCAGAAGACGGACACGAGGGCGCCCACCGCGGCCGCGGAATACGGGCGATCGAACACGGCGGCTGCCGGCGGCACTCCCTCGCGTGCCGCGGCGGGGCCGTGGGCCCACGATCGGGCGGCACGAGTGAGGAAAACCAGAGCGATGAAGAGCAGACCGTGCAGGAGGAGGCGGACCGTGTGGTCGCCGGCGAATTGTCTCAGCAGCATGGCGCTGGCGCCGAGCTGGTCCCTGATATGCGCAGGCAGCACCTCGAAGTCCGCTCTGCGCAGCTCGCCACTCCAGATCGGCGGCGAGCTGCGAGCGAACGTCAGCGCAAGGGATCCCCGCCGGATTCGGGTGATCTGCGCCAAGGCCCGCTCGCAGCGCTTGGCCTCCTCGGCCACCTGGTCCTGCAAGACGAGCGTGACGGCGCGCTGCGCCTGCAGTCGCACGTGTGCCGCGTCGATGTCGGCGAGGACGGTTTCCACGTTCTGCAGGACAGGGGTGGGGGCACGCGAGGCCTGCGCGGCCGTGCGCGTTTGCGCCCACGTGGCGCGCAGGCCCGCCAGGCGGTTCAGCTCGCGCTCGAGCTGGGTCGCGTGCTTCGTGATGATCTCCAGCCACCCGGCCAGCTCCGAGCTGCTCGCTTGCCAGGACTGCGTCAAGCGTTCCTGGATGCCGATCGGCGGCCCTTGCTCCAGGACGTCGATCGTGGATTTGAATTCGGGGCCGAGCTTCGTGCGGACGTCGGGCAGCCGAGTCTGGATCGCCACGATCGCGGGCACCGGCGCCGCCAGCGCGTCGAGCTCGCGCAGGAGCTTCGTCACCGCTTCGGCCTGCACGACGATCTGTGGCACGGGAATCGACACGGGCGCCTGCGGCGCCGCAGCCTTGGGCGGCGCTCCCGGCGCCGGCGGGGCCTTCTGCGGAGCCTCCGCCGGCGGGACGGTGCCTGCGGCCGGCGAGGCCGGCGCGCCGAAGGCGGCCGGCGCGATCGCCAGCACGCCCAGCAGCGCGCACACCACGACGATGTCGTGCAACCGTCTCATCGCGTGCAGTGGAACACCGGCCGGCCGCGCGCCGTACCGGACCTAGGTCTCATAGCCGCATGGGACCTTGGTCGTGTCGTATCCGGGCATGGCTCGATCCACACTGCGGCAGCGAGACGACAGGATCACCAACGCGTGAGCGGACCATGAGGCTACACTCCGTGCTCCTCATCCTGACCCTGGGGGGCCTGACGGCCGGGTGCGTCCTCGGGCCGGGCACCGTGATCCGCGACCGTTTCGACTACAGCGCCGCGGTCGCCGACTCGTGGAAGAGCCAGATGCTGCTGCACCTCGTCCGCACCCGCTACGGTGACACCGGGGTGTTCCTGGACGTGGGGCAGATCGTCGCCGGCTACACGGTCGAGACCACGGTGTCGGCCGCCGCGGCCTGGAACCTCTTCGGCTTTTCGATCCCGCACCCGAACGTTCCCAACAACAGCGTCAGCGCGGGCGTCGCCGGTCGATTCACCGACCGGCCGACCATCACCTACACCCCGCTCGTGGGTGAGCGCTTCTCCCGCTCGATGCTCACCCCGGTCCCGCCCGCGGCGGTGCTGAGCCTCATCCAGGCCGGCAACCCCGTCGACGTGGTGCTGCGGCTCATGGTGAGCGTGGTGAACGGTATCGACAACCGCTACGGCGGCGACCTGCGAGCGCACCCGGCGGACGCGGAGTTCTACGCGCTCCTCGAGCGGATGCGCCGGGTCCAGCTCTCCGGCGGTATCGGGATGCGCGTCCGCCGGCTCGAGCGCGACGAAGCCGTCCTCATGACGTTCCGCCAGAAGGTGGACCCCGCCGTCGAGCCCGACATCCGCGAGATCCGGCAGCTCCTCGGCCTCGACCCGGGCGCGCGGGAGTTCCGGGTCGTGTATGGGTCGGTGGCCTCGAGCGACAAGGAGATCGCGATCCTGACGCGGTCGGCGCTGGAGATCCTGGTCGACCTGTCGTCGTTCATTGCGGTGCCGGAGGAGCACGTCGCGGAGCGGCGCGTGAGTCCGACGGCTGCCGCCGAGGAAGGCCCGGCCGGGCCCATCAGGCCGTTGATCCAGATCAAGAGTTCCAGGGACCGGCCGGCCGACGCGTTCGTGGCGGTGCCCTATCGCGACTACTGGTTCTGGATCGACGACCGCGACGTCCCGTCCAAGCGGATGTTCAGCTTCATCATGTTCGTCTTCGCGCTCGTCGAGCCGGCCAGCAAGGACGCCCCGCCGGTGCTCACGATCCCCGCCGGCTGACGTGATTCGGGCGCGACGTCACAGGAGCCGACAATGAAGTTCTTCAGACCGGACATCGAGCGGGTGCTCGAAAGGATCGCCGTCGTCGGGCTGATCGCGGCGATCCTGATCCCCGTCGGATGGGGTTATGCGCAGCGCCAGCAGGCGCGCGCCTGGCAAGAAACCGCGTGCATCTATCGACTCAGAGAAGTGGCGCGGGAGACCAAGCAGCTGGTCGCCGCCAGCGGGCGCGGCAACGCCTGCGCTGTTCTCCGCCAGCTCGGTTTCGAGATCGAGGCGTCGCGGTAAGCTTCAGCCCGGCGCCGCGCCGTGGGCGACCCAGCCCGCGGCGCGACGCCGGAGCGATTCGAGGGCTCTATTCCTGGCAGAAGCGTTCGCGGCGCTGCAAGTAGGCGTGACGGACGGCGCTGTACATGTCGACCGTGCTCTCTTCGAAGCCCTGGAACAGGTCCAGGTTGAGCGATCGCTCGTTGACGATGTCGCCCACCTTCATACCCACGCGGTCCCAGACGAGCGGCAGGAAATAGGAGAGCGGTTCCATCAAACTGTCGACCGCCTTGCCGATCCCCTCACGGATCGTCAGCGGCTCCAGGAACGGCACGATGACGTACCGACCGGGCCGCACGCCGTAGACACACAACGTCTGTCCGAAGTCTTTGCGGCTCTTGAGAATGCCGAAGACGTCCTTGGCCGGATCGAACAAGCCACCCACGCCCGCCGTGCTGTTGATGAGGAAGCGTCCGATCTCGCGGCCGGCGCCCTTGACGTTGCCCTGGAGCAGGTTGTTGATGAACCGTGGCACGAACGAGATGTTGCCGAAGCCGTTCGCAATCATGATCTGGATCTCATCGGGGACGACGAAGTTGTAGCCCTTCGCGAACGGCTTGAGGACGTACTTGTCCAGCCGCCGGTTGAAGTCGAACGCCTTCGTGTTCCAGCCCTCCCACGGATCGTACGCTTCGAGCTCCACATCCGTGGTCGTCTCGCGCGCCTGGGCCATGCCTTCCTCGGGCGCCAGGGGGTCGGCGACGGCGTCCGCGCTCTGCGGTGCGGCGTCGGTGGCCGGGTCGGCCGCGGTGGCGACCAGCGTCGCCTCGCGCTCGGGAGCGGCGGACGGCGCCGATGCCGGGTCGGCGTCACCCACGACTGCGGCTTCGATGGTGCGCGGCGGGCCGACGTTGAGGGCGGAGTCGACACGGGCTGCGCGGGACAACGTGCCGCATGCCGTCAGCCCGAGTGCGAGCGCACCGAAGCAGACGACGGTGGCGAGGCGAGGGAGCCTGAGTCCATCGACACTCGTAGACGTTTGCGCTGTCATGCGTCTGCCTCCTCCTGGCCTGCCGGGCGCCGCTGTTGCGCTGTGACCATCACGGCGTGAGGGTAGCGGTCGAGAGCGGCGCTCTCTATCGGACCCTGGTCCCATGCGCCGACCTGCCCACGGGTCAGAATTCAGCGCGACGTGACGACGTGACGCCGCACGCCGATCGAGGTCGTGGCGCACGGATGTCTCGTTCAGATTCCGGCGTCTAGGACGAACGTCCGATTGTCCCGGGCGCTACGCCGACGCATTTTGCCGCATGCAGGACAGCACCGAGACAAAGGAGGCCGACAATGGGGAAAGGCAGGCCGTTTGCGCAGATGCTCATCGCAGTCGCCGCTCTGGCACTCGCCGCTGGGCCGGCGTGGGCGGCGGAGGAAACGTCCGGAACCGTTTCGATCGACAGCATGTCGGTGGCCGCGGGGCTGGGGTTCGCGTGGGGCGACGGCGTCCTCGAGTTCCGTGGGCAACGATATCCGTTCACGATCACGGGGTTCAGTCTCGTCGACGTCGGCGTGGCGAAGGTGTTCGCGAAGGGCAAGGTGTTCAACCTGAAGAAGGTGGAAGACTTCGAGGGGATGTTCATGGCCGCCGTGGCGGGCGCCACGCTCGGCGGGGGCGCCGGTGCCGCCGCCATGCAGAACCAGAAGTACGTCAACATGGTCTGGACGGCCACCAACCAGGGGCTGAGCTTCTCGCTTGCTCACGCGGGGCTCAACGTGAAATTCACGGAGCAGGCGCGTCAGCAGGCGGCACGGATTCGAAAGAATGCTGAAGGGCAGCCTGCGGCGGCGCCACGCACGGGTCAGTAGTCCGAGACGCCCTCCGGGTGGGCAGCCCAGTCGGTGAGCGCCCACCCGGGGACGAGCGCGCTCTTCGTCCCGACCTCATCGGACTTTCGTCCGATAGCCGCTCGCGCACCCCCTTTCTACCATCATGATCCTCGGGCTATAGGCGAGGCATGGCGATGCGCACACGATTCGGTATGGCTCTCTTCGTCGGCTTCCTCCTCGCGGCGCGCGCGCCCGTGGCCCAAGCTCAGGACGTCGGCGAGCTCTTCCGGAACATCAACCCTTCGGTGGTCGTCGTCCGGGCGACGGGGCGGGAGGTGACCGCGGCGCGGGGTGTCTCAACGTTCAAGGAGACGGGCTCAGGCGTCCTGATCTCCGCCGACGGAAAGGTCATGACTGCCGCCCACGTCGTGCACTCGATGGACGAGGTCAAGGTCGAGTTCCTCGGCGGCGAGGCCGTGTCGGCGCGGGTGATCGAATCCGAGCCGGCCGCGGATCTTTCGCTACTTCAGCTCGAGCGTGTCCCCGCAGGCGCGAAGGTGGCGCCGCTCGGTGATTCCGACAAGGCTCGCGTGGGCGACCAGGTGGCCGTGGTCGGCGCTCCGTACGGGCTGTCGTACTCGCTCAGCGTGGGCTGGATCAGCGCCAGGTGGCCCCGCAACACGGTCTATCGCGCCATGCCGCTGGCGGAGTTCTTCCAGACGAACGCCACTATCAACACCGGCAACTCCGGCGGCCCCATGTTCAACATGCGCGGCGAGGTGATCGGCATCGTCAGCCACATCATCTCCAAGTCCGGGGGTAGCGAGGGCCTCGGATTCGTGGTGACGATGAAGACGGCGAAAGAGCTGCTGCTGGAGACGAAGTCCGTCTGGGCAGGCCTCGAAGGCACCCTCTTGACCGGCGAGCTGGCCGAGGTCTTCAACCTCCCGGGCGGGTCCGGCTTCATGGTGAAGACCGTGGCCAAAGGATCGCCGGCCTGGACGGCCGGTGTTCTCGGCGGCGACCGAACGGCAACCATCAACGGCCAGGACATCGTCGTTCGCGGCGACGTCATCCTCGAGGTGGCCGGCATCGCGATCAAGGCCGCGGACGACATGCCGAAGATTCGCGAAAAGCTGGGGGCGATGAAGGCCGGGCAGCCCTTCAAGATCAGCGTGCTGCGTGCCGGCAAGGTGCTCGAGCTGACCGGTAACCTGCCATGAGCGCATGAGGCACGGGGTCTGCCACACCCTGACCATCGACGCGCCGAAGCTGACGCCGGAAGACAAGCAGAAGCTCACGGAAGCGCAGCACAACAACCGGGCGAGCGAGTGATCGAGGCCAGAAACTGCATTGAGGAAGAGGAGAACAATATGTTGAAGCGCGTCTTCATGATCGGTGCCTGCGCCGCGTTGTTGGCCGCATGCAGCACCACGCAGCAGGCGGCGGTGTCGCAGGCCGACGTCAAGTGCGGGTTCCTGGGGTCGGCGTGCTCGCGACTCAGCCCCGGCACCGACGGGCAGATCGCCCTGCGCTACGTCAACCCGAGCGCAAAGTGGACGCAGTACACGAAGATCATGATCCAGCCGGTGACGTTCTGGGGCGACGAGAACTCGAAGGTCTCGACCGAGGATCAGCAGCGGCTCGTGAACTTTTTCTATACCACCCTGAACGAGGAGTTGTCCAAGCAGTTCCAGGTCGTCGACCAGGATGGCGCGGACGTCATGAAGCTCCAGGTGGCTGTGACCGACGTCGCCGCGGCGACGCCCGGCCTGCGGACCATGACCATGGCGATTCCGCAGGCGCGGCTGCTGAGCACGATCAAGCGCGGCGCCACCGGATCCTATCCGTTCGTGGGTGGTGCGCAGGCGGAGTTCAAGCTCACCGACTCGACGACCAGCGCCCTCCTGGCGGCCGGCGTGGACCGTCGTATCGGCGGTGGCTCGATCTCGACGGCCGCGCAGTGGCAGTGGGGAGACGCCGAGAACGCGATGACCGCCTGGGCGCGGCTGGCCGCCCAGCGCCTTTCCTCATGGGCGAAGGGCACGGCAAAAGCGTCTTGATCGCTGGTTGCAGGCCGGGCGCCCCTGGGCGGCGTGGCTCACGGGCGCGGCCGCCGACGCGCCCGGCGTGCCTGAAGCCTCTCAGGACGACGATCCGCTCGCCGATGGATCCACCGCACGTCCCACGCCACCGGCACGCGTGGCTCAGGACGGCCGTGGCGGAACCGTCGGCAGCCAGAACGAGAACGTGGTGCCTCGGCCGGGAGTGCTCGCACACGTGAGCTCGCCGCCGAGGCGGTCGACGAAGCTCTTGGCGATGGCGAGGCCGTAACCGCTGGACGGCTCGCCTCCGGACGGCGTCGCCCCCAGACGGATGCCCGGTCGGAAGAGACGGGTCTGTTCGTCGCTGGTGAGGCCTGGACCTTCGTCCCGGACGCTACATACGACACCATCGCGCTCGCCGCGCAGCTCGACCCAGATGCGTCGATCGCGGGGCGAGTACTTCACGGCGTTCGACAGGAGATTATCGAGAATGGCCGCGGCGACGACGCGGTCCGTTCGGACGGGTCGAAGATCGCCGCGGGCGCTGAAGTTCAGCTCGATGCCCTTGGCCTCGGCAGCTCGTCTATAGTAGGCGCACGCGCGCTCGACCAGGCGCGGCAACTCGACGTCCTCGAGCCGCAGGGTCATCTCGACGCCCACGGAGTTGTTCATCAGCTGGCTCACGGTGTGACTCATGAGATCGTTCGCGTGCGCGAGGCCCTCGAGCCACACCGTGACCTGGTGATCCGGATGGTGTCGCAGCAGCGGGAGCAGGAGAGCGACGACACCGCCCGACACGGTCAGGAAATTGTTCAGGGCGTGGGCGGCGAGGGCAACCGCATGGACGTCGATCGCGGGCAGCATGTCGATCTCCGTGACCGCGCGCTCCAGATCGATCTGCGCCCTGCTGATCGCGGCAATGGCCGCTTGCTTGGGATTGTGCGACTCCTCGTGGCCGGCGAGCGCCATAGGCCTCGCTTGTAGCGCCGGGAGGAGCCGGGGCCCATGGGACCTTCGTCCGACGAGACCAACGTCTCATAGAGCCGGGATCGCATGGCCGCTAGCATCGCCCCGTGCTTGCCACCATCGCGCCTCGGACGGATCGCTGGCTGGTCGACATCGTCGACGCGACCGACGCGGCGTTGTGCGGAGGCAAGGCGGTGGGCCTGGCGAAGTTGAAGCGGATCGGGTTGTCTGTGCCGCGCGCGATATGTCTGACCACGGACTTCTACCGGCACTGGCTCGACGTGTCCGGCTTCGGGCGCCGCCTGGCCGAGCTCGTGGCGAGCGCGGCCGCCGCCGACGTTCGACGCAAGGTCCTCGAACAGATCCGATGCGAGGTCGAGGCAACGCCGCTTTCCGAGGATGCGGAGGCGGCGCTTCGGGAGGGCGTTGGCCGTCTCACCCTCGAGCGGGACGGCGACGGCGACGTCCTCTCGGTGCGGTCGTCTGGCGTGGACGAGGACCATCTCGACGCGTCCCACGCCGGCGTCCACGCGAGCCGCATCGTCCGGGGCCACGACATGCGCGCCGTCATCGCGGCCATCAAGACGTGCTGGGCCTCCCTGTGGACGGAGACGGCGTGGACGTATCGCGAGCGCCTCGGCATCCCTCACGCCTCGGCAGCGATGGCGGTCGTCGTCCAGCGCTACGTGGCTGCCGTGTGCTCCGGCGTCGCCTTCTCCGCCGATCCCTTGACGAACGACCGGACAACGGTGGTGATCGAAGCGGGATGGGGAAGCGCGGCGGCGCTGGGTTCAGGGAGGCTGACGCCCGATGAATACCGGGTCTCGCTGAACGGCAACGCCCCCGCCGCTGCCCGCCGGCGCCCGGGACGGCAGACGGAGATGACCGTCTGGCGCGATGGCCGCTCGGTCGATCTGCCGCTCGACGACGCGCAACGAGGCCGGCCGGTGCTGAATGACACGCAGGTGCGGGACCTTGCCGGTATCGCGAAGACCGTCGAGCGGACCCTCGGGACGCCGGTGGACATCGAGTGGGTCTGCGACGCCGACGGCGTGTGGGCCGTGCAGGCGAGGCCGATCACCACGCTGACGGAGGCCCCGCATGCCTCGACGCTGTGGACGCGCGCCAACCTCAAAGAGGTCTTTCCCGAGCTGCCCAGCCCGCTGGCGCTCTCGTATCTCACGCTGACGCTCAACCGGATGTTCCGCACATATCATGCTGCGCACGGGTATTCGGTGGCGCCAGATTCGAGCCTCGTCTCCGTGATCCACGGCCGTCCGTACCTGAATCTCTCGCTGATGCAGCAGATGACGGTCGAGCGCGGCGGCGACCCGGCGATCGTCGGGCGGCTTTTCGGCGGTGCGAGCCCGACCGAACCGCGATCGCCTGCGCCCGCGTCGCACCACGCGATTCCGACCAGCGGTCGCGTTCGGCTTGCGCGCGAGATGGTCACGACGTTTTTGGGGACGCCCTATCGAGGCCGGCAACTCTTCCGCGCCATGCGGCGCCAGGCGGCCGCGCTCGCCGACATCTCGCTCGAGGCCCTCGACGATCGAGCGCTCAGCGCTCATGCCAGCGAGTTTTTTGCAACGCTGATGGACGAGACCACCCTCGGGCGTCTGCACGAGGTGGTCTCCGCACAGTCTCGTGCTTACATGACGCTGGAGGCCCTTCTCACGGCGTGGATGCCGACCGATGCCGACGGCCTCCTGAAGCGGCTCATGACCGGGCTCGGTACGCTGCCCAACGTCCGGATGACCTATCGCCTCATGGATCTGGCCGCGCTCGCCGTGCAAGACACCCGGGCGCGCGCGTACTTCACCGGTGACCTGGACGAGGACGCCCTTCGAGGGTACGAGACGGCCCTCGGCGGCGCCGCCGTGCTCGCGGGCCTCCGCGCCTTTCTGCGGGAGTTCGGCCATCGTGGTCCCTACGAGTCCGATGTCATGTCGGCCAGATTCGCCGACGATCCGGGACCGGTGTTACGGCTCATCCAGCTCCACGTCCGCGCAGGGGCGACCCAGGATGCGGCGCGCCACGCCGCCGAGCGGTGCCATGTCCGGCGCGGCGCGATGGCCGACGTGCGCGGGGCGCTTCATCAGGGCTGTGGCCACCTCGCGTTCATGACGCAGTGGGCGCTGTTCCGTATCATGTGCAGCGCGCTCCACCGGCTCTTGGCGCTGCGCGATGAATGCCGCCACGTCACAACGATGATGGTGGCTCATCTGCGGCGCGTGGCGCTGGAGATCGGGCGACGCGCGAGCCGAGATCGCGTGCTGGCGGATGCCACGGACGTTTTCTTCCTGACCTTCGACGAGATGCCGCGGGTGCTCGTTGAGCGTGATGGCGCCTGGCGCCTCCTGGCGGCCGACCGCCGGCGCCAGCGCGCGCGCGATGCGCAGCTGGAGGCGCCGGACGTCGTCAGCGACGACGGGACCGCGGGCGATGCCGAGCGCGCGGCGAACGCGCCGGGCGACGACGAGCTGCTCGGTTACGGCGTCAGCTCGGGCATCGCGACGGGGCGCGTCCGTGTCCTGCGATCGGCGGAAGGGATCGGCCACCTGTCCGGGGAGATCGTCGTGATTCCGGCGATCGAGCCGACCCTCACGCCGATCTTCCCTCTCGTCCGAGGATTCATCGCCGAGATGGGCGGTCTGCTCTCCCACGCGGCGATTCTCGCTCGCGAATATGGGCTGCCGGCCGTCGTGAGCGTGCGCGATGCCACGCGACGCCTCCGGGACGGGGATCGCGTCGAGCTCGATGGCAGCACCGGGCGGATCCGCGTGCTGGAGCGTGCGGCTGAGCTCGCCGCTGGCTGGGGTCAGTGCGACCGGTCGGCCGACCGTTCGAGCGTGATCCCGCCGGGCAGCGTCTGCCGGTACCGGTAGAGGCACGCCGCGACGATCGCCCCGAGTGCCGCGCCCGCGATGATGTCGGAGACATAATGACGCGCGAGATAGACGCGTCCAAGGGCGATGGCAGCAGCCAGGGCGTACAGCGGCCAGCGCAGGCGGGGATAGTACGCGGCGAAGACGGTGGCGACCGCGAACACCGACGTCGCGTGGCCGGAGGGAAACGAATCGATGTCCGGCGCGAACGAAGGGCCGAGGAGGCCGGCGCTCGCCAGCGCGGCGCCCGGTCGCGGGCGGCCCACGAGATGTTTGAGGCTGAACTCGATGAGGCCGGCTGAGGCGAACGCGAGCGCGGAGATGCAGGCCGCGTCGTGCAGTCGTGGTCGTCGGAGCCGACGGCTCACGACCGCGAGCGCCACGCAAACGATCAGGAGCGTCACGCCACTGCCGATCGGATTGATGGTGCCGACCACCGCGTTCAGGATCGGATTCTTGAAGTGCGGGATGGAGGCGGTCACGAACCCGTCGAACAGAAGGGCGGCGCCGAGCACGAGCAGGAGCAGCGCGAACGCCGCGGGTCTCCGGCTTGCCGATACCGCCATCGCCTCCAGTATAGCGAAAGCGCGAAGCGGCAGGCGAGCACTTCGATGAGGCTGGCTCGCGGCCTGCTCGTCGCGGCCGGTATGGCGTCGGTCGCGTACCTGGTGGCCATGACCGGCATCGACGTGCTGGTGGCGTCGGTCCGCACGCTCTCGTGGCGCCTCGCCGTCTTCATCGTGATGCCCTATGCCGTGGTGGCGCTTCTACATACGATCGCCTGGCGTCTGACCTTCATGCGCGCACCGTCGTCCCTGCGTCGGCTGTTCTGGATACGCCTGGCAGGCGAGGCGCTCAACCTGGGCGCCGCGTCCGTCGGCGGTGAGCCGGTGAAGGTCTATCTCCTGAGGGACCGGGTGCCGCTGGCCGACGCTTCGGCCTCGCAGGTCGTGGACAAGACCGGCATCACGGTCGGTCAGGTCCTCTTTCTTGCCGTCGGGCTCGTCGTCGCGATCCTGCACTTCGATCTGGCCGCGGACGTCCTCTGGGCCGTGGTGGTGTTGCTCGTGGTTCAGATCGGCGTCGTGGTCACCTTCGTGCTCGTACAGGGCGTCGGGCTCGGTGACCGGACGTTGCGGCTCCTCGACCGGCTCGGGGTGGTCGCCGACCGGGGGCGCGCGAGCGGCTTCGCGCGATTCGAGCGCATACTCGCCGCGTCCTATCGCGAGCGGCGCGGCGCCGTCCTCGCCTGCGTCCTCGTCCATCTGCTGGCCTGGCTGGTGGGGAGCCTCGAGGTCTATCTCGTGCTGCGCTGGCTGGATGTCAGGGCATCGCTTGCCGCCGCCCTGGCGATCGATGCGTTCGGCGCCGGGATCAAGTTCATGGCCTTCGCGATCCCGGGCGCGGTCGGCGTTCTCGAGGGCGGGTACATGATGCTCTTCAGCGCCTTCGGCTTCGATGGCGGATTGGGCCTGTCCTTCACGCTCGTCCGGCGGCTTCGAATGGTGGCCTGGAGTGTCGCCGGACTCGTCGCCCTCGCTCTGCTGCGCGAATCCGCGACGCCGGCGCCGGTGAGCACGGCGGCGGTTCCCGAGGGCTAGTAGTCGATCACCGGTCGATCCGGCGTCCGCTTCCGTCGCCACGCGATCACCACGACGCCGAGCGCGGTGACGGTCATGACGACCGCATTCGGCCACGACGCCAGGACCCAGTGGCCGCCGTAGGACCACTGCCAGTCCGTGAGCGGCCAGAGGTAGCGGATCGGCATTCCGCCGGTGCCCACGACGTCCAGCAGCAGGTGCAGGTGAAAGCTGATCGCGGCGAGCGCGCCCACGAGCCACGGCCGATCCGTGCCGAGCACGGCGACGGCGATGATCAGCGCCGCGAAGAACACGCCGTGCGCCGCCGCGCGATGCGCGGCGGCGTAGGCGTGCTCGCTCCACAGGATGCCGATGCCATCGAGATCCGGCAGTGTTCCCGCCAGCACGACGATCCAGCGACCTCTCGGGGAAAGTCGCGCCAGGTCGGCGACGATCCAGCTGATGCCGACGTGAGTCAGGAAGTGCAATGCGGACAGCACGTGATTACTTCACGGTCGCGCGCAGCCGCTGCACCAGATCCTCGTACGAGGACCGGGCGATGATCGTCGCGAACTGCACGCGATAATTGTCGACCAGGCTGATCGATTCGACCCGGATATCCTGCACGCGCCAGCGCGGCGCGTTCGTGGCCCGCACCACGTAGTCCACGTCGATGGCGTCGCCACGCTTGACGAGGACCTTCGTCCTCACCGTGGCCCGGTCGCCGGCCGTCGTGTCGCCCAGGTACTGGAACGTCGTGGCGTCCACCAGATGGATTCGGGCGAGATAGGCGCGGGCGAACAGGTCCGAAAAGAGCTGGGTGAACTCCGCGCGCTCGGCCGGGGTCCGCTTCTGCCACTGGCCGCGGAGCGAGGCCTCGGCCATGGCCGTCCAATCGAACATTCGATTGAGGATCGCCCGGCCGGCCGCCAAGCCCGGTCCAGCAGCCGGCGCCGGGGACGCCTGCACCGACCGGTACAGATCGTCGATGTCGGCCCGGAGCTGGTTGGTCGGCTCGCCGGCCCCGGCGGCCGGCGCGCGGACGAGCAATGCGAGGATCAGCCCAGACACGATGAGCGCACTGTGCGTTGACATCACGGCTCCTTTCCGTTCCGTTCTCCGCGAGCGACCGGCCTCGTCACGGTCGAAGAGCGTCAGGAGCAGCGGCAGCAGAACGAGCGACGAGGCCAGGGCCGCCGCGGCTCCAATCGTGAGAAGCAGTCCCAGGCTGAAGATTCCCCGGTGGCGGGCGACCATCAGGCTTCCGAAGCCGGTCATGGTCGTCAGGCCGTTGAGCGCGACGGCCAGGATCGCGCTGCGCGGAAATGGCGGGCGCCCGGCCGCGGTCTGCTCCCGGTAGCGCAGCATGACGTTGAGGCCGTACTCGGCCGAGGTGCCGATGATCAGCGGCAGCCCCCAGACGTTGGCGAGGTTGAACGACAGGCCCAGGAGGTGCATGAACCCGATGGTCCACAGCGTGGCCAGCCCCAGCGGGACCAGGGCCAGCACGGTGTCGAAGACACGTCGCAGCATGACCGCGGCCAGCACCGTGACGACGACGGCGGCATAGAAGGTGCCCTGAAGGTACGCGGCCTCGACCATTCGACTCGCCTCATAGCTGATCACGGGAGAGCCGGTGACGGCGTCGTCGACCGCGCGCAGCTGCCGCACGAACTCCCGCGCGCCGTCACGCTCCCAGGTATCGATGGCGGGGTAGATGAGCATGAGGAGCCGCCCGCTGGCGCCGATGAACTTTCGCGTCACCTCGGGCGGCAGCTCGGACACGGTCACCGGTCGCGGCGCGAGATTGTTCTGCAATCGCCCGAGCGTCGCGACGAAGTCATCGCGGAGCAGGAGCTGCACCCGGGCGAGCCGGGACGTCAGCCCGGCGTCGCCGTTCTGCAGGCGGGCGAGGAGCGCGACGGCCCGGTCGTGCGCCGAGCGTAGCGTCGTCTCCGCGGGATGACCCTCCGCCTCCGCGGCCGCGATCCCGAGACGCCGGCGGAGCATCTCCAGTGCATGCCGGGTCGCGTCCCGATCGAGCGCGTCTTCCCGACCGATGTGGATCTCCGCCACGAGAGGGACGAGGTCGCGCACGGCGGCGATCTTCGCCTCCTGGTCGGCCGGAACGAGCTTGAGCACGCTCATGACCTCCGAGACGGCGGGCAGCGCGGCAAAGGCGCCCTGCTTCACCTTCAGCTCTGCCAGCGAATCCGCGGTGGCGAGCGCGGCGAACCCGGACCGGCGCGACTCCATGATCTTCCGCTCCCAGATGACCGACTCCGTGCCTCGCGCCTGGAGATTGAGCCGGTTGTAGTCGAAGCGGATGGCCGGCAGCGCGAACGCTGCGCCGACGGTCAGCGCCGCAGCCACGACGAGGATGGGCAACCGATGGCGCAGCAGCCGCCGCAGCCGCGGCGCGTCGTCCCGGCCGACCGGCGCTCCGGCGGGAATCACCGATAGCCGTCGCCGCGTGACGACCAGGAGGGCGGGAAGCAGCGTGACCATCGCCACGAATGCCATGACGATGGCGGTGGCGGCGATGAAGCCGAACTCCTGGATGCCGCGGAAGTCCGCCAGCATCAGCACGCCGAACGTGGCGGCCGCGGTGAGGGCTCCGAAGAGGATCCCGGGCCCCGAGCGGCCCGCGGTCGTCACGAGAGCGTGCCGCGGCGTCCGGCCGGATTTCAGCTCTTCGTCGTAACGCAGAAAGAGGTAGATCCCGTAGTCGATGCCGATGCCGACGAGGAGCGACATGAACATCACCGAGAAGACGCTCAGGTGCCCCACGGTGGCGGCGACGACGCCGAGGGACCAGGCGAGGCTGACCAGGAGCACGGCCAGCATCAAGATCGGCTCGATGGTGCGCCGGATCACGACAAAGAGCAGGCCCACCGTCACCACGAGCGCCAGCAGCGTCGCCATCGTGCTGTCGTGGAACGCGCTCAGCATCTCGTCATTCGACAGGGCCGGGGTGCCGGTGGCACCGGCGGCGACATCGGGATACGTCTCGCGCAGGCTCCGGATGGTCTGGCGGATCGCCGCGATGAAGTCCTTGTTGTCGGTGAAGCTGGCGGCGTCCCGCCGCGGCTCGACAAGAACGAACAGGAGCCGATCGTCGGCGGAGAAGAAATAGCCGGAGCGTGTTTGATCGCCGGCGGACGTGAAGACACGCGTCCACGGCGAGCCGTTTCCGTCGGCGTCGTCGAGGCCACTGGCGACGACACCCAGCAATGTGTCCACGAACCCCGGATCGAACTTAGCAGCCGGACCCTCGCCGAGGCCGAGGTCGACGAACCCGAGGGCGAAGCGCCGCGCGATCTCCTCGCTGATGCCCTCGAAGAGGCTGGCGAGCGTGGGGCGGGCGGCGTAGTGCTCGATGAAGCGACGGTGCAACTTGATCGCGTCGGCGAGATCCGCGAGCTGCTCCGTCGACAGATAGAGCAGCGCCTGGCCGGCGAACAGCTCCGGGTCGACGCGATACGCGACTCGGCCTGCGCTCGGCAGCCGCTTGATCTCGGAGGCAAGCCGGTCCGCATAGACCTGAGCCCGCTGCACGCTCGGCGCCTCGATCGCGACGACGATGTCGTTGAGATCGCCGAAGTCGCCCAGATGCTCCTTGAAGCGCTGGACGTAGAGGTGGTGCGGCGGTAGGAGCTGGATCGACGAGCTCTGAAACGTCAGCGCGTGGCCGGCGAAGACGAGCGCCGCGAGCGTGAGGGCCAGGCCCACGGCGATGGTGAGGGCCGGTCGAATGGTCGCCACGCGGACCACTCGGGACAGCGACGCTCCGGTCGGCGGACAGTCCATCGCGCCCCTCTTCATCCCGACGAGGGTGCCGCAGGCCGCCGGCGCGATCGATAGGACCAACGTCTCAGGAGGCGGGTTTCTCGTGCATCGCGGCTCTCGAGCATTGCTCGGTCGTCGGGGCGTCCGTGCCGTCAGCCCGTGCGGTCGTGTCGCGCGTTGCCAAGCGATCATGCGCGGCGATCATGGCGGGCCGACGGCTCTTCAGCGGGCGCCGGATCCCGGCGAGCGCGAGGACGTCATTCCAGGTGGGCTGGAGCCACATCAGAACACGACTTGCAGGAGCCGCTTCAACAGCTCCTCCAGCGAGATCATCGTGAGAAGGAGCGGAGCGACCGGTAGGAGCGTGATCACGGCGAGCTGGAGGAGCGCATCCCTCGTGATGGGCACCACACGCATGCTCCGGACGAGCTCGAAGCTGTTCCCGAGGTCCGCCAGGGACTGGATGTCCGCGCTTCCCACCAGCGGCTCACCCGCGGAGGCGCCGCCACGGAGCCACTTGTCGTCGAACGCTCGCACATAGCGCTGGGCGAGGGTGCCGTACTCACGCAGGCCGACGCGTCGCGCCGTGGCCAGGTGCGGCGTGAACAGCAGGAGCGGCCCGAGCACGACGAGCAGGAGGAATGCGACGACCACGACCAGTTCCACCTTGAACTCCAGCAGCGCCGCCCCCTGAAAGAAGATCCGATTGGCAATGACCCCTGTGAGGAGCGTGCCGTGCGCCGCCAGGAGCGGCGCGAACGCGACGACGCTGCCCGACAGGAAGCCGAGACCGGCGACGCGATCCGGGTGGGTCGGCACCAGGCTGAGCGTGCACCGCGCCACCTGCGCGAGAAAGCGGATCCAGACGAACAGCCGGAAATACCAGCGGAGCAGGATGAACTGAAACAGCGGCAGGCTCACGTAGACGAACCACCAGCCTGCCGGGGAGAGCTCGCGCCCGCCGCGTGCGGGTACGGCGTACCACGTCGCGACATTCAGCTCGCCGTAGTGAGGCCAGACGAGAAGCCCCACGACGTACACGAGCGCGATGAGCAATCCCTCCGCCACCGCCGAGTTGCGCAGCCGCTGCGCCGCGGCGACGGCCGCGTCGAACCTCGCGCGCGAGGCGTCTGGAAGCAGGCCGCGCTCCAGGAACTCCCGCACCAGCGGACGCATCCTCTGGTGCACCACGAGCTCGGCTACGATGAGCAGGGGCAGGGTCAGCAGGAACCGCACGTGCACTTCGATGTCTAGCAGGAACGGCACGGCGACCGCATCGCCCCACGCGCGCTTTTCGAGCATCGAGAGGATCAGCAACGGCAACCAGGCGACGAGCGCGATGACGACGATCCGGCGACGCCAGAGCTGCAGCGCGTCGCCGGCCAGGTGGGCGCGCCGGATGAGCTGATACAGCGGTCCGCCCAGCACCACCGAGAAGTCATCGGGGTCCCGGGCCGGCGGGTCACCCGACCTCGGGGCGCGCAGAGCGGCAAGGAGCGACGCCTCGGACCTGGACGTGTTCGTCACGCGTCGTCACCTCCGTGACATGAGCGAGCGTAGACCCCGCACGGGCGCACGCATCATCGGATGTTGGTCCTACCCAGGCCCGGCCTGGCCGCGGTCTGCGCGCTCCCCGCGCGGGGGGAGGAAGCCGGCGGAGCGCCGGGGACTCTCGCCCAGCACAAGCTCAATCCGCTGGCGTACTCGCTTCTCTACGTGGATGGTCCGTGGGTCAACGGCATCCTGGTGAGCCATCTCTGGTCCGTCGCGGGTCGCAGTAGTCGGCAGGACGTGAGCGTGCCGATCGGGGTGGATGTCGGACGAACGTTCACGATCGGCTCCCAGGGCATCAGCCTGCAGATCGGCGCCTACGACAACGTCAAGAAGCCGACCGGAGCCGCCGAGTGGGTGCTCGACACGCAGGTCTCGTGGCTCTACTAAGCGAGTCGACGCTGCAGATATCGGGCGATGGCAGGGGCCACCGCCGTGAAGCGGACCACGAAGCCGGGCGCGGTCGCCGGGATCGTCTCGATCACCTTCGCGTAGATCTCGCCCGCTTCGGAGCCAACCTCCTCGCCGATCCAGATCTTCACGTTGCTCCGCGGGGGCACCGGCGCGGCGGATCGTATCTCGCCGCCCCGGCTCGACAACGCCACGAAGCTCGCGTCGACGACGCGGCTTTCCACGCGCTTGTCCTCCAGCATGGCGTAGCGGATGGGGATTTCTGCGCCGAGTGCGACCATCGCGGGCTCCTCCTCGCATAGCAACAGCTGATACGCGCCGCCGATGCCGATCAGCTTCCAGACCGTCAGCGGGTGCCGCGCGCCCTTCGGCTCGATCTGCAGCGAGCGGCTGACCTTGACCATTGAGCCGGCTTCGCGCAGCGTGCTGTCGGAGATCAGGATCTCGCCGCCTGTCGTGTACGACTCGATCCGTCCCGTCAGGTTGACGGCGCTGCCCACGGCCGCATACTTCATCCGGCGGTCCGAGCCGATGTTGCCGACGATCACCTCGCCGGTGTGGACGCCGATGCCCATCTCGATCTCCGGCAATCCCCGCTCCCGATTTCGCGCGTTCAGGCCGCCCATGGCCTGCTGCATGGCCACCGCGCACGCGAGGGCGCGCTCGGCGTCGTCCGGCGCCGCTGTGGGCGCCCCGAAGATGACGAGGATGCCGTCGCCCATGATCTCGTTGATCGTTCCGCGGTACCGGAGGATCAGGTCCACCATGGTCTGGAGATAGTCGTTCAGGAACCGGATGGCCTCCTCCGGCGTGAGCCGCTCGGCCAGGGGGGTGAAGCCTCTGAGATCCGACATCATCACGGTGACCCGGCGCAGCTCGCCGCCGAGCTTGAGGCCCTCGGGCGAGTCGAGGAGGCTGGCGACGACGTCGTCGGACACGTAGCGTCCGAACGTCTCGCGTATGAATGCGCCGTGCGCCTCGGTGGCCTTCAGCTCCGTCAGATCGTGCGCAGCGCAGACGATGCCGCCGATCGCGCTCGTGCCGCGGCCGATCACCGCGCTCGAGAACAGGACCGGGACCTCCCGGCCGTCGTGAATCTTGTAGACGGCCTCACGACCGCCGATCCGTCCGTACCGGAGCACTTCTTCGAGCCACATCCCGGGCGGACCGCCGCCGGGCCCCGTTCCGGGCCTGATCGCGGAAATCAGGGCGCCGATGCGCCGCCCGAGCATCTCGCCCGCCGTGTGGCCCAGCATGCGGCACGCCTCCGGGTTCACCGTGACGACCACCGCGTCGCGCCAGTTACGCGCATCGTCGGGCGGCCGGACGACGATCACCGCGTCACTCATCGAGTCGAGGATGCTGCTCACGTGGTCACGCGAGACGGTCGTCTCCTGGAGGTCGCTCGCCATTCGGTCGAAGGCCATCGCGATCTGACCGATCTCGTCACCCCGCGCCTCAGCAAGGCGATAGCCGAGATCGCCCCGGCCGAGCCTGCCCATGCCGACGATCAGGCGGCGGAGCGGCGTCGTGAGCGAGCGCGCGAGGAGAATCGCCGTCACGGCCACGAGCGCGGTGACGCCGGCCGCCGTCGCCAGGAGCGCGCGCCGAAGGGCGACCGCCGGGGCGAACGCCTCCGCCGTGTCGAGCTGCGCGACGATCCCCCAGCGCAGATCGCCGACGTCGAGGGGCGAGTACGAGGCGAGGACCGGCTGCTCCCGGTAATCGAGCTCCGTCAAGACGCCCGTCCGGCCATCCAGCGCGGCCTGAGCCGCCGCGCCGCTGATCTGCTGGAACAGCACGGTGCGCTGGTGGGTCCGCATGAGCTCGAGCAGCTCACCGGGCACGCCGGTCTGCGCGGCCGTCTCGAGGTACCGCTGCGGCGCGGTCAGAAAAAACCGCGAATCGCTTCGCATCCGGCGATCCGGGCCGATGAGGTAGGTCTCTCCCGTCCGGCCCAATCCCTGCGTCTCCCACTTCCGGTCGCCGGTCATGACGGCGTTGATGCGATCGACCGGGAGCTGCAGCGCCACGACGCCGAGGCGCCGGCCTTCTCTGAAGATCGGCGCGGCCACGAACGCCGCCGGCGCGCCCAGTGAGGGTGCGTACGACTCGAAGTCGACGAGCTGAACGAAATCGGCCTCGACGGCCATGCGGGCCGCGCGAAACGCCCGGCTGAGCCGCGTGTTCCGGTACGGCCCGGACAGGAGACTCGTGCCGAACTCGAGCTTCTTGGCCACGGTGTAGACGACGCGACCGTCCTCGTGCTCGATCAGAAACAAGTCTTCGTACCCGAACTGACGGACCATCGATCGCAGGACGGGGTTGAGTCGCGCGTGCGCCTCCCCGTAACGTCCAGCGCCCACCGGACGGTCCAACCGATCGCGCGATGCCTCGGGGTTGGGGTTGTTCACGATGAAGAGGGCTTGCAGCGCGATCGTCACGTCGTCGGCCGGCACATCGCCCCACGCTCGCTCCGGGCCGGCCTCCGGCTCGAACGCCCGCAGGTGCGGCACGAACGCCTCGCGGTAGTACCGGGCGACCTCCGAGCGGTATCGGACCCACGTCGTGTCAGGCCAACCGGCCACCTGCGCTTCGAGGCCTCGATAGGCCGCCCTGAATTCCTCCATCGCCGCGATGACGTCGCGAGACTCGGCAAGCGTCATGGCGTCACGCCGCACACCGGCGACGTAGGCCTCGATCTGCCGCTTGCGTTCCGCGCGGATCGACGTGAGCTGGTTGATCGCGGCCCGGCGGAGCGACACCTCTGCGCCCTGGTCCGCCTGCCAGCCCGTCGCGAGCAGGGCCAGCAGGCCCACCCCGAGCAACGCGGCGAGGAGCCTGGTCCGGAGCGAGACAGGTTTCAGTTCAGCTCCCGACGAGGCGCCCTTCGAACGCCCGGAAATGGCGGCGCCACATCTCCACGTAGCTACCGTCCCTGCGCATCCTCGCGAGCCAGCCATTCACCCACCGGATCAGCCCCGTGTCCCCTTTTCGAGCCGCGACCGCGTATGGTCGCGGTCCGAGGGGCAAACCTGTGACCCGTAGCGCGGGGTCGTGCTGCGCCAGCGACAGCAATGTCACGTCGTCGTACACGAACGCGTCGGCCTGGCCGCCCTTGACGGCGCGCGCGCCCTCCGCGACCGAGCCGACCCCGATCAGGAGCGCACGCGGCTGCCACTGCGCGATGTCGCGCTCCTGGACGGAGCCCCGGATGACGGCGACCCGCTGCGCGGCCAGCGCGCCGATGCCGTCCACGCCGCTGGCCGCCGGCACCAGGAGCAGCGACGCCGACACGAAGTACGGCTCCGAGAGCTCCGCCACCTGCCGCCGCTCCTCAGTCGCGGTGACCGTGGCGATCAACAGATCCACACGGCCCGCATGCAGCTCCGCGAATCGCGTCGCCGTGGTCACCGGGACGAACCGCGCCCGGCGCTCGTCGTCGAACAAGACGCGCGCCAGATACCGCGTCAGATCGATCTCGAGCCCGACGAGGCGGCCATTCGCGTCGCGCGATCCGAACGCAGGGGCGTCCGTCTTGACACCGACGCGGAGCACACCGCGGGCGCGGATGTCGTCGAGCGAAGACTCGGCGTGTGCCCCGGTGACGACCGCGAGCACGACCGCGACGACCACCCACGTCCTGGCGACGCCGCGTCGGCTCATGACACGGTCTCCGCCCGCTGCCGCAGCGCCGGCGGAATCGTCAGGCCGAGGGCCTGGGCCGTTGTGAGATTGATCACCAACTCGAACCGGTCGGCTTCCTCGACGGGCAGGTCGCCGGCCGGTGTTCCTCGCAGGATCTTGTCGACGTGCCCGGCGGCGCGTCTGCACAGGTCGACCAGGTCCACCGACAGGGACATCAAGCCACCGGCGTCGGGGAACAACCGGTCACCATAGATGGCGGGCAGCCGGGCCGCAGCGGCCAACGCCACGAGCCGGGCCCGATGATGACTGAACATGGCGTCCCCGGGGACGAAGAGCGCGTCGAGTCGCTTGGCGGCAATGCGCTTGAACGCGTCGCCGAATTCCGTGGCCTCGAACACGCCGATCTCCTCCAGCGTGATGCCGAGCGGCGCGCCGGCCCTGACGGCCGCGCGCAGGATTCGTGGATGGATCGGATTCGTCAGGTTGACGAGAAGGGCCATCCGCCTCACGCGCGGGCTCGCCTCCCGCAGCAGCGCGATCCGTTTCTGGATGAGCGTGATGCCACCGCCGTAGCCGGTGATGTTGCCTCCGGGCTTCGCCGCGCTCGAGACGATCCCGAAGTCGACGGGGTCGCCCCCGGTCACGAACACGATCGGGATCTTCGCCGTCGCCCGCTTGGCGGCGAGGGCCACGGGCGTCCCGATCCCCGTGACAATGAGGTTCACCCCGAGCCCGATGAGCTCTGCGACGAGTCCGGGCAGCCGCTCCAGGTCCCCCTCCGCCGAGCGCGGCTCGATGCGGAAGCCGCGTCCCTCGGCCCAGCCGCGGTCGGCCAAGCCTCGCCGAAGCGCGTCGAGGTAGCGCGGTGGCAGAACGCGCTCCGAGACGAAGCCGATGGCGGCCAGCTTTCCCGCGGGTTGCCCTGCGGCCACGCGCGGCCCATACGCGACGGCAAGCGTGCCGCCGATGAACGCGCGCCGCGAGATTGCTGGACGCTCGCGCGGGCATGTCACAGCCACGACGCGAGCCTAGCGCCGCACCCTCGCCCTCACCATCGGACGAAGGTCCAATTTCTCGAACGCAACGCAACTGGTGGAATGACAAGCCGCTGATCGTGGAACGTCCTCGAAGGGGGCGGGAGGGAGCGACGGCGCAACAGTCCGTGGAGATGATTCTTGTTCGCCAGCTGGCGGGCGACCTCTTCGTGCCGGTCCTGGTCGTGGACACGACGGGGACGGTGGTCTTCTACAACGAGCCCGCCGAGCGCATTCTCGGGGTGCGCTTCGAGGAGACCGGACGCATCGGCCCCGACGACATCGACCGGCTCGTCGAGTTGAGCGACAATCCTGCCGCCGGCCCGGACGAAGCAGGACGACCACTGGTCATCGCGCTGCAGCAGCGGCGTCCTGCCCACGCGCGTCGCTGGCTCTTGCGCCGCGGCGATCGCGTGCGGCTGCAGGTCGAGCTCCACGACGCGCAATACACCCGCGACGAGCACTCCCGCCACGTGGGCTGGGGACACAGCACGATTCACGATGCACTGGCCTTCGCCCGGCTGGCCGGCGTCAAGCACCTGGTGCCGTTCCATCACGATCCCGGGCGGGACGACGCCGCGCTCGAGGCGGCGGTCGGTGCCGGCATCGCCGACCTGCGCCCCGACTTCCCGGTGACGCCGGCGGCCGAGGGACGAAGCTTCGACCTCCGCTGACGAAGCTCGAAGGCCTTCGCCTTCGATGGGACCAAGGTCCGATTCAGCCTGCGGCGGTGGTCTGCTTGAATCCGTCGCGATGATGCGAATCACCTCGGCTCTCGCTTGCGGGTTGGCGATGGCGATGCTTGGTGCCGCACCGGCGGCCGGGGGCATCGAGCCGTTGCCGCCGCGAACCGGGATCGACGCGTTCACCTGTGGTGAGCTCCTTGGGCTCCAGCCCGAGATGCAGGAGCGCGCCCTCATCTATTTGTCCGGCGTGGCGGACGGCCGGCGCGCGGCCGCCGTCTACGACGCCGAGGCGACGGGGGCGGCCATCGATCGCATGCTGGCCGCGTGTCGCATGACGCCCGCGCTGCCCGTGCTCGGCGCGCTGCGTGCGGCGTGGCGATGACGCCGCAGAGGAGTCGTCCATGAAGCTGGCCATCGCGTTGCTGCTCTCGCTCTCCGCCGCCGCCCCGGTCGCTCCGCCGGAGGAGACGTACGAGACTTCTGGGAGCTATCGCCCGTCCGACGTGGTGTCAAAGGAGCTCGTCAGCGGCCCGCACCACCAGGTCCAGACCCCCGTCGTGTTCGACGGCTACATGTACCGGTTCACGGTGCGCTCCGACTACGGCCCCTTCGAGGTCACCGGGACATCAGCGCTCCGCAAGCTCGTCGTGGAGATCGGCGCCATCGCGAAGCTGCGAGAGATCAAGGCGACCAAGGCGTTCGCGGCCGCCGTGGCGGACTCGGCGACAGGACCGTTCCGATTCGCCAAGAACCTCATCGTGCATCCAGCGGACACGGTGACCGGCATCCCGAAGGGCGCCTACAAGCTCGTGGAAGAAGTCGGCGAGGCCGTGACGACCACGCGGAACCCGGCCGACGATCCGCTGTATCAGAAGGCGCTGCTCGTCTCCGGCCGGCGGCGCGACTACGCGGCGCAGCTCGGCGTGGACGTGTACTCCAGCAACGCCGTCCTCCAGAAGGAGCTGAACAGTGTCGCCTGGGCGGCCGCCGTCGGCAATCTCAGCGTGAGCGTGGCTCTGATGCCGGTCGGCGGGACCGCGGGCGCGGTGGTGACCGGCACCCGCTGGAGCAACACGCTCAATGACTACCTCAAGGTCGAGCCGGCCAATCGCCTGCGCATCCTCGCCGAGGACACGCTGAAGGAGATCGGAATCGCCAAGGACCTCGTGCGCCGCTTCATCGATCAGCCGCGGTTCACGCCGCGGCAGGACGTGATGATCGCGCTGGCGCTGGCGGAGCTCGGGCCCGCTCCGGCGAGAGGCCGGGACGCCTTTCTCGAGGCGACCCTCGGCGCCGAGGACGAGGTCGAAGCCACCTTTTTCGTCAACACGGCGCAGATGCTCCGCGGCTATCACGATGCCGTCGCACCGATCACCGCCATCCGGATGAACCGTCGGCTCGCCGTCGCCAGCGCGCGTAGCGGCTCCGCCCTCGTCGCGCTGCCCGTGGATTATCTGGTCTGGACGGAGACGACGGCCCGGAGATCGGACGACCTCCTCGCAGCGTACCGGGCGACCGGCTCCGCCAAACTGGAGGTCTGGCTGACGGGGACGGCGTCACCGACCGAGCGAAAGCGTCTCGGCGCGCGCGGCATCCTCCTCGCCGAGCAGGTCGGCCGGCGCATCGAGATCGTCGACTAGATGGCGGTCGTGGCACCGGAAGCGACGCTCGAGTTCAGCCGCCCGGCGGGCGACACTCTCGTGCTGCGGCTGTCCGGCGCCTGGACCATTCACGAGCGGCTGCCTTCCGTGGACGACGTCGAGCGCGAGCTCGAGGCCGGCGGCGCCGTGCGCCGCCTGCTCTTCGACACCGAATGTCTCGCGGCGTGGGACAGTGCCCTGCTGACGTTTCTCCTGCGGGTCGCCGCCCAGGCCGACGGCCGCGGCGTCGCCGCCTGCCGCGGCGGGTTGCCCGAGGGAGTGCGTCGCCTGCTCGCGCTGGCCATGGCCGTCCCGGAACGTCGAGACATCGGGACGGCCGCCGCGAGGCTCTCCTGGCTCGCGCGCGTCGGTCTCGCGACGCTCGAGGGCGTTCGCGATGCAGGGGTAACGCTGACGTTCGTCGGGGCGGTGTCGATCGCCTTCGCGCGTTCTCTGCTCGGCCGCGCCCGGTACCGTCGCTCGGACTTCCTCCTCGTCCTGCAAGAGGTCGGTGCGCAGGCGCTGCCGATCGTCAGCCTCATCAGCTTCCTCGTGGGCGTGATCCTGGCCTACGTCGGCGCCATCCAGCTGCGCCAGTTCGGCGCGCAGGTCTACGTCGCCGACCTCGTCGGCATCGGCATGACGCGCGAGATGGGCGCGATGATGGCGGCCGTGATCATGGCCGGTCGCACCGGCGCGGCCTTCGCGGCGCAGCTCGGCACGATGCAGGTCAACGAGGAGATCGACGCGCTGACGACGCTGGGCATCTCACCGATCGAGTTCCTCGTGCTGCCGCGGATGCTCGCGCTCGCCGTCATGATGCCGCTGCTCGCGCTATACGCCGATCTGCTCGGGCTGCTCGGTGGGATGGCGGTCGGCGTCGGCATGCTCGACCTCGGCGTCGTCGAGTACTACCTGCGAACCATCGGGGCGATCGGCCTCGACGACTGTGTCGCCGGCCTGATCAAGGCCTCGGTGTTCGGCGTGCTGATCGCGATGGCCGGATGCCTGCGCGGCATCCAGTGCGGCCGCAGCTCCGCCGCCGTCGGCGCCGCGACCACGTCGGCCGTCGTCACCGGCATCGTGCTCATCATCGTGTCCGACGCGGCCACGACCGTCATCTTCGACCTGATCGGGTTGTAGGATGCCGCCGACGCGACACCTCGTGGCCTGCGTTCTCCTGGCCGAGATCTTCAACGTGCCGTGCGGCGCGGGCTGTCTCGTCAAGACCGTCGCCAAGAACTCCCCCGCCTGGAACGCCGGCGTGCTCGGCGGCGACCGGCCGGCCACCATCCAGGGCCAGGAGATCGTGGTCCGCGGCGACCTCATGCTCGAGGTGACGGGGATCGGCATCCGCGGCGTGCAGGACATGGCGCAGATCCGCGACACGCTCGGGACGATGAAGACGGGATCGCCGCTGGCGATCTCCGTGCTGCGGGCGGGCAAGGTCATCGAGCTGACCGGGACGCTGCCATGAGCGCACCCGACCTCCGCATCGAGGTCCGCGACCTCGACATGCGCTACGGCGAGCGCGTGATCCAGCGCGACCTCAACTTCACCGTCCGCACGGACGACATCTTCGTGATCATGGGCGGCAGCGGCTGTGGCAAGAGCACCCTGCTCCGGCATCTCATCGGGCTCGTACGGCCTGCGCGTGGCGATGTCTTCTACGACGGCGAGAGTTTCTGGACGGCGGACCCGGACGAGCGCGACCGCATGACCCGGCGCTTCGGTGTGCTCTACCAGAGCGGCGCCCTCTGGTCCTCGCTGACGCTCGCCGAGAACGTCGCGTTGCCGCTCGGAGAGTACACGGACCTCGACGCCCACCGGATCGCCGAGCTGGTGTCGCTCAAGCTCGCGCTGGTCGGTCTCGCGGGCTTCGAGGAGTTCTACCCCTCGGAGATCAGCGGGGGAATGCGCAAGCGCGCGGGCCTGGCCCGGGCCATGGCGCTCGATCCCGACATCCTGTTCTTCGACGAGCCCTCGGCCGGGCTCGATCCCATCAGCAGCAAGCTGCTCGACGACCTGATCCTCGAGCTGCGCGCCAGCCTCGGGGCGACGGTCGTCGTCGTGACGCACGAGCTGGCGAGCATCTTCGCCATCGCAACCAACTGCGTGTTCCTCGACGCGGAGACCAAGACCATGATCGCCACGGGGGCCCCGAAGGTGCTGCTCGAGCAGCCGCCCGATCCCAAGGTCCGGCAATTTCTCACCCGCGGCGCATCGAACGGGAGGAAGCCTCATGGCTAAGCGGGCGAACCCGGCGCTCATCGGCGGCTTCGTCGTCGGCGCGCTGTTGCTCGCCGTCACCGGCCTGGTCGTCCTCGGTGGCGGCCATTTCTTTCGGCTGACCAAGCCGATGGTGGCCTATTTCGAGGGCTCCGTGAAGGGACTCTCGATCGGCGCGCCCGTGACGTTCCAGGGCGTGAGGATCGGTACGGTGAGCGACGTGCGCGTCGTGATCGACACGAAGGACCTGAAGATGGCCACGCCGGTCTTCTTCGAAATCGACGCCGGGCGCCTCACCGAAGCGAGCGGTGCCACGTTGAAGCTGCGCAAAGGCTCCGAGGGCATGAAGACGCTCATTCAGCGCGGGCTGCGCGCCGAGCTTGAGCTGCAGAGCTTTGTCACCGGCCAGGTGGGGATTGCCCTCGCCTTCCACCCCGACACTCCGGTGAGGCTCACCGGCTTGTCGCCTGAGTATCCCGAGATGCCGACGGTGGCCTCGGGCATGGAGAAGCTGACCCGCACGCTCGAGACGCTGCCGATCGACGAGATCATGACCGCGGCGAAGGAGACCCTGGAAGGCATCAAGGCGCTGGTGCAAGCCCCCGAGACGCGGGAGACGCTGCGCGCGCTGCAGGGGACGGTCCAGCGGTCCGACGCCACACTGCTCGCGATTCAGAGGCTCGCCCGGCGAGTGGAGACGCAGATCGATCCGTTGATGACGCAGCTGGATGCGACCGCAAAGTCCGCACGGGCCGCGCTCGACCAGGCACAGTCGTCGCTGGCTCGCCTGACGCCCAGGGTCGACGACTCGCTGAAGGACTACCAGACGCTCGCCCGCAATCTCGACGAGCGCCTCGGCCGGCTCTCGGCAAGTCTGGACCGCACGCTCGCCAGCGTCGATCGCACTCTCGGGGGCGCCGACGACGTCTTGGCCGACGGCTCGCAGCTCCGCTACAGCCTGGTGACCGCGCTCGATGAGCTGGCGGAAGCGGCGCAGAGCATCCGCGTCCTCGCGGATTACCTGGAACGCAACCCGAGCTCGCTCGTCTTCGGGAAGGGACGGGTATCGAAATGACGCGGATTGCCGGTCTCATCGCGGTGTTGCTGCTCAGCGCGGCCGGTTGCGCCGGCTCGGCGGACCCGACACGCTTCTACGTGCTCGCCCCCGCGGACCCGGCCGGCAACGCCGGAGCCCGGCCCGCGAGCGAACGGGATCTCCGCATCGGGATCCGAAGCGTCGAGCTGCCCCGATACCTCGAGCGACCGCAGATCGTCACGCGGGCGAGCGCGACCCGCCTCGAGGTGGCGGACTTCCACCAGTGGGGAGCGCCGCTGCGACAGGCCGTGCCCATGATCCTGGCCGAGAACCTGTCGCGGCTCGTCCCGACCGAGCAGGTCATGGTCTTCCCCTGGGGCCGTGCGTTCGCGCCCGATGCGCAGGTCATCGTCGAGATCTCGCGACTCGAGGGAGCGGTCGGCGGCGAGAGCGTGCTCGCCGCCCGCTGGCGAATCCTGAGTCGCTCCGGCGAGGAGGTCACGATGGGCACGGCGCGCCTCACCGAACCGTCCGGTCCCGACTACGAGAGCCTCGTTGCCGCGCAGAGCCGACTCGTCGGCGCGCTCAGTCGCGACATCGCCGCGGCCCTTCGAAGCGGTGTCCAGGCGAGAAATCGGTGAGGCGGATGCCGGGCGCTGCTAGGTCCAACGTCCTATGTGACTCGACGCCGGTGCGTGCTCGAATGGTCGACGGAGATCGATCGATGCGTCGGTGGCGTCCATCATTGACGGGATGTCTGGCCGGGGTGGCGATCGGAGGCGCTGGCCGCGCGGCCGTTGTGACCGTCCACCTCGACGCGATCAGCGCCGCGACCGTGCCCGTATTGGTCTGGGCAGCGGTGGTCGGAGCGATGATCGGGGGGCTGGCGGGGCTGAGCGGCGCGCCGCGAATTGGAGCGGCGCTCGGGGCCGTGCTGTCGGCGCTCGCGTACATCGTCATGGTCCCCCTGGCGCTGCTCGTCGCGGTAATCGGCGTGGCGACCGCGCCGTCGTTGCTCGAGATGATGGTCGTGGGCGCGGTTGCGGGATTCGCCGGCGGCGTTGCGGAACGCATGCGGAGAATGGCGCCGGGCTCGATGAGAGCGCAAGGGAGAACAGGCATGAAGATCTCGGTGCTCGTCCTCGGGTTGGGGCTCCTCGTCACGGGCTGCGCGACGACCACGATGTCGGACGTGGGACCGACACGCTCCGGCTTCCTCGGCAAGGATTATGCGCTCCTCACGCCGGGCGACGTCTCGAAGGGTGAGGCCGGGCTCCGCTACTACAATCCCGCGGCGCAGTGGCGGACGTATGCCAAGGTGCTCATCGAGCCCGTGACGTTCTGGGGCGACGAGGCCGGCAAGATCGAGCCGGCAGACCAGCAGGCGCTCGGCGCATACTTCAACGACTCGTTGCAGAGGGCCCTCGGCGAGAAATTCGAGCTTGCGACGAGCCCCGCCCCCGGTGTGCTGCGGCTGCAGGTGGCGGTGGTGGACGCCACGGCCGCGACGCCCGGGCTGCGTACGGTCTCGCTGGTCGTCCCGCAGGCGCGGACGCTGACGACGGCGAGCTCGCTGGTCACCGGCAAGCAGGCCTTCGCGGGGGCGCTGGAGCTCGAGGCGAAGCTGACGGACGCCGCGAGCGGGCAGCTGCTGTCGGCCGTCGTCGCGCGCGGCGTCGGCGGCGGAAGCATGAAGGCGGCCGCGCAATGGAAGTGGGGAGACGCCGAGAACGCGATCGACCTCTTCTCCAAGCGCGCGGCGTCGAATCTGCATGCGCTGACGACAGGCCGTGCGACGCCGGCGGAGCTGCCTCTACCGGATTAGAGGCCGGGAGCCCCAGAGATCAAGCACGATGTCGGGGTGAGGAAGACAACAGCGACCGCCGTCCTCGTCGCGCTCGGCTACTACGCCGGCGCCAACATCGGGTTCGTTCTCAGATTCCCGCCGTCCACACCGTCGTTCGTGTGGCCGCCGAACGCCATTCTGACTGCGGCGCTGCTGCTCGTGCCGCCTCGGCGGTGGTGGATCTGCCTGCTCGCCGCGTTCCCGGTACACCTCGCCGCGGAATTGCAGGTGTCGTGGCCGAGCTCCCTCGTGCTCGCCCTCTTCGTCACGAACTGCAGCGAGGCCCTGATCGCCGCCGGCGGCGTCCGGTGGCTGAGCGGTGCGCCCGCGCGGTTCGACACCCTGCGCCGGATGGCGGTCTTCATCGTGGCCGCCGGTCTCGTCGCGCCGTTCCTTTCCTCGTTCCTCGACGCCGCGGTGGTCACGGTGGTGCATGAGGAGTCGTACGCGTCGGTCTGGCGGACGCGGTTCTTCTCCAACGTCTTGACCCAGCTGCTGCTCGTGCCAGCCATCGTGATGTGCGCCACGGCCGGCCCCGCCTGGCTTCGTGGCGCGCCGCGCGCGCGACGGGCCGAGGCGGCGCTCCTGGCGGCGGCACTCGTGCTCGTCGCGGGTTGGGTCTTCGGTCTGGTGACGGCCGGCCCGACGATTCTCGGCGGCCCGGCCACCCCCGTCGTGTTCCTCCTGCCGATCATCTTGCTCGCGGCGGTGCGGTTCGGGCCGGGCGGCACGAGTCTCTGCCTGCTCGGCACATCGTTCGTCGCCATCGTGGCGGCCGCACACGGACGAGGACCATTCGCGAACCTGCCGCCCGCCGCGACCGTACTCACGCTGCAGACCCTGCTGATCGTGCTGGCCATCCCGATCCTGTGCCTGGCGGCGGTCCTCGTCGAGCACCGTCACGCGCGGGCCATGCTGGGAGAGCGCGTCGGGGCCTTGCATGCCAGCGAGGCGTTGAAGTCGGCGATCCTGGGCTCGCTGAACACCTCCGTCGCCGTCCTGGACCGGGACGGCCGGATCATCGATGTCAACGCGAACTGGGGCCGCGTCGCCGCCGAGCGCGGCGCATCGCTGTCGGCCGGGCTCGGCGTGGGCGGAAGCTTTCTCGAGACGTGGCGGCAGGCCGCCGGCGGCGGGATGCCCAAGGCCGACGAGGCCGCGGCCAGCATCCTCGGCGTGCTGCGCGGAGCGCGTCAGGATTTCGCCTTCGAGTATCCCTGCCACAACGGAGCGGCCGAGCGATGGTTCGCGATGTTTGTCGTTCGCCTCGACCGTCCGGAGGGCGGCGCCGTCGTGGCCTGCGCCGACATCACCGCGCGGAAGGCCGCGGAGCTGGACCTCGAGCGAAGCCGCCAGGAGATCACGCACGACATGCGCGTCTTCATGATGGGAGAGCTGACCGCCTCGCTCGCCCACGAGCTGAACCAGCCGCTTACGGGGATCCTGACCAACGCCGGGGCCGGCCTCCGATTCCTCGACGTCGCTGCAGCCGATGTCGGCGAGCTGCAGGCGATCCTGTCCGACATCGTGGACGACGGCAAGCGCGCGGGCGAGGTGATCCAGCGCATGCGCGACTTTTTGCGCAAGAGCCAGCCCCAGCGCGCAGCGCTCGACCTGAACGTCGTGGTGCAGGAGGTCGTCCAGATGCTCACCAGCGATGCGATCATCCGCAACGTCAGCATCACGGTCGACCTCGACGACCAGCCGGTCGTCGTCTGCGCCGATCGCGTGCAGCTCCAGCAGGTCGTCCTCAACCTCTTGCTCAATGCGATCGAGGCGATGGCCGAGTCCACGGGACGAGAGCGCACGATCGTCGTGCGAGCGAGGAACACAGAGGTCCAGACGGTGCACGTCGCGGTGGAGGACCGCGGGATGGGAGTCCGCGCCGGCACCTACGACATGCTCTTCGAGCCCTTCTTCACCACGAAGCCGACGGGCATGGGCATGGGACTGGCGATCTGCCGATCGATCATCGAGGCCCACGACGGTGTCATCTGGGCGCAGGACAACCCCTCGGGAGGCGCGGCGTTTCACTTCGCGCTGCCCGCCTTCGGCGCCGCCACGACGTGACAGAACCCAGCGTCAGCGTCGTCATCGTCGACGACGACCTGGCCGTCCGACGCGGACTGACGCGGCTGCTCAAAGTATCGGGATACGATGTCGAGGCCTTTGCGTCCGGGCGGGCCTTCCTCGAGCGTGGCGACTACGGTCGCGTGACCTGTCTCCTGCTCGACGTCCGGATGCCGGGCCAGAGCGGGCTCGACGTCCAGCGCCTGCTGGTCGGGGCCGGCTATGACATCCCGATCATCTTCATCACCGGTCACGGTGACTCGGCGATGGCCGCGCAAGCGCTGAACGGCGGGGCCGTGGAGTTCATCACCAAGCCATTCGACGACACCATCCTCCTCGATGCCGTACGCCGGGCGGTCGTCAGAGGCCGCCAGCTCCCTCTTCCGCAGACCGACGGCCGCGACCCCTCGCCCTCCTGAGACCAAGGTCCGATAGCCCGTTCCGCCGGGCGGCTGCTTTCATCGGGGCAGCGGGTGGAGGAGCGCGCCCGCCACCGGAGGAACGGCGTGATGAGACGCGTGGGGCTCGCCGTGATGCTCGTGGTCATGTCTGCGGCGCCGGCGGCGGCGGCGGGACCCGAGGGGACGCTGAAGCGCATCAAGGACACGAAGACGATGACGCTGGGGTACCGCGACTCGTCGTGGCCGTTCTCGTTCACCGGCGACGACGGTAAGCCGGCGGGGTACTCGGTGGATCTCTGCCTGAAGATCGCCGACGCGGTCCAGAAGGATCTGGCCCTGCCGGAGCTGCGGCTGAAGTGGGTCAGGGTGTCGCCCGCGAATCGGATCAAGGCGGTCGTCGACGGCACCATCGACATCGAGTGTGGCTCGACGACCGCCTCGCTGTCGCGGCAGACGCTCGTCGATTTCACGATGGCGACCTTCCTCGACGGAGGCAGCCTCCTCACCACGGACGCGTCGGGCATCGAGAGCGTCGTGGACCTCGGCGGCAAGCGCGTCGGGATCGTGCCCGGCACGACCACCGAGGGCGCCCTCCGCGAGGCGCTGCGCCGCTACATGATCACGGCCCGGATGGTCGCGGTGCAGGATCACGCCGAGGGACTGGCGGCGCTCGAGAAGGGCGAGGCCGACGCCTATGCCTCGGACCGCACGATTCTCATCGGCCTGGCCCGGCGGGGCCACCGCGCCGCGAAGTTCACGCTGTCCTCGCAACTGTTCTCCTACGAGGTGTACGGCTTCATGCTCCGCCGCGGCGACGCGGATTTCCGGCTCACCGCCAATCGCGCGTTGTCGCGAGTCTTCCGCTCCGACGACATCGTCCGCATCTACGAGAAATGGTTCGGCGACCTGGGACGGCCGACCATCGCGCTCCAGCTCATGTACGTGATCTCGGCCTCGCCGGAATAGCCGCCAAGGAACGGGAAACCATGAGCGACTTCTGGCTGCGGTGCTCGCTCGCGGTCGTGCTCGGCGCGTGGCTGTTCGTCGCCGGTTGTGATCGCGCCAAGGCGTCGAAAGACGCAAAGCCACCGGCCGTCCCGCCCGCGCCGGCCGTCGTGGTCGCGCGGGTGGTACAGCGCGACGCGCCGATCCTGCGCGACTTCGTGGCGCGCACCGAGGCGGTGCCGACCGTGGAGATCCGGGCTCGTGTCGCCGGCGTGCTCGAGCAGGTGCGGTTCCGGGAGGGCTCCGAGGTCAAGAAGGGTCAGGTGCTGTTCGTGATCCAGCAGGAAGAATACCGGGCGGCGCTGCAGTTCGCCCGCGCCCAGCTCGCCAAGGCGCAGGCCGATCTGACGCGCGCCCACGACGTCTCGATCGTCGATCGTGCGCGCGCCCAGCTCGATCAGGCCAAGGCCGACCTCGGCAAGGCCCGTCAGGACGTGGCCCGTTACCGTCCGCTCGCCCAGGAGCAGGCGATCCCACAACAAGATCTGGACACCGCCATGTCCAAGGAGCAGGCGGCCGCCGCCAACGTCGAGGCCGTCCAGGCCGCGCTCAAGGACACGGTCCTCAACCAGCGCACCGCCATCCAGCTGGCGGAGGCTGCGGTGGAGTCGGCCAAGGCCGCCGTGATCCGCGCCGACCTCGACCTCACGTACACCGTCGTCGAGTCCCCGATCTCGGGAATCATCAGCAAAGTCGCGGTCGACCGCGGCAACCTCGTCGGCAAGACTGAGGCGACCCTGCTGGCCACGGTGTCGGCCGTGGACCCGATGTTCGTCGACTTCTCGGTCACGGAAGCCGACTACATGCGGGTGGTGAAGCGCGCGCCCTGGGTGGCTCGCGGAGAGCTGCGCCGCGACATCCCTCCGGCGCTGGAGCTCGTCCTGGCCGACGGCACGACGTCGCCGCACAAGGGCCGCTACGTGTTCGTGGATCGCGCCGTCGATGTCAAGACGGGCACCATCCAGGTCCGAGCCGAGTTCCCCAATCCGGAGCGGACGATCCGCCCCGGGCAGTTCGGGCGCGTGCGCCTCGTCGCCGATGATGTGCCGAATGCCGTCCTGGTCCCGCAGCTCGCGGTGCAGGAGCTGCAGGGCGCCAAGACCGTGCTCGTGGTCGGCGACGGTGACAAGGTCTCGCAGCGCACGGTGACGCTGGGCGACGTCTACGAGGATTTCTACGTCGTCACCGCGGGACTCAAGGCCGGGGAGCGGGTGATCGTGGAGGGCATCCAGAAGGCCCGGCCCGGAATGCAGGTCAAGGCGGAGCTCAAATCCGACGCCGTGGCGCCGGCGCCGCCGGCCGCCGCGCCCACGCCGGCCGCCTCGCCGGCGACGAAGGCCAACGGCGAACGGTAGTCCCGTGGCCGATTTCTTCATCCGCCGCCCCATCGTCGCCATCGTCATCGCGATCCTCACGGTGCTGATGGGGATCAACACGCTGCGTGGCCTGAGCTTCGAGCAGTACCCGTTCCTGGCGCCCCCGACGATCCGCGTGACGGCCACCTACCCGGGCGCCTCGGCGCTGGCGGTCGAGCAGTCGGTGGCCACGCCGATCGAGCAGGAAGTCAACGGCGTCGACCGGATGATCTACATGAAGTCGTCGAACACCAGCGACGGCCGCATGCAGCTCGACGTGAACTTCGAGGTCGGCGTCGACCAGGACACCGCGAACGTGCTGACCCAGAATCGCGTCTCCACCGCCCAGGCGCGCCTGCCGCAGGAGGTCGTCCAGCAGGGCGTCACCGTGAAGAAGCAGAGCCCGAGCATCCTCATGCTCATCTCCCTCTACTCGCCGGCCGGCAGCTATGACGCCAATTTCCTCATCAACTACGCCTCGATCAACGTGCGCGACCAGATCCTCAGGATCCCCGGTATCGCGCAGGTCGATCTCTTCGGCGGCACCGACTACGGCCTGCGCATCTGGCTCCGGCCCGACAAGCTCGCGAAGCTGGGCATGACGCCGGCGGATGTCATCGCCGCGATCAAGGAGCAGAACCTCCAGGCGCCGGCGGGCCGCATCGGCGCGTCGCCGGCGCCGGCCGACCAGGCGTTCACGTTCACCGTGAGCGCGCCAGGGCGTCTCGTGAGACCCGAGGAATTCGAGAACATCATCCTTCGCGCCGCGACCACCGGTGCTCCGGTGCGTATCAAGGACGTGGGCCGGGCCGAGCTCGGCAGCCAGGACTACAACTCGTTCGGGCGGCTCGACGGCAAGCCGTCGGGCGCGATGGCCGTGTACCTGCTGCCGGGCGCGAACCAGCTGAAGGCGGCCGAGGCGATCTACGAGACGATGAGGCACGCCAAGGGGCTCTTTCCCCCGGATCTCGACTACAAGATCGTCTACGACACGACACCCGCCGTCGAGGCGTCGATCCACGAAATCTTGAAGACCTTCGTCGAGGCGCTGATTCTCGTCACACTCGTCGTGTTCATTTTTCTTCAAAATATCCGGGCGACGATCATCCCGCTCCTGACCGTCCCGGTGTCGATCATCGGCACCTTCATCTTCTTCCCTCTGCTCGGCTTTTCGGTCAACACCCTGTCGATGTTCGGGCTCGTGCTGGCCATCGGCATCGTCGTGGACGACGCGATCGTGGTCGTCGAGGCCGTCATCCACCACATCGAGCACGGCATGAGCCCGCGGGACGCCACCGTCCAGGCCATGAAGGAAGTCTCGGGCCCGGTGGTGGGTATCGCCCTCATCCTCTCCGCCGTGTTCATCCCCGTCGCGTTCCTCGGGGGCCTCACCGGCAAGATGTACCAGCAGTTCGCGCTGACGATCGCCATCTCGGTGCTGCTCTCCGCCTTCAGCGCGCTCTCGCTGTCGCCGGCGCTCGCCTCGATGCTGCTCAGGCCTGCGAAGCCGATGCGGGGTCCCCTCGGCGCGTTCTTCCGGGGGTTCAACCGCCTGTTCGAGCGTGCGACGACCGGGTACGTGGGCATCGCGCGGCTGCTCGTGCGCAAAGCGGTGCTCACGATCCTGCTGGTCGGCGTGGTCGTGCTCGGCGTCGGTCTCCTGGGCCGCGCCCTGCCGGCCGGGTTCATCCCCGACGAGGACCAGGGCCTCGTGGGCGTCAACATCCAGCTGCCGCCCGGCGCCTCGCTCGAGCGGACGAGCGCGGTGCTGCGCAAGGTGGAGGCGATTCTCGGCAAGACGGAGGGCGTCGAATCCTTCCAGACCATCGGCGGCTTCGGCGTCGTGACGAGCACCTACCAACCGAACTTCGGCACCGTCTTCGCCCGTCTCAAGCCGTGGGAGGAGCGGCATGGGGAGGCCCTGCACGTGAAGGGCATCATGCTCCGGCTGCAGCGCGAGCTCGCGCAGATCCCCGAGACGATCGCGTTCCCGTTCAACATCCCGACGCTCTCCGGCTTCGGCGCCGCGGCCGGCTTCAACTTCCTGATCCAGGACCGGAGCGGCAGCGTCACGGTGGAGCAGCTCGGCGCCCACACGCGCGACTTCCTGACGGCGGCGCGCCAGCGCCCGGAGTTGGCGAGCCTGTTCACCTCGTTCGACCCGACGTATCCACAGGTCAAGGTCGAGCTGGACCGCGAGAAGGCCCGCTCGCTGGGCGTGCCGGTCAACGACGTCTTTCAGGCCATGTCGGCGGCCATGGGCGGCGCGTACGTGAACGACTTCAACCGCTTCGGCCGTCTCTACCGCGTCTACGTCCAGGCCGACGCCGACTACCGGCGCAAGCCCGCGGACATCGGCGACGTCTACGTCCGCAGCCACACGACCAACACGATGATCCCGCTCTCGACGCTGGTCACCATCACGTCGGTGCCGGGCACGGAGATCACCACGCGGTTCAACCTGCTGCGCTCGGTGGAGATCCAGGGCACGCCGGCCCGTGGCTTCAGCTCCGGGCAGGCGCTCGCTGCCCTGGAGGATGTCTTCCGGCAGACGTTGCCCAAGGAGATGGGGTACGCGTACTCCTCGCTGTCATACCAGGAGAAGGTGGCGCCGCCCGCAGGGCCGACCTTCATCCTGGCCATCGTCTTCGTCTTTCTGCTGCTGGCCGCGCTCTACGAGAGCTGGCGCCTGCCGTGGGCGGTGCTCCTCGGCTCGCCGCTGGTCGCGCTCGGCGCCTTCTTCGGCGTCTGGCTCCTCGGCTACGACAACAACGTCTACGTGCAGATCGGCAACATCATGCTGATCGGGCTGGCCGCCAAGAACGCCATCCTCATCGTCGAGTTCGCGAAGGCCAAGCACGACGAAGGCAAGTCGATCGAGGAGGCGGCCCTGGAGTCGGCCCGCCTGCGGTTCCGCCCGATTCTCATGACGGCCTTCGCGTTCATCCTCGGCGTGGTGCCGTTGATGCGTGCGAGCGGCGCCGGCGCGGGCGCCCAGAACGTCATGGGCTCGGCGGTGTTCTTCGGGATGCTCGTCGCCACGGCGCTGGGCGTGTTCCTCATTCCCGGTAATTTCGCCTTCGTCGAGCGGCTCGGCCGACGGCGGGCGGCGGCGGCGCAGCCCGCGATCACGGCGCCGCCCCCGGGGCATGTGCCGGAGGAGCAGCACGCATGAAGACCGGCGTGCTCGTGACAGTGGTGCTCCTGCTGTCCGGCTGCACCCTGGGCCCCGACTACAAGCGCCCACCGGTGCCGAGGCCGCCGTCCTTCCGTGGCGTGACGTCCAGCGACACCGGCGCCACCGGGTCCCTCGCCGACCTGGCGTGGTGGAATCTCTTCCAGGACGAGATCCTCCAGGAGCTGATCAAGACCACGCTGCGCGAGAACCAGGATCTGCGTGCGGCGGCGGCCCGCGTGCTCGAGGGACGGGCGCTGGTGACGATCGCGCGCTCCTTCCAGTTCCCGTTCGTCAATGCTTCCGTCTCGGGGACCTGGTCGCACATCGAGGGCCGCCGGTCGTCATTGCAGTTCCAGGACGCGCTCGTTGGTACGGGCGGCTTCGACGTGGGCTTCGAGATCGACTTCTGGGGCCGCTTCCGGCGCGGCACCGAGGCAGCGCGCGCCGCCCTTCTGGCCACCCAGGAGGCGCGGCGGGTGGTGGTGACGACGCTCGTGAGCGACGTCGCCTCCACATATTTCTTCTTGCGCGCGCTCGATCTCGAGCGCGACATCGCGCGGCAGACGCTGGCCAGCCGCCAGGAGGCGCTGCGGTTGGTGAAGATGCGCGCCTCCGGCGGCGTGGCGGCGCTCATCGACGTGCACCAGTCGGAGATCCTCGTCGCGCAGGCGGCCGAAGTGATCACCGACGCCGATCGCGCCATCGAGCAGACGGAGAACGCGCTCAGCGTACTCCTCGGCAAGACTCCGGAAGCCATGCCGCGCGGGCGGCCCGTCGGCGAGCAGTTTGCCGCGCCGCCCGCGCCGCCGGGCGTGCCATCGGCGCTGCTCGAGCGCCGGCCGGACATCCAGCAGGCCGAGGCCGAGTTGCACGCGGCCACCGCGCGGATCGGTGTCGCCAAGGCCGACTACTTCCCGCGCGTCTTCCTGAGCGGCGCCGCCGCCGCCGGCGGGATCTCGCTCGACGGATCCACCTTCGGGCCGCAGGGGCTGTTCGCGATCGGCCCCTCGATCACGCTCCCGATCTTCAACGCCGGACGGACCGGCGCCGGCGTGGACGCGGCCCGGGCGCGCGCCGAGGAGGCAGTCGCCCGGTACCGCCAGACGATCCTCCAGGCGTTTCGCGAGGTGGCGGACGGGCTCGTCGAGTACCGCAAGCGTCAGGAGTTCCGGGTGCAGCAGGAGGCGCTGGTGATCGCGTCGCGCGACACCACCCGGCTCGCGAACATCCGGTATCGCGGGGGCGTCTCGAGCTATCTCGAGGTGCTCGACAGCGAGCGGCAGCTCTTCGACTCGGAGCTCGGCCTGGTCCGCTCCCGCCGTGACGAGGTGCTCGCGGTGGTGCGCATCTACAAGGCGCTCGGCGGGGGCTGGCAGGAGAGTGATGGACACGCTCGCGTCCCGTGATCCGGTTCGCGTGACGCTGGCCGTCGGCTTGGTCAGCGGGCTGATCGTCACGGGCTTCTGGGTCCTCCAACCGTTCCTGCCCGCGGCGATCTGGGCCGTCACCATCGTCATCGCGACGTGGCCCCTGCTGCTGCGCCTGGAGTCGATGCTGTGGGGCCGGCGCGGACTCGCGGTGGCCGCCATGACGCTCCTCTTGCTGCTGGGCTTCATGGTGCCGCTCACGCTGGCGCTCGTGACGATCGTGACTCACGCGCACGACATCGCCGAGTGGTTCCAGTCGCTCGCCACCTCGGCCCTGCCGCCGCCTCCGGACTGGCTCGCCCGTGTGCCCTTCGTCGGCCCGCACTTCGCCAGGCAGTGGGGCGAGGCGGCCGCCGCGCCTGCCGGGGAGATCGGCGCGCGGCTCGCGCCGTACACGCGGCCCGCCGTCGCCTGGGTCGTGCGCACGATCGGGAGCCTCGGAGTCCTGGCCGTGCAGTTCCTGCTCGTCGTTCTGTTCTCGGCGATCCTCTACGCCTCGGGCGAGAGCGCCGCGAACGCCGCGCGACGCTTCGTCCGGCGGCTGGCCGGCGCGCGCGGCGAGCACTCTGCCCGGCTCGCCGCGCAGGCGATCCGCGGGGTGGCCCTGGGGATCGTCGTCACCGCGCTGGTGCAGGCGGGCCTGGCCGCCGCCGGCCTCTTCCTCGCCGGCGTGCCGTTGCCGGGGATCCTCACGGCCCTCGTGTTCCTGCTCTGTGTCGCCCAGGTCGGGGCGGGGCCCGTCATGTTCCTCGCCGTGCTCTGGACGTACTGGTCCGGCGCGAGCGGCTGGGGCACGGCGCTGCTCGTCTGGTCGCTCGTCGTCGTGAGCATCGACAACGTGGTGCGCCCGATCCTCATCCGCAAGGGCGCCGACCTGCCGCTCCTGCTCGTCTTCGTCGCGGTCACCGGCGGTTTGCTGGCCTTCGGCGTCGTCGGGATCTTCGTGGGGCCCGCCGTGCTCGCCGTCGGCTACTCGCTGCTCGCGGACTGGATCGCTACGCCCGAGCCGGCCGCGACCTCGCCTCGCGCGGGCCGTCGCGACGCCACAGTCCTCACCAATCCGGTGGAGGTCCCGTGATGCATGCGCATCTCAGGCCGTCTCTCCTCGTTCTCACTGGTCTCGGCGTGCTGCTACTCAGCGGCTGCGCGAAGGCGACGGTGTCGGCGACGCGGCCGACCGCGGGCAACGTCGCGCGACCGGATCGCGTGATCGTGCACGACTTCGCGGTGACGCCCCGCGACGTCGGGCTCGACCGCGGACTCGGCCCGCGCGCGGCGCGTGAGGTCAGCGCGGGGCCGCAGAGCGAGGAGGAAGTTCGGGTCGGGCAGGCCGTCGCCCGGGCGCTCAGCGACAAGCTGGTCCAGAACCTGCGCGACCACGGCATCAACGCAGCACGCGCGGGTGAGAAGGGGTCGCCCGGCCCCACGACCGCGTCGGTCACCGGCGAGTTCCTTCGCATCGACCAGGGCGATCGGACGCTTCGCACGATGGTCGGCTTCGGCCTCGGAGGCAGCGAGCTGCGGACGCGGATCCACATCTACCAGGGGGCGGGACGCAGCGCGCGGCTGGTGGCCGAGGGCGAGACGAGCACGCAGAGCGGCCTCAAGCCCGGCATCGGAGTCATGCTTCCGCTCGGCGCGGCGGCGGGAACGGCCGCCACGGCCGCGGTGGTCAGCGGCAGCACCACGATCGCCAGCGAAGCGTTCTTTGCGACCGTCGAGGCCGACGCCCGACGTACGGCCGAGGCCGTGGCCGAACGGATCGGCGACTACTACCGGCGCCAGGGATGGGCCTGGCGCTAAGGCGACAAGGCTCGTCGGGAGGGCCTAGGCAGAAGGTCGGATTTTCCGGTGACGGCGGACCTGCGATAAGCAATCTCGACGATCGAGACATTCCTGGAGAGGGAACTGGGCCATGAGCGCTGACAGCGAGAAGCATGTCCCTGCTGGCTGGACCGCTGCCGATTTCGTCCGCTCGTCCACCGAGCTGTGGCAGAACTGGATTCAGAACATCTGGCCGGGGGCCAACGGCGCCGGAGCCATGACGCGGCCGGCCGGCCCCATTACGTGGCCCGCGCCCGACGCGCGGCTCGGCGACTGGCAGGCGGCCTGGGAGTACTGGGTGGATGCCTGCCAGCGCACGATCCTCTTCTGGGACGTCATGCGGCAGCGCGGCAACACCTTCCTCGAGCACGAAGAGAAGGGCAAGCCGCCGCTCCTGGTGTTCGACCATCAGATGGTCCTGGACGGGCGGACGCTCGACCCGCCGGTGAACTACTTCCTGGTGCGTATCGTGCCCCCGGCCGGAGTGAGCGTCGATCCGCGCAAGCGCCCGTTCATCGTCTTCGATCCGCGCGCGGGCCACGGGCCCGGCATCGGCGGCTTCAAGGTGGACAGCGAGATCGGCGTCGCGATGCGCGCCGGCCACCCCTGCTACTTCGTCGGCTTCCGCGCCGAGCCCGAGCCGGGCCAGACGCTCGAGGACATCGGGCGCGCCGAGGGGCGCTTTCTGCAGAAGGTCGCCGAGCTGCACCCCGGGGCCGAGGGGCGTCCGTGCATCGTCGGCAACTGCCAGGCGGGCTGGGCCGTGATGATGCTCAGCGCGGCGGCGCCCGAGCTCGTGGGTCCGATCCTCCTTGCCGGCGCGCCGCTGTCCTACTGGTCCGGCAAGGGCACGCAGAATCCGATGCGCTACAGCGGCGGGTTGCTCGGGGGGTCGTGGCTGGCTTCGCTCGCAGGCGATCTGGGCAACGGACGCTTCGACGGCGCCCACATCGTGTCGAACTTCGAGAGCCTCAACCCCGCCAACACGCTGTGGAGCAAGCAATACAACCTGTACTCGAAGATCGACACCGAGGCGCCACGCTACCTGGAGTTCGAGCGCTGGTGGGGCGGCTTCTTCCTCATGAACGAGGAAGAGATGCGCTTCATCGTAGACAACCTGTTCATCGGCAACAAGCTCGCCAGCGGCGGGATCGTGACGTCCACGGGGCGGCGCATCGACCTGCGCAACATCCGGTCGCCCATCGTCGTGTTCGCCTCGTGGGGCGACAACATCACGCCGCCCCAGCAGGCCTTGAACTGGATCCTCGACTGCTACGCGACGGATCGCGAGATCGTCGCGCGCGAGCAGACGATCGTCTACCTCCTGCATCACGACATCGGGCACCTCGGCATCTTCGTTTCCGGCAAGGTGGCGCTGCGCGAGCACGCGGAAATCGTGGAGGGGCTGGACCTGATCGAGATGCTGCCGCCCGGCCTCTGGGAGATGATCATCGAGGACAAGCGTCCGGACGCGCCGGGGAGCGAGTTGATTCCCGGCCGCTATCTCGTGAGCTTCGAGCGGCGCCGGCTGGACGACATCCGGGCGCTCGAGGACACGCGCGAGGACGAGCGGGTCTTCTCCGTGGTCGCGCGCGCCTCCGAGATCAACGAAGGGCTCTATCGCACGTTCGTGAGTCCGCTGGTCAAGCCATGGATCAGCGAGGCGACGGCGGAGGCGGGTCGGCGACTGCATCCGAGCCGGCTGCAGCACTCTTTGTGGTCCGACAGGAACCCCTGGATGCAGTTTGTCGGGCGTCTCGCCGAGCAGGTCCGCGCGCAGCGCCGGCCGGTGGGTGCCGACAACCCGTTCCTGGCACTCGAGCGCCAGGTGTCCGAGAACATCGAGCGCGCGCTCGACCGCTACCGGGACGCGCGCGACCGCACGTCCGAGCTGATGTTCAACACCATCTACGGGTCGCCGTTGCTCCAGACCGTGCTCGGGCTGCCTCCCGGGCGGGACGGGGAACCAGGCCTCCGCACCCGCGACGACGTGTACGAGACCCTCGTCACGCAGAAGATCGCGGGGCTGCGGTCGCGGTTCGCCGAGGGCGGGATTCGCGAGGCGGGCGTGCGGATCCTGCTCTACGCGGGCTCCGACGAGCAGCGGGTCGACACCCGGGGCTTCAAGATGCTGCAGCGGGTCCGCGAGGAAAAGGACGAGCTCTTCGGCGGCGAGCGGCTGTCGCCGGCCGAGCGCCGCGACCTGTTCAAGGACCAGTTCTTCATGCTGCTCCTCGACGAGGAACAGTCGCTCGCGGCGCTGCCGAGGCTCCTGCCCACCCAGACGGAGCGGGACGCGGTGATGGAGATGGTGCGAAAGGTTCTCTCCGCCAAGGGCGAGCTCAGCCCGGCCCGCAAGGACCGCCTGGCCCGCGTCGAGTCCATCTTCATGGAGCCGATCCCGGCGAAGCCGGGATCGCGCAGGGGAAAAGCATGAGCGAGTCACACGGCACCGGCAAGTACGAGCGGGTCCTCGCCCGCTGCAAGGAGGTTCCGGCCATCACGACGGCTGTCGCGCACCCGTGCGACGAGGCCTCGCTGGGCGCCGTGATCGAGGCCGCGCACGCTGGCATCCTCCGGCCCATCCTCGTCGGTCCCGCCGACCGGATCCGCCGCGTCGCGAAGGACCTCGACCTCGACGTCGACGAGTACGAGATCGAGGACGCCCCGCACAGTGACGCGAGCGCGGCTCGGGCGGTGGAGCTCGTGCGGCAGGGCCGCGCCGAGGTGCTGATGAAGGGCAGCCTGCACACCGACGAGCTCATGAGCGCGGTCGTCAAGAAGGACACCGGGCTCCGGACGAGCCGGCGCGTGAGTCACGCCTTCGTCCTGGACGTGCCGACGTACCACAAGGTCCTGACCGTCACCGACGCGGCGGTCAACATCTTCCCGACGCTCGACGACAAGCGGGACATCGTCCAGAACGCGATCGATTTCATGCGCGCCGTCGGCGTCGAGCGGCCCAAGGTCGCGATCCTCTCGGCCGTCGAAACGGTCACGAGCAAGATCCCGTCGACCATCGACGCGGCCGCACTGTGCAAGATGGCCGACCGTGGTCAGATCGAGGGCGGCGTCCTGGACGGTCCCCTCGCGTTCGACAACGCCATCAGCGCGGAGGCGGCGCGCATCAAGAAGATCGCCTCGCCCGTCGCCGGCGATCCCGACGTGCTCGTGGTGCCGGACCTCGAGGCGGGCAACATCCTGGTCAAGAACCTCAATTTCCTGTCGCGCGCCGACGCCGCCGGCGTCGTGCTCGGCGCGCGCGTGCCGATCATCCTGACCAGCCGCGCCGACAACGAGCGGACGCGGATGGCGTCGTGCGCCGTGGCGGCGCTGTACGCGCACGCGCGCCGACGGCGCGCCGCGGTCGCCGCATGAGTCGGGGCATGAACACGCTGCTCGTCGTCAATGCCGGCTCGTCGAGCCTGAAGTTCTGTGTGTACTCCATCGACGAGGCGTCCGCGCCGACGCTCGTCGCCCGTGGCCAGATCGACGGCATCGGCACGCGGCCGCGGCTTCGCGCCCGCGACGCCGGCGGCGCGACGCTGGCGGATCAGACGTTCGCCGCCGGCGAGGTCGCGGACGTCGCCGCCGCCCTGGACCGCGTGGGCGTCTGGCTCCGCCAGAAATACGCCCGGAGCAACCTGGTCGCCGTCGGCCACCGGGTGGCGCACGGGGGCCCCCGCTACTCCGCGCCGGTGCTCGTGGACGCCACCGTGCTGACGGCGCTCGAGCGCTTCGTTCCGCTCGCCCCACTCCACCAGCCCCACCACCTGCGGCCGATGCGGACGCTGGCCGAGCGATATCCGGGGGTCGTGCAGGTGGCCTGCTTCGACACCGCCTTTCACCGCGGGCACCCGGAGGTTGCGGATCGGTATGCCCTCCCTGACGACCTATATAAGGAAGGGGTCCGGCGGTACGGCTTCCACGGGCTGTCGTACGAATACATCGCCCGGCGGCTCCCCGCGGTGGCCCCGGACATCGCCCGCGGCGCCGTGGTCGTTTGCCACCTTGGCAGCGGCTCCAGCATGTGCGCGATCAAGGCCGGCCGGAGCGTGGACAGCACCATGGGCTTCACCGCGCTCGACGGGCTGCCCATGGGCACCCGCTGCGGCCAGCTCGATCCCGGCGTGGTGCTGTACCTCCTGACGGAGAAGGGCTACAGCGCCAAGGACGTCGAGCAACTGCTCTACCAGCGCGCGGGGCTGCGCGGGCTGTCCGGTATCAGCAACGACGTGCGCGATCTGCTCGCCAGCGAGGATCCACGCGCCCGCCTCGCGCTGGACCATTTCGTCTACCGGGTGGCGCGCGAGATCGGCTCGCTGGCGGCGGCGATGAACGGCATCGACGCGGTGGTGTTCACGGCCGGCATCGGCGAGAACTCGCCGGAGATTCGTGCGCGCGTCTGCGCGCGCTCGAGCTGGCTGGGGCTGGACGTCGACGAGGCTGCCAATCGGGCTGGCGGGCCGCGCATCTCGTGGCCGCGCGCGCCCGTGTCCGCCTGGGTGATCCCGACCGACGAGGAGGGGATGATCGCCGAGCACACCCTCGAGGCCTGGCGCGCGCACGAAGGAAGGAGGTCCCATGCACACGACGGAGTGCCTGAACCAGCTGCGTGAGACCGGCCGGATGCGCTGGATGAGCCTGGCCCAGGCCTGGATCGCGGAGGCCGACGAGGTCGTGGGCGCGCTCGCGCGCGACGGGTTCGAAGAATGCAAGTACGCGGAGACGCGCGATCCGCACTGGCACGCGCGCGGCGGCGTGTGGCAAGGGCTAAACCGGCACACGGGGGCGGTCGCGTCCGCGGTATGGGTGGTCAGCGACGCGCGCGTGCACCTGGTCTTCATCGATATCGACGGCGAGCCGCTCCGGGACGCATGAGCTCTTCCGTGATGCTGAAGGGACGCGTGGCGGTCGTGACGGGATCGACGAGCGGGATCGGTCTGGGTGTCGCCGGAGCGCTCGCGGGGCACGGCGCGGCGGTGATGCTCAACGGGTTCGGCTCGCGGGAGGCGATCGCCGCCGTGAAGAAGGAGATCACCGCGGTCCCTGGCCTGGCCGTCTCGTACAGCGCGGCCGACATGTCGAAGCCCGGCGAGATCGCGGAGATGCTGGCCCAGACCGAGCGTGACCTCGGGCCCGTGGACATCCTCGTGAACAATGCGGGCATCCAGTTCACGGCGCCCGTGGAGGACTTTCCCGTCGAGCGCTGGGACGCCATTCTCGCCATCAACCTGTCGGCAGCCTTTCACGGCATCCGGGCCGCCCTGCCCGGGATGCGCCGGCGGAACTGGGGACGGATCGTCAACATTGCCTCGACGCACGGCCTCGTCGGCTCGGTCCACAAGGCCGCTTACGTCGCGGCGAAGCACGGCGTGATCGGCCTCACGAAGGTCGTCGCGCTGGAGACCGCCACGACGGAAGTGACGTGCAACGCGATCTGCCCGGGGTGGGTCCTCACGCCGCTCGTGGAGAAGCAGGTGGAGGACCTCGCCGCGCGCGAGGGTCTGTCCGTGGCTCAGGCCAGGCAGACGCTGCTCGCGGACAAGCAGCCGTCCGGCGAGTTCGCGACGACGCAGCAGATCGGCGCCGCCGTCGCATTCCTGTGCTCCGAGGCGGCGGCGCAGATCCGCGGTGCCGCGCTGCCCGTGGACGGCGGGTGGCTCGCACAATGATGGCGCGTCGGCAGGTCCTCGACCCATGAAGACGATTGCGCTGGAGCAGGCGGCGGCGCTGATCCCCGACGGCACGAGTGTGATGATCGGCGGCTTCATGGGGGTCGGTACCCCGGAGCGCCTCATCGACGAGCTCGTGCGCCGCGGCACCGGGGGGCTCACCGTGATCGCGAACGATACCGCCATGCCCGGCGTCGGCATCGGGAAGCTGATGAGGGCGGGACTCGTCCGGCGCGCGGTCGTGAGCCACATCGGGCTCAATCCCGAGACGCAGCAGCAGATGATCGCCGGCAAGACGGACGTGGACCTCGTGCCGCAGGGGACGCTGATCGAGCGCATCCGCGCCGGCGGGTGCGGACTCGGCGGAGTCCTGACCGAAACCGGCGTGGGCACGGTGGTCGAGAAGGGCAAGCGCACCATCACCCTGGACGGTACGACGTACCTCGTGGAGCCGGCGCTCCGCGCCGACTTCGCCCTCGTGAGCGCGTTCCTCGCCGACTACCTCGGCAATCTCACCTACGCGCTCACCGCCCGCAACTTCAACCCGGTGATCGCCATGGCCGCCGACGCGGTCATCGTCGACGCCGAGCACATCGTCCCGACCGGTGTGATCCCGCCGGATCACGTCATGACCCCGGCCCCGCTGGTCGACTACCTCGTCGCGCACTGAGCACGCTCATGGATGCACCCACGCTCATCGCCAGGCGGATCGCCCAGGAGCTGCGGGACGGCATGCTCGTCAATCTCGGCATCGGGATCCCGACGCTGGTCGCGAACTACGTGCCGGCCGGAGTGCAGGTGTTCTTCCAGTCGGAGAACGGTCTGATCGGCACGGGCCCGGTGCCCGAGGAAGGCATGCGCCAGGCCCGGCTGACCGACGCCGGCGGCCGGGCGGTGACGGCGCTCCCGGGCGCCGCCACCTTCGACAGCGCCATGTCGTTCGGTCTCATTCGTGGCGGTCACGTGGACATGACCGTCCTCGGCGGTCTGGAGGTCGACGTCACCGGGCGGCTGGCGAACTGGACGATTCCCGGCAAGATGGTGCCCGGCATGGGCGGCGCGATGGATCTCGTCTCCGGCGCGCGGCGGGTCGTGATCGCCATGCAGCACACCGCGAAAGGCAAGTCGAAGATCGTGCCGCGCTGTCGATTGCCCCTCACGTCGGTGCGTGCGGTGGATCTGGTGGTCACCGAGCTCGCCGTCATCGCCTTTCCGGACGGCCGCGCGACGCTTCTGGAGGTTGCGCCGGGCGTGGCGGTGGCCGACGTGCTGGCCGCCACGGGCGCGCCGCTGATCGTGCGCGACGACGTTCACCCGATGCCGCTCACCAGCGAGGCAATCTCGTGATCGTGATCCTCGTGCGGGAGATCATGAGCCGACGACTCGTCACCGTGACGCCCGACACGCCGCTCTCGGAAGCGCGCCACCTGCTCGCCGAGCATCGGATCCGGCGGCTGCCCGTCATGATCGGTCGTCGTCTGGTCGGCATCGTGTCCGACCGCGACCTCAGGTCGGCGGGCGCGAGCCACGACTGGACTCCCGTTGCGCAGATCATGACGCGGAGGGTGGTCACCGTCACGGCTCAGACGCGTGTGGACGAGGCGGCGCGGATCATCCTCGACGGGCGCTTCGGCGGTCTGCCGGTCGTCGACGGTGACGAGCTGACCGGCATCGTCACGGAGACCGACCTCCTCCGCGCCTTCGTCGACGTGCTCGAAACCGAGGCGAACGAGCGGGTCGCCATCGACTTCGGAGGAGCGGCGTGATGCGCGACGTGGTCATCGCCGCCGCCTGCCGCACGGCCATCGGGACCTTCGGCGGCGCCCTCAAGGACTTCTCGGCCGTGCAGCTCGGCACCGTCGTCATCCAGGAGGCGCTCAAGCGGGCGGGCGTGCGGCCCGAAGCGGTCGGCGAAGTCATCATGGGCAACGTGCTGCAGGCCGGGCTCGGTGAGAATCCCGCGCGTCAATGCAGCCTCAACGCCGGCATCCCCGCCGAGATCCCGGCCTTCACCGTCAACAAGGTCTGCGGCTCGGGCCTCAAGGCGGTCGCCCTCGGCGCGCAGGCGATCGCCGCCGGCGACGCCCACGTCGTGGTCGCGGGCGGTATGGAGAGCATGAGCAACGCGCCATACCTCCTGCGCAAGGCGCGGTGGGGGCTCCGCATGGGCAACGAGCCATTCGTGGACTCGATGCTCCAGGACGGGCTGCTCGACCCGGGCAGCGGCGTGCACATGGGTATCACGGCGGAGAACGTCGCCGAGCGCTGCGGCGTCTCGCGGGCCGATCAGGACGCCCTGGCCTCCGAGAGTGTCCGCCGCGCGCTCGTCGCGCTCGAGGCGGGCCACTTCAAGGACGAGATCGTACCGATCGAGATCGTACAGAAGAAGGCACTGCCGTTCGTCTTCGGCGCGGATGAGTATCCGAGGACGCGGCCGCTGCCGGACGTGATGACCACGCTGCGTCCGGCGTTCAAGAAGGACGGCACGGTGACCGCCGGCAACGCCTCGGGTCTCAATGACGGCGCCGCGGCCGTCGTCCTGGTGGCCGCCGATATGGCGGAGCGTCTCGGCGTGTCGTCGCTCGCGCGCGTGCTCGCATACGCGTCCGCGGGCGTGGAGCCGGCCATCATGGGGACGGGGCCGATCGCCGCCGTCGCGAAGGTCCTCGCGCGGGCGGGGCTGAAGATCGAGCAGATCGAGCTGATCGAGGCGAACGAGGCGTTCGCGGCCCAGGCCCTGGCCGTGGCCCGCGCGTTGCGACTGGCGCCGGAGATCACCAATGTCTCGGGAGGCGCCGTCGCGCTCGGACACCCCATCGGCGCCAGCGGCTGTCGCATCCTGGTCACGCTCCTGCACGGGATGCGGCGCCTGTCGCGCCGCTTTGGGCTTGCCACGCTCTGCATCGGCGGCGGGCAGGGTATCGCGATGGTCGTGGAGCGGACAGCCTGATGGATAGCTGGTGGCGCGACATCGACGACGCGACGCTCAACGTGCTCGCCGCCGCCGGTGGGCGGCTCACGCTCGCCGAGCTCGCGAGCCGCCTCGGCATGTCGGAGGACGCGGTCCGCTCGGTCGTCACGATGCTCGCCGAGCGGGGCCGCGTGCGGATCGCCGAGGTGGAGCTGGCGCGGCCGCGCGCACTGGCCGGCGCCGCCCCGAGGGGCGCGGCCCGCCGTGGCGCTGGTCAATCGGCGGTCATCGGCAAGACGCGGCGCAGCACGCCCTAGCCCGGAACGCTTCGACCTCGTATCCCGCGGGAAGTAGGTTTCGTGGAATTCACGCCATGATGTTGATGCCGCCGTCGACATACATGGTGGCGCCGGTGAGGCGCCGCGCGTACGGCGTGGCCAGATACGCGCAGGTGAAGCCGACGTCCATGATGTCCACGAGATTGCCGAGCGGGGCGCGCTGGCCGGCTTCGTTGAGCAGCAGGTCGAAGTCCCGGAGGCCGGAGGCCGCGCGCGTCTTCACCGGACCGGGCGAGATCGCGTGAACGCGGATGTTCTTGGGCCCCAGCTCGTAGGCGAGGTAGCGGCACGAGGCCTCGAGCGCCGCCTTCACCGGGCCCATCACGTTGTAGTTCGGCACGACCTTCTGCGCGCCGTGATAGCTCATCGCGAACATCGTGCCGCCCTCCGTCATGAGCGGCGCGGCGCGCTTCGCCATGCGCACGAACGAATGGCACGACACGTCCATCGCCGTGGCGAAGCCTTCCGCCGAGCAGTCGAGGAGGCCGCCCTGCAGATCCTCCTTGGGGGCGAAGGCAATCGAGTGCAGGAGGATGTCGAGGCGCCCCCAGCTCGCTTCGATCGCATCGAAGACGGCCTCGAGCTGCCCCTGCACGGAAACGTCGAGCGGCATGAACACGGCGGCGTCGAGCTGGTCGGCGAGCGCCTTGACATAGCTCTTCGCCCGCTCGTTGAGATACGTGATCGCGAGCTCCGCCCCGAGCTGGCGGAACGCGCTGGCGCACCCGTACGCGATCGAGTGCTCGTTGGCGATGCCCACCACGAGCGCGCGCTTGTCCTTCAGGATCGGACGCAGGACGTCCGTGGCCATCATCGACTCCTTGTTCACAGCGCCGTCAGCTCGAAGACGTGGTAGCCCCACGGCGGCAGATCGAGATAGAGGCCGCGCGAGAGCACATCGCCTCCGTCGCGATCATAGGTGGCGGCTCCCATCAGATCCTTCAGCTGTACCGTCCGGCCGGCGAGATCTGGAAACGGTAGACGGACGTAGCACTGGCTCTGCGTGCCGGCGTAGTTGACGGCCACGAGGAGACGCTGGCCATCGTGTCCGTGCCAGCACCAGGCGATGAAGCAGTCGGAGGTCCAGTTGCCGTCCCACGCGGGCGTGCACGGGACCAGGCAGCACTGCCCATCCCGAACGCTCGGTCGTTCGAGCACCGTCAAGAGACCCTCGTAGAACTGCTGCAGCGCCGCGTCGACGGGCTCGCGCGGAGCGCGAACCAGATGCGGCGAGATGCGCGTGCGGCGGCCCTCGAGCTGCCCCTGGTGGAAGAACCGCAGGCCCGGCGACAGGTACGTCACGATGGCCGCCGCCTCCTGCATCCCCGACGCGAACGTCGCCGCGGCTCTGGGCTCGTCGTGGTTCTCCATGAAGCGGGCGAGCCGGTTCTGGTAGTCGAGACCCGCCGACAGGTGCTCGCGCACGGGCCGCGCGTGCCCCTCGCGCAGGCGGTCGTAGAGACGCTTGTCGTACGCGTAGTCGAAGCCTTCCTGCATCATCGTCCACTCGAGGTCCCAGTACACCTCGGCCATGAAGCAAAAGCCCGACACGTCCTTCCTGACCCGCTGGACCGCCCGCGCCCAGAACGGCACCGGCCGGCGCCCCCACGTGCGCTCGAAGACGTCTGGCAGGACAAGCATCGCCATGTCGCACCGCACGCCGTCACACTGGCCGGCGATCTTCAGCAGCTCGCCGATCATCGCCTCCTGCGTCTGCGGATTCGCGTAGTCGAGCTGCAGCGTGTCTGGCCAGCCGTGGAAGTACGGATCGCGCCCGTGCGCCAGCAGGAGGTCACCCTGTGCCCGCCTGACCCACGTGTAATTGTGCGGCGCACGCGTCCGATCGAGCTCGCTGCCGGCGACGTAGTATTCGGGATGCTCCTCGACCCAGGGGTGATCCAGCCCCGTGTGATTCGGGACGAAATCGAGCATCAGGTTGAGCCCGCGCGCCCGCAGCCGCCGGCGGATGCGCGCGAGCGCCGGGGCGCCGCCGAGCGCCGGGTGCACCGTGTAGCCCGTGATCGCGAACCCGGAGCCGGCGATGTCCTCTTCACGCAGGTCGGGCAGCGTCTCCTCGAACTCGTGGCGCCATCCGGGATGCGCGCGCGATATGCGCTCACCCGCGGACCCCGTGCGCCACACGCTCAAGAGCCACACCCAGTCGAAGCCGAGCGCGGCGATGCGATCGAGCTCCGCGTCGGAGATATCGTCGAGCGTGGCGGCCCGCCCCAGCGTTGCCGACAGCTCGGTCAGCAGCGCGCGCGTGTTGATCTGGTAGAGCGAGGTGTAGGCGGGGGACATGTCAGGACCTCCTGCCGCGCGTCGCGGCGGCGGTCGGCGGCGCCTGGTGCGCCGTCTCGCCGACAAGGCTCTTGCCGCGCTCCAGCATCTGCTCGGGCGTCCTGGTCGCGAACAGGTGCATGGCGAGCGCGACGACACCGGTCCAGCCGGTCTGATGGCTCGCGCCGAGACCGGCGCCGTTGTCGCCGTGGAAGTATTCGTAGAACAGGATGAGATCGCGCCAGTGCGGGTCTTCCTGGAATTTCCGGGTCGCCCCGTATACGGGCCGTCGGCCGCTCGCGTCGCGCAGGAAGAGGTTGCCCAGTCGACGGGAGATCTCTGCGGCAACCCCGTGGAGCGTCATCTGCCGGCCGGAGCCGGTGGGACACTCGATGGTGAAGCGGTCGCCGTAGTACAGGTAGTACTGCAGCAAGGCTCGGACGATCAACATGTTCACGGGCATCCAGATCGGTCCCCGCCAGTTCGAATTCCCGCCGAACATCCCCGTGTCGGATTCCGCCGGCAGATAGGACACGCGGTATTCCTGACCTCCCGCGCGAAAGACAAACGGATGCTCCGCGTGGTAGCGGGAGAGGGAGCGGATGCCATAGGGGCTCAGAAACTCCTTCTCGTCGAGCATCGTCGCCAGCACGCGCCGGAGATTACGCTCGTTGAGAACCGCGGCGAGCCGCCGGCCGCCGTGGCCGAGCTCGCCTGGGTTGTGGATGAAGGCCGTCAGCTCCGGGCGCTTTGTGAGGAAGTCGCGCATTCGCTCGCGCAGCGGCGGGTACTTCTCCATGAGTTTCCCGTCGAACTCGGTCACCGCGCACAGCGGGAGCAGCCCGACCATGGAGCGCACCTTCAGGCGCTGAGCGCTGCCGTCCGGCAGCCGCAGGACGTCGTAGAAGAACCCGTCCTCCTCGTCCCACATCCCGACGTTCTGGCCGGCGTGCATCATGGCCGAGCCGATCCAGAGGAAGTGCTCGGCGAACTTGAGGGCCAGATCCACGTAGCCCGGCCGCTCCATCGCCAGCTCGCCGGTGATCTCGAGCATGTTCTGACAGAAGAGCGCCATCCAGGCGGTGCCGTCCGCCTGCTCCAGGTACCCGCCGGTCGGCAGCGGCGCGCTGCGATCGAAGACGCCGATGTTGTCGAGTCCGAGGAAGCCGCCCTCGAAGGCGTTGTTGCCTGCGCGATCCTTGCGGTTCACCCACCAGGTGAAGTTCAGCAGGAGCTTGTGGAACGCGCGCTCGAGCCAGTCGAGGTCGCCGCGCCCGTGCCGGGCCTTCTCCAGCCGGTAGGTGTAGATGGTGGACCAGGCATGCACAGGAGGGTTCACGTCTCCGAAGTTCCACTCGTAGGCGGGGAGCTGGCCGCTCGGGTGCAGGTAACTCTCGTGGAGCATGAGGTCGAGCTGCTGCTTGCCGAAGTTCTCGTCGACCAGACTCAGGGCAAGGACGTGGAAGGCCAGGTCCCAGGCCGCGTACCAGGGATACTCCCACTTGTCGGGCATCGACAGGATGTGGGCATTGTGCATGTGGTGCCAGTGGCCGTTGCGGGGGGCTTGCCGCCGCTGGCTGAAGGGGTCGGCGCCGTGCTCCGAGAGCCACCGATCGACGTCGTAGTGGTAGAACTGCTTGGACCACAGCATGCCGGCGAGCGCCTGGCGCATCACGTTGGCGGCATCCTTGTCTAATGAGGACGGGACGACGGAGGCGTAGAACTCGTCGGCCTCCAATCGGCACGCCTGCATCACGCCGTCGAAGGCGTCGCCGAAGGCGGCGCCGACGCCGTTCGTGACCGGTGCCGCGTCCGTGAGCCGCAGGCGCACGGTCCGGGATCCGCCGGCGGGCACCTCGAACGTGTAGTACAAAGAGGCCTTCGTGCCCGTCTTCTCCGGGTTCACGGACGCTTCCCGGCCGTGGACCACGTAGTCGTTGATCCCATCCTTGACATAGGGCGTGCGGCTGGGCACGCCGACGAGGCGCCGGGTATTGGTCTCGTTCTCGGTGAAGAGCAGCGAGGCCGCGCCCTCGGCGTAGAGGACCCGTTCGCCGAGGTCGGGGTGGGACGCCGTGATCGCGCTGCCGGCGGGGCCGGCGGCGGCCTGCCGCAGCGCCGGGCGCGGCGCGGCGTCGCCCCACGACCACGTGTTACGGAACCAGAGGGTGGGGAGCGCGTGCAGCGTGGCTGGCTCCGGACCGCGGTTGTCCACGGTGAGCTGGACGAGGATGTCCTCGGGCGACGCCTTGGCGTACTCGACGAACACGTCGAAGTAGCGGTTGTCGTCGAACACGCCCGTGTCGATCAGCTCGTACTCGAACTCGTGCTTGCCGCGGTGGCGGTTGGTGTCGACGAGATCGCTGTAGGGGTAGGGCGGCTGCGGGTACTTGTACAGGTACTTCATGTACGAGTGGGTCGGTGTCGAGTCGAGATAGAAGTAGTACTCCTTGACGTCCTCGCCGTGGTTGCCCTCGCTGTTGTTCAGGCCGAACAGGCGCTCCTTGAGGATGGGGTCGCGGCCGTTCCAGAGCGCCAGCGCGAAGCAGAGGCGCTGCTGATCGTCCGAGATGCCCGCCAGGCCGTCTTCGCCCCAGCGATACGCGCGCGAGCGTGCCTGGTCGTGCGTGAAGTAGTTCCAGGCATCGCCGCCCTCACTGTAGTCCTCACGGACCGTTCCCCACTGGCGCTCCGAGAGGTACGGTCCCCACTTCCGCCACGCGGCGCTCTTGCTGACGCGCGCCTCCGTGAGACGAGCCCGTTCGGCATCCATCGCGCGTTCCTCCTTGTCTTGACACGCCCCGCGCTCTTCATACGCCCCCGGGGGCATGCTGGCCATCGGACGTTCGTCGTATGGCCAGGGCGTTTTATCGTGACCTGCGCCGCGCCAGACGGTTCGTGAGGCCCCGGGCGATGGTGTACGGCGTGACGATCAGGACAGGCCCCACGACGATCGCGGCACCGAAGTGCGCGACGCCGAGGATCAGCCACTGGGAGACCGCGTCGAAGAGGATGCCCATGAGCACGAGGTTCGTCACGCTCGCCACGCCCGACGTCGCGAGCTCGCGCCGGGCGCCGCGGTGCAACGCGAGGCCCTCGAGATACGGCGGCCGACCGGCGCGCGCGTCGCCGAGACCGCTCCGGATGCCGAGGATGATGGCGAACAGGGGCTGGAAGACGAAGCGCAGTCGCCCGGGGCCCGTGAGCCGCGCGGGGATGTTCTGGAAGAAGGCGCGCGAGAACAGATAGATCCCGCCCCGATCGTACGCGTCACGCAGCGCGCCCGGTGCCGAGATCGCGAGGACGACGAGCGTCAGCCCGGCGAGCGCGAGCGTCGTCCATCGACGGTGCACGGCGGACGTCTTGGCACGGCGCCGTCCACGGCGATCAATGCATCAGGGCGACGATCACCGGGCCCCAGGCCGTCAACAAGATATTGCCGAGCGCGTAGGGAACGGTGTAGCCGAGCGCCGGCAGCTTGCTCTGCGACTCCTCCTGCAGCGCGCGAAGGGCAGCCGTGACGGTGCCCGCTCCGGAGCAGGCCCCCAGAAGGATGAGCGGATTCATCTTCAGCACGTACCGGCCGAAGACGATCGCCAGCACGTGGGGGAGGGTGGCGACGAGGAGCCCGACGAAGATCAAGCTCGGCCCGGATTTCTGAAGCCCGGACACGAAGCTCGGTCCCGCGCCGAGACCCACCACGCCGATGAAGACGGTCAGGCCGACCGTATCGAACACCCACATGGCGGGCTCCGGAATCCGGCCGAACGTCGGGCGCAGGGCGCGCAGCCAGCCGAACACCAGACCCATGATCAGTGCGCCGCCGCTGGCGGTGAGCGTGATCGGCAACCCGCCGATCGTCACCGAGAGCAGGCCGACCAGCCCACCGAGAAAGATGCCGAGGCCGACGAAAATCATGTCGGTGGTGACCGTCGGCCGGTCGGCGTAGCCGAGAGCCTTCGCGGCCCGCTCGACGTCGGGCTTGGCACCGATGAGGTTCAACACGTCGCCACGGTCGACGCGCGTCTGCCGGGTGTACGGCATCGGCTCGCCGAGCCGCACGATCTTCCGGAGAAACACTCCGTGCGCCGCCTCGATCTGCGCCAGCTCCGCGAGGCTCGTGCCGACCAGCGCCTTGTTCGTGATCACGACGTCCAGGACCTCCGCGGGAAAGTCGAGGAGGGCCTTGTCGTTCACCTCGGGCCCGATCGTGGTGCCGCGCGCCAACGCCTCGGCGTGCGTCATCACCGCGATCACGTCCTCCTTCTGGATGATCGTGTCGGGGGTGGTCTCGATGATCTCTCCCGCGCGCCGGATGCGCGAAATAAACACGCGCACATCGGTGGGCAGGGCCTCGATCTCTGCAACGGTCCGGTTGACGAGCCGTTCGTTGGTCACCCGGTAGGCGCGCACGGCGAAATGCTGAAAGGCCGACTGCACGCCCGGCTCGTGCTCCTCGCCGCCCGCGATCTGCGCCTGCAGCTTCCGCGCCTCCTCTTTGAGATTCACCCTCATCAGCCTCGGCCCGACGTTCGGCAGGAACCACACGATGAACGCGGTGCCGATCAGGTACGTCACCGCGTACGCGACGGGGATGTTGTTCACCAGCGCGGCCTTCTCGGCGGCGGGCAGGTCGAGGCGATTGATGGCATCGGCGGCGGTGCCGATGACGGTGGATTCGGTGAAGGCTCCCGCCAGCAGCCCGGCCGCCGTGCCCATGTCGTAGACGAGGAGCCTGGCGGCCGCGAAGGCGCTCAACAGGCAACTGACGCACAGGACGACCGTGACGGCCAGCTGAGGCAGCGCGTCCTTCCTCAACCCCCGGAAGAACTGGGGGCCGACCTTGTAGCCGGTGGTGAAGAGGAACAGGTCGAAGAACACGTTCTTCACGACGGCGGGGACCTCGATGTCGAGCTGTCCGATGAGCACGCCCGCCAGCAGCGTGCCCACGACGGTCCCGAGACTGAACGAGCCGAACCGAAGCCGGCCGATGAAGAACCCCAGCGCCAGGGTCACGAAGATCGCGAGCTCCTGGTGGTCTCGGAGGGCCCCGACGAAGGAGTCCATGGCCGGTCTCCTATGTCTTCGCGGCGCGCTTGCTGGCCTCGAAGGCGTCCCGGTAGCCGCGGGCGATGGAACGGACGCCGCGCCCGATGTCGTCGTAGACATCGTCGTCCAGATTGGCGAGCGACACGCGGAGCGACCAATCGGGCGCCTCGAAGCCGCCGCCGTTCAGGAGCACGATGCCGTGGTTCTCGGCCAGGCAGAAGGCGAGGTCGAGGGGATGGACGTTCTTCTTGAGATACTCGACGGCGTCCTCACCGATGTTCTTGCGGGCCCAGAACTCGAAGTCGATCAGGCCGTAGTAGGCGTCGTACAGCGGGTTCGGCGTGACCACCAGCCCCAGCCCGTCGATCATGGCGCGCGCGCGCCGGTGGACGATCTCCATGCACGCCTTCTGGTACCGCTTGTCGGCGTCCATCAGCTCGGCGAGCGAAAACAGGCTCATCATGACCTGCTGGGGCAGCGAGAGCCCGGCGGTGTGGTTGAGCGCCACATCGCGGCTGTCGGCGACGATCCGGTCGATGAACTTGACCCGGCGAGGCTCCAGGGTCAGCGCGCCATAGCGCTTGTCGAGCGCCTTCAGGTCTGCCTCCGGGAGCTTCGCGATCATCCTGTCGAAGATGTTGTCCTGGTGGATGGCGATCACGCCGAGTCGCCAGCCCGTGCACCCGAAGTATTTCGAGTAGGAGTAGACGCCGATCGTGTTGTGCGGCAGCTCGCCCATCAGCGAGCGGAAACCCGGGACGAACGTTCCGTACACGTCGTCGGTGAGCAGCATCAGGTCGCGCCGGCTCGTCTTCACCACGCCGGCGATCTTGCCGATCGTCTCGTTGCTGAGCGCCACGCCGGTGGGATTGCCCGGATTGACGATGAAGAAGGCTTTGATCCGGGGGTCCTCCAGCTTCTTGAGCTCGATGTCCGTGAACTGGAAGCGGTTCTCCTGCGGCGCGCGGATGGTGACCACGTTCAGGGCGTAGTCCTCCAGATGGGTCATCTCGATGTAGGGCGTGAAGATCGGCGTGCCGAGCGCGATGGTGTCGCCGGGATGGAGCAAGCGGTTGGCCTTCAGCGACTTGAAGATGTAGCACATCGCGGCCGTGCCGCCCTCGACCGCGTAGAGATCGAAGGTGCCGGACGGGCGCGGATTGCCGCACATCGCCCACATCAGGTACTCCTGCACGATGCGCTCGTTGTGGACCAGCATGCGATCGGGGACCGGATAGTTGTCGCCGATGATCGAGTCGACGAGCTCGTGGACGAACGCATCCGGCTCGAAGCCGAACGTCTTCACGGCGAAGTCCACCATCGACGCCAGGAAGGCCACGCCCGGCATGTCGGCGTGCTTGACCAGCCACGCTTCCAGACGGCCCGCGATCCCCCGGGGCTGCGGCATCCCGGCGAGGCCGGCGGGATGCTCCATCACACGCCGGCTCTCGGTGACGGCGAACTGGCCGAGTAGGAAGAAGCCCTCGCGCGGCGTGGTCGCGATCCAGTTGGGGTTGCCGCGCCCGGCGTTGAGGAACGCCGATTGCGTGGTCTTCGACGTCTTCCTGGCCAGCTTGATCAGCTCGTCCTTGATCTCGAAGGGACTGAGGGTCTCGAAGCGGCGGAGACTCATGGGGTCCATGGTTGTCCTGATCCTTTCGGGGGCCGTCACGACAACAGGATGATGATGACCATGCCCCAGATGGTGAGCAGCGTGTTGCCGACGGCGTAGGTGACCGTATAGCCGAGCGCGGGCACCTGACTTCGGGCCTGCTCGCAGACCATGCCGAGCGCCGCCGTCGTCGTGCGCGCTCCGGCGCAGGCACCGAGGACGATCGCGGGGTCGAAGCGGAAGACGTACTTGCCGGTGAACATCGCGAGGACCAGCGGGAGCGAGGTGGCGACCATGCCCCACAGGAACAGGCTGACGCCCTGCGTCTGCAGGCCCTTGACGAAGCCCGGACCCGCCGAGATGCCGACCACGGCGATGAAGACGTTGAGGCCGACCGAGTTCATGAACCACACCGTGGACGAGGGAATGCGCCCGAAGAATGGGCGCACCGAGCGCAGCCAGCCGAACACCAGGCCCGCCATGAGGGCACCACCGGCGGTGGACAGCGTCAACGGCACGCCGCCGACCTTGGTCACGAGAGCGCCGATCAGGGCGCCGAGCGTGATCGCGCCGCCCATGAAGGCGACGTCGGCGACGTCCGTCGGCCGATCGGCCACGCCCAGGTCCTTGGCGGCGGCCGAGGTGTCCTGCGTGCGGCCGACGAGCGTGAGGATGTCGCCGCGATGAATCGTCGTGTTGGGCAGCACGGGAATCGTCGTGGCCGTCGCCCCACGCGTGATCTTGCGCAGGAAGACGCCGCGGGCCGTGGGCCGCTGGGCCAGCTCCGCGAGCGTCTTGCCGTCGACCGCCTTGCTCGTCACGTAGACGTCGACGCCTTCCACCGGCACGCTCAGCAGCTCGGGGTCCTCGACCTCCTTCGCGCCGTCCCCGATCACTCGCACGAGCACCTCGCGCGCGCCGGCGACCGCGATCACGTCGTCCACGCGCAGCACCGTGTCCGCGGTGGCGTCCTCGATCCTCCCGTTGCGGCGGAGGCGCAGGACGAAGACGCGCGCATCCGGCAGCAGCGCCTCGGCCTCCACGGCCCGAAGCCCCACGACCTTGCCGCTCGGCTGGACGCGGAAGGCGCGCAGCTCCCAGCGGTGCCAGGCTGAGCCCGCGCCTCCCTGGGCCTGGCCGCCGCCCTGCCGCTCCTCGTACGCCTTGCAGGCGGCGACGAGATCGATGCCGAGCAGCCTCGGCCCGAGCAGGGCGAGCAGGATCGCCGAGCCGACGGTGCCGAAGATATACGTCACGGCGTAGGCGACTGGCATCGCATCGAGCAGACCCTTGGCCTGGTCGGCGGCGAGCCCCAATCGATTGATGGCGTCGGTTGCGAGGCCCATCGAGGCCGAGATCGTCTGCGACCCCGCGTACAGCCCCGCCGCGTAGCCGAGGTCGTAGCCGACGAGCTTTGTGGCGAGGAGGCAGGCGCCCAGGCAAAACACGCAGACCACCGCCGCGAAGAGCGCCTGCGGCAGCCCGTCCTTGGCGATGCCGCGGACGAATTGCGGCCCGACGCCGTAGCCCACGGCGAACAGGAACATGAGGAAGAAGACCGACTTGACGTTCGGCGAGATCGTGATGCCCAGCTGGCCGATCAGCACGGCCGCCAGCAACGTGGAGGTCACCGCCCCCAGGCCGATGCCGCGGAAGGTGAACCTGCCCGCGTAGTAGCCGATGCCCAGCGCGAGGAAGATGGCGATCTCGGGGTAACTGCGCAGCGTCGCGGCGAACCAGTCGATCATGTTGCCCTCCGGCCGAGCCGATGCCCGTTCACAGGCCGCCGTTGCCTTTCCGCGCGGCCAGCGCATCCGGCCTCAGGAGCTTCAGACCCTGCGCGGCGTGGTAGCCGTGGATCTCTTTCACGTCGAGCTTGCGCATGAAGGCGATCGTCGCCTCGGTGATGACCTGCCCGGGCACCATGATCGGGAACCCGGGCGGGTAGGGGATCACGAAGTTCGCGGACACCAGCTCGGGGCCGTGCTTCAGTCGCTCGTCGATCTCCTTGCTCCCGAGCCTCACGAACTCGCAGTGTGCCTCGTCGTACGCCATGAAGAACGCCGGCCGCACGTGGCCCTCGTTGCTGGCGCCGCGCGGATTGTCGCGGAAGACGTCGTGGAAGCGGCTGAAGTTGGGCAGCTCGGGGACGTCGGTCATGAGCGACGTCACGCGCGCCGCGAAGGCGGTCAGCTCGCGCGTGCTCGCCTGCTCGAGACGGTGCTCGATCTCGCGTGAGAGGTCGGCGAGGACCTTGAGCAACAGGGCGGCGTCGCTCCGGGTGTTGTTGATGTTGGTCTGGACGAGCACGCTGTTGCGCGACGTCTTGTTGAGCTGGATGTCGAAGCGGTTGGCCAGGAGGTTCTTGAACTGCGTGCCGTCGAAGCCCGCCGCGCCGCAGATCACGGTCAGCCGCGTCGGATCGAGGGCGAACTCGTCGGTGTTCCACGCCTCGAGCGCGCCTTTCCACGTGGAATGCGGCCGGCCGTAGTCCGTGATCCCCGAGGCGCGGAACTCGGCCGGGATCATGTCCTCTGGCGTCGCGACGCGAAAGTATTTCGAGATCAGCGGGTGCGTGTTGACCTCGCGGCGGATCCGCAGCGCCAGCTCGACGGCCTTCATCGTGAGCTCGTAGCCTTCCAGCTCCATTTGCCGGCGCGCCACGTCGAGCGAGGCGAGGATCTGGAGGTTCGGCGAGGTCGACGTGTGGGTCAGGTAGGCTTCCTGAAACGGACCCTCGACCAGATGGAAGTCCTCGTCCCAGACCAGGATGAGCGAGCCCTGGCGGAGCGCGGACATGGACTTGTGGACCGAGTTCGTCTGGTAGACGCGGATGCGAACCTTGTCCGGGTCCGGCAGCAGGTGCGCGTCGAGCTGGGCGGCGGCGTCGAGCGTCTTCGCCCTGGCGGCGAACGCCTTGAACGCCTCGCGGTACGCGGGATCGCGATAGCGCGCGGTCAGCGTGGCCGCCGCCCCCATGGCCGTGCGCCGGCGGTGAAACGCGTTGAACCGCGCGAAGCCGAACCACGCCTCGTCCCACAGGAAGACGAGGTCGGGCTTGATGGCGAGACATTCCTCCATCACGCGCGCGGGATGGTACATGTGGCCGTCGAAGGTGCAGTTGGTCAGGTCGACGGCCCTGACCCGGTCGAGATTCCCCTCGGTTTTGCAGTCGAGCAGCGCCTTCTTGATCGTCCGCAGCGGCACCGCCCCGTACATCGAGTACTGCGTGAGCGGGAAGGCCTCGACGTAGTACGGCTGCGCGCCCGCGAGCACGAATCCGTAGTGGTGGGACTTGTGGCAGTTGCGGTCCACGATGACGATGTCGCCGGGCCTGCAGACCGCCTGCACGACGATCTTGTTCGACGTGGATGTGCCGTTGGTCCCGAAATAGGCGCGCTGGGCGCCGAACGCGCGCGCGGCGAGGTCCTGGGCCTTCTTGATGTTGCCGGTGGGCTCCAGCAGGCTGTCCAGGCCGCCCGTGGTCGCCGACGACTCCGCGAGGAAGAGGTTGACCCCGTAGAACTGTGCCATGTCGCGGATCCAGTTGGAGCGGAAGACGGACTTGCCGCGCGCCACCGGCAGCGCGTGGAACGTACCCATGGGACGTTGCGCGTAGCGCTTGAGGTTGCCGAAATACGGCGTGTCGTAGCGGTCACCGACACCGTCGAGGATGCTGAGGTGGACCTCCATCACTTCCTCGACGTGGTGGAAGATGCGCCGGAAGGGCGCGGCGTCCGCGGTGCTGGCGAGCTGCTCGACGGCCCGATCGGTCAAGAGATAGAGGTCGAGCTCGGGCCGGTAGCTCTTGATCCCCCGCGCCAGCGTGGTGGCGAGCGCTCCGGGCGCGACGTCGCCCGGATCCACCCGGAGGTGGCGCAGCAGGAACTCGTGCAGCACGGGCAGGTCGTGGCGCGAGCGGAACGGGAAGCCGTCATAGATCACCACGGCCTGCACGTTCGTGTTGACGATCGTCCCGATGACGCCGTCCTCGAAGCTGCCGACCTGCACGGCTTCGTACGTGAACGCGTCCTCCGGGCGACGCAGGCGGCGCATCGCGCTGCGGCCTCGCTCCCACGTGCCCGGATCGTTCGGGGTGACCACGAGGACTTCGAAATACGGCCGGTGACCCTCGCCGGATTGACCGTCCGGCGGCAGCACGTCGGCCAGACGCGCCTCGCCTTCCTCCAGCGGATCCCATGCCGCGGCGTCGTGCCGGTAGGCGCCGGTGATCAGCGCCATGGAGATCTTCTGCACGAGGCGGGCGAAGACCGCGGCGTTGCGCTCTCGGAGCGCCTCGTCGAGGGTTGCCATCAGATGCGGCCCCGGGTATGCCCAGTACTCCTCGAGTGGACCGATGTCGTCGAGCAGGCGCGCCGCGTCCGCGTGCCCCCGCTCCGCCCCGCGACCATGGGCCACGTCCGCCTCCCAGCCGCGAGCGGTGACATGCAGCTGGCGCCACTGCTCGATCCGGCCCTCCGCGGCGGAGAAGAAATCCTTCAGGTCCATCGTGCTGGGCGCGAGGGTCGTTGCCATCGCTCGTTCTCCGGGTGAAAGGGAGCCGTCAAAAGATGTCGCGCTCCCAGTTGATGGTCAGGCGGAACTGGTAGCCGAGCTGCTTGGCGTGCTCCTGATCGAGAACGGCGCCCCGCGCCCGGAACCAGAGGCCACGAAGGAACGTCGGCTTGAGCCACGGCGGGCGATAGTCGACCGTGAGGTCGTATTCGGCCTGCCGCGGCTGCTCGACCCGCGTCGTCGGGTTGATCGCGTCCCAGCCCCACGCGAAGTTGGTGAAGGCGGTGAGGCCCTGTGTGAGGATGCGTGAGAAATCGAAGGTGGCGCCGACGCCCACGGCCTTCTCGCCGGCGCGATCGAAGTCCTGGTCCATCAGCGAGAGGTAGCCAGGATAGCCGCCCCACGGGCTCTGGATGTTGTTGTCCGAGCTCGTGATCGAGAAGGCCGCGCCGAGCGTGAGATCCCCATAGATCATCTGCACGCGCGCCCCGCCGACCTGGGTGGACCAGTACTTCTCTTCCGTCCTGGCCGCGCGCGCCTCGCCGACGGCGCGCTCGTCGGTGAACTGCGCGCTCGCCCGCAGCTTCCAGTCCGCGGTGAGCGGATACAGGTAGTCGATCTCCCCGTAGGCGATGTTGAACGTGTTCTCGCCGTACACGTTGTTGAGGTCGATTCGAAGATCCTTCATGGGCGTGAGCCGGATGCCGGCCAGACCCCCGACGTCATGGTGCTTCTTGACGCCCGCCGGCACGGACATGCTCACGAAGTCGTCGGAGTTGCGCGTCTTCATGTTCCAGAGATAGCCGGTGAAATACTCGAGGATGCCCACCTTGCCGCCGAGCGTGACGGCCTCGAACGTGTTCGGGGTCATCCGGTTGTCGTGGGAGTTGACGTAACCCACGTCGATCTTCTGGCGATAGCCGGTGAACCGCGCGTAGTCCTTGTAGCGCAGCGCGCCCCATGCTTCGCCGGGAACGTAGTATCCCTTCTGGTCCGGCTGCAGGAGCAGCGTGCCGTCCCGGTCGTCCGGCGCGTACAGCGGCGCCGAGCCGTAGAACGTCGCTCCCATCGAGAACGTGTCGAACAACCAGCCCGAGCGGTAGCTGAGCCAGCCGCCGGTAGCCAGCGCCTCGTTGTCGGTGTCGTCGGGCTTGTGGCGGTTGAAGTAAAAGGTGCGCAGATGAAGGATCACGTCCGCGTCGCGCAGGAACGGCGGCAGATCCTCGGCTTTCTTCTTGAACTCCGGGAAGAGTCGATCGACGACCGGTGCCAGGGGCGGCGGCGGGGCGTCGTCGGCCCGGGCCGGGCACGCCCATCCGAGCGCGGCGGTGATCACGACGGCGACGACACTGGATGCGTATTTCAACGCCATCCTCCTTGTGTCCTCGGCATGCTAGTGATGCGTCGTGCGCGCGCCAATCGGACCTTGGGCCGATGCGACCAGAGCTGGGACGAAGCGCGCACGCCCCGTCAGGGGGCTTGGCCCCCAAGCTGGTCCGTGACGCGCCAGATCTCACGCGCGACGATGCTGCGGCGGTCGTCGGCGATGACCCCCTCGACGCTCACGCGCTCGCCGGCGCGCAGCCCTCGGTGCGCGGCCTGGTCCGCCTGCCGCAGATCGACCGCGACGCTGCCGCCGCCCGTCATGACCTGCATCCTGGTGGCCGCCACCCACTGCACCTGGCCGTCGATCCTGACGCGCTCCTGTGCGTCGGGAGCGGTCACGGCGAGCGTCAGCAGGACCACGAAGACGAGCACCCCGGCGGCGGATCTTCGACAACCCATGTCGGCACGGTAGCGACGCGCCGGCGGCACCGGCTATAGGACGTTGGCCCCATTTCTTGCCGGTCCGAGACATTGCCGGCCCTAAGGCCAAGGTCCGATGGTGGTCCAGATCGGCCAGTGGTCGAATGATCCCGGACAACGCATTCAGCGCGGGAGGACTCAGCGTGAGAGCCCTGATGCTCGTTGGCATTCTTCTCGTTGGCGCGTCGGTGGCCGACGCCGCGGCCCTCTACGATGGCTCGGTGCCCATGAAGTGCACGATCGAGACGGTGTTCGTGTGCCACGAGGCGGCGATGTGCACACGTGGGACTGCGCAGACCGTCAGCCTTCCCTCGGTCGTCACGGTCGACGTCGGCAACCGTCTCATCAGCGGCTCGGCTTCGGGCCGGACCGCCCGGATCACCTCGTTCGGCCGCGGCGCCGGGCAGCTCATGATTCACGGCGAGGAAGCCGAGACCCTCGGCAAAGCGTGGGGGGTCGCGGTGACTGAGAACACGGGCGCCATGTCGGGCGCGGTGCTCTCGCCGGTCGGTGGATTTCTGATGTTCGGCGCCTGCTCGGCGCCCTGAGTCGCCGGCGAGCCGCAGCGCCTAGGCGGCGACGACGCCCGGAGCGATGCGCGCGACGATGTAGCCACCGACCGCCCCCGCGCCGAAGCCAGGGGCGAAGATCCGCATCGGACGAGTGAGGACGCCGTCGCGGACGGCGTCCTGCAGCGCGAGCGGGATGCTCGCGGACGAGGTGTTTCCCACCCGATCGATGTTGAAGTAGAGGCGCTCGGGAGGGAGGCCGGCGGCCTCGGCGATGGCCGTGACCATCGTCTTGTTGGCCTGATGGGGAACGACCAGCTCGATGGCATCGAGCAGCGAGCCACTCTCGCCATCGGGATGTGGAAGGGCCATCAGCTCTGCGATCATCTGCTCCATGTAGCGTTTGACCAGGGCCCGAACATCCGGGCCGTAGACCGTCACGTTGTTGTCGAACTCGGGGTTCGGCCAGATGATCGACTCGACCTCGCTCATCGGGCCGCTCGCATAGGTCTGGAAGATCTCGACGTCCGGCCGCGCCCCCGCCGGCGCCGGGCCGATCACGAGGGCCGCGGCGGCGTCGCCGAAGAGCATGCGGGAGGCTCGGACGGTCCCGATCTTGTCCGAGAACTTCTCGCCGGCGACCACGAGCACCGGCCGCCCGGTTTCCTCGAGCAGGCGAATGGCCTCGGCGACGGCATAGGGCAGACCCGCACAGGCCGCGATGAGGTCGAACGACGCATGGGTCTGGAGCATGCCGAGTCGCCCGGAGAGCCAGGCCGCGACTGACGGCATCGCCTTCGTGCTCGTACACGAGCAGAAGAGCACCGCGCCGAACTCTTCCGGCTGGCGGCCGCACTTCGCGAGGGCCTGCCGAGCCGCCTGCAGAGACAGCTCCTCCAGCTCCATGTCGGTGTAGGTTCGCTGCTCGATGCCGGTCTTCACGGTGATGTCGCGGGCGGTCATCGGCGACCAGCAGTAGGCCGCGTTGCGAACGAGGTCCTCGTTCGTGCAGATGCGTTCTCCCCGGCAGGCGGCGAGCGACTCCACACGCGGCATGACGGCGAAACGCCGGCGAACGTCGACCGGTGGCACCGGCGGTGGCGGGGGCCGGTGAGCGCCCGCCGGAACCGGACCCGATCGAACGCGCGCCGGCGGCGCCTTCATCCCGTCGAGAAAGCGGCGTACCTCGTCCGTTCGAGGGTGGAGCACCAGCACGACCTCGTCGCCGCGGAGGTCCCCGATGGCGGTGCAGCGCGTGTCCTCGAGATTCCACGGGAACTCGCTGCGCAAGACCATGGCGTGTCGCATCAGCGCCTCGAGCTCCGGCACGCGGTGGCGGTACCCCACCACGTCGTTGTAGCGGTACACGGGATAGTCCGGATCGTAGGTCGAAATCTCGTAGATGCGCGCGCGCGAATCGGCGCGTGCTTCCGCTACGGTCGGCACGATCGCATGGGCATCGAGCTCGACGCCTCCGCGGTTTCTGAGGATCTCGATCAGCAGGCCGAAGATCGTCCGCTCGGTGGCCGCGTCCCAGGTCGGGGAGAGAGCGCGGTAACCGGTCTCGATGACGGCGCTCACCGGGCCGGGGTCGATCGGGGTGACGACGGGCAGGAACACGTCGCCGCGACGGCGCGGAACATCACGCCAGCGTGTCGGTCGCTTGTCGTACATCGTCATCACGTAGCGGTTCGCCCAGAACAGATTCGTCGCGAGGTCTCTCAGAAGCTCGTAACGTCCGATATAGCCGCCGGTGTCCACGCGCGCCACGATCTCGGCCTGCGTCCGCGCCTTGTCCGCGAAATCGCGTCTGATCACCGCCTCGAACTGATCGAGCCTCTCGAAGACAGAGACGTCGAGCGCAGGGAAGAAGTTGAAGGGAAATACGATGCGGCCGTGTCGATCGACGACGAAGCGCTTCATGCGGCGTGCACTCCCTGGTTTCGAGGTCGCACGGGGCCGCGGAGCGATCGACCTACATCCGGCGAAGCGTGACCTTCGCGACGTTGAGCCCGTTGATCACCCCGGTGATCTCGCTGCCGCTGACGGTGAGTCGGCCCGACGCGGGCTCGCTCAACAGGATCTCGTTGCCGGACACGGTCCCCGTGATGATCGCCACCCTATTGAGGACGGGACCGGTGACCTGGAAGTTGCCGCTGACCTTGCTTCCGTCCTGCTCGAAGGTCCCTCGCATGTCACCCGAGCCCATCTGAAGATTCTCGTACTGCCACGACCCCACCCAGTTGCCGGTGACGTTCGTGGTGGGCGGGGCCAGCGGCGCGCTGGAGCACCCGGCCATCATCATCGCGACTGCGAGCAGCGTACCGAATAGAGCTTTCATCGCAGCACCTCCAATGCCGCCTTCGCCCGCTGCGCGGAGAGCGCCATGTTGCCGGCCATGCACGCCGCCTCGGCTTCGGTGACGAGTGCCGCTGCCGTCGCCGCCCCGCTCGTCCGTGCCCCGACCGTCGTTCGCGGCGACTGGATCTCCTGGCCACGCGGGCTCTGGATCTCCTGACCGCGCGGCGACTGGATGTCCTGGCCGCGCGGGCTCTGGATCTCCTGACCACGCGGCGACTGGATGTCCTGGCCACGCGGGCTCTGGATCTCCTGACCGCGCGGCGCTTGAATCTCATCGCGCGCGCCCGCGAGAGTCCGCGGCAGCTCGCTGGCAGACTGCGCGGTCGCCGTCGCGCGCTCCAGCGCCTTCTTCGCCTCGGCCAGTTCCGGCGGGCAGCTCCGCGCCCACGTGTCCACGGGCCCCGCCGCCAGTCCGAATGCGACCGCCATCACGCCAACGGTTCTTCCCATTCTGAATCCGTTCATGAGGTTCTCCTTATTCGGGAATCTCCACCTTCGTCCACGCCTTGTCGGGGTTGAACTGCCGCAGGGCAGTGGCGATGGCGCCCGTCGTCGGCCCGAGATCCTTCTGGTACACGACGCCGTCGTGGTTGACGATGAAGGTCATCACGCCCGAGACGCCGTACTGGGCGGGAAACGCGACGAGGCCGAAGCCCGCGATCATGTGGCCGCGCACGACGTAGTCGTACGCGCCGCCGGGCGCGGCCGGCCCCTGGGCCGTGAGAATGCGATAGAGATAGCCGTGGTAGGGCGTCGGCCCGCCGCCGGCGCTACGTCGGTAACCTTCGGCGTGGGCGCGGACCACGAAGTCGCCCAGCGGGCTCGGCGGCTCGTCGGCCTTGGTGCTCCAGTAGAGGCCGTCATGCTTGCCCGGCGCGCTGGCAAAGTTTCGCGCATACTCGAGGATGCCCTCGCCGTTTCGGTCCTCCGCGTAATACTCCCGCTGCGCGTCGACGTAGGCGAGGCAGACCTGCATCGTGTTCAGCTCGTTCCGGCCGATCCGCCGCGCGACGATCTCTTCTTTGCCTCGCCGCGTGTCGAACCGCCACCGGTCGGCGGTCTTCACCACCGGGATGGGAAACGGCCAATCGTCTGGCCCGACGCGAAGCGTCGCCTCGGTGTCCGTCTTGACAAGCTGGTTTGCAGCGTCGTACGCCTCGAGGAATCGGGTCCGTGTGTGTCGATCGGAGACATCGTCACCCGAGGACACGAGCGTGCGGCCCTCGCTGCCGAGGACACCGATGAGCGCGTTCTTGTCCCCGGCACGCAACGCGGCCACGAGTGAGCGCACGGCCTCCTCGGGCGACGTGAAACGCTTGGCCTGCACCGACGAGGCCTGCGACGCCGGGGACTGCGCCGGCGCGTCCGCTTTCGGCGGCGCCGGCGCCTGGGCGGCCACGCGTGGGACTATCCCGAGGCTCAGTGTGACGACCGCTATCAGGATCGTGGAATCTATTCGAGCCCTCATCGCCGCCCCCCTGATCGTCCGCCGCCGCCGCTTCGACCACCGCCGCCACCACCGCGCGCGCCGCCGCCGCCGCCAGCACTCGAGCGGCTGAAACTGTCGCGGCTGGCTCGGCCGCGATCGCTGAAGCTCTGGGCGTCGCGGCCGCCACCGAGGCCTTCGAAGGCGCCAGCCTGGCGTCCGCCCTGAAATGCGCCCTGGCCGCCGGCGCCACGATCGCCCAAGCCGCCGCGCTCGCCCTGCTGGCCGAGGGCCGGCTGCTGTGCCGCGCGCGGGCCCTGCTGCCGCAGCGCCGGTTGCTGCGCCGCCGTCCGGCCGCGGAATGCCTCACGCCCCTGGGCGTTCGCGGGTCCGGTCTTGTTGAAGCGCTGCTGCGTGGCCGTGTCGCGATACTGCACGCCTTTCCGGTGCTCGGGATTGTGCTGCCAGCTGCCGCCTCCGCCCTGTCCGCGCCCGCCCTGTCCGGTCCCTGCGCCGCTCGAGTAGTGCTCGACGCGGTTGCGGGCGGTGTCGGCGTTGTTCACGCGGTTCGAGTAGTCATTGACCTGGCTGACGTTGTAGTTGACGTCCCCGTGATGCCAGTCGGCCTCGCCCCACAGCGCCGCACCGACGGCGATGCCGGCGCCGAAGGTGAGTGCGCCGGCGGCGAAGTAGCCGAGCGGATAGGGTGAATACGGTGGGGACGCCGGCGGCCACGCGCCGTAGACCACCGTGGGGTCGTAGCTCGGCACCTGGACCACCTGCGGATTCGCCGGCTCGATCTTGATGATGGTCGGAGGCGCCTGAACGACCTGCACCGTCGTGGGCGCAGCCTGGACCTGCACGGTCGGGGGCGGCGCCCCAGCGGACGCGGCGGCCTCGACGACGACGTTCTGCTGCGGCGTGCTCTTGAGCTGCCCCTGCGCCTGCGCGCGGGCGCGCAAGCGCTGAACGGCCGCCATGAGGTCCTGTTGCTGCGCGAGGAAGGCGTCACCGAGCTTCTGCAGCCAGTCCAGCTTCTCGCTCATCATCGCGAGCACCGTCGGAAACGTCGTCAGGGACTTCACGCTGTCGTCCCATGGCTGCTGCTTGAGGGCCTCGTTGAGCTGATCACCCTTGAGGGTAGCCTTCTCCGTGACGAAGCGCGCGGCTTGGACGACCTCCAATGGATACGTCGACGCCATCAGCACCTGGGCCAGCAGCGCGTCGGGATGCAGCGCGATGGGCGCCACCAGCTGGTCCAGCTCTTCCGGCTTGAACCCTTTCGGCGTGTCCTGCGCCGTCGCGGGGGGCGGCAGCACCAGCACCACCATCAGACACAGCATGAGCCACGTGACGATCCTTCGACCGATAGTCATGATCGACTCTCCCGTGGGGACCAAGGCGTCAGCGGGTCGCTCATCACTGCTTGTCCAGGGTGACCGCGAGCGCGCGAGCGTAGGTGATGCGCACCAGGTTGTCCGGCGCCGGGCGGCCCGAGCCCGGGACCTCGATCGCGACCGCATCGTAGTACTGCGCGATCACCGGGTCGCCGACGCTGACGGCCTCGAGACTCTGCGGGATGGCCACCTCGAGAACCAGCACGCCGCGGTCGCGGCCCACGAGCGCGACCGTACCGCGAGTCCGGTCGATCTCCTCCACGGTGCCCCGCACCGTCACCGCATCCACTGCGCCGGTCGCACGCGTGTGCTCCGCGGCGGCCGATGGGAGCGTGAACAACAAAGACGCGGCGACAGCGACCATCGGCACGACTCGGATCATCATTGGGCCCTCCCAGCGAGCGACGACTGCATCGCGACGGTAACTCTCGCTCGATGACGCGACGATCGGACCTTGGGGTGAGGGACGAAGGTCCCATGGTCCGCTCACGCGTCTGCGTGCGATCGTGCAGCGTCGTCGGCGGTGCACGTCGTCGAATGGGGGAGGAACCATGCGGCTCGCACGCGGAAATGCCGGAGCGATCGGCGTCGCGCTCACGCTCCTGATCGGAAGCTTCGTCCCGGCCGCGGGACAGACGTTCACGTATCCGAGCAAGGGGCAGAACGCGCAGCAGGAGTCGCGCGACCGCGGCGAATGCCATCAGTGGGCCGTGCAGCAGACGGGCGTCGATCCGGCCTCCGCGGCCGCGATGCCCGCTGCGCCGCCGCCGTCGGCGCCGCCACCGGGACGTGGGGTGGCCCGCGGCGCCCTGCGCGGCGCGGCGGTCGGCTCGGTCGGCGGGGCCATCGCGGGAGATGCGGGAAAAGGCGCGGCCGCCGGCGCGGCGATGGGGGGTCTCATCGGCGGCATGCGGACGCGGGACCAGTATGCGGCGCAGCAGGAGGCGTATCAGCAGCAGGAGAGCCAGGCGCAGCAGGCGAGTGCCGCGCGTCTGGATGCGTACAACCGCGCCCTCAATGCGTGCCTGGCGGGGCGGGGTTATATGGTCAGGTAGGAGGACATCTCATGCGCGTGCTCATTCCGTTCGCCGTTGCCCTGGCTCTCACCCTCGCCGCCGGCGTCTCCGCGCTGGCCCAGCAGGCGTCGTCCTTGCTGTGCGCCGTGATCAACGTCGTGGAGTGCAGTGCTCAGGGAGAGTGCCAACGCTCGACGATCGAGAGCGCGAACCTGCCGCGCTTCATCCGGGTGAATCCGGCGGCCAGGTCGCTGGCCTCCACCGGCGACGACGCTCGCACCGCGCCCATCCAGAGCGTCGAGCGCGTGAACGATCGCCTCATCCTGCAGGGCGGCCAGCAGGGGCGGGCCTGGAGCGCAACGGTCGCCGACAAGACAGGGCAGATGTCGGTCGCGGTCGTGGAAGACCAGACGGCGTTCGTGGTCTTCGGCGCCTGCACGGCCGCCGAGCCCGAAAGGCGGTGACGCTATGCCATTCACACCGTGGTTCTTCGGCATCGCGATCCTGACGCTCGCCGGCGCGGGCTGCGCGACGACGGACTCGCCGTCTGCGCAGCCGGTGGCCGTCGATTCGTCGCAACGCACGACGCTGGACTGCCTCAACCTCGCGCGGCGGGTGAGACAGACGTATGACGGCCGGCCGCAGATGACGATCGACCAGGACCGTTACCAGCAGTGTCTCAGGGAGCAGCGCCAGTCGAGTCAGGCGCCCGCCCGCTGACGCCCCTCGTGACCTGGCTCCGCCGCTACCATCTGCGGCACTTCGCCGCGCACAGCTTCTGGATCGTGCCGGCGCTGGCAATGGTCGCGGCCGTGCCCGTCATGCGGCTCGTGCTCTGGCTCGACATGCGCACGCAGTGGCGCTGGTTCGGGTTCAGCGTCGAGGGCGCGCAGGCCATCCTCGGCGGACTGTCCTCGTCGATGCTGACCTTCATCGTGTTCGCGGTGTCCGGCCTCCTGCTCGCCGTCCAGATCGCGAGCGGCCAGCTCACGCCGCGCATCATCAGCCTCGTCTTCGCGCGCCCGGTGCTCAGGGTGTCCGTGGGCATCTTCGTGTTTGCGTATACGTTCACGCTGAGCGCGCTTGGGCGGATCGAGACGGTGCGCGTCCCCGAGCTGCTCGTGATGGTCGCCGTGCTCCTCACGCTCGTGAGCATCGCGGTCTTTTTCTGGTTCGTGCAGCAGCTCGGCACCGGCCTCCGGCCGGTTTTCATCCTCCAGTCGCTCTGGGAGACGGCGCGCGCGGTCGTCGAACGCGTGTATCCGCACCTGCTGGATGCCGGCGGCGACACGGGGCCCGCCGCGGCGGTCGCCGTCGTCGACGGCACCCCCCGGACGGTCGCCCACACGGGCGCCTCGGGGACGTTCCTCGCCTTCGGCACGCGCGAGCTGGTGGCGCTGGCGCGTAGCGGCGGCTGCGTCATCGAGCTGATTCCCCAGGTCGGCGACTTCGTGGCGCACGGCGACCCGCTGTTCAGGATCCATCCCGGCTCCGCCCGCGTGGACGAGGACGCCCTCTACGACTGCGTCGCCTTCGGCCCCGAGCGGACGCTGGAACAGGATCCAGCGTTCGCGTTCCGGATCATGGTGGACATCGCCTCGCGCGCACTTTCACCCGCGGTCAACGATCCGACCACCGCCGTGGTCGCCATCGATCAGATCCACCGCCTGTTGGCCTACGTCGGCCAGAGGAACCTGGATACGGGACCGGTGCGCGACGATGCGGGACACGTCCGCCTCGTCTACGCGACACCGGACTGGGAAGATTTCGTCGCGCTCGCTGTCAGCGAGATCCGGGCCTTCGGCGCCGGCAGCATCCAGGTCCCGCGCCGCCTCCGCGCGATGCTCGAGCATCTCGCCGCCGTGCTGCCCGCGAGCCGTACGGCGGCCGTGCGCCGAGAGCTGACACTCCTCGAGCGCGCGGTAGACCGGCAGTACGTCGATGACGAGGATCGCCGGCGCGCGCGGCACCCCGACCGCCAGGGACTCGGAGGCTCGGTCGCCTCGGCGACCCGCGGCCGCGGGTAGGCGCGCGCCGCCATTCGCTCACCGAGGTCCTACGCCCTACATCGTATTTCACGCCCGGCGCGGTCGCGGTACACGAAGGACAGTGAAGTCCCCCCACTCACAAGGAGGATGCAGCCATGAGACGGATGACGTTGTTCTTCGCCGCGGCGCTTGTCGTCGGGGGCTGTGCCGTCCGCCCGGTGGGCGGACCGGACGGCTGGAAAGTCTTCGGACCGGCCGGACCGCAGGGTGTTGCCGGGCCGTCCGGGTCTGCCGGGCCGGACGGGATCCAGGGACCGCCCGGAGTCGTGGGTGCTCAGGGGCCGGCGGGGCCCGCAGGAACGATGGGGGCCAAGGGCGCCGACTTCGTGTGGACGGCCTTCTCCGACGTCCTGTTCGACTTCGACCGCGCCGACATTCGCGCGGACGAGGCGCGCAAGGTCGCCGAGCTCGCCTCCGTGCTGAAGAGCAACCCGGGCTACAAGGTCGAATTGGAAGCGTTCACGGATCCGCGCGGCCCGGACAAGTACAACCTGGCGCTGAGCCGGCGTCGCGTGGAGGCCGTCCGCAGCGCGCTGATCGCGGCGGGCGTCTCGCCGGAGGCGATCCGCACGGGCGCCTACGGCGAGATGACCCTGAGGTGCACGCAGGCCACCCAGGAGTGCTGGCAGAACAACCGGCGCGTCGAAGTGATGATCGTTCCCGTCCCGAGCGCCGCCGCTAGCGCGTCGCCGCGGCTCGGCAACGGCAAGTAGTGACTTTGGGGGGTGATTTACATGAGAGGACATCGCGTGAAGACGACCGCGGCCGCGCTCGTGGCGCTCGCCGCCGCCGGGTGCGCATCGACGGCGACCCCGCGGGTGGGATACGGTGGGCCGCCGCCGCTGTTCGAATACCAGGACGGCTACGTCGAGGATCGCTCGCCGCATGGGCCGTTGCCGGCCTGGGCCTACGAGCCGGCCATCGTGGGCTCGAAGCGGTATTACTGGATACCCGGATCGCCGGAGTGGTACACATTCACCGGTCCGCAAGGTCCCGCCGGGCGTGCCGGGCCTGCCGGGCCGCAGGGACCACGGGGGCTCGCAGGGGCGGCCGGTCCGCTCGGGCCGTCAGGAATTGCGGGCGCTCGTGGACCGGAAGGAGCGTCAGGTCGGTTGGTCGTCGAGAGTCACTGAGCGCCGCGAGATAAGAGGCTCGAAGTCGGCGAGCGGAAGCGGGTGCCCCCTTCTCGCTCGCCGATGTTTTTTCGGCAGGACCCCAGTCAGGCCGGGCGCGCGCGGGGGACCGGTGGCGCCGTGCCCGATGCGAGGAGTCGGTCGTGCAGCTCGAATCCGTCGATTCCGCCGAGGCGCACGTCGAGCACCAGGCAGCGGGGCGGCACGCTCCGATCGGATACCAGGAACTCCTCCGCCGAGGCGAAGGTCTTCACGGCGAAGCCGGCCGCCCGCACGAGCCTTCCCAACGCGCGAAGCAGCGAGCTGGCCATGGGACTCGTTTCCCCCAACATCGCGAGCAACATCGCGAGCCCATGCTAAGCCGGCGGGCAGTCGTGGCGATCAGGCCTTGGTCGTAGGATCGGGCTATCGCTGCGGGTCGGAGCCAGTCGCCATGTTGACTCGCTCGGCCATGTGAACGAGATCGGCCACGGAATTCGCCTGCATCTTCTGCATGACGCGGCCGCGGTGGATCTTGATCGTCTTCTCGGCCGCGCCCAGGTCGCCGGCGATCTGCTTGTTCAGGAGCCCCTTGACGACGAGCTCGAGGACCTGGCGCTCGCGGGGCGTCAGCGTTCGAATACGGCGCGCGATTTCGGCGCGGGCCGCCCGATCGGCACGTCGCTGTCGGCTGACTGCGAGCGCGCGCTGAACCGCGGCGAGCAGCTCGTCATCATCGAAGGGCTTCTGGAGGAAGTCCACCGCGCCGCCCTTCATTGCGCGGACGCTTGTGGGCACGTTGCCGTGGCCCGTGACGAACACGATCGGCAGGGTCTCCTGGACTTCCCCGAGCCGGGTCTGAACATCCAGGCCGCTGAGCCCCGGCATGCGCAGATCGAGGATCAGACATCCCGGCCTGTCGGCCCTGTGATGATCCAGGAACGCCTGCGCCGAGGTGAAGGGCATGGCATCCAGGCCCGCTGCGTGCATCCGCCGGTACACGGCGCGGCAGGCCGAGGCGTTGTCGTCCACGATGTAGACGATGGCATCACTCATCGTCGGCCTGCCTCGTTCTCTTAGTGCGATAGCTCGACGTGCACCGTCAGGCCCTGCGGGTCGGTGCGCGTCGCCCACATGCGTCCTCCGTGGGCCTGGACGATGGATCGACTGATCGACAGCCCCATGCCCAGCCCTGTGCTCTTGGTCGTGACGAAGGGCTCGAAGATCCGCTCGAGGTCGGCTTCCTTCACACCCGGACCGTCGTCGCGCACCGCAATCTCGATGGTGCCCGGATGACGCTCGACGGTCTCGATGGTGACGAGGGCCCTCCCGGTCGAGCGATCGGCCGCGGCTTCCACGGCATTGAGCAGGACATTGAGGAGCACCTGCTGGAGCTGGATGGCGTCGCCCAGCACAGGAGGCAAATCCTTCGCCAGCGAGAGCTGCACGCCGATCCCCTTCGACTCCAGCTCGCTGCGCAGAAGCATCATCACGTCCACAATGAGCGCGTTGATATCCGCGGGCTTGTATTCCTCCCCCTCCTTCCGGAAGAGCGCTCGCAGTCGTCGAATGACCTGGGCTGCCCGCTTGGCGTCATCCGCGATGTCCATCAGCGCCTCGCGGAGCTCGTGCTGTTCGCGGCCCCCGGCGCTGAGCAGCAAGCGAGCCGCCTGGGCATTGGCGGCGATCGCGGCCAATGGCTGGTTGATCTCGTGGGCCAGCGAGCCTGCCAGCGCACCCAGCGTCGAGGCGCGCAGGGCGTGGGCGAGCTCGTCGCGCTGGCGTCGTGCCTCGGCCTCCGCCCTCCGCCGCCGCGTGATGTCCACGTGCGAGACGATGGCGCCACCCTCGGGACGCTGGAAGGGCTCCACGGCCATCTCGAACCACCGCTCCTCGGTACCCGAGCGGGCGGCATACTCCAGGGTCGCTCGGGGGTGCTCGCCGTCGAGGACGGCGCGAACGGCGTTGGCCATCGCGCCTGCGCCGACGTGGCCCGCTCGCTCGCAGGCCTCGAGGTAGTTCGCGCCGACCGGGGGTCGAGGCGTGTTCCAGCCGCCGGCCGCAAACTCGGTCCACGATGCATTGACGGCGGCGACGACGCCGTCCTTGTCGAGAGCCGCCACATGTCCGTACAACGAGCTGAAGATGGCGCTGCGAAGCGCGAGGCTTTCGAGCAACGTCGCGTGCGCGGCCTTGATCTCCGTGACGTCGGTGCACTCGCCGACGTAGCCGCTGAACGCGCCATCTCGCGTGAACCTCGGCACGCCATGATCTAAAACCCAGCGATACGCGCCGTCTCGGCGGCGCAGCCGGTACTCAATCGTGAACGATTCGCGCGCATCGAGCGCCCGCCGGTAGCGGTCGAGGCAACCCTTGCGGTCGTCGGGATGCACGCCCGTCGTCCACCCGTCGCCCAGTTCCTCTTCCATCTTCCGGCCCGTGAAATCGAGCCAGCCGCGGTTGACGTACGTACTGCCGCCGTCGGGGCTGGCCATCCACATCATGATCGGCGCGCTATCGGCAGCGAGTCTGAATCGCGCCTCGCTCTCCCAAATGGCGTTGCTCGCGCGGCGGCGGACGAGGGAGCTGGCGAAGATGTCGCCCAGCAGTCGCAGCCGCGGGATCAACGCATCGGACCAGTCGCGCTCGGCTCGGACGGTCACGAGCGAGATGCCACCGACGATCACGTGCCCGACTTCCAGCGGAAGGCACACCAGCGAGCGTGTGCCGAGTTCCTGAAAGGTCGCGCGGTCGATCGCCGCGTCGTCGGGGAGTTGCTCGGGTGACCTGAACCGTACGACGTCGCCCCGGCGCAGCGTCCCGAGCGTCCAGGGGTACCGCTCGGCCTGCATCGTCGTCGGAAGTGGGACGACGCCGGGGGCGGCGATCGAGAGCCCGACCCGCACGAGGCGTCGATCGTCCGTGAACTCGAACAGGCTTGCCCGGTCGCATTGGAGCTCTTCAACGATCCGAGAGAGAGCCGTTTGTACCGCGGCCTCGACGTCATCCAGAGGGGTGGCGGCCAACGTGGTCGAAGTCTCGGCCACGAGCCGCTCGAAGCGCAGGCTCAGCGCCAGGGCCTGCTGCGTCAGAGCGTGGCGCCGGCGCTGCACCAACAGCCCGGCGATGAGCAGCGCTTCGACCCCGCCGACGGCCAATCCTCCGACGACGTACCATCGATACAGTTTCCACACCGACGGGTTTCCATTCACGACGACGCTGCCCGGCGGCAAGCGAGTCTCGCTGATTTCCCAGCGCTTCAGCGCGTGCGCGTCGAACGTCGTCACGTTGAGGTCCAGATCGCCAGCGCCGGGCGGGCCCGGCGATTCTCCGCGCAGCGCGCGAGCCGCCAGGGCGGCCGCTTGCCGCCCGTGCTCGCGGAAGCTGATCACGCGGCCGCCGACGATGCCGTGGCCGATGAACGTGTCGCTGACGCCGTAGACGGCGACCCGCGTCGCACGCGCGATCGCCGCTAGCGCGTGTGTGGGAACGTGGTTGGCTCCCGCGCCGTCGCGCAGCAGCACGTAGAACAAGATCACGGTGCGGTCGGGAAGGGTCGCGACCTTCTTCAATAGGTCTGCGAACGGCAAATCGGTCAGCTCAATGAGCTCGAGTCGGCCGCGGTAGGCCGCGAAGGCATCGCGAATCTTCCCGGTCTCGTTCCGGTCGAAGGCCGACGTGCCATAGACGACCGCGACGCGTTTGGTGTCGGGCTGGAGCCTCAGGATGAGGTCGAGGTTCGCCCGCCAGTCGATGGAGAACCACGTGCCGGTGACGTCGGCTGGAAGGGCAGGGGTCGGACCCGCCCGCCGGCTCACGAAGACCACAGGCGCGCCGCCGAAGAGTGCCGCCCGATGGCTCAGCGCGAACTGAAGCGCGCCGTGGGCGACGACGATGACGAGGTCGAGCTTCCGCCCGCTGTACTTCCGTCGCAGGACGTCCACGATCGCGCGCTGGACCCCGGGGCTCGGAAACCACGCTTCATCAAGATGCTCGATATAGAATTGAGTCGGACCCACGGCCATTGACAGCCCGGTCCGGATCTCGTCATCGATCGCCCCGTTGCCCGGTAACATCAACGCCTCGCCGTAGAGCAGGAGAACGGTCCTCGGTGCTTGCTCGGCGACGGCGTTTGTCGCCCAGGCGGACAGCAGCCCGAAAAGCAGGCAGGCAAGTCTGCGCGCGGCGTGGCCGGCGGATGCGCCGGAGCAAGAGGCCATGGGGCCGCATGTAGCATGACTTACCAACGAACTTCAATCGTCCAAGTGCTCTGTAGGACCAAAGTCCGATCACCGCCGAATCCGCGATCCACCCCTGTAGTTCCGCGTACCTCGTGGCTTGGGCACCTGTGCCCGGATCGCGCCGAACGCGCTTTCGTCACGGCCCTCACTCCGCACCGTGTGGCACTGTGGAAACGGGCTCCCGCACCATGAGTGCTACTCTTCGCGAACTTATTCGCCCGGCGGCCAGCGCGGGGCCGCGCAACGACGAGCGCTACGTGGTCTGGAACCTTTGCTGCGGCGAGCGCCGTTGAAGCCGCCTACCGACCCGCCAATCTGGCTCGTGAGACGTCCGCGAACTTGGTCGGCCGGTGCAGGATCTCGTCAATCGTCGAGTGCGGAAAAGGTCGCGAGCCTGATCGAGCGAGCGTTGTCCCGAGTGTACGTACGTCCCCGTGGCGAAACTTCCCGATCATGTCGCCGTTTGAGCTGTCCCACGGCCAACACGAGTCGATACATCGTCGGCGG
>Ga0209375_1000042_pt1 | contig 107008 bp, 88 predicted proteins | sample GraSoiAngelo_131_FD_185888 | JGI IMG/M metagenome (GOLD analysis project Ga0209375, IMG submission 185888) | Grasslands soil microbial communities from the Angelo Coastal Reserve, California, USA - 14_0929_02_30cm (SPAdes) (version 2) | ecosystem: Environmental > Terrestrial > Soil > Grasslands...
CTGTGCCGGCCGCCCGCGTGGGCGAGGGCGACCCGCTCCCCGCGCGCGAGGCCGCTGAGCTGGCGGCGCAGGTCCTCCACCGTGTCCGACCGCACGGCGTCCCGCTTCCCGCGGAGCACGGTGAACCGCACCGGCCGGTCGAACGGCGGCAGGTCCCGGGCCTGAAGCCGGCGGGCCTGGCCTTCCTTGAGACGCAACCGCACCACGCCGCCGCCCTGTTCCACCTCGTAGTCCACCGGCACGCGATCGCCGTACAGGTGCACCGAGGCGGGCAGCGCGTCGAGCACCCGCCGCTCGGCTTCGGGAATCGCGGCGTCGGGATCGAGCGCCAGGCGGGCGCCGAGGAACTCGTCCCACGAGCCGACGCGCTCGAGCTGCGCCGCGAGTCTCGCCGCCACGGACTCGGTGGACGCCTGCGAGAGCCGTCCCCCGGAGCGGCGCCAGTACACGCCGAAGCGCTCCAGCGCGCGGCGGATTCGCGCCTGGTCGGGATGGGGCGTCCCGCCGCCGAGCAACGCTTCGACCAGCGCCGCCCTCGCCGCTCCGGCGAGCTCCGTCGGGAAAGGGTTCGGGAGCGGCTCGACGTCGCGATCGAGCACGAAGCCGCGGTACGTGACCGTGCGCACCAGCATCAACCCCTCGCGCCGCCGCTGTCGCTCGAAGGTGACGCTGGGCTTGCCGTGCTGGACGTAGCGGCGGATGGCGCGCTCGGAGAGCTCGGTGCCCTCGATGCTCGCCCGTGGCACGCCGAAGCGGTCCGCAAAGTAGCGCAGCGTGCCGGCGACCGCCCCCCAGCTTCCGGCTACCGACCCGCGGCTCACCCGCGCTTCGCGGCCGTCCGCCGTCTCCTCGTCGATGACGAGGTCGAACGGCATGATCTTGGCGACGAGATCGGCGAACGCGGCCAGCGTCTTCTCGCCCGCGTGCGGCAGCCGCGGCGGGAGCGGCAACTCGAGCTGGCGGTACACGGAGGCCGTGCCGAGCGCGACGTCCTCGATCGCCTTCACGAGCACGCCGCGGCCCTCCGCCCAGCGATCGATCGTCTCGCGGAAGAGATGCCGCGGGAGCCCGTACACCTCGCCCAGGTAGCCGTGGTTGTTCACGGCCTCGGCGTACACGTTGTACGCCGTGAGGTGATCGCTTCCGGAGACGATCAGCCCCCGGAGATCCCGTTCTTCGCGGGTCATGCGGTGCAACGACTCGATGTTCGCGGCCACGGCCACCATCGGGACGAGCTCCGGATCCGCGTGGTACAGCAGTTCGCCCCAGGGCCGCTCCACCGGCATCGCTTCGACTTCGCGTCCGTAGCGCGTGAGCCGCCCCTGCTCGACGAGACCACGCTCGCTGAGAAGCCGAACCGCCTCGCGATAGGCCCGGCGGTCGAGCGGCACGGGCAGCTCCAGATCGGCCGCGTCGACTCCCAGGGCCGCGCACGTGATCGCCACCCGTTCGGCGTCTCCCGCGAGCTGGAACTCCGGGCCCGTCGGCCGGAGCTCGTCGAAGGCGAGGTCGCGGTCGCTCAGGATGAAGACCTCGCCGCCCTCCACGCGCCCGTGCACGCGCCCCGCCATCTGCAGCAGCTCGTTCGCCCCCAGGTACAGCCGGGTCAGCACGTTGCGCCCGCGCTCCACCACGTTGGCGTACCGGGCGTCGTAGATCACGACCGTGTCGAGGCCGCGGATGTTCAACGCCGATTGGCCGGCGGCCGTCATGGCGAGGAGAAAGGGTCGCTTCACGAGCCCGTCCAGGAACGGACGGATCACGCGGATCGGCTCGCCGCCGTGGTAGAACGCCGTGGACAGCGCCTGCCAGCGGTCGCCCAGCTCGCCCGCGATCAGCTCCACCTCGGCGCGCGTGGGGACGAATACCGCGACGCCGCGCCGCTCCCGCATCGCCCGCCGGATGAAGCGGTCGTCCAGGAACTCGAGCGGCTGCTGCGGCAGGACCCGCACGGCGGCCGCCTTCGCGGGATCGAAGGCCCTGGTCTCGAGCACTTCGACCGATCCGAGGTAGCGCGCGTAGAAGGTGGGGTCGACGGTCGCCGACAGCCAGATGAAGCGGCAGCGCGCCCGCTTGCCCAGCGCGAGGCACAGTTCCAGCTCCGCCGACGTCTGGTGGATCTCGTCCACCACGAGCGTGTCGCGCGCGGTGATGAGGTCGTCCTCGAACCAGCGGCGCGCGATGCCCGTCGTCACGATCACGACGTTCCAGGTGGGCGTCTCGGGCGTCGCCTCGCGCTCGCGATTCACGACGCCGACCTTGAGCGGCGCCGCGAGGATCGTCTCGGCGATGGATCGGATCGCGAGCGTCTTTCCGGTCCCCGTCCCCGCCACGATCCCGAACCCGCGCCCGGAGGCCGCGAGCCGCCGGATGTCCGCTCCGTGCTCCCGCGCGAGCAGGGTGTCGATGTGGAGGCCCATCGCGAGCTCGATCGTCTCGCAGGCCGCGCGCGTGGGGGCGATCACGAGGACGCGCCCCGTGGCGGGCTCGGCGGCGAGAAAGGCGGTCGGATCGGGGGGAAGAAAGTGGTCGCGGGAAATTCGCACGGTCGCAATATAGACGGGCGACCCACGGCCGCGACGCTCAAGTAGAGAAAGCGGCAGGCGTGCGTGCCCGCCTCCCGCTTCACCACCGTACCTGCGGCCCTGCCTAGGGCGTCAGGCGCCGCATCCGGAAGATCCCTTGCACGCCACAATCCGGCGGAACGGCGGCATCTCGATCATTCGTCGTCGTAATCCCAGTGGTAGCGGCGGTGATAACGACCCGCGTACACGCGCCGCACCACGACGAAGGGGCGGCGGTAGCGATAGCGGTAGCGATAGAAGTACGGCCGCGGCGCGGGATAATACGCGAAGGGCCGGCCAACCACGACCACTCCCGACAGGAACGGCCGCGGCACGCCAAGCCCTACAGCCACACTGATCCGCGTTTGCGCCGCGGCGGGCGTCGGCCGGGCTGCCGCGAGGGCGAGCCCCAGCGCTAAGAACAAGACGGTGCGTTTCATGGTTCACCTCCGAGCGCGAGTCCCCTGAAAGGGCCGTGCCAGGAGCGGTGCCAGGCGTCTAACGACGGTCGTCGCGGAGACTTAGGCCCTGCGGGGCGGGCGCGCGGGGAGACCGCGAGTGTCACCCCCGACGGTCAGCCGCTGGCTTGCTTGATCAACCGCACCACTTCCCCCGGCTCGGCGTGGCGTCCGAGGCTCTTCTTGGAGAAGATGCGGCGTCCGTCCACCTCGACTTCGAACACGCCGCCGGACGATTGAATCAGCTTCACGTCGGCGTGCGGATAGGTCTTCCGGATTTCGGCCGCCAGACCGGCGGCCCTGGGCTCGTAATTTCAGACGACGCAGTATTCGATGGTGACACGCATGGGCTAAACGATAGTCGCGCTTGACACGCCGCGCCAAGGGGCCGACTTTGCGCGAATCCGCATGAGTTCCCTGTCCCGCCTCAAGACGTCGCCGGGTTTGCTGGTGCGGGCGCTCGTGTCGCTGGGCGCGGTGGCCGCGATCGGTGGAGCGGTCGCGGCATACACTTCCGGGCGGACGCCGCTGGTCGCGGACATGACGGCGCAGGTCCTCGCCCTCGTCGTGATCGGGGCGCTGGCGCGGCGCTACGGGATTCCCCTTCCCGGCAACGGGTTCGCCTCGTACATCCTGGGCGTCGTGGCTTACGCCGTCCTCGACCATGGCTGGCCGTTCGCGCTCCTGGTCGCGCCGCTCGCGATGTTGGTCGGGGACCTGGGGTTGCGCCGCCTGCCGGCCGCTGCGGCCCTTGGCAACGCGGCGCACCTCACGGCCGGGAGCGCCGTGGCCGGTCTCGTGTACCAGCGGCTGGGCGGCGTCGTGGGGACGGGCGCCCTCGCCGCGGCGAATCTCGCCCCGCTGGCAGTTTTCCTGGCGGTGCTGCCGGCGACCGTCAACGCGACGTATTACCTCGAGCTTGCGTTGGGCCGTTCGCTGGCCTGGGTCGACGCGCGGCTCACCGCGCGCTGGGAGACGATCGTGTACGCCTGCTCCGCCGGGCTCGCCCTCGTGTGGCTCTGGCTGACGCACGCGGGGCTCGAAGCCGGCGACGCGCTTGCCGTGGGAGGCGTGCTGGCGATCACGACGATGGTGAGCGCCTCGGTGATCCGCCGCGCGGTGCGGGCGGACGAGCTGACGCTGGTCCAGAGCCTGTCGCAGGCGATCGCGGCGGACATCAGCCTGGCCAAGAGCTTCCCCCGTATTCAGCAGCTCGCACGGCGGCTCGTGCCCTGGGAGCAGATGGGGTTCGCGCGCTACGACGCCCGCACGAATGAGATGGAACTGATCGCGGACACCGCGGCCGGCGGGGGAGGGGGAGAGGGGGGGCGGTCGCCGTTCCGGTTCGACGCGAACGCAGGGCTCACGGGCGAGGCCGTCCGGCGGCGCCGGCCGGTCGTGGCGCACGCGCTGTCGCGCGAGCAGGTGGTCCTGCCGGCGCCGGAACAGCCCGGCTCCGAGGTGCTGGTGCCGCTGTATCACGCGGGCCAGCTCGTCGGCCTGTGGAGCGTGCGCCACTCCGATCCGACGCTGTACCGCGACTCGGATGGCGACATGCTCGCGCTGGTCGCGCCACAACTCGCGCTCATGTTGGCGATCGAGGGGTCGGTCCAGCCGGTGGTGGGCGCCTCGGACCGCACCAGCGCGTACATGCAGACGCTCAGTGCGACGACCGAGCAGATTCGCGCGTCAAGTGAAGAGGTCGCCGCGGCGGCGCGGCGCGCCAACCAGGGCGCCGCCCAGGCCGCGAGCCTCGTGGGGGCACTGGAGCGGCAGTCCGGCCAGCTCAAACAGCACGCCCGGGAGGTCGCCGCCGCGGGCGACGAGACGCGCGCCGCCGGGGCCGAGATGGAGAAGACGACGGAAAAGGTCCGCCAGGCGACTCAGGCTGCCGTGCGCCGCCTCGCCGACCTCGGCGCCACCACCGAGGAGAGCGCGCGCGAAGTGCGCCGGTTGCGCGACGTCGCCGAGCAGGTCGAGAAGTTCTCGGAGACCATCGGCCTCATCGCGAATCAGACCAACCTGCTGGCCCTGAACGCCACGATCGAGGCGGCGCGCGCGGGCGTGCACGGCCGCGGCTTCGCGGTCGTGGCCGACGAGGTTCACAAGCTCGCCGAGGAGAGCGGGCGCGAGGCGCGCAACGTGGGCAAATCGGCCCAGGACACGCGCCGCGCCCTGGACCGCGCGGCCGCGCTGCTCGAGCGCGTCCGCAGCGACCTGGCGGAAGTGGCGCAGGGCTCGACCGGCTGGCTCGAGGACCTGAGCCGCATCGCGGCGGCGGCGGCCGGCACGGCCCGTGCCGGCAAGCGCGTCGCCGAGCTGGCCCACGGCATCGCCGATCAAGCGGGCACGATCGGCGGGGCGCTGGGGCAGGCGAAGGCGGGCGCCCAAACCTCCACCCAAGAGGCGGAGGCCGTCGCGGCCGCGGCGGCGGAGCAGCGCAAGGCGATCGAAGGGCTCGCCCGGGGCGCCGCCGAGCTGGCGTCGCTGGCCGACCATCTCGCCCGCGCCGTCCGCTTCGTGCGAGGCGACAACGGCCGGTAACAAGCTCACGCCCGTGCTCGCGGCCGCGCTGGTCGCGTGCGCGGGTGAGTCCAGCGGGCCGCCGCCCCCGGCCTCCCCCAGGATCGATTACGTGGACGGCGCGCTCGAGCCGATCCTCGAGCGCGGCCGGGCCGTGGTGATCGAGGGCCTCGGCTTCGGCGCCGTTCAGGGCGGCGGCGCCGTCACGTTCGCGCGCGCCGGCGGGGGGGCGGACGTGACGGCGCCGGTCGCCTCCCCCGCCGACTGGAGCGACCAGGTCGTGCGCACCACCGTCCCGGACAGCGCCGTCTCGGGAACGCTCGCGCTGACGACGGCCGGTGGCCGACGGCTCACGGCGACCGTCCACGTGCTGCCGCACGTCGTGTTCAGCCCCGACACGCTGCACTGGGATTCCCTGGGCACGTTCCCGCGGGCCCCGGTGGGGGTCGCGCTCGCCGCGGCGGAGATCCCCTCCGGCAGCGGCGTGGCCACGACGCTCTACGCTGCAGGCGGCGCGGAGCAGATCAGCGGCGCGCTCGTCCCCGACAGCGGCGTGTACGTGGCGCGCGCGCAAGCGGCCGGCCTGGTCGGCCCCTGGGTCCGCCAGCACGACGCCGCGGACTTCACGTCGCGCGTCCTCCCCGCCCCGCGGGCGTTCGCGGCGGCCGCCGTCGCCACCCGCTACAACTCCCGCTTCGCGGGCAGCGGGCTCTACGTGATCGGCGGCATCGACGGCGCCGGCCGCGCGCAGGCATCCGTGTTCGCCGCCGACGTCACCGCCGACAGCGTTGTCGGGCGCCTCACGCCCATCGAGCCGCTGCCGGCCCCCGTCGCGGGTGCGCTCGCCGTGGTGACGCGCGGCCGGATTTACGTGATCGGCGGCACGGATTCGGTGGGGCGACCCCGGCAGAATGTCTTCGTGGGACGGATCGGGCTGGAGGGGCACATCGACGGCTGGTACGTGCAGCCGCTGCTGCCCACCCCACGCGCCTACGGGGGCGCCGTGGTGCGCGATGAGCGCGCGGTCGCGTTCGGGGGCGTGGCGGACAGCGTCCCGCCGGGCGGCGGGCTCGATTCCGGGACGGCGCGGCTCGCGTCGAGCGACACCGCCGCCGTGAGCCTCGTGTCGGGATTCTTCACGAGCGCGTGGGCGCCGGGGGCGACGCTCCTCTCCACGGGCCGATCGCAGTTCGCGACGCTCGACCTCCGCGACGTGGTGCTCGTCGTGGGCGGCGTGTACGCGGGGGCGGCGACGAACAGCGCGGAGACCATCGCTGCGACCGCGGTCGGTGACTCGCTCGGGCCCTTCAGCGGACCCGTGGGGCTCGCGACGCGGAGCATCGCGTTCCAGAACGGCGGTACGCTGATCGGCCCGAGTGGCGTCACCTGGCGGGAGGCGGACGGGTCGCGTCGCGGGCTGGTGCTCGGCGGCATCGACCTGAGCACGGGATTGAGGAAAGCGGGCGTCTGGGGTTTCTAAGCCGGGGCAGAGTTATTACCGTAGGGCCACGCCCCGAAGTGAGGAGTCGCCCCATGCGGACACTCGTCGTCGCGGGACTGGCGGTCGCGTGCGGAGCGGCGCGCCTGGGCGCGCAACAGCGCGCGCATCAGTTCGAGCTCGGCGCGTTCGGCTCGTTCACGCGCTATGACCGGGCGTTCAATCTCGACAACCAGATCGGCGGCGGGGCCCGCCTCGGCTACTTCTTCAACGACGTCGTCAGCACGGAGCTCGACGCGGGCTATCAGAATCCGAGCCCGAAGGCCGGGGGGGGATCGCCAACGCTGGCCCTCGGCAGCGCGAGTCTGGTCCTGAACTTCGGCGGCACGCGCAACGTCTTCTACCTGCTCAGCGGCTACTCGCGGCTCGACTTCGAGAAGAACGCGCCCTACCGCTTCACCGACAACGCGGTCCATGGCGCCCTGGGCGACCGGGTGTTCCTCGGCGACGATGCCGCGCTGCGCTTCGAAGTGCGCGCCATCTACGCCCCCAGTACCGAGTTCGCCAGCGGAGACTGGGCCGGCCACGTCGTCGGCTCGCTCGGCCTGTCGCTCTTCATGGGGGGCGGGCCGCCGCCCGACTTGGACCACGACGGCGTCCCCGACAAGCGGGACGCCTGTCCCAACACGCCGCGCGGGGCCACCGTCGACCCGCGCGGCTGCCCGTCCGACGCCGACCACGACGGGGTGTACGACGGCCTCGACCAGTGCCCCAACACCCCGGCCGGCGCCACGGTGGATAGCAAAGGCTGCGCGCTCGACTCGGATGGCGACGGCGTGCCCGACGGGATCGATCAGTGCGGCAACACGCCCCCCGGCGCCCACGTGGACGCAAAGGGGTGCCCCGTGGACTCGGACGCAGACGGCGTCGCGGACGGGATCGACCAGTGCCCCAACACGCCGCCCGGCGCCACCGTGGATGCGAAAGGCTGCCCCCTGGACTCGGACGGCGATGGCGTGCCCGACGGCATCGACAAGTGCCCCAATACGCCGCCCGGGACGGAAGTGGACAGCGTCGGCTGCCAGCGCTTCAAGGATTCGGACGGTGACGGCGTGGACGACACCAAGGACAAGTGCCCCGGCACCGCGCCCGGCACCAAGGTCGACGCGGCGGGCTGCCCGATCCTGTTCACGCCGGAGCGCACCCCGGTGATCCTGCGCGGCGTCACCTTCGAGACCGGGAAGTCGGCGCTGAAGCCCGAGTCCAACACGGTGCTCGACATCGTCGCGCAATCGCTGATCGCGAATCCGGACATCCGTATCGAGATCGCGGGGTACACGGACAATACCGGCTCTTCCGCGACCAACCTGCGACTCTCGCAGGCCCGAGCCGCCGCGGTGCAGGCCTATCTCGCGAGCCAGGGCGTCGCGCCGGGCCGCATGACCGCGAAGGGATACGGTGCGAGCTCTCCGATCGCGGCGAACACGACGGCCGCGGGCCGCGCCCAGAACCGCCGCGTCGAGCTGCACCAGTTACCGTGAGGCCAGGCGCTAGAGGAGCCGACATGAGAAGGATGGCGTTGCTGTTCGCTTCGCTCGTGCTGGGGGGTGGCGCCGGCGGTGTCGCGGCCCAGCACCGCGGTCAGTTCGAGGTCGGCGCGTTCGGCGCCTACACGCGCTACGACCCGGCCTTCGCCCTCAGCAACAAGGCCGGGGGCGGGGTACGGCTCGGCTACCTGATCGCCGACGTGATCGGCATCGAGGGCGACGTCGTGTTCCAGCCGGAGTACAGCGTGGTGAGCGGGGGCGCGACCACGACGCTCGAGCCGCTCATCGGCAGCGCCTCCCTGGTGTTCAACGTGGTGCACGCCGACCGGCTGATGGTGTACGCCCTGGGCGGCTACTCGTTGCTCGACTTCGGCACGCGGGCACCCTACAAGTTCACGGACAACGCGGCCCACGGCGGAGCCGGCGTCCGGCTGTTCCTCTCCAACCGCATCGCGCTGCGGGTCGAAGGTCGCTTCATTTACACGCCCAGCACTCAGTCCACCTTCGGCCCCACGAACCCGAGACACTACGTCGGGACCGCGGGACTATCGGTGTTCCACCTCGGGGGCGGGGGCGGGGGCCCGGCGAAGGACTCGGATGGGGACGGTGTCCCCGACAACAAGGATGCCTGCCCCAACACGCCGCTCGGCGCCCACGTGGACGCGAAGGGCTGCCCCATCGATTCAGACTCGGACGGCGTCCCCGACGGGATCGATCAATGCCCCAACACCCCGGCCGGCGCCACCGTCGATGCCAAGGGCTGCCCCGCCGACTCGGACGGCGATGGCGTCCCTGACGGGATCGATCAGTGCCCCAACACCCCGGCCGGCGCCACCGTCGACGCCAAGGGCTGCCCCACCGACTCGGATGGCGATGGCGTCCCTGACGGGATCGATCAGTGTCCCAACACCCCGCCCGGCGCCACCGTCGACGCGAAAGGTTGCCCGGCCGACTCGGACGGCGACGGCGTGCCGGACGGCCTGGACAAGTGCCCGAACACTCCCCAGGGCGCGGTCGTGGACGCCAGCGGCTGCCCGCTCGACTCCGATCTCGACGGCGTGCCGGACGGCATCGACAAGTGCCCCAACACGCCACCCGGATCCAAGGTCGACGCGACCGGGTGCCCGCTGCCCGCCGAGGCCGTACAGGCGGCGCCACAGCCCGCGCCGGCGCCGGCCGCGCCCGCCGCGCCCGCCGCGCCGCCCAAGTGCCCGCCCGCCCCGCCGGGAGCCCCGGTGGACGCCAACGGCTGCCTCATCCTGTTCGCGCCCGAGTCGGTGCGGGCGGCGGTGCCGGGAGCGCCGCCGCGGCCGACGCTGGTGCTGCGCGGCGTCAACTTCGAGACCAGCCGGTCGGCGTTGACGCGCGACTCGTACGTGGTGCTCGACGCGGTCGCGGCATCGTTGCTCGCGAATCCGGACATCCGGATCGAGATCGCGGGCTACACCGACAGCACCGGCACGAAGTTCGGGAACATGCGGCTGTCGCAGGGGCGCGCCGCGCGGGTGCGCGCATACCTCGCGAGCAAGGGCGTACTGCCCGCGCGCATGGTCGCCAAGGGCTACGGCGCCACGGGCTACATCGCTCCCAACGCGACCGCGGCGGGACGCGCGCAGAACCGGCGGGTGGAGCTGCACAAGCTTCCGTAAGCAGTAAGCCGGACGGACGGCAGGACGACCAACGGCTAGACGCGCAGACGCACAGCGGGGTTTCTGTTCACCGCGGCGCGTCTGTGCGTCTAGCCGTGGCAGGTCCCGGCCCTATTCATGGCTGCTCCCGACCAGGTATTTTTCACGCCCGCTCACTCCGCGAGTCGCTCGATGAAGCTCCGCTGGCTCCTGCTGCAGTTCCTGGCCGCTCCCCTGACCGCCCAGGTTGCTCCCCGCCCCTTCCAGGCCACCGACTACTACCGCCTCACATTCGTCGGCGAGCCGCGGCTCGCGCCGGACGCGCGGCGCGTGGCGTTCACGGTCACGACCGTGGTCGAAGACAAGGACCGGCGCCACAGCGAGATCTGGATGGCGGCCACCGACGGCTCGGCGCCTGCATTCCGCTACACCAGCCCCGCCACCGAGGCGTCGAGCCCGGTGTGGTCGGCCGACGGGACGCTGCTGGCGTTCGCCAGCAAGCGCGAGGGGTTCGACGACGACGTGTGGTTCCTCCGCACCGGGACGCCGGGCGGCGAAGCGTTCCAGATCCGCGGCGTGCACGCGCTGCCGCTGTTCTCGCCGGACGGGAAATCGCTGTTGTACGGCTGGCGTGGCGCGGAGCCCGACAGTCTGAAGCAGCAGGCCTGGCGCAGCCGCGTCTCGCCCCTCGCCATCACACGCGGGCCTGACGTGAAGCGGTTTGACGGGCGAGTGTACACCTCGCTGCCGCTCGTCGAGGACGAGCGCGGCCTCGTGGCGCCCCGCGAGACACGACGCCCGCGGCATCTCTACCTCGTGCCGCCGTCCGGCGGCGAGCCGAGGCAGCTCACCGACGGCGACCTGAGCCAGATCGACCCCGCCTGGTCCCCCGACGGCCGCGCGGTCGCCTTCGTCCAAGACTCGACCGAGACCCAGGAGGTGCGCGCGCAGGTCCGGCCGCAGCTCTATGTGCTCGCGATCGCGGACGGCACGATCCGCAGGATCGCCACGCCGTATGCCGAGAGTCACGACCCCGCCTGGTCGCCCGACGGCAAAGCCGTCGCCTTCATTTGCTCGAAGGGGCGCGGCGAGGAAAACGACGTCTGCGTGGTCCCTGAGACCGGCGGCGCGACGCGCAACTTGACGGCCGCGTGGGGCCTCGATCCACAAGACCCGTTGTGGGCGCCGGACGGCCGGACGCTCTACTTCGCCGCCGAGACGCGCGGCAACATCCACCTGTTCGCCGTTGCCGCCGCCGGTGGCCCCGTGCGCCAAGTGACGACGGGGGAACGCCAGCTGGGGGGCTTCGGGCTGAGCCGCGATGGCCGCTCGCTGGCGTACACGGCGAGTGACGTCACGCATCCCGCGGAGCTCTACGTCGCGCCGCTGACCTCCGGCGGCGCGGGCGCCGATCGTCGGCTCACCACGTTCAACGACTCGCTCGTCGCCGGGCTCGCGACGATCCCGGCGGACTCGTTCTGGTTCCCGAGCGTCGGCGGCCTGCGCGTCGAGGCGTTCCTGATGCGTCCCTACGGCTACCGCGCGGGGAAGAGCTATCCGCTGATCCTGTACGTGCACGGCGGACCGCACTGGAACTACGGCAACGTCTTCTTCCCCGAGATGCAAGTGCTCGCCGGGCAGGGATACTGGGTCTTGCTCGTCAACCCACGCGGCTCCACCGGATACGGACACGAGTTCACCTTCGCCTCGCGCGGGCGCTGGGGCATGGAGGACTATCAGGACTTGATGAAGGCGGTGGACGTCGCGATCGCGCGCGAACGGGGCGGGGGGGGCGGCGTGGACACGACCCGCCTGGGCGTGGCGGGCGGCTCGTACGGCGGCTTCATGACGAACTGGATCCTCGGGCATACCGGCCGCTTCGCGGCCGCCGAGACCGACCGGTCGATCTACGACTGGTTCTCATGGTACGGATCGTCGGACGCCCAGGGGCTCACCGACTACGAGTTCTCCGGGCCGCCGTGGGACGCGGACTCGTTGTATCGCGCGCTCTCGCCGCTGAGCTACGCCAAGCTGATGCGTACCCCGCTGCTGATCGTGCACAGCGAGGACGACCGGCGCACGCCCATCACGGACGCGGAGCAGCTGTTCGTGATGCTGCGCGAGCGCGGCGTTCCGACCGAGTTCGTCCGCTACCCCAGGTCCTATCACGGGCTGTCCCGCACGGGCCCGCCGTGGCTGCTGGTCGACCGGCTGGAGCGCATCCGCACCTGGTTCGCCCACTGGCTCGGCAGCGGCGATAATCCGCCCGCCGCCGGTCTGCTCAAGTAGGCCCGTGAGGTTGCGCGCGCTCACGCCCTTGCTCGCGGTGGGGCTTGCCGCCGCGCTGCCGCTGCCTGCCACCGCCCTGGCGCGCGCGCAACAGCCCACCCCCCGTCGTCACGCGCCCAGCCGCGGCGCTCCGCCCCCGCCCCCTCAGCCCCCCGCGCCGCGCGCGGTGCTCGGCTTCGAGCCCGGCGACGACCGCAAGCTCGCCGACTGGCCCACGCTGGTGCGCTACTACCAGGCGCTGGCCGCGGCGAGCAATCGGATGCGCTACCGGGAGCTGGGGAAGACGACGCTCGGTGCGCCGTTCGTGGCGCTCGTGATCTCGAGCCCCCAGAACCTGAGGCGCCTCGACCGGCTGCAGCAGCTCAACGCCAAGCTCGCCGACCCCCGCACCCTCAAGACCAGCCGGGAAGCTCAGGAGGCGGTGCGCGACGGCAAGACCATCGTCCTCGTCACGTCGGGGATCCATTCGAACGAGGTCGGCGGGCATCTCACGCCGGCCGTCCTCGCCTACCGGCTCGCGAGCGACACGAGCGCCGCGACGCGCGAGATCCTCGATAACGTCGTGTTGTGGCTGGTGCCGTCGCTCAACCCCGACGGCGTCACCATCGTGACTCGGTGGTACAACCACACCCTGGGCACGGCGGCGGAGGGCACGGATCCGCCCGAGCTGTATCACCACTACACGGGGCACGACGACAACCGCGACTGGTACGCGTTCACCCAGGTGGAGACCCAGCTGGTGGTGGACTCGATCTACAACCTGTGGCATCCCCAGATCGCCAACGACATCCACCAGCAGGACACCGACGGCTCGCGGCTCTTCCTGCCGCCGTACCTCGATCCAATCGAGCCCAACGTGGACCCGCTGCTCGTGGACGGCGCGAACGCGCTCGGGACCGCGATCGCCTGGGAGCTCGCGGGCCAGGGCAAGACCGGGATCTCGATCAACGCGATCTACGACGCGTGGACGCCGGCGCGCGCGTACCAGCACTACCACGGCGGCGTGCGCATCCTGTCGGAGGCCGCCAACGCCAACCTCGCCTCGCCGATCGACGTCCCCTTCGACCAGCTGGCCGTCCGGGCGCGCGGCTTCAACCCGCGCGAGCGCTCCTGGAACTTCACGAACCCGTGGCCCGGCGGCCGCTGGACGCTGCGCGACATCGTGACCTACCAGACCGATGCGGCGTACGCCCTGCTCCAGAACGCGGCCCGCTACCGCGACCGCTGGCTCGCGAACTTCCTCGCGGTGGGAGTGCGGGCGGTGCGCGGCTGGAAGGGCTGGCCGTACGCGTACGTCATTCCTCGTCAGCGCCAGGACACGGTCGGGCTCGCGACGCTGCTCGGGATCCTGCATCGCGGTCAGGTGGAGATCCGCACGGCGCTGCACCCCGTGACGATCGGCAGCCAGCGCTTCCCCGCGGGGAGCTACGTGGTCACGCTGCGCCAGCCCTACGCCGCGTTCGCGAAGACGCTGCTCGAGCCGCAGCACTATCCCGAGCTCCGACTCTACGCGGGCGGGCCGCCGCTTCCGCCGTACGACGTGACCGCCAACACGTTGCCGCTGCTCATGGGCGTCACCGCCCTGTCCGCGCGCGACTCGCTGCGCATCGGGCTGTCTGCGCCGGTCGAGCCCCCCGCCGCCGTCCCGGGCTATCCCGGCTTCACGGGTCCCTCTCCCGACGCACCGCGCGTGGGTCTGTACCGCTCGTACGTCAACTCGACCGACAAGGGCGCGATCGACGAAGGTTGGACTCGCTGGGTGTTCGACACGTGGAAGGTGCCGTACGCGTCGGTCGTCGATTCCGTCGTGCGCGCCGGCAAGCTGCGGGACCGGTTCGACGTGATCGTGCTGCCCGACCAGGACCCGCATGACCTGCTGGACGGACTGCCGCGCCAGTACCCCGCGCCGTACGCGGGCGGCCTGGGCCAGGACGGCGTGAAGGCGCTGCGGCAGTTCGTGAGCGACGGGGGCACGCTCGTGGCCCTGAACGACGCGAGCCGCTTCGCGGTCGAGCAGCTGCTGCTGCCGGTGCGCAACGTGCTGGAGGGCGTGGCGGACGACGAATTCTACGCTCCGGGCTCGATCTTCCGGCTCGAGCTCGATCCGAGCGATCCCATCGCGCGCGATCTGGCGGCGCAGAGCGTGGCCTGGTACGAAGGCGGCCCGGCCTTCGAGGTGCTCGACTCGAGTGCGGTGCGCGTCGTCGGTCGCTATCCGGCCGACCCCGAGCGGGTACTGCTCTCGGGGTGGGTGTTGCATCCTGAACGGGTGGCCGGCCGGGCGGCGCTGGTGCGGGTCAAATTGGGCGCCGGGCAGGTCGTGCTCTTCGGGTTCCGGCCCCAATACCGCGGCCAGAGCATCGTCACTTACCCCTTGCTATTCAACAGCTTGCAGCTGACCAGCAAGTAGCGTGACCTGCGCGCTTGTCCGATTTCGGGTCGTTTCCTATCGTGTAGCCCCCTATGAATGTGGTCCGGCAGGCAGGCGCCCTCTTGCTGGCCGCGCTCGTCACGAGTCGCGGCCTTTTTGCGCAAGGTGCCGTCGACAGCCCGGCCGCCGATTCTACCGTCGTCGACCTGCGCGGCGCCCCGGCCATCACGCCGGCCGACCAGCTGAAGGTGCTGCTCCACCCGGTCGAGATCCGCTACGTCCAGCAGGAATCGGTGTTGCTCCCGGCCACCGGATCGATCAAAGGCCTGTACGTCAACGCGTGGGCCTTCGGCTCCCCGAAGCTGTGGCAGCTGGTGCGGCTCGCCGACGAAACCGAGATCAACGCCTTCGTCGTCGACGTGAAGGACGACACCGGGTGCCTGCTGTACCCGTCGGCCGTGCCCACGGCTCAGCAGATCGGCGCCAACCAGTGCGTGCGCGCCAAGGACGCGCGCGCCCGGCTCGACAGCCTCCACGCGCACGGCATCTACCCCATCGCGCGCATCGTCGTGGCGAAGGACCCGCTGCTCGCCGAGCGCAAGCCCCAATGGTCCGTGAAGGACCGTGACACGGGCGGGGTGTGGCGCGACCGGATCAACATCGCGTGGGTCGACGCCTACAACGACTCGGTGTGGATCTACGCGGCGCAGCTCGCGCAAGAGGCGGCCCGGATGGGCTTCGCCGAAGTGCAGTTCGACTACGTCCGCTTCCCCGACGAGCCGCGCGAGCGAATGGCCACCGCGATCTTCCCGGCCCATCGCTCGGGCGAGACGCAGCGCGAGGCCGTGCGGCGCCACATCGGGCTGCTGCGGGACCGGCTGAAGCCGCTCGCCGTCCCCGTCACGTTCGACATCTTCGGCCTCACGGCGTCGGCCACCGGCGATCTGGGGATCGGCCAGGTGTGGGAGGACTTCGCCAGCGTCGCCGACGTCGTGCTCCCGATGGTCTATCCCAGCCACTACTACCGTGGCGCCTTCGGCTTCGCGTGGCCCAACGGCCAGCCGTACCGCGTGGTGCGGAGCGCGTTGAACGACGCGCTCCAGCGCTCGCGCCCGCTCCCCGGCTCCGCCGAGATCCGGCCGTTCCTGCAGGCGTTCACGCTGGGCCGGCGCCTGCCTCGCTACACGCCGTTCGAGATCCGCGAACAGATTCGTGCCGTGGAAGACCTCGGCATCACATCGTGGGTGCTGTGGAATCCCCGCAGCGTGTACCAGCGGGCCGCGCTGCGTCCCAAGCACGCCAGCCCGCCTCCCGCGCCGCGGGAGCTGTCGACGGCGAGCGGCGGCCGCTAGCCCCGCCCGTCAGGGCGGGGACGCCAGCGCCATCCCCGGCTGCCACTCGGTGATGTAGCCGGCGATGGCCGACGCGGCCACGGTGTAGGGGTTCGCCAGGTAGAGCCGCCCCGGGCCTGAGCGGCCGGGGAAGTTCCGGTTGATGGCGCTGATCGTCACCTCGTCCCGCGTCCGGGAGACTCCCGGCCCCGCGTTGATGCAGGCGCCGCACGACGGCTCGAGGAACGTCGCCCCCACTTTCCCGAACAGGTCGAGATAGCCCTGCTCCTCGCAGTAGCGCTTCACGTCCTGCGAGCCGCATTGGATGAAGAAGCGCACCCACGGCGCGACGCGCTCGCCGCGCTCCGTCGCCTCCTGCAGCACGCGCGCGTACATGTCCATGTCTTCCTTCTTGCCCGCCGTGCACGAGCCCGCATACGCGATGTCGACGCGCACCCGCTCGGCCTCGCCGATGTGCCGCCCGTTCCCGGGATCCCCCGGGAGGGCGATCATCGGCCGGATCGCGCCCGCGTCGATCTCGATCACCTCGCTGTATTCGGCGTCGGGATCGCTCGCGCGGTCCCGGCACAGCGCCGCCGCGTCGCGCCGCGACATGCCGCGATACGCCATCAGATACGCGACCGTCCGCTCGTCGGGGGCGACATACCCGGTGAACCCGCCTACCTCGGCGGTCATGTTCGTCATCGTGGCGCGCTCGTCCACCGACAACGATGCGACGGCATCGCCACAGTATTCGACCAGCTTGCCGATCGCCCGACCGCTCTTCACGTAGGGGTGGCGCAGGATCTCCAGCATGAAGTCTTTTGCCGTCACGTTATCGCGCTTCCGGCCGCGCACCACGATCTTGACGGTCTCCGGCACCGTGAGCCGCACGTCCCGCGTGATCCACGAGTTGAAGATGGCTGTCGTGCCGACCCCGAACGCCACGCACCCCACCGCGCCGGCGTGCGGGGTGTGCGAGTCGCTCCCGATGATGACCATGCCGGGCTCGGCATGCCCCTCGAGGATCTTCGAATGGCAGATCGCCTCCGAGCCGTGAGCCGCGAGTCGCAGCTCGCCGTACAGGCGGATGCCCTGTTTCTCGGCGAATTGGCGCTGCTTCTTCTCCAGCTCCAGCGCCACGTCCAGCAACCCTTCCTTGACGCGCTCCGGCGTCATCGCCTCGCCCAGGAACGTGAGGTGGTCGCGGAACATGAGGATCGAGCCCGGATCGTTGACCTTCTCGTCCGGCCCCACGAGCTGCTCGAAGAAGATCGCCGCCATCGGGGTGACGTACTCGTGGCTGAACCGGATATCGGTGACCACAAACCCCTCGTCGCCGGGCCGCACCGCCGGAACGCCGACCTTGCCCTGGGACGGATCGACGACCCAGTGCCGCGCGATGATCTTTTCGCCGAGCGTCATTGGTCGCGGCGCCGTCCCGGGCGGCGAGAGGGCGACCTGACCCTGCAGCCGCGCCACGTTGAAGTTGAAAAGCCCGCCGTACTCGATGATTCCCCGCGTGATCTCCCCTTCGCCCGCCGTGAAGGCGTTGAGCGGGATCGCTTCGCCGCTCCGCACCCGGTCGAGGATTGAGAAGTCGGTCGTCGTGAGCAGGCCGAGGTTCTGGCAGTTCTCGCGATAGATGCGCTCGATGTTTTCGGCCACGACCAGCTTGATGCCCGCGCACATCTCCGCGTAGGGTGATTGCTCGCGCGACGATCCTTTGCCGCGCCGTTTGCCGCTGACCGACGCGGTGAACCCACCCCGCTTCACCGATCCGCGGGTGACGGGGAACTCCTCGCCGCACTTCAGCCCCAGGTAGGGGAAGTCACCGAGGGTGTCGTCGTAGTAGTAACAGATGTAGGCGGGCGTGATTTCGTCGGTCGAAATGTCGTCGCGCAGCTTGATGCCCGGACGCCAGTCGAGGTCCTTCCCGTCCAGCTGGTCGCGCACCAGCTGCGGATCCTCGGCGAGGAAGAGAACGCGCCCCGGCAGGTGAACCGCGCCGGGAAGCTTCCCGACGCGCCGGGCGCGCAGTGAGCGGAGCATGAGCGAAAAATGACCCCTTGCCGGGACCGGAAGCAACCGACCGCGATGCAACTTGCTGCACTCATGATAAGCGTCCGTCCCTCAAGGTGATAGGGTGTGCCCCTGGCCTAGCGACAGGGACCCGGATAAGTTTGCGCCCGCTTTTTGACAGTCGCACCTCCCGGCACCGCGGAGCGCGCACCTGGAACTGCCAACGTCCCATCGGTTGCCGCTGTCCTGGCTGCTCGAGGCGGCGAGTCCGCCGCTCGTTTACCGGGCCTACGCCGAGATCGTGGCGGAGGGACAGCGGGACCCGCAGCGGCTGGCGGCGTTGCGCCAATCCGTGCTGGAGTACAAGCCCGCGCTCGCGATCGCCCGCAAACAGAAGCCGACGGGCCTGTGGGGCGGCAACCTGCTCGCGCCGCGCCCCTCGAAGGCGCACGGCTGGACGGAGGTCGGGACGGTTTACCAGTACCGGCGGTTATTGGAGCTGGGCTGGCCGCCGTTCGAGCGGCCGTTCCGGGACGCCGACCGATTCCTGTTTCAGCTGCTCTCGCGGATCGAGCCGGACGACCCGGACAAGACCATTGCGCAGCGGGCCCAGGAGCTGCTGGTCGAGTTCCACAAGCCCGCCAAGGCCGACCCCGGTCTCGGCCGCTGGGCGCGACGGCTGGGCCGCGAGGCGGCGGCGTGCGCGCTCGCCCGGGGAGGCCATGCCGACGACCCACGGGTGCGGGGAACGGCGCACACTATTGCCAGCAACATCTCGCAGTTCCTCCGCAGCGAGCTGGCGGAGAAGCCCTTCAAGAAGGCTCACGGAAAGACGGTGCTCGATCCCGCGGCGACCCCGCCGACGATCTTCGCGGTAGAGATGCTCGCCTTCCTGCCGGGGGTGCAGCGGGAGCGCGCCGGGTTCGTCGAGCGACTCGGGCACTACTTCTCCACGCCGGCCCCGCGGCGCGCGTTCTTCGTCGTCGCCGGGAAGAAGGTCCTCAAGCCGGTGTTCGAGCTGCTGGGCGACCCGTTGCGAGCGGACGCCCAGGGTCACGTGACCGACCTGCCGCTCACCGCCTACTGGCTGGAGCTGCTGGCGCGCCTAGGCCTGGTGCGCCAGCTCCCGAGCGCCAACCGCGTCCTGGCCCGCCTCTACAGCGAGTGCGACGACCAGGGGATCTGGAGCCCCAAGAACCTCCGCGCCATGCCCAAGGCCGCGAGCCCGCTCACGGCGCATTACTTCCCGCTCGAGGGACCCGGCCGGAGCCCGGCCCAGCGGCAGACCGACCTGACCTTCCGGCTGGCCTTGATCGCGAAGTTGCTCGCCATCCCGATCGAGGTCGTCTAGCCGACTTGCCGCGGTCATGAAAGGGTAGTAGTCATTACTACTACCTCATGGCACCGGCGTCCCTCGATCTCGCCCCCTTCGGCTTCACGGCGACCGAGTCCCAGGCCTACGCCACGCTGTTGCGCCTCGGGCCTTCCACCGGCTACGCCGTCGCCCACGCGGCGAGGCTGGCCCGCGCCAACACGTACGGCGCCTTGGAAGGACTCGTGGCGCGGGGCGCCGCCGCCCGGCTCCCGGGACGGCCGGCGCGCTACCGCGCCGCCGACCCACCGGCGCTGCTCGCCCAACTGGCAGCGCAACAGGGAGCCGCGCTCGAGCGGCTGGGCCGCGCGCTCAAGGACGTGAGCCGCCCGGCAGAGCCCGACACGCGAAGCATCGAAGGGACCCGGGCCGTGGCCAATCTCATCCTGCAGCTCGTCGCGCGGGCAGCGCGCCGGGTCGAGGGCGTCATCACCGCGGAGCTGTTCCGCCCCACGCTGCCAGCCTGGCGCCGAGCGGCGGCGCACGCCGAGCTCGTGCTGCGGGTCTCGGGCGACGTGCCGGCCGAGGCCGGGCCCATCGTGACCGGTTCGGCCGACCCGGACACTCCCACGGTGCTCCTGATCGACGACGCGCACGTCATCTCGGTCGCGGGCGCCGGCGACACCGCCGCCGGGATCTGGAGCTCGCACCCCGCGGTCGCCGCGCTCGCGCGCGCCACCCTGCGGGGCCTTGCATGACGCGCCGGCTGGTGTTGGTCCTCGCCTGCGCCGGAGCCTGTCGGACGGCCCCCATCCCGGAGGACCAACGGTACCCCGCCGGCACGGACTTCACCGCCCGCTACGTCGTCGTCGACGGCACGCGGATCCGCTACATCGACGCGGGCCGGGGGCCGTCCGTGGTTTTTCTCCACGGGCTCGGCGCATCGATGTATGCCTGGCGGAACACGCTCGCTGCGGTGCGGGCGGCCGGGTACCGAGTGGTGGCCTTCGACAACCGGGGTTTCGGGTTCTCGGACAAGCCACCGCACGGCTACGACAACGCGGCGTACGCCCGGTTACTCGCGGCGTTCATGGACTCGCTGCACGTCGCGGACGCGGTCCTGGTGGGCCACTCCATGGGAGGCGCGATCGCCGCCGAGGCGGCGATCGCGTGGCCCGACCGGGTGCGCGGCCTGGTGCTGATCGGCTCGTCGGGTCTCGGCGGGCGCGAGCCGCTGCTGTTCCGCGTCGCCCGCTGGCCAGTCGTCGGCCCGCTCCTGCTCGCGTTCCGGGGACGCGGGCTCACCGAGCGACTGCTGCGATCGACCTACGCGGACCCAGGCAAGGTCGTCGCGGCTGACGTGGACCAGTACTACGCCCCCGTGGCCCTGCCCGCGTACGGGCGTGCGCTGCGGGCGACACTGCGGGAATTCCAGTTCGACGGGCTCGGGGGAGGGCGACTCAATCGGATCGCGGCACCGACGCTCGTCGTGTGGGGCGACGAGGATCGCTGGATCCCGACGAGCGTCGGCCGGCTGATGGCGGGCCAGATCCCCCGCTCCGCCTTCGTGATGGCGAGGCACGCCGGCCACGCCGTTCAGGAGGAGGCCCCGGCCGACGTGAACCACGTGTTGATCAGGTTCCTGAAGCAGGGGGTGACCCGGGTGCCCGAGAACCTGGCGCTGGGGTTCTGAGACGGTATGTTTCATCAACCATCCGGTTGAGGAAATAGATTTCTGAAGCCTAAGCTCACTAATTCCAGAGCGTTGCGCATCATTACGGCGGCGCGCGAGGAGTTCGCGCGCCGCGGCTTCGAGGGCGCGCGGGTGGACCAAATCGCGCGACGCGCCGGGGTCAACAAGCAACTCCTGTTCTACTACTTCCACTCGAAGCGCGGTCTGTTCGGCGCGGTGCTCGTGCGCGGCGCCACCGAGCTGGAGCAAGCGCTCGCCGCGATCCCCGCGTCGCAGGAGCGGCCGCTCGAGCGCATCCGGATCACCCTGGAAGCGCAGTTTCAGTACCTCGCCGCCCATCCCGACCTGGTCGTTCTGCTCACGCAGGCAGGCCGCTCGGAGGCGCGCCCGTTCGCGCCCGCGATCAAGCGACTGGTCGTGTTGCTTGCCGAGGGACAGGGGCGGGGCGAGGTGCGCGACGACGTGGACCCGCACCTCGCCGCAGCCCAGGCGCTGGTCCTCATGGTGGCGTACTTGGGCCTGGAGTCGCTGATCGCGGCGAGCGCGGCGCCGCTCGGGGCCGACGAGCCGGCGCTGCGCGAGCGCTGGAAGGACGCGGCCGTCAGGCTGGTGCTGGACGGGGTGGCGGCCCACTAGGCCGACCTACCAGTTGATCCAGTAGGACGCCTTCACGAGGAAGGTGTTGTTGGGGTGCAGGTCGAACATGTCGCGGAAGTTGCCCGCCAAGGAGCGCGGTCCTTCGATTTGTGTATAGTCGGCGCGGCCCTGCGTCCATACCACGAACAGCGTCGAGCCCGGACGGTATTCCCAACGCAGCACGACGGTGGAGTTGAACTCCTTGTCGTTGAACCCGCCGGGGGTGGCGGCGTAGGGTTTGTAGCGATTGTCGAAGGCCGCGGCGTTCGGGTCGGCGAGCTCGCGCACGTTCGAGTAGGTGCCCTTGCTCACGAACGGCTGCGCATAGAGCTGCAGGGTGAGGACCGTCGAGAGCGTGTAGTCGACCCGCCCCGTGAGCGACACCGTTTTCTGGTTCAGATGCGCAAAGGTGTAGTGCGTTCCGGTCGAGTCCTTGATGGTGCCGTGCGGCTGGATGTCGTTGACGTTGTGCGTCGCGCTCAGGGTGAGTGACGCTTTGAACTGAGACGCCACGCGAAGGGTGATCTGGGTATTGCCATTGAACCTCTCAGACCGGCCCCCGTCGCCCCGGAAGTAATTGAGCCACATGTACGGGACGAGCGCCGGACGCGCATCCCCGTCCACCTCCCCCCACGCGGACAGGTAGGGATCGTTCCGCACCGCCGGCCCACCCCGCGAGCAGTTGCGATCGCAGAACGTGGTGCCGAGCTGGCCCGTAGTAACCCCGCCGTGCACCCACCACCGGTTGTTCAGCTGCACGTGCGCATTCGTGTTAGCGGCGCGCTCGACGGGCGTGCCGGCCGCCGTCCAGTACTGCCACCAGTTGAAGTTCCAATAGGCTATCTGGTACAGCGCCGTCGGGCGCAACGATTGCAGACCGAACCACGTGCTCCAGCTCTGCTGGTCCGCCTGGAGCAGGAAGCCGAGATCGTTGGCCTCGAAGCCCTGGGAGCGGCGCTGGTAGCTCGTCTCGAACCGGGTGATCCCGCCTCCTAGCTTGCTGAAAAACAGCTCTCCGGCGTCCCCGGACAGGGCCGTCCGCGTCGAGTCGTACGTCACACCCGCTCCCGGGCGCTGATAGAAGTGGACCGGATCCTGTTGGGTGCGGGCGATCGCCGTGTCGGTGCCGGCGACGCGGCTCAAGTCGAGCGAGCCGGAGACCTGATAGTGCCCCTGCAGGAAGCGGTGCCGGAAGTCGAAGGCACCGACGTAAGCGCTGCGGCGCAGGAAGTTCTCGGTTCGCTGGTCGAGGCTCCGGTTCACCGCCGTCAGCATGACGCCGATGCCGCTCTCGCCGTTGCGGAAATCCTGCTGCCCCCGCACGACCGCGTAGTTGGTGGTCGGCTCCGTGGTGCTGTCTAATGTCCCCGTGGCGCGCTGGGTGATCGCTTCGAGCACGCCCACCGTCTGCCCGCCCGGGAGGCGGCCGGTCAGCTTCGCCGCGCCGTAGATCGTCGTCGCGGTGGGCGAGTTGGGGTCGCCGTAGCCGAGTTGCGGCGCGCGCCCGATGCGACGCGAGTAGAACAGGCCCTCACCGTTGCAGTTCACCTGGCTGCAGTTCACGTCGAAGCGAAAGATCCCGGCGCCCTGAACGAAAAACGGCCGCCGTTCCTGGAAGAAGGTCTCGAACACGGTGAGGTTGAGCACCGCCGGATCGGCCTCGACTTGGCCGAAGTCAGGATTCACGGTCGCGTCGAGCGTCAGGTTGGAGGTGATCCCGTACTTCAGGTCGGCGCCCGCGGTCACCTTCTGGGAACGGTCGAAGCCGCTGGCGAGCGGGACGGACACGTTCTTCGTCACCGCGTACGGCGCGATCTCCGGTCGCCGCGGTGAGGGCAGGCCGTCGAGCCCGTGCAGCTCCCCGAGCTGCGACGAGATCCCGGACTGGGACTGCGGAACAGCGGCCAGCTGACCCGCTCGGTGTAGCGCTGGAGGTCACGCCACACGCCGAAGCCGAACGTGTTGGTGCCGCGCGGCACGTAGCGGAGCTGCGACAGCGGGATTCGGAACTCGGCCGTCCAGCCGAGCGAGTCGACGGCCGTGGCGACCTCCCACACGGCGTCCCAGGCGTCGTCTTCCTGCGTGTCGTTGTAGATCGCGTAATCCCGCTTCACGCCGGCTGGATTCACCGCGAACTCGTAGCCGGAGCGGCGATCGTGATAGGAGTCGATGATGATCTTGAGCTGATCCGTGGCCGCGCGGACGTCGCGCCGGGCGAGGAGCCGGAGAATCGAGTCGGGGTGCGGGTCGAACGCCCGGACGAAGACGTAAATGTTGCGGTCGTCGTAGGCGACCTTCGCCTCGGTCGCGAAGCGGGGATCCCCGTCTTGCTTCGGCTGGAACTCGCGGAACTGGGTGATCGCGGGGGCCTCGCGCCAGACGGGATCGTCGTCGCGTCCGTCGATCGCCGGCGGGTGGGCGGCCCGCACGGCGGTGGCGGTCGTGGCGGTGGGCGGGGGCACGACCCCGCCGCCGGCGGTCTGCTACGTGAGGGCGAGCACGACGGCGAACGGCATGACGGGTCCGAGGGCCTGGTCGCATGATTAGACAGGCCCTACGGGAAAAGGGTTGGACCCGTTTCTGGCTAGTTCTGCTTCGCGACCAAACTCGGCTCGACGGGCGCCGGACCCTCGAACACCAGATGGCCGGCCTCGAACTTCGCGCCCCGCAGCGCCAGGCTCAGCACCTCACCCAACTCCCCGACGAGGTGGACCTGGAGCGATTTCCGCACGTCCTCGGGGAGATCCTCGAGGTCGGGTTCGTTCTCCATGGGGAGCACGATGGTGGTGATGCCCGCGCGGACCGCACCGAGCACCTTCTCCTTGACCCCGCCGATCGGGAGCACGCGGCCGCGCAACGTGATCTCGCCGGTCATGGCGAGGTCGTGGCGCGCGGGCCGCCGGGACAGCGCGGAGACCAGCGCCGTCGCCATCGTCACGCCCGCCGAAGGCCCGTCCTTGGGAATGGCGCCCGCCGGGACGTGCACGTGGATGTCGGTGTCGGCGAACGCCTCCTCCGGAATACCGAGCCGATCCGCATGGGACTTGGCGTAGGTGAGCGCCGCGCGGGCCGACTCTTTCATCACGTCGCCGAGCTGGCCCGTCAGGACCAGATCTCCCTTGCCGCGCATCACGCTCGCCTCGACGAACATGATGTCGCCGCCGACCGGCGTGTAATACATCCCCGTGGCCACGCCGATCTGGTCCTCCCGCGCCATGCGCTCGGGGTGGACCCGGGGCCGGCCGATGAGATCGGCGACGTCGGGAGCGTCCACGGTGACGCGCGCAGCCTCCCCGACCGCGATCTTACGGGCGACCTTGCGGCCCAGCTTGCCGATCTCACGCTCCAGCTGGCGTACGCCCGCCTCGCGCGTGTAGCTCGTGATGATCTCTCTGAGCGCCGCGTCGGTCACCGCGAACTGTTCCGCGGTCAAGCCGTTCTCGGAGAGCTGCCGCAGCACGAGATACCGCTTCGCGATCTCGAGCTTCTCGCGCTCGGTGTAGCCCGCGAAGTTCACGGTCTCGAGCCGGTCGAGCAGCGGTCCCGGGATGCTCTGGAGGAAGTTCGCGGTCGCGATGAAGAGCACCTCCGACAGGTCGAACGGCACGCCGAGGTAGTGGTCCGTGAACGAATCGTTCTGGGCCGGATCGAGCACCTCGAGCAGCGCCGCCGCCGGATCGCCCTGGAACGAGACGCCCAGCTTGTCGACCTCGTCGAGCAGGAAGACGGGGTTCTTCGCGCCCGCCTGCTTCATCCCCTGGACGATGCGCCCCGGCATCGCGCCCACGTAGGTGCGCCGGTGGCCGCGGACGTCCGCCTCGTCACGGGCGCCGCCGAGCGAAATCCGCACATAGGGCCGGCCCATCGCACGGGCGATCGACTTCGCGATCGACGTCTTCCCGACGCCGGGTGGGCCGACGAACAGCAGGATCGACCCCTTCTTCTGCTTGTCGTCCTCGTTGCCACGCGCCCCCGCCCCCGCCCCCGCCCCCTCGTCTCCCCGGGGAGCGCGCTGCCGCAGCTGGCGCACCGCCAGGAACTCGAGGACTTGGTCCTTCACGTCCTTGAGCCCATGGTGGTCCTGCTCGAGGATCTCGGCGGCCCGCTTCAGGTCGAGCGACTCCTCGGCCCGCTTGTTCCACGGCAGCTCGGCCATGGTCTCCAGGTACGTCCGGATCACCTGCGCTTCCATGGAGTCGCGGTTCGCCCGTTCGAGCCGCTCGAGCTCGCGGTCGACCTCCTTCTTCGCCGCCTCAGGAAGATCGAGGTCCGCGAACCGCTTGCGCAGCTCCTCGACCTCGCTCCCCTCGTCCTCCTCCCCGAGCTCCTTGCGGATCGCCTTCATCTGCTCGCGCAGGAACATCTCGCGCTGCCGCTCGCCCAGCTCTTCCTGGACTTGCGACTTGATCTGCTCCTGGGCGTCGAGCACCCCGATCTGGCGCTGCGCGTGCACCAGCACGCGCCGCAACCGATCTTCCACCGCGAGGGTCTCGAGCAGCGCCTGGCGCTCCGCCGGCCTGATCTCGAGGTAGCCCGCGACGAGATCCGCGAGCCGCCCCGGCTGGCTGGCGCCCTCGAGTACCTGGCGCACGACCTCCTCCGGCAAACCCGACTTCTGACCCAGCTCGGCGGCGCGCTCTCGCGCCTCGCGATGCAGCGCCACGAAGGCGGGGTCGTCCGGATTGATCGGGGGCAGGTCCTCCACCTCGCGCACGACGGCCTCGAGGTGGCCCCCGGTCTCGGTGTAATGGACCGCGGTGCCGCGGCCCTCGCCGTGCAGCAGCAGCTGCACACCGCCGAGGCCGCGCTGGATCTGGCTGATTTTCGCGATGGTCCCGGTCGTATACAGCACGCCCGGCGTGACATGGTCCGCGTTCTCGCGCTGCGAGACCGCGAAGATGAGATGGGCGTCGGTCTTCAGTGCCGCCTCGATGGCGCGCAACGTGGACGGGCGTCCCGCGCCGATGGGCGTCGAGACACCAGGAAACAGCACGACGTCCCGGAGCGGGAGCACCGGAAGCGTCAGTCGTTCAGACATAGGCTCGAGCTCGCGTGAGTGTGAGTAAACACAATGGCCTCGCCAGGGGAAAGCATCGTCCATGCCACCGAGAAAACGCGCGGGAGCACTCGCGCGTTCCGCGCGCCGGCGGCCAAATAGGCAGGAGCTGCCGAATAGCCATCGGACGCGGGCCCGCGACCGTCACCTTGGCGCGGAGAGCCCTAAGTCGAAACCGGTTGGCTGGTTGCACCGCCGCCTCGCCGCGGCTAATCTATGCGCGCGCACTTCACGCGGACCCGAATGAACGAGGCGGACAAGTCACTCACCGCGCGCCTGATCCAGGCGCTCGGGAAATCCTACACCGTCGAAGGAGAGATCGGTCGCGGCGGCATGGGCGTGGTCTTCAACGCCCGGGACGAGCGCCTCAAGCGGGAGGTCGCCGTGAAGGTCCTGCCGCCGGAGCTCGCCTTCCGCGAGGAGATCCGCCTGCGCTTCCTGCGGGAAGCGGAGACGGCGGCCCGCTTGTCCCATCCTCACATCGTCCCCATCCACTCCGTCGGCGAAGGGCCGGACGGGCTGGTGTACTTCGTGATGGCGTACGTGGACGGCGAGTCCGTCGCGGCCAAGCTCAAGCGCCGGGGCTCGCTTCCCGCCGAGGAGTCGCGGCGCATCATGCAGGAAACGGCCGATGCGCTGGGGGCGGCGCACGCGCTCGGGATCATCCATCGCGACGTGAAGCCGGACAACATCCTGCTCGAAGGAAGCCGCGGCCGAGTCGTCGTCACGGATTTCGGGATCGCGAAGGCGCTGTCCTCCACGACCGGCCCGGCGACGCTCACCGCCACCGGCGTCGCGATCGGCACCCCTCATTACATGAGCCCCGAGCAGGCGGCAGGCGACCGCGAGATCGACGGGCGCTCCGATATCTATAGTCTGGGCGTCGTGGCGTACCAGATGCTCACGGGCGAGCTGCCGTTCCACGCGCCCACGGTGCCCGGCATCCTCATGAAGCACATCACCGAGCGCGCCCCGCTGATCACCGACAGGCGGCCGGACCTTCCCGAAGACCTCGCCGCCTGTGTGATGCGCTGCCTCGAAAAGGACCCCGAGGACCGCTGGCCCACTGCCGACGCGTTGCGACGCGCGCTCGAGTCGCGCGGCGCGACCATGTACAAGCCGCGCGGCGCGGTGCCGCCGGCAGCCCGGTCGCGCGCCGAGCGGCTGCCGCCGGCCCGGCCCCTGCCATCGCTCCCGGGAGCGGACGTCCGCCGGCCGCGGGGGAGGGACCGGTGGGAGCGGGGGGAGCGAGGGGAGCGGGGGGGCCGGCGGCGCGACCTCGCGCCCGCGACGCCGGGGGGCGAGGCGGCGATCGTCCGGGATCTACGGAACCGCTTCGTGACGTGGGCGTCGGTGTGTGGCTCCCTGGTCGTGATCGACGTCGCGACGGGGAGCCATCTGCCGGGGTGGTCGCTCATCGTGGCGGGGATCTGGGGAGGCGCGGCGCTCGTGCCGCGCTACGTCCGGCTGTGGCACGCCGGGTACTCCTGGCGCGACGTGCTGGCCCGTCCGCCCGCACCGGACGCCATCGCGGTGCGGTTCGGCGCGACCGCCGGGGGAGGGGGCAAGGTGGGGCCGCGCCCCGCGGACCTGCCCGAGGCCACGTCGGGGGAGTTCGGCCGCCAGGCCGAGGCCATCCAGCAGGCGCGGAGCGATCGCAAGGCGATCCTCCGCATCATGGAGCGGGTGCCGAAGTCGGAGAAGAAGCTGTTGCCGGACGTCGTGGCGACGATCGACGGGCTCCTGAACCGGGCGGAAGACCTCGCGCGGGCGCTGCACGCCATGAGTGTGGGTGTGGACGCCGCCGCCCTGGCCCGGCTCCAGGAGAAGCTCGAAGCGATCAAGCGGCAACCGGAGAGCGCCGAGCGCGAGCGGCAGCTCGATCTCCTCGAGCGCCAGCGCCAGACGCTCACCGACCTGCTCACCCGGCGGCAGCTGATCGAAGACCAGATTGAGTCGTGCGTGCTCGCCATGCAGACCGTGCGGTTCGACCTGCTGCGGCTCCGGTCGGCAGGTGTGGCGGCGGTGCTGGACGACCTGACGCACGCGACGCAACAGGCCCGGGCCCTGTCGCGCGACGTCGATCACGCCATCGCCGCCGCTGGGGAGATCCGCGAGGCCCTGGGCGAGCAGCCGCGCGCCTAGAAGGCGCGCAGCTCGCGCATCGCTTGTGCGAGGTCTTCCGCCTGGGGCAGGATGAAGTCTTCGAGATCGGGCGCGTAGCCGACGAACGTATCGGTGGAGGCCACGCGCTTCACCGGGGCATCGAGCCAGGGGAAGCATTCATCGGCGATCCGCGCCGCGATCTCGGCCCCGTAGCCCCACGACAGTGAGTCTTCGTAGGCGACGAGGACCTTGTTCGTCTTCCTGACCGACGCGGCGATCGTGTCCCAATCCACCGGCGAGAGGCAACGCAGGTCGATCACCTCGACGCTCGCCCCGTCCCGCTCCTCGAGCTCCTTCGCCGCGACGAGCGACCGCTGCACGACGGCGCCGTACGTCAGGACCGTCAGGTCCCGCCCTTCCCGCACGACCCTGGCCTTGCCGAACGGGATCATGAAGTTCGGGCCCGGGTTCGGGGCCTTGTTGTACGTCTGGCGGTAGAGGTGCTTGTGCTCGAGGAACAGCACTGGGTCGTCGCAGCGGATCGCGGTGCGGAGCAGGCCGTTGGCGTCGAGCGCGGTGCTCGGGCACACGACGCGGAGTCCGGGGACGGCCGTGAACACCACCGCGCCGGTCTGGGAGTGGTAGATCGAGCCACCCTTCAGGTAGCCGCCGTACGTGACCCGCACGACGAGGGGGCAGCTGAACGCGTTGTTCGAGCGCCACCGTAACGTGGCGAGCTCGTTGCGGAGCTGGTGGTAAGCGGGCCAGATGTAATCAAAGAACTGAATCTCGACGACCGGCTTCAGGCCCCGCGTGGCCAGCCCGATGGCGCGGCCCACGATGTTCGCCTCGGCGAGGGGCGAGTTGTAGACCCGATCGCTCCCGAATTGCCGCTGCAGGCCCCACGTGACCTTGAACACCCCGCCCTTCCCCTTCACCTGCTCGAGATATTGCTCCCGGCTCGCGTCGGCCACGTCCTCGCCGTACACGAGAATGCGTGGGTCCCGCGCCATCTCGTCTTTGAGGCAGCCGTTCAGCAGATCCACCATCGTCGTGGGATCCCCCGTGAACTGGGGGTCGTCTTCGGTGTCGAACTGCTCGGAGGCGGGGTCGACGTCGGGCGAGTAGACGTAGAGCAGCGCCGTCTCGGGCTGGGGCTGGGGCGAGGCGAGCGCCATGTCGGCCGCGACCTGCACTTCCTCGTCCACCTCTCGCTTGATGGCCTCGATCTCGGCCGCGGTGGCGACCCCCTCGGCGATCAGGCGCTTCGGGAACGTGAGGGTGCAGTCACGCTTGGCTTCTTCCTCTCGCTCCTTGGGCGCTTTGTAGACGACCTCGTCGTCGGAGAGCGAATGGGAGTAGGGGCGGGTGACGTGCGCGTGCACCAGCGCCGGTCCCTTCCGCTGACGGACGTACTCGGCGGCGCGGAGCAGCACATCGTACGAGGCGACGGGGTCACACCCGTCCACCTCCTCCACGAGCAGGCCGGGAAAGTTGCGCACCAGCTTCGAGACCGAGCCGCCGGCCGTCTGCACCTCGACCGGGACCGAGATCGCGTACCCGTTGTCCTCGATGAGGAACAGTACGGGCAGCTTCAGGGTGGAGGCGCTGTTCAACGCTTCCCAGAACTCGCCCTCGCTCGTGGTGCCGTCTCCGGCCGAGACGTAGACGACCTCGTCCCCCTGCGTCGGCTTCTCGGCGATAGCGTCGATGCGCTGATAGCGCAGCCACGCCTCAGCGCATCCCACGGCCTGCAAGAACTGCGTGCCCGTCGGGCTCGACTGGCTCACGATGTGGAGCGCCTTGTGACCCCAGTGCGACGGCATCTGGCGGCCGCCCGAGTTGGGGTCGTCCGCCGCCCCGACAGCGGAGAGCAGCATCTCGGTGGGCGTCATGCCGAGGGTGAGGGTGAGGGCGCGGTCGCGATAGTAGGGATAGAACCAATCGTAGGCGGGACGGAGAACCTTGCCGGCGGCGACGAGGACGGCCTCGTGCCCGGCGCCCGAAATCTGGAAGAAGATCTTGTTCTGCCGCTTGAGCTGGATCTCCTTGTCGTCGAGGCGCCGGGACAGGAGCATCAGCCGACAGGCGTCGAGCAGGTCGGCCTTGGACAGAGTCTTGGCGGCCCGGGGCCTGGAGGAGGGCTGGGTGCGCGTCGCCATGCGTGAAAAGATAAGCTACCACCGCTCCAGCTTCACGTCTGCGAGCACGCTGCTCAAGTCATTGAACTTGAGTTCCTTCGGTTCCGCCGGCAGGACCGGGCTCACATACTCGCCTTGAGTGCCGCCGACCTGGACCCGGAAGTGTGCGAAGCGGTTGTTGCCAAGGTCCGCGGACACGAGCACGAACATCCGGAAGTCGGGCGGTACGTGCTCTTGAGTCACCCGGAGACGGACCGTGTACTTGCCGTCAGCCGTGGGCTCGGCCTTCCACGCCACGTGATAGGTGGGAATCGCCGTCCCCTTGACCCACTCGTCGAAGAACCAGTCCATCGGCATTCCCGTGTGGCGCTCGACGACTCCCTGGAAGTCATCGGTAGTCGCCACCTTCCCGAGGTAGGACGCGTAGTAGTCTCGCATCATCGCCGTGAAGCGATCATCCTTCCCGGTGCCGAGGTCCAGCATCATCATGCGGAGCATGTGGAAGACCCAGGCGCCCTTCTCGTAGATCATCACGTTGTACCCCTGCCGCACGTCGGGCGTGGCGTTGCGTGCGCCGATCCAGATCGGGCCGACGTCCCCTTTCTCGCCCTTGATGTCCGTCTTGTAGTGGTCAAGGTACTTGAAGTAGCGGTCCTTATGCTCCGACTCGCTCTGGAGGTACAAGAGGGCGGAGAACGAGGCTAACCCTTCGCTGAGCCAGGCATCGCGGTACGACCCGGGGCCGACCCCATTGCCCCACCACTGGTGGGCGACCTCGTGCGCGCGGAACCACTCGTCGAAACCGTCCAGCGTCGTGGCCTGGAAGGTGACCCAAGAGAGGTCGATCATTCCGGGGAAGGACACGCCCTCACCGAAGGGGATCTCCGTGACGTAGAAATGCGAGAAGGGCGACGCGCCGAACAGCAACGTGAATAACTTCAAGCTGTTCGAGACGTCCGCGGCGACGTTCTCCCGCATGTGGGTTTGCTGCGGTAGGTAGACGCCCGCCGCGATGGCCGCATGTCGCAGCTCCCGATGCGCGTCTTCGGAGAGGAGGACGTCGAGGGACGGCTCGCCCGGCCGCTCCACGTGGTAGTTCTGGAAATCGCCCAGGTTGAACGATGCGAAGGACGTCGGGCGCTTTGTGACCCAGCGCGTCGTCACGACGTTATTTGCGAGGGCGGAGTCCACGCGGTCGCCGATGGTTGCCAGCGGATAAAAGCTCGGCGCACGGTAGGTCACGTCGAACAGGGCAAAGGTGCGGCCCTGGCCATTCTTGGGATACCAGGACGCCAGCGGGCTCACGAAGAACCAGCGCGCGAGGCGCTCAATGAGGTCGCCGTGGTAGAAAATGGTGAGGGACAAGGAGTCCCCGGGCTGCAGTCGGTGGGGGGCGCGCACCCACACGTCGTCGTCGTCCTTGGCCTTGAACACGGCAGCGGAGTCGCCGCTGCTCCAGCGCGCGGAGTCGGTCAAGAGTTTGGGGTAGAGGAAGAACCGTAACCACGGGCCCACGGGCTCGTTGACGCGCAAGGTGAGCATGGCACTCGCCGAGAAGCCTATGCTGCCGCTCGAATTCAGCGGAAGCCGCACGTCGATCTTGTAGGCGGGAACACCGAGCTGCTCGCGTAAGATCCAAGCCCCCGCCATGTCGGCGGCCGTCGGTCGCGGGAACTGCGTCACGACCGCCCAGTTGGCGCCCCACCGGAGCCGGCTCACGGGGCGGTACAGCTGCACGGCCTCGGTCACCTCCGGATTGATCTGAAACAGGACCGGTCCCCCGTGGGCGCGTTCCACGCGCGCGAGAAAGAACCCCGTAAGCTCGCTGTTGAGCAGCGGGCCCATCACGGCGCCGCTGAACGACCCCTCATTGTCGCCCTTCAGTGAGCCCACTAGGTCGCGGACGTGGTCGGCGACGTCTCCAGGAATGTCCCCCTGCCCGAAGGTCAGCCCGCGCAGCTGGTCGGCCGTCGAGTCGGAAAAGATCAGGATCAGCTCGGTGAGAGTGTCGTCAAGGGACGGGGAGCCGACAAACCGCTGGAGCTCCGCCTGCTCAGCCGGGACCGACGGCGCGAAGGTGAGCCGGCCCCGGCCGCGAAACACCGCGCCGACGGTCCGACCGCCCACCGGCGACAGCAGATAGAGCGTGCCACGCTCCAGGGCGAGCCGACAGACATCGCGGCTGAGGGCTAGGTGATTGACCTCTGCCACCTGTCCGGGCTGCGGCGCGAGCTTCATCACCTCGCGGTATCGCTCGAGGTAGGCCGCCGCAGGAGACCCTGCACCGAGTTGCGCGGCGAGCGGGCTGACGGCGAGCGCGCAACCAAGCGCCGGGACGGCAAAGAGACGGGACACGACGCTACTCCTTCGTGGTATGACGCAATCGTAGGTCTCGCGCCCCGCCGCGGGAAGAGTCAATATTTCACGCCATGGACGAGGCGGCCAAGAAAACCGTGCTGCGCCACTTCCCCTATGGCCTCTACGCCCTCACCGTGCGCCACGACGGCGAGGAGCACGGCATGACGGCCAACTGGGTGACGCAGGCCTCGTTCGAGCCCCCCATGGTCGCGGTCGCGGTGGAAAACACGTCCAAGACGATCGCCATGATCCGCGACGCGCACCACTTCGCGGTGAACCTGCTGCAGCAGGGCCAGCGCGAGCTGGCGGGCAAGCTCGGCCGGGCGTCCACCAGCGCGCCGCACAAGCTCAAGGGGATCAAGACTAAGCCCGCGCCGGCCTCCGGCGCCCCGATCCTGGCGGACGCGCTCGGCTGGGTGGAGTGTCGAGTCGTCGCGACCCTGCCCTCGGGCGATCACACGCTGGTGCTGGGCGAGGTGATCGGGGCGGGCGTCGAGCACGACGGCGCGCAACCGCTCACCCTGCAAGAAGCGGGCTTCAAGTACTCCGGCTAGCGCCGGAAGACGACCTTCCCCCCGACGATCGTGTACCGCACGCGCGCTCGGTCGAGCGAGTCGGGCGGCAGCGTGAAGAGATTGCGGTCGATCACGACCACGTCGGCGTCGTACCCGGGTGCGAGCACGCCGCGCTTTGCTTCGTCGAACGTCGCGTAGGCACTCCCCACCGTATAAGCGCGCAGCGCCTCCGCCACGGTGATCTTCTGCTGCGGCACCCAACCCCCCGGGTTCTTGCCGTCGAGCGTGCGGCGCGTCACCGCGGCGTAGACGCCGAGGATCGGGTCGAGCGGCGCGACGGTCCAATCCGACCCGAACGCGAGCTTCGCGCCCGTGTCGAGCAACGTGCGGAAGGCGTAGGTGGTCTTGATGCGCTCCGGGCCGATGCGCTGCTGCACCCAGCGCCCGTCGTCGATCGCGTGGTAGGGTTGCATCGAGGGAATCACTCCGAGCTTCCCGAACAGGGGGATGTCCTCCGGCCGGAGGTGCTGCGCGTGCTCCACGCGGAACCGGCGATCGCGCGGACCGTGCGCCCGGGCCACGCTGTCGTAGATCGCGAGCAGAATGGCATTGGCGCGGTCGCCGATGGCATGGACCGCGATCTGCAGCCCCGCAGCGTCGGCCGCGCCGATCCACTGGCGCATGTCGGCCTCGGGGTGTTGCAGCAGCCCCGAGTAGCCCGCCGAGTCGCTATAGGGCTGGAAGAAGTACGCCGTGCGCGATCCCGCCGAGCCGTCCATGTAGCCCTTGAGCCCGCCGATCTTCACCCAGTCGTCGCCCGGCCCGAGGCGTCCGACGGTGTCGGCCACGGTACGCCAGGACTCGAGCGGCAGGTACACCGCGACGCGCAGCGTGAGGCGCCCGGCCCGCTCGAGCCGGCGATAGCTCGCGAGGTCCTCCCAGGAGGCGGACATGTGCGCGGTCGCGGTGACGCCGAGCGACGCGGCGTGGGCGAGCGCGCGGGCGAGCGCGGAGTCGCGCTGCTCAGGTGAGGGCGGTGGAATCGCCCGGCCGATCAGGTCGAGCGCCCGATCCTTGAAAATGCCGATCGGCTCACCGGTGCGCGCGTCGCGCACGATCTCGCCGCCCGCGGGCGCTGCCGTCCCCCGCGTGACGCCCGCGGCCTTCATCGCCGCCGCGTTCGCGAGCGCTTCGTGCCCGTCCAGCCGATTCACGAACACGGGATTGTCGGGCGTCACCGAGTCGATCCACTCGTGGCGCGGCAGCGGCGCCCCCCGCCACAGGGTGTGATCCCAGTCGCCGCCCAGGATCCACTCGCCGCGTTTGCGGGTCTGCGCGAAGGCGGCGATGCGACGGACGAACTCCTGCGGGGTCGCGGCGTCCCGCAGGTCCAAGGACGCGAGCTGGAACCCCCCGTCGGTGAAGTGGGTGTGGGCGTCCGCGAGGCCGGGCAGCACGAGCCCCCCGTCCGCGCGCACCACCTCGGTGCGCGGGCCCACGTAGCGCGCCAGTTCGGCGGAATCGCCCACGGCGAGGATCTTCCCGCGCGCGATCGCCACCGCGCCCCGTTGCGGGCCGCCCGAGGACAAGCCGGTCCACACGACGCCGCCTGTAATCATGATGTCGGCGGTCCGGGGGGGGCTGCAGGCGGCGAGCGACAGGCACAGCAATCCCAGGGGGCGGGGGCGGTGGCGGCTCATGGAGGTCCTCAGCGGAGTTTCGTGATGCGGCGGATGCTCTCGAGGGCGGTGATCGCATCGGCGCCGGGTGATGCGTCGGCACGCGACTCGCCGGAAGCGGGGAGCGCGCCGAGGGTGTCGCGGATGTCGAGCAGCACCTCGAGCAGCAGCTGTTCCCGTTGATAGGCGGCGTCGAGGTCGGCCATGCGGGCCTGGTCGCCCAGGGCTTTCGCGCGCTCGTAGGCTTCGCGGTAAATGGCTTCGAGGTTCGCGAGGACTCTCTCGCGCGGCCGACTCATGGGTCGAAAGATACGGGTCGCAGCACCAGCCCGCTCGGCACCTTCGGCACAAAGTACGTCGACTTGGGCGGCATGACGTCTCCCGCGTCCGCCACCGCGAACACCTGCTCCACTTTGGTGGGATTGAGCAACACCGCGGCCGCCGCGCCGCCGTGGCGCACGGCCTCGAATGCGGCGTGGGGGTCGGCGGTGTAGCCCAGCGACGGCGTGGCGGTGTCGGCGCCGAGGATGTACTGCACCACGAGCACCTCGATGCGGGCGACGTCGAGCGCGCGCACGGCCGGGGTCTTCCCGAGCCCCGAGACCCGCTCGAGGGGCGCGTCCTGCTTCAGCACGAGGCTCACGTCGTAGGCGCCCGGGAACGCCACGACGCACGCCGTCCGCTCCCGGCCCAGCTCGGCGAGGCGCTCGATCCGGTCCATGCAGGGCGCCACCCGTCCCACCTCGAACCACTCGCGCCACGTCTCGATGAGCCTCGCCGGGTCACGCCCCGCGCCGAAGATGATCCGGTGCGTGGGGAGGATCGTGAGCCCCGGATCGCCTGCGGAGACGATGAACGACAGCAGCCGATCGGCTTCGGGATGGTCCTGCGCGTACGCCACGGCGGTCTCATAGCGGTGGTGGCCGTCGGCGATGTAGAGCTGCGCCCGGCCGGCGAGGGCGGCGAGCCGCTCCGCCGGCGTCCCCGCCACCATCCACACGCGGATGCGCACGCCGTCGAGCTCGGCCCGGGCCTCCGGCACGCCCGCCGCCGCCCGGGCGAGCGCCTGGGCGAGCGCGCCGTCGGCATCCGGTGCCACCAGGAGGATCGACTCGAGGTTCGTCCGCGTTGCGCGAAGCAGCGCCAGCCGGTCGGCCTTCGGCGCGGAATGGGTGCTCTCGTGCGGGCGCACGCGCTGCGTGGTGAACGGCTCGGCGCGCACGCTCCCGAACATCCCGAGCCGCGTGCGCCGCTCGCCGGACGGGAGCGGGAAATCCTGGGCGACGACGTACACGGACCCGGCGACGTCGCGGGTGAAAACGCCCTCGGCGCGCCACGCCGCCAGCGTCGCGGCGGCCCGGGCGTACCGGTCCGCGCCGGCCGGCGCTTCCGGCAGGATGAGATGCACGATATTGTGAGGATCGCGCCCGGCGTAGCGCGCCCGGTCCTCCCGCGTGATCACGTCGTAGGGAGGCGCCACGAGCGCCGAGAGCCGCGGCTTCGCGGCATACCGCTCGCCCCGGAACGCGGCGACCAGCGGCGGCAGATCGGCGTTCACGATGACCCGGAGCCCTCCTTGTCCCTACGCGAGACGCAGCAGACGGTCGATCGCTGGATCGGCCAATATAAGGAAGGATATTTCCCGCCGCTCACGAACCTCGCCCGGCTCACCGAAGAGGTGGGTGAGCTCGCGCGCGAGCTGAACCACCGCTTCGGTGAGAAGACGAAAAAGCCGGGAGAGGCCGAGGGCTCCGTCGCGATGGAGCTCGGCGACATCCTCTTCGTCGTGATCTGTCTCGCGAACTCTCAGGGGATCGACCTCGACGACGCGTTCGCGCGCGTGATGCAAAAGGTCACCTCGCGCGACGCCGCGCGCTGGACCAGGAAGGAACGTTGACCTCCTCGTAGATGTGCCGGTAGGACTCGAGCCGGTCGGGGTCGAAGGTCCCGGCTCCGGCCGCCTCGCGCACCGCGCACCCCGGCTCGGCCAGATGACGGCAGTTGTCGAAGCGACACTGGTCGAGGAACCGGCGGAACTCGGGAAAGCACACGCCGAGCAGCTCGGGATCGATCCCCCACGTCCCCACCTCGCGCAGCCCCGGTGTGTCCACCACATAGCCCGCTCCCGCCCCCCCGGCCCCCCCGCCGGGGAGCGGGACGAGCAACGCCGCACGGGTCGTGTGCTTCCCCGTGCCCCATTTCTCGCTGATCTCCCCGATCCGGAGATTCAGGCCCGGATAAAGCGCGTTCAGGAGGCTCGACTTCCCCACCCCAGACGGCCCCGCGAGCACCGACTCCCGCCCGCGCAGTAGGTCGCGCAGCGCCGTCAGCCCCTCGGGCTGTTTCACGGACGTCGCGAGCACCTGATATCCCGCGACCCCGTAGCGCCGTGCGAGGCGCTCCAGCGCGCTCCGGTCCAGCTCGATCTTGTTGAGGATCACGACGCACGGCAGCCGGTTCGCTTCCGCGATCACTAGGAAGCGGTCGAGCATCCGCGGGTTCGGCTCCGGATCCCGCGCCGCGGCCACCACGAGCACCTGATCCACGTTGGCGGCGATCGGCTGTCGTCGCGGGCTGCGCTCGCCCGCCGCCCGGCGGGCCAGCACGCTGCGCCGCCGGCGCACGCCGACGATCGTGGCGCGCCCTCCCCCCCCCTCCCCCCCGGTAGGCACGTCGAGGTCGACCACGTCGCCCGCGACCACGCGGTCACCGTCCTGATGCTTGAGCCTGCCGCGCAGCGTCGCCGTGACCTCGCCACGGTCCGTATCGACGCGGTAGGTCGAGCCCGTGCGGGCCAGGACCACTCCCGTCGTCACGGGCTCCCTCGGCGCTCGATGCAACGGTCCAAGTGCCGCTTCACTTCGTGCAGCGGGAGGGCGAGCAGCGGCGCGAGGGCCGCGGCCGACGTTTCGCCCCAGGCGAGGTAGTCCGTCTCGAGATGACCGACCGGGCGGTCGCCCGCGCTCGACCAGCGCACGAACAAGAGCGCCGCCCCGTAGCGGCCGGCCGCATCCGGTGTGTCGTCCACGAACGTCGCGACGGAGTAGGCCTGCCCGTCCGTGCCGCCGAACGCCGGCGCCCGCTCGTGCACGCGCTGATAGCCCCCCAGCGTGTCGTCGCCCCCCCCCCCCCCCCCGCCCCCCCCCCCCCCCCCCGTCAGTTCCGCCGTAACGACTCCCGCATCACGTTGCCGAGCAGGAACGCCACGTTCGCCGGCCGCTCGGCGAGCCGACGCATCAGGTAGGGATACCACTGGGTGCCGAAGGGGACATAGACGCGGACGTTGTAGCCCTGCCGCTTGAGCGCGAGCTGCAGGTCGCGTCGGACGCCGTACAGCATCTGGAACTCGAACCGCACGGGCGCCACGCCCTTGTCGCGCGCGAACGCCTTGGCGTGCTCGAGGATCCGCACGTCGTGCGTCGCGATCGCGGGGTAGTTGCCCCTGAGCAGTAGCCGCTCCATACAGCGCACGTAGTTCGCGTCCACGTCGCGTTTGCCGGGAAACGCGACCGCCTCGGGTTCCTTGTACGCACCCTTGCACAGGCGCACCCGCCCGCCGAGCGCGATCATTTGCTCCACGTCTTGCTCCGTGCGGCGCAGGTACGACTGGAGCACGACCCCCACGGCGTTGCCGAACTGGGGATGGAACGTCTGCCGGAAGAGCTGCAGGGTCCGCTCGGTGTAGTCGGACTGTTCCATGTCGATCCGCACAAACGAGCCGTCCGCCTGCGCCGCGGCGATGATGGTGCGCAGGTTGTCGACGCACGACGCCGCGTCGATATCCAGCCCCATCTGTGTGAGCTTGACCGAGATGTTCGCGGCGGCGCCGGCCGCCTTGATGCGATCGAGGGTGTGGAGGTAGGTGTCGCGTGCCGCGCGAGCCTCGGCAGCGTTGTGCACGGCCTCCCCCAGGAGGTCGAGGCTCGCCGTGATCCCGGCCGCGTTGAGCTGTTTGAGCGCCGCGACGCCCGATTCCACCGTCTCACCCGCGACGAAGCGCGCGGCGAACTTCCGGGCCAGCCCGTTGGCACGGACGAACTTGAAGATGCGCGGCTGCTCGCTGAGCCAGAGGAGGCCGGCGCGGATCATCAGGGATAGAACTTGCGGTTCGCGCGGGCCTGCTCCTGAAGGACCTCGCACGGCGCGAAGCGCGCGCCGTAGCGCTCGGCGAGCCGCTCCAGCTCGCCGGCGATGCGCGCGGCGCCCAGGTCGTCGGCGTGGCGCAGCGGGCCTCCGCGGAACGGCGGGAACCCGAAGCCGAAGATGGCGCCGATGTCGCCGTCGCGTGGCGTGCGGACGACGCCCTCGCCCACAGCCCGTGCGGCCTCGTTGAGCATCACGAGGACGAGCCGCTGGATGATCTCGGCCGGCCGCGGGCCGCCGTTCGGCTGGACGCCGATCAGCTCGTACACCGCCTGATCCACGCCGCCCTTCTTGCCGCGGACGTACGTGTAGAACCCCTTCCCCGCCTTGCGCCCGAGCCGCCCGGCTTTGACCATGCCGGCGAACGCGGGCGACGGCGTGAAGCGCTCGCCGAACGCCTCGTACATCACGCCCGCCACCTTCTCCGCGACATCCATCCCGACCTCGTCCAGCAGGGTGATGGGGCCGACGGGAAAGCCGAACCCGACCATCAGGTGGTCGATGTCGTCGATCGCCACGCCCGCCGACAGCAGGTGACCGGCTTCGTTCATGTAGGGCGTGAGGATGCGGTTGATCCAGAAGCCGGGGCTGTCCTTCACCACGATCGCGGTCTTCCCCATGCGCCGCCCGAAGGCCACGGCGGTGCCGATCACCCCCGGCGCCGTGCGCTCGGACGGGATCACCTCGAGCAGCGGCATCCGCGCCACGGGCGAGAAGAAATGCATCCCGATCACGCGTTCCGGCCGGTTCGCCGCCTCGGCGATGCGCGCGATGGGGATCGTGGAGGTGTTGGAGGCGAACACAGCCGTGTCGCGCGTGGCGCCTTCCACCTCTTTCAGTACCTGCTGCTTCACCGTCAAATCCTCGAACACCGCCTCGATCACGAGCTCCGCACGACCGAAGCCCGCGTAGCCGTCTCCCCCGGAGAGCAGCGCGACGAGACGGGCATGCTCGAACCGGGTGATGCGGCGGCGCTTGAGGCGGTCGTCCAGGATCTCGCGCGCCGCCGCGAGCCCCTTCGCGACGCGCGGGAGGTCGGCGTCCTTCATCCGCACGTCGACGCCGGCCTGCGCGACCGCGGTACCCGCAATGCCCGATCCCATGAAGCCCGCGCCCACGACGCCGAGCCGCCGCACGTCGACCGGCGCGGGAGGGGGCGGGGCGGGGTTCGCCATCCCGAAATCCTTCTTGAGCGCGGTGGTGGCGAAGAAGATCTGGACAAGCTTGCGGGAAACGTCGGTGAGGGCGAGCTGGCCGAACAGTTGCGCTTCGCGCTTGAGCCCCGCCTGGAAGCCGTGCTTCAGCCCGTACTCGACGGCGTCCAGCGCGGCGAGGGGCGCGGGGTAATGGCCCCCGGTCTGTTCCAGCACCTGCTTCCGCGCCGCGCGGAACACGAGCCGCCGTCCCAGCGGGTTGCCGTCGAGCAGCCAGCCGCCGAGCCAACCCCGCCGCTTGCGCTTCGGCCGCCAGCCGCCCGCCATGCGACGGGCGGCGGCGAGGGTGACATCCTTCAGGATCGCCGGGTGCACGAGCTCGTCCACGATGCCGAGGCGGAACGCCTTGCGGGCGGGCTCGACCTTCCCGGCGAGGATGATGTCGAGCGCGGCGCGCGCACCGATCAGTCGCGGCAGCCGCTGGCAGCCGCTCGCGCCGGGGAGGATCCCGAGCTGCACCTCCGGGAGGCCGAGCTGGGTCTTGGGGTGATCGGAGGCCACGCGGTAGCGGCAGGCGAGCGCGAACTCGAGCCCGCCGCCGAGGCAAGCGCCGTGGATCCCCACGGCCACCGGCTTGGGGAAGCGCGCCACGCGCTCGAGCAGGTCCTGACCGTCGGCCGAGAGGCGCTCCGCCTCCGCGGCGCTCGTGAGCGCGACGAACTCTTCGATGTCGGCGCCCGCGATGAAGTTCTCGGGCTTGCCCGAGAAGAACGCGACGGCCTGCACCGCCGCATCCCGCTCGAGCGCCTCGAACGTCGCGAGGACGTCCTGCTTGACCGCGCGCGAGATCTTGTTCACCGGCTCGCCCGCGAGATCGAACGTGACCACGGCGATCCCGTCGGCGAGCTCCCAGGTGAGCGCGGCGGCGGCGGGGGCGGCGGGGGGGGGTGGGGGGGGTGCCATCAGCGACGTTCCAACACCACGGCGATAGCCATGCCACCCTGCGCGCAGATCGACAACAGTCCGAACTGCACGTCGCGGCGCGCCATCTCGTTCGCGAGCGTCGTGACGATGCGCCCGCCGGTCGCCCCGAACGGATGGCCGATCGCGATCGAGCCTCCCATGACATTGATGATGTCGGGATTGATCTCCCACCCCTTCGCGGCCCACCCCTGGAAGTTCGAGAGCACCTGCGCGGCGAACGCTTCATGGACCTCGATCAGTCCGAGGTCCGCCCACTGGATTCCGGCGCGCTCGAGCGCCGTCGGGACGGCGAAAATCGGCGCCTGGAGCAGCTGCCAGCCGGGATCGACGGCCGCCACCGCGTAGGAGCGGACATAGGCGAGCGGGGTGTAGCCCAGCGCCCGGGCGGCCTCGTCGCTCATCACCAGGACGGCCGACGCCCCGTCGGTGAGCGGCGACGAGTTCGCCGCCGTGACCGAGCCGTACTGACGGTCGAACACGGGCCTGAGCTTCGCCATCTGCTCGAGCGAGGTGTCGCGGCGGATGCCGTTGTCCGTGGTGAGCACGGGCTCGGCCGGCCGCTCGGGGAACCACGGCGCGATCTCGGCCGTGAGCCGGCCGTCGTCCGTCCCGCGCGCGGCAAGCTCGTGGCTGCGGAGCGCCCAGCGATCCTGCGCGTCACGCGCGATGTGGTTCTGCTTCGCCATCTTCTCGGCGGACTGGCCCATCGTCTCTCCGGTCGACGGCTCGGCGATGGCGGGCGAGACGGGGACGAGGTCGCGCGGCCGGATCCGGCTGAAGGTGCGGAGCCGGGCGCCGAGCGTCTTGGCTTTGCTCGCCTCCACGAGGATATCGGCGAGGCGGCGCGACGCGAGGATCGGGATGTCGGACAGCGATTCCACGCCGCCTGCGAGCACGACGTCCGCGTCGCCCAGGGCGATCTCGTCGGAGGCGTTGGCGACCGCCTGGGCCGACGACGCGCAGGCGCGGTTCAAGGAGTAGGCCGGGATCTCTCTAGGGAACTGCGGGAGCAGGCTCACTTCGCGGGCGACGTTGGGGACGAGCGCCGAGGGCACAACCTGTCCGAAGATGACGGCGTCGACCTCGGCGGCGTCCAGGCTCGTGCGCTCGAGCAGCTCGCGCGTCACGAACCGGGCGAGGTCCACCGCCCGGGCGTCCTTGAGCGACGTCCCCGACTTGCAGAACGGCGTGCGGCAGCCGGCGACAACCGCCACGCGCCGTCCGTTTCTCAGCGGCATTACATTCTCCTCGCAAGACGTAACACGCACGAAACCTACCACGACCCCCGGAGGGGCGGGAGTTGTCGCTCGACACGCCGTTCTCGTTTCGCACGCGGGTCGCGGCGCTCGAATCGATGGCCGCCGAGCCGGTGGACGTGCTCGTCATCGGCGGGGGAATCACGGGCGCGGGAATCGCCCGCGACGCGGCGTTGCGGGGCTTCCGCACCGCCCTCGTGGACAAGGGCGACTTCGGGGGCGGGACGTCCTCGCATTCGTCGCGGCTCATCCACGGCGGCATCCGCTATCTCGAACAGCTCGACTTCGGGCTCGTGTTCGAGGCGAGCCACGAGCGGCACGTGCTGTTGCGGATCGCGCCCCACCTGGTGCGTCCGCTGCCGTTCCTGTTTCCCGTGTACCGCGGCGCCCGCGTTCCCGGCTGGAAGCTCGTCGCCGGCATGTGGCTCTACGATCTGCTCGCGGCGTTCCGCAATGTGCGGCTCCACCGCTGGCTCGGGCGCAAGGCCGTGCTGCGGCTCGAGCCCGGGCTGCGGGAACGGGCCCTGCGCGGTGCCGCCCTCTACTACGACGCACAGACCGACGACGCCCGTCTGGTGATCGCGACGGTCCGGAGCGCCGCGCAGGCGGGCGCGCTCGTCGCGAATTATGCCGCGGCCACGAGTCTCGTCAAACCGGACGGCCGGGCACGCGGCGCCACGGTGCGTGACGTGTTCAGCGGCCACCCGTACACCGTGCGAGCGCTCGTCGTCGTGAATGCAGCCGGCCCGTGGGTGGACGAGTTGCGCCGCCTGGACGAGCCCGCCACCGAGCCGCTGCTGCGGCTCACCAAGGGCGCGCACGTCGCCGTCCCGCAGCGACGGCTCGGGCACACGCACGCCGTCACGCTCACGTCACCGATCGACGGCCGCGTGATGTTCGTCCTGCCGTGGGGGGGGGCCGACCCGGACCTGAGCTACATCGGGACAACCGACACGGACGAGGACGCGTCGCCCGACGACGTGAACGCGACGGCGCGGGACGTGATCTATCTGCTGCGCTCGGCGAATGCCTTCTTCCCCCAGGCCCGCCTCTCGCCGCACGACGTGGTGGCGACCTGGGCGGGCCTGCGGCCGCTCCTGCGGCCCGATCGCGCCGTGGCGCCGTCCGAGGCGTCGCGCGAGCATCGCATCGTCGAGAGCGCGAGCGGGCTGCTCACGATCGCGGGCGGCAAGCTCACCACCTACCGCGTCATGGCCCGCGACGTGGTGGACCGGGTCGCCGCGCGATTGCACGCGCTCGACGGCCGGCCCCGCGCCCCCCGCCCCCCGACGGACCGCATGCCGCTGCCGGGCGGCGAAGCCCGCGACCTCGAGATCCTCGTCAAGACGGCCGCCACCCGCGTTCCGGAGGCCACGGCGCGCCATCTCGTGAGGCGTTACGGCAGCGAAGCGGCCGCGGTGCTGAACCTGGTGGATCGGGACCGCGCGCTGGGCCAACCGATCGTGGCAGGGCGGCCCGACATCTGGGCCGAGGTGACGCAGGCGGTGGAGCGCGAAATGGCGGTGCGCCTGTCGGACGTGCTGGTGCGCCGGCTGCATCTGTTCTATGCGGCGCGCGACCAGGGAGTCCCGGCGACCAGCGCCGTGGCGGATCGGCTCGCGGCAGCGCTCGGGTGGGACGGGGACCGCCGGGCGGCGGAGATCGCGGACTACCTGAAGCTGGTGGAGGGGTCGCGGGCGTTCGCGAAGGAGGTGGCGGGGCTCGGCAAACCCTGATAGACTCCCGCGTCGATGTGGCGTCTTCACCGTGTCGCTTTGCTCGGCGCCGTGATCCTCGCGTGCGGACGCGGGTCGGACCACCCGCCGGCGATCCCCGACGGCCCGCTCGGCGCGGCGATCCAGCGCGGGCGCGCCTTGCTCCTGGCCACGCGCGACAGCCTGCCCGCCCACGTCGGCAACCGGCTCCGCTGCACCAGCTGTCACCTGGACGAGGGCCGCCGCGCCACCGGCTCCTTGGTCGGCGCGTACGCCCGGTACCCGCAATACCGGCCACGCAGCGCCACGGTGGAGACGATCGAGTACCGCGTGAACGACTGCTTCCGGCGCAGCATGAACGGCACGCCGCTCTCGAGCGACGGCGGCGACATGCGGGACATCGTCGCGTACCTGTGGTTCCTGTCGCGCGGCGTGCCGATCGCGCCCCCCCCCACCCCGGCGGGAGGGGCGAACCGGCTGGCCAAGTGGGCGGGATTCCGGGCGGACACCGCGGCGGGCGGGCGAGTGTACGGCTCCGCGTGCGCCAAGTGTCACGGACCGGACGGCCAAGGCACGGCGGTGGCGCCTCCCGTGTGGGGGCCCGACTCGTACAACATCGGCGCGGGGCTGGCCCGGGTCCGCACGGCCGCGGCGTTCATCAGGGACAACATGCCCCTCGACCAGCCGGGCACGCTCAGCGATCAGGAGGCGTTCGACGTCGCGGCGTACGTGGGCGCGCATCCCCGCCCCGATTTTCCGGAGAAGATCCATGATTGGCCGAACGGCGATTCGCCGCCCGACGTCGCGTACCCGACCGAGGCGGCACGGCGCAAGTCGCCGTAGCCCTCACCGACAGGAGGATGACCATGCTGGACCTGGAGAGCCTCACCACTCATCGGCGCGGATTCCTGGGACGCGTCGCCGCCGGCGCCGCCGCAGTCGGCCTCGGCGGACTGTTCGCCCCGCTCAAAGCGGCCGCCGAGCCGCTGACCGCCCGCGGCGACGCGTCCGCAAATCCCGATTTCGAAGCGTGGCTGAACAAGATCACCGGGAAGCACAAGATGGTGTTCGACGTGCCGGAGCCGAACGACGGCTTCGCGTTCGCGTGGGGGCGCGTCTTCCTCAACACGACGAACGAAGCCTACGGCACGACCGACGCCCAGAACACCGTCGTCATCGTGCTCCGTCACTCGGGCATCCCGTTCGCGATGGAAAGCGCGATGTGGGCGAAGTACAAGTTCGGCGAAGCCTTCAAGATCACGGATCCCGCCACGAAGGGGCCCGCGATCCGCCATCCCCTCATCCGGCTCAAGCCCGGCGACGTCCCCATCCCCGGCATGGGCACCGACGAGCTGCTGGCGAAGGGCGTGCTCGTGGGCGTGTGCAACATCGCCCTCACGTTCAACAGCATGCGGCTCGCGAAGGACATGGGGATGCAGGCAGAGGCGATCAAGAAGGAATGGATCGAGAACCTGCTCCCCGGCGTGCTGGTGGTGCCGTCGGGCGTGATCGCGATCAATCGCGCGCAGGAGAAGGGGTGCGCCTACTGCTTCGCGGGGTGACTGAGGCGCACGACGTAGGGGCGCAGCATGCTGCGCCCCTACGGTCGACTCCTCCCGGATCTACCGCCGGCTGCGCGTCTTTGCCAATAGTCTCAGGATCTCGAGGTACAGCCAGATCAGCGTCACCATCAGGCCGAACGCGCCGTACCACTCCATGTACTTGGGCGCGCCGCCCGTCACCCCGGTCTCGATGAAGTCGAAATCCAGGATCAGGTTCAACGCCGCCACGATCACGATCACTCCGCTCACCACGAGACTCGTCGTGCTGGTCCCCTGCAGGAACGGCATCGCGATGCCGAAGAACGAGAGCCCGAGCCCGATCAGGTAGTACAGGGCGATCGCGCCCGTCGCGGCGACGACGCCGAGCTTGAACTTCTCGGTGGCCTTGATCAACCCCGAGCGATAGGCCAGGAGCATGGCCGCGAGTGTCGCGAAGGTCAGGCCCACGGCCTGCATCACGATGCCCGGGTATTTGGTCTCGAGTAGGGCCGACAACCCACCCAGCGCGAGTCCCTCGAACGCGGCGTAGATCGGCGCCGTCACGGGCGACCACGCCTTCTTGACGATCGTGACGATCGCGGCGATGAGCCCGCCGATCACGCCGAGCGCGATCCACGGGCCGGCGACCGCCGGATCGAAGGCGGTGCGCACCTGGGACCACACCCAGGCCGCCGGCACGGCCACCAGGAACAGCAGGAACGCCGCCTTGTTCACCGTGCCTTCGAGCGTCATGGCGGGCGCGGTGGGATCGCGCCGCAGGTCGGCGAAGGTCTTCGCGTTGAGGGCCGGGTTCGAGGTGCGCATCAGAGCCATCGTTCACCTTTCGCTGAAGTGGGCTGCGAGCACTGCAATGTAACAGGGGCGAGTCATTTCCATCCCCTCAGGCTCCGGATGAAGTCGTGCAGCACCAGGAACTTCTCGAACACCGGCACGCCCTTGCGCTTGCGACCGAACTCGGCGAACAGCTCGCGCAGCCGCCCGCGCCGCGCCACGTAGAACCGGAACGTCTCGGCGAAGTCCTCCTGCGGATGGGTGGCGGCGTACGCCGTGACGAAGTTCGGCAGCGTCGTCGTGACGCCGCGGCGCTCGAAGTCCACCCACTTGGAGTCCGCCACCCGGTACGCCTTGCGCACCTCGCCGAAAGCGCGCCGGAAGCGCCCGGTCAGCGTGAACGACCAGTGGTGGTACAGGTAGGAGTGCCCCAGCTCGTGCAGGATCAGCCCGGTGAGCATGTTCCACGAGATCTCGTCGCGCCGCCGCTTCCCCGTCACGTAGCGTCGCTCGATCTCGATGACCTTGGGCGTGCGGTGCGTCACGCCCGACACGCCGGGACGCAGCAGCACGCGGTAGTTCCAGGCCTTGATGCGCGCCACCACGAGCCGCTGGCGCACGCGCCGCAGCGCCTGGTGGATCAGGTCGCGCCCGGTCGCGTCCTCGCCGCACCAGGGGCACACCTCCATCCAGTCGTCCACGCCCCGGTTGCAGTGCGGGCAGACGTTCTGGAACCGGTCGCGGTAGCGCCACTGCTGCGGCCGGCCGCACCACGGACAGGACCGCATCGGGTACATCACCCCGCCCCCGCATCCCCAGCGACAGCGGCGCTGATACTTGAATCCCTTGGGCGCCTTGAGCGGCTCCGGGCTCGAGTCGCGGTCGCGAATGTCCCGCCCGCACCAGGGGCAGTACGAGAAACTGTCCGACACCACCCAGCGACAGTAGTAGCACTCGGCGCCCGTCTCCTTCGTCGCATCGCGCCATTCGAGCCGCCGGCCGCAGTTCGAGCAGAACGACCAGAAGCGCTCCAGCTCCGCCGCGCACGTCGGGCAGCGCAGCTCCGGGGTCGGCACCTCGCGCCTACGCCGCGCCACGCGCCAGCGCTTCCGTCACGATCCGCTCGATGAACTCGGCGTAGGCCATGCCTGCCTTCTCCGCGGCGTCCGCCATCTCGTTCTCGGACGCGAGGAACGGGTTCGGGTTCACCTCGAGGACGTACACTTCGTTGTCGTGCGTCAAGCGCAGGTCCACGCGGCCGTAGTCCTGCAGCCAGAGCGCGTGAAACGCCGTCGTGCAGATGTCGGTGATCTTGGTCGTCACGTCGTCCGGCAGGCCCTTCGCGAAGACGTTCCTGATCTTCTTGCGCTTGCGGTACTCCTCGTCCCACTTGGCCTTGTAGGTGGCGATGCGATGGTCGCCATTGGATTCGCCGAACGTCAGCTCAACGAGCGGCAGCACCTGGAGCCTCTCGTTCCCCAGCAGGCCCGCGTACAGCTCGCGCCCCTCGATCAGCTCCTCGACGATCGCAGCCTGCTGGAACTTCTCGTGGATGAACTTCACCCGCTCCGCGAGATCGTCGTCGTTCTCCACCACCGAGGCCTGGGCGATGCCGATCGACGCGTCCTCGAGCAGGGGCTTCACGATGAGCGGGAACCGCAGCTCAGAGGGCCGGAGCGGCTTTTCGCCCGCGGGGAACTCGGCGAACGCCGGCACCCGGATCCCGTGGTACGCGAGGATCTTCTTCGTGAGCGACTTGTTGCGGGCGACCAGCAGCGCCGTGGGCGGCGAACCGGTGTAGCGGTAGCCGTGCATCTCGAGCACCGCGGCGAGGGCGTACTCGTGCCGCGCCTGTCCGCGAAACGACTCACAGCCGTTGAACACGAGTTTCGGCTGAAACGCCGCGAGCCGCTCGAGCGTGCCGCCCAGCGGCTCGGCGAGGCCGACCATCAGCACGTCATGGCCCTTCGCCATCAGGGCGCGCGCCACGTCGTATTCCGCCTCCTCGACCTTCGCCTCCAGTTCTTTCTTGTAGGCGGCGTCGTCCCACTCGGGATGGAGGGTGTCGAAGACGACGGCGATCTTCATCCCGCACTCCCCAGCCCTTCACCATTGCGGATTGCGGATTGTGGATTGCGGATTGGAGCGTGTGAGCTTCGCTCGGGATAATCCGCAATCCGCAATCCGAAATCCGCAATCACGCTCTCACCCGCTGCATGTCTCTCCCCACCGTCGTCAGTGCGATCAAGATGACCAGCCCCCCCACCGCCCCCGCCGTCGGCAGCAGCAACATGGCCGGCCGCAGGCCGAACCGGTCGGACAGGTAGCCGATGAGCGGCGGCGCGATGGCGTCCCCCGCGAGGTGCGAGAATAGCACGTAGCCGCCGATCACCGACGCCCGCACGGCCGGGGGCACGACGTCGAGGATCACGGCCGAGAGGGGCCCGTTGTACCACGAATAAAGGAAGAAGGTCGCGAGCAGCAGCGGCACGAACAGCCGCAGCTCGTCCACGAGCAGCAGCGCCGCGCACACCGGGCCGCCGAGCACGAAGCCGGCGCCCGAGACCACCACCCGCCCGCCGCTCCACCGCCCCAGCAGCCAGTCGCCGACGCGACCGCCGAACAGCCCGCCCAGCGCGCCCCCCAGCAGCCCCCACACCCCGAACTGCCGACCCACCGCGGCCACCGACAGTCCGTGGGTCCGCTCCAGGAAGCTCGGCGCCCATGCGATGAGGCCGTTCACCGCGAAGGTGACGAGCGCGCCGCCCAGGAACATCCAGATCAGCGTGGGCGTGCGGAGCACGATCGCCGACGCCTGGAGAAACTCGCCGAACGCCGTGGCCGCGACCTCGCCTGCCTCGGTGGTGCCGCGCACCGCGACGGGGACGAGCCGCACCACCGTCCAGATGATCCCGGCGCTCACGCAGGCCGCGAACGCCGCCGTGTCGAGCCCCGGCGGCAGACCCTGGAACAGATCGAGCGTGCTCGAGACCAGCGCCCCCGCGACGGTCAGCCAGATCAGCGGTCGAGCGAGGATCAGGGCCTGTCGCACCCGCGCGCGCCCGCGCTCATACCACGCCTCCACGGTGGCCCGGATGGACGGGGGCGCATGACGCTGCGGCTCCCGCAGTCGCGACGCGAGCAACGCGAGCAGGAAGCCGGGGATGCCCACCGCCACGAACACCGGGCGCCAGGAGTGGAAATACTCGGCCAGGACGCCGCCCAGCCAGATCCCCAGGACGCCGCCGAACGTCATCCCCACCGAGTAGATGCCGATCGCGAAGGCGCGCTGCCTGCCCTTGAAGAACTCGGCGATCAACGCCTGCGCCGCCGGGCCGTAGCCGGCCTCGCCGACCCCCACCATCGAGCGACAGAACAGCAGTTGCCAGAAGCGGCTCACCGTGGCGCCCAGCGCCGTGAAGAGGCTCCACAGCCCGACCCCGAACGCGATCACGGCGCGCCGCGACTTCAGGTCTCCCACGACGCCGAGCGGGAGCGCCGCGAGCGACAACACGATCACGTAGGCCGAGCCGAGCCAGCCGAGCTGCTGGTCCGACAGCACCAGCGAGCGCTTGATCGGCTCGAACAGCGCGAAGACGACGTTGCGATCGGTGTAGTTGAGGAGATTGATGAGCGTGAGCAACCCCAGGGCGTAGGCGGCGTACGCCCCGGAGCCGGCGGCTCGTGCGTCCGCCTTAGGGCCTGCGCTCGACAGTCGTCGCCTCCGCGCGCGAGTCGCGGTCGGCCTTCGCCTCCAGATACGCCGCCGTCAGCTGCCGCATCATCGCGTCGCGCCGGTCGTACAGTCGCTTCAGGCGGCGCTTCTTGCGCCGCGCGAGCGCGTAGGCGGCGAGGATCGGGAAGCCCACGGTGTTGTCGAGATAGCACACGACGGTCCCCGGCAGCTTGTCGGGGTCGACCTTGCCCCAGCTCACCGCCTCCGAGGGGGTGGCGCCCGAGAGGCCCCCCGTATCGGGGCGGGCGTCGGTCATCTGCAGATAGTAGTCGTGGCCCTTCTCGCTGATGCCGAGCACCTCCTGGATCTGGGGCTCGGTCTGCAGCACGAAGTTCTTGGGACTGCCACCGCCGATGATCAGCACCCCGCTCTTGCCGCCGCTCACCTTCGCGTCGAACACGATGGCGGACGTCTCGTTCACATCGGCGCTGGGGTCGAAGCGCAGCTGGGACCCCGAGAGCGCCTGCTCCGCGACGTTCATCCCGATGGAAGAGTCGCCGGGCGACGACGTGTAGATCGGCACGCCGCACTGGTGCGCGACGCCGAGCACCGACTTCCGGCTGATGCCGAGCGCCTTCTCGCGCTCGAGGATGTAGCCGCCCAGCAAGGCATGATACTCCGCCGTGCTCATGGAGCGCTGGAACTCGGGGCCAGCCGAGACCTCCCGGATGTAGGCGTCCGTGGAGAGGAGCACCTCGTAGTCGAAGAAGATGTCGTAGATGCGGACGATCCCTTCCTCGCGCAGCTCCACGTCGTCCGCGAACGGCGTGCCGCGGTGCATCGCGAGGCCCAGCCCGAAATGCGCGTCGTGATACAAGTTCGCGCCCGTCGAGACGATCCAGTCGATGAAGCCGGCTTCGAGGAGCGGGATGATGGTGGACATGCCGAGCCCCGCCGGCGTCATCGCGCCGGTGAGGCTCATCCCCACGGTCACATCGTCCTCGAGCATCAGCTCGGCGTACAGGCGGCACGCCTCGGCGAGGCGCCCGGCGTTGTACGCGAGGAACGCGCTGTCCACCAGGTCGGCGACCGTCTCGCGGCCCGTCACGGGCTTGGGATCGATGCGCGGGCCGCGCAGGAAGTCCTTGCGTGACATGGTGCCCCCCCTCGCCCCCTTCAGGTCTCGTCGGGTGGCACCGCGAGCGCCTGGCTGCGGCGCTCGCGGGCGCGGCGTACGATCTCTACGGCCTCGCGCGGGCTGTCGGTGATGTGCAACAAGTCGAGATCCTTGACGGCGATCTTGCCCTCCCCCGCGACGCGGTCGCGCAGCCACCCGGCGAGCCCCTTCCAGTACTCCAGGCCGAACAGGATGACGGGGAAGTATTTCACCTTGCCCGTCTGGATCAGCGTGAGCGCTTCGAACAGCTCGTCCATCGTGCCGTAACCGCCCGGAAACACGATGAAGGCGGTCGAATACTTCACGAACATCGTCTTGCGGACGAAGAAGTATCGGAAGTTGATGGCGCGCTCGACGTAGGGGTTGAGCCCCTGCTCGAACGGCAGCTCGATGTTGCAACCGATCGAGAGGCCGTTCCCTTCCTGGCAGCCGCGGTTCGCCGCCTCCATGATCCCCGGGCCGCCCCCGGTGATGATGGGGAACCCGTCCTCCGCGAGCATGCGCGCGGTCGCGACGGCCTTCTCGTAGTACGGGTCGTCCGGCGTCGTGCGCGCGGACCCGAACACCGTGACCGCGTTGTACACGTCGGCGAGCGTGTCGAACCCTTCGACGAACTCCCCCATGATCCGCAACACCCGCCACGAATCGGTCCTGGTGAACGCCCGCCGCTCGCGGGGGACCTGCGCGAGGAGCCGTTCGTCCTCAGTGACCGGCGTGCGTGGCGAGCCGCTCAAGCGCTGTGACATGGTCTTCCTGCACGTTGTAGAAGAAGGGAGAGAGGCGGACGTGCCCGGGGCGCGCGTCCGCGATGACGCCGGCGGCCGCGAGGTGCCGCACCGCCGCCGCGGGGTCCGCGGCGGGGAGCATCACGATCGCCGAGCGGTCCGCCGCGCGCGCCGCCACCTTCGGTCGGAACCCGCGCTCCCGGGCGCGCGCGATCAGGTCCTCGGCGAGCGCTCCGGTCACCGCGCGGATCGCCGGGACCCCGATCTCGTCGATGTAGTCGAGGCCGCCGAGCTGCGCGTACACCGCGGCGAGCGACGGTGTGCCCAGCTCGAAGCGTCGTGCGTCGTCGTGCAGCTCGAGCGCGCGCGGGTCGAAGGCGAACTGGTTGCGGTGCCCGAACCAGCCGGCGATCGCGGGCGCGAGCCGCGGCGCCAGCTCCTCCCGCACGTAGAGGAACACGATCCCCGGCCCGCCGAGCAGCCACTTGAGGCCGCCGGCCATGAGCACATCGACGCCGGCGGCCTTCACGTCGACGGGCACCTGCCCCACCGCCTGGTAGGCGTCGATCACGGTCAGGGCGCCGCACTGGCGCGCGGCGTCCGCTACCGCCTTGATGTCCTGGATCGCCCCGCTCGTGAAATAGACGTGTGACGTCGCGACCAGCGCGGTGCGCTCGTCCAGCGCGCGGGCGATGGCCTCCACCGGCACCGAGACCTGGTCGGGACTCTCGACCACGACGACCTCCACGCCACGGGGCCGCTTGGCGAGCCACTGGTACGCGACGGTCGGGAAATCGAGCGACGTCACGACGACCTTGGGCCGCCGCCGATAGTCGAGGGCTTCCGCCAGGCTCGAGAGCGCGACCGAGATGCTCGGCGCGAGCGCGATCTCCGCCGGCGTCGCGCCCACCAGCCGGCCGTAGCGGCGCCGCAGCTCGGCGAGCGCCGCCCACCACACGTCGTACCACGCGGCGGCGCCGCGCGCCTGCCAGAGATCGAGAAACTCTCCGAGCCGCCGGCGGGTGCGCTCGCCGAGCGCCCCGAGCGAGCACGTGTTGAGGTAGACCTTGTCCCGGAAGATGGGAAACTCGCTCCGGTAGCGCGCGAGCGAGTGCGTTCCCAGCGGCGAGCCGGTCTTGAGACTGGTGGCCGACGCCATAGGCGGTCAATATACAGGAGGACGAGCGCGCTCGACACGTCCCGACGGAGATTCTGTCGCATGCAAGCTTCCGCAAGCTGGTCGGCTCTCGCCACGCGGCTCACGCTGCGCGCGATCGTCAACCCGCGGCTCGCCCTCGACCTCGCGCGCCTGGCGTGGAGCTTTCGGGCGCGCGACTGGTACCGTCGCCCACCGTTCCTGCCGCTGCCGCCGCGCGACTATCTGCGCTGGCGCATGTTCACCGCCTACGGGGATGAGCACGCGGTGCCGCCCCTTGAAGACGTCGTGCGGTTCGCGCGCTGGCGGCGGGAGACGATGCACCTATGAACGGCGTCGAGAGAAGCGTCGAGGTCAAACGTCGCGGGCAGACGTTGGGCTTCGATGCCGTCGGGATCGCGACGCTCGAGCCGAACACGCACGCGGACGAGCTCGACGCGTGGCTCGCGGCGGGCCACGCGGGCACGATGGCCTACCTGCACCGCCAGGCGGCGCAGCGCAAGCATCCGGCGCGGATCATCCCGGACGCTCGCGTGGCGGTGGTCACCCTCACGAATTACTTCCACGGCTCGGCGGACCCCGGGCCGCCGGCCCGAGGTCAGGGCAAGGTCGCCCAGTACGCGTGGTCCCCGGACTATCACGCCGTCCTGGGCCGTCGTCTGGAGCAGCTCGCCACCGCGATCCGCGACGGCTCCCCGGGCGCGAAGACCCGGTGCTACGTGGACGCGGGGCCGGTGCCGGAGCGCGAGCTCGCCCAGCGCGCCGGGCTCGGATGGATCGGCAAGAACATGATGCTCATCCACCCCGAGCTCGGCTCCTTCACGTTCATCGGCGTCGTCCTGACCGATGCGCCGCTCGCGCCCGATCTCCCGTTCGCGGCCGATCGCTGCGGCACGTGCCGCGCCTGTCTCGATGCGTGCCCCACGGACGCATTCGTCGAGCCGCACGTGCTGGACGCCCGGCGCTGCATCTCGTACCTCACGATCGAGCACCGCGGGGACTTCACGGACGCCGAGCGGCGGATGGTGGGCGAGTGGGCGTTCGGGTGCGACGTCTGCCAGGACGTGTGCCCCTGGAACGTGAAATTCGCGCGCCCCACCGCGGACCCGGCGCTGGCGCCCCGGCCGGACCTGGCGGCACTCGACCTCGCCGCGCTGCTCGACGACGACGCCCCTCCCCAGGACTTTGACCGCCGATTCGGCGACACGCCGCTCGAGCGGCCGGGGCTCGCCGGCATGCGGCGCAACGCCGCCGCCGTGCTGCACAATCGCGGCCGGCCGTCTCCATGACCGAGATCCCTCCTGCCGCCGGGCAACGCGAGCTGGCCACCGAGATCCAGCACCGCCTCACCGATGGCCTCGGGAAGATCGACCCTCACCACCGGCTGCTCGGCCGGCCTGTCGCCTACCGGATCATCGACGGCACGACGCTCGAGATCACATACCGCGACGTCCCGGGCATCGCCGAGGCGGAGGTCCTGGGGGTGAAACGGGTGATCGGGGTGGAGTGCTTCTGCACGGTGGCGCCGCAAACGGCCGAAACCGTGACGGTCCGGTTCATCGTGCCGCTGCGGTGAGTCACCGCGCGACGACGCGCGACACCACGTCGTACAGGAAATGCACGCCGAAGGTGAGGTCGTCGAGGCTCACGCGCTCATCGTTGCCGTGCACGCCGCGCGCCTCCTCCTGGTTGAGCGGGAACGGCGACAAGCCGTAGCTCACGATCCCGATCCGCCGGAAGTAGTGACTGTCGGTGAATCCGGGGAGCGGCGGCGTCGTGACGAGCGCCTTGGGGTCGCGCGCCTGCACCGCGGCCACGACCGCGCGGAACAGCTCCGTCTCGGTCGAGCTTTCGGTAGCGGGCCAGTTCGGCCCTTGGGGCGTGATGGCCACGCTGGTGTCGCTCACCACGCGCACGAGATCGGCGAGAAACGCCTGCGGATCCTGACCGGGCAACAGCCGCACGTCGAGCGTGGCGCTCGCGACCGGAGGGATGACGTTCGTCTTGTCGCTCCCCCTGAGCCCCGTGATCGAGATGGTGTTGCGCAGCAGCGCGTTGTAGGTCAGGTCGGCGGTGAGGGCGCGGGCGGCCGTCGAGTCGCGCAGCGCCGCCCGCGGGTCTGCGAGCGCGGCGCGCCGCGCGGGATCGCCCTCGATCGCGGACAGGTCACGGAGATAGCGTTCCGCCGCCGGGGTCACGATCAGCGGCGTCTGATACGCCGCGATCCGGTTCAGCGCGCGCACCAGCCGGTGCACGGGATTGTCCGGCGTGGGGCGGGACCCGTGACCCGCCGTGCCGCGCGCGGTCACATCGAGCCAGAACGGCGACTTCTCGGTCGTCCCGACGCCGTAGTACTCGATGCGGCCGCTCGCGTCGGCGCGGATCGTTCCACCCTCGTTGAGGAGGAACTCCGCGTCCCGGATCAGGTCCGGATGGTGCTCCACGAACCAGCCCGCCCCCACCCCGCCGCCCACCTCTTCGTCGGCCGTCGCGAGAAAGATCACGTCGCGCTTGAGCGGCACGGCGGCGCGCTTCAGCGTGAGCAGGGTCATGAGCTCGACGATCGCTTCGCCCTTCATGTCGAGCGCGCCGCGTCCCCACACGTAGCCATCTTTCACGACGCCGGCGAAGGGATCGACCTTCCAGTACTCGGGGCTCGCGAGCACGACGTCCATGTGGTTGAGCAGCACGAGCGGCCGGGCGCTGCCGTCGCCTCTCACGCGCGCGTACAGGTTCGCCTTGCCGGGCTTGGGCTCGAACACCTGCGCGTCGATCCCCTCGCGCGCGAGCACGGCCTGGAGCCACTTGGCGGTCTCGAGCTCGTTGCCCGGCGGGTTGGTGGTGTTGATGGCGACGTACTGCGAGAGGAGCGCCGTGGCTTCGCGGCCCACCGCGCGCCACTGCTCGTCCGTCTTCGGCACCTCGGGCTCGAAGACGCGCGGCGGCAGCCGCACGGGCTGGGATGACGACCCCGACAACCCCGGCTGGGGCTGGGCCATGTGGCGCGAGGGGGCGCACGCCGCGAGCCAGAGGCACGAGAGAACGAATAGGGCGGGATGCCGAGGGAGCGTCGTCACGGGGCGACTAAGCTAAGCGGCAGGCCGCGTTGGTGCCACGGCCTGCCGCTGGTTCCGTCGGAGACGAGACTCAATGCACGGTGATCGTCGCTTGACCGGTCTTGCCCTCGCTCGTGGCCCGTAGGAAAACGCTGCCCGCCGCAAGCCCCCGGACGAACGTCTGGATGCCCCCATAGGAGGGTTGGATGTAGATCACGGTGCTATCGGTCGTAGACCAGGAAACGGGGCGTTCAGTTGTCACGCGGCCTGTCGAGTCGCGGAGCTCCGCTCTGAACGATACGCTGTCTTGCCCCACGACTAGACTCGCAGTATCGGGCACGACGGTCACCGTCGCCACCGGGAGCGGCGAGCCTACCACCTGGATCGTGAGCGAGCCGCTGAGCCCGCCGCTCGTCGCCGTGATCGTGGCGTATCCTGGCTGGCTACCAGTGACCGTCGCTGTATCGCTCACGCCGACCACCTGCGCAATCGAGCTGTCGCTGCTGGTCCACGTCACCGATGGGTTCGGGATCGGGTTGCCGTTCGCGTCGCCCACGGCTGCGTACAGCGTGATGGTACCGCCGATGCCCACGGACGACGGGCCCGAGACCCGCACGTACGGACCGGTGGGCTGGGAGAGCACGACGGATAGCGGCGTGGTGGCGCCCGCCGTCACCTGCACGTTGGGCGTGATCACCGACTGCAGGAACGGATGATCCGGGTCGATGCGGACTGTGTACGAGCCGGCGTTCAAGAAGGCCACTCTGTAATATCCCGTGTCGTCGCTCCGGCCGGTCGCCACTATAGCCTGGTCGCAGGAAGCGAAGTCGCCGGTGAAGCATACCGTGATGGCCGCGTTCTTGATGGGTCCCGGCGACGCAGTGTCGCCGCTCGTCACCTTCCCCGCGATCGCTCCGGCTGCCGCCGAGTTGATCGCGCGGAGGTTCGGTATGAAGGTGAAGTCTGGGTTCCCGTAGAAGGCGTACAGGAAGCTCCGGCCCACGTCGAAATCGATCACGATGTCGGCGCCTGCCGGAGGCACGTCGAAGGGATGCTCCACGAAGGCGTACAGCTGCATCTCGCTCGATCCCGAATGGTTCTGCCAATTCACGAGGGCCGTGTTGCAACAGCCCCACCCGATGGACGACAGGCTCGTATCGATCGTCATCCGGATCGCCTGATACTGGCCGGCAGGCAGCTCCCCTTCGCCCACGAAGGCCGTGGCGCCCTGTTGCAGCCCGAGCAGATCGAAGGTCTTTCTCGGCTCGGTGATGAGTACCCAGTTGCCGCCTCCGCTCGTGTCCAGCTGCGTGCTCGCTTCGATGCGGACGACATATATGTTCACGCTCGTGACAGAGTCATACGGGAACGGCGCGTCCGTCAGCGAGACACGGACGAGCGGCCGGCCACGAGGTGGCCCGGACGAGTCGTCTTGGTAGCAGCCGCCGAGGCCAACCAAGGCCACCGCGGCCAGTACGGAGTGAATGAGGCGCTTCGTCATGTGGCTCCTCTCTCCACCGGGCGCAAAAGCCTCCACCCCGAGATACCCCGGTGGAACCAGCGGGCGTCACAACATCGCGAGCCGCGGGGTATTGTGACGCCGGAGCGTCCTCCATGGGTATAGACAACGTGGGGACGAGCGACGCCGAGCTGGTGCGCCGCGTGCTCGGCGGCGACACCGGCGCCTACGCTGCGCTCGTCGCGCGGTACCGTGACCGCCTGGGTCGCTACGCCGTGCACATGCTTGGGAATCGGGAGGACGCCGAAGAGGCGCTGCAAGACGCCTTCGTCCGCGGCTATCGCTCGCTCGCGCGCTGCGACGATCCCGAGCGGTTCGGCGCGTGGCTGTACGGCATCCTGGTCAACCGATGCCGCACGACAGGCGCCCGCGCGGCGCGACGCGGGCAGGTTTTCGTGCGCGACGAGGCGGCGCTCAACGGCGCCCCGCTCCCCAGTTCCGTGGAGCGGACGGAGCTCGACGACGTGGTTCGCCGGGCGCTGGCGCGCCTCGCCCCCGAGTACCGGGAGGCGTTCCTGCTCAAGCACATGGACGACCTAGAGTACGAAGAGATGGCACGGCTCACGGGTGCGGGCGTTTCGGCGCTGAAGATGCGAGTGAAGCGCGCGCGTGAGCAGCTACAGGCGATTCTCAGAGAGGTGGAGCGTGTTTGAGGGCGGGCGCGACGTCGTCGATCAGATAATCGCGCGGCTGCGCCGCCCGGTGCGGATCGACCCCTCGCTCGACGCGCGGGTAATGGAGCGAATCGCCACGCTTCCGACCCCCAGACGCGCCGGCGCGGTCACGGCCGCCTGGCGCTGGCTCACCGAGCCGCGACACGTCGCCCTGTCGCCCTTGAGCGGGCTGGCCGTCGCCACCGGGCTCGTCGCGCTAGCGCTCCTGCTTCCCGCGCTCGCTCGGCGCCCGGCCCCAACCATCCATGAACTTCAGTTCGTCCTCGTCGCCCCACACGCCACCGCCGTATCGCTGATCGGCGATTTCAACGACTGGGACCCCGCGCGGACTCCGATGCGACTCGCGTCCGCGGGCGGCGCGGTGTGGACGGCCGTGGTGCCGCTCTCGCCCGGTCGTTATCGCTACGCGTTTCTCGTGAACGGGGCGCGCTGGCTCGCCGACCCCACGGCTCCGGCCGCGCTCGACAACGACTATGGCGGTCCAAGTTCTGTCGTGACGGTGGCTGGATCGTGACACCACGGCTGGGGCTCCCCGCCCTCGCCGTCGGGCTCGTAGCGACGCTGCTCGCCCGCCCGGCCGCGGCTCAGGACCCTCGACTCGAGCGGCTCGACGCCGGCACCCGGCCACTGGTCGCCGCACTGGTCGATTCGGCGCGCACCGCGGGGCTGCCCGCCGAGCCGCTCGTGCAGCGCGCCCTCGAGGGCACGATCAAGGGCGCGCCGGGTGACCGCATCGTCGCCGCCGTGCGCCGCCTCGCCGCAGACCTGGGTCGCGCGCGCGACGCCCTCGGCCCGGCAGCCTCGCCGCCGGAACTTGAGGCGGGCGCGGCGGCGCTCCGGGCCGGCGCCTCCCCAGCGGTGCTGGTTCAGTTGCGCCGCTCCCGCCCCCAGCGTCTGACGGTCCCGCTCGCTGTGCTCACGGACCTCGTGGCGAGCGGCGTGCCCGTAGACTCCGCGGCGGCCGCCGTTCTCGCGCTCGCCGCGACCAGCAGAGACGCCGACCTCGTGGAGTTCCGGCGCGCCGTGGAGCGGGACATCGGTCTCGGCGCGCCCCCCGCCGCAGCGGCGTCCGTGCGCGTCAACGGGGCGGCGAGCCAGGCCCGTCCCGGCCCACCATAGCGCTGTCACGCGCCCCCGGTGACGCCCGGGAAGCCGGCGTGGGTCGTGCTCGCTGGAGCGGCATGCTCGCTCGTGTCCGCGCGGGCACCCGCCGCCCAGACAACCGGCACGGTTGATCTCGGCGTCTCGACGGTCCGTTACGACGGATTCATGGCCTCCGGCGCGGCATCGCTCACGCCCGCCGTCCGCTGGGAGAGCCCGCGGGGCACGGTGAGCGCGCGCGGCACGTATCTCCGCTTCGAGAGCGGCCACCGCAGTCTGCAGGGCCTGGTGATCGGATCCATCTTCACCCCAGCGACGAGCCGCTGGCGTGGAGAGCTGGCGGCCTCGGCGGGCGCCAGCAGCTACGCCGACTTCGCGAGCTTCTGGCACGCGATCGCAGAAGCGCGCGTTCACCTCCTCGGCGAGGATCGCGGAGCCTGGATCGGCGGCAGTGCCGGGCGCACGTCGTACGGCGGCCCCGCGCGTCCTGTTGCGGCCGCCGCGGTCGGCGCGTGGGCCCGGCGCGGTGAGCTCACCCTCCTCGGGTCCGCCAACCGCACGTTCGTCGGGGACACGGCGTATACCGATCTCGCCTCTACCGTCCGCTGGCGTCGCGGGCCGCTCGAGCTCGAGGCGGACATCGGTGCGCGGGTGTGGAGCGACGGGGGCGGCCGCGGAGGCTTCGGCGAGGCGAACGCGGCCCTCACGCTCGGGGAACGCGCCGTGCTCGTCGTCGCCGGCGGGCGCTATCCGACGGACCCGATTCGTGGCAGCATCGCAGGTCGCTATGCGAGCGTGGCAGTCCGGCTCCGCACGGCATTGTTCCGCTCGCTGGCCGCTCGTGATCCGCGGGGCCCACGCACGCTCGAAGCGCACGGCGCGACCTCGCCGGCCGCGGTGCGATTCGAGGTCATGCCCGGCACGGGCGGCTTCACGCGTCTCATCGTGCACGCGCCTGGCGCAACGCTCGTGGAGCTCGCGGGCGACTTCACCGACTGGCAGCCCATCGCGCTGAGCCGCGCCCTAGACGGATCGTGGGAGGCGGCGCTCCGCATCGCGAGTGGCGTGCATCGCATGGACGTGCGAATCGACGGTGCGGGCTGGATCGTCCCCACCGGGACGACTCGTGTCGTCGACGACTTCGACGGCGAAGTAGGGATCTTCGCGATCCCCTAGCCCCGGCCGCCAGCGAGCCGTTGCGCCTCCGGCCGCCGCCGCAGCGCCAACATCGCGCCCACCCCGCCCGCAGGGCCGAGCGCCAGCAGGCTCATGCTCCACTGCCACCCGACGCGGGCGGCGAACCACGGCAAGAGATAGATCGTGAAACAGGTGAGCAGGAACCCGAGGCTCGTCTGGAGTGTGAGCGCGGTGCCCACCAAGTCCCGGGGGGCGAGCTCGCTCACCGCGGCGGAGAACTGCGCGGAATCCGCGACGACCGCGACGCCCCACACCAGCAGCAGGGGACCGAGCAGCACCAGCGACCGCCCGAACAGGGCTCCAACCGAAAGCGCGCACGATCCCGAGATCGCCATCGCCACGCTCGTGACGAGCGTGCGACCCCAGCGATCCGCGTACCTGCCGCCGAGCCAGCAGCCGACCGCGCCGCTCCCGATCACCGCAAACGTCACCAGCGCCGGCACGCCGCTCGCCACTGGGTCGCCGCCGCTGCGCACCTGCTCGCTCGCGGCGACGAACGCCGCCATCCACGTCCACATCGCGTACAGCTCCCACATGTGTCCCAGGTAGCCCAGGTTCGCGAGCGACATAGCCCGGTCTCCGAGGATGCGGGGCGCGGCGCGCCAGCTGAAGCGCGGGGCCGGCGCGGCGAACGGGCCGTCGTGCGGCACGAGCAGCACGAGCGCGCCCCCCGCGAGCGCCGCGGCGGCAGCGACCGCGAGCACCGGACGCCACTGCGCCGCGGGGACGGCCCAGCGCACGAGGTGCGGAAACGCCGAGCCGAGTGTGAGCGCGCCGACCAGCGTCCCGATCGCGAGCCCACGTCCTTCCCGGAACCAGCCGGCCGCGATCTTCATTCCCGGCGGGTACACGCCGGCGAGCGCGGCCCCGGTCAGCATGCGCAGCGCGATGCCGCCCGCTGGGCCGGGCGCGAAGGCGACCCCGAGCGTCGCCGCCGCCGCGATGGCGGCCGACGCCGCGAAGAGCCGGCGCGCCGACCAGCGGTCGGAGAGCGTGAGCAGCGCCGAGACGAGAGCGCCAGCGACAAAGCCGAGCTGTACGGAAATGGTGAGCCACGCGGCGTCCGCCGCCCCGAGCCGCCACTGCCGCGCCAGCGTGGGCGCGACCGCCGAAGCGCTGAACCAGGGGGCCATGCCGCACAGCTCCGCCGCGGCGAGCACAGCGAGGACGCGCCGCGGGCTCACAGACCGGTGGGGTGGTGCAGAAACGTCCAGGGCAGCCCGAACTGCGCCGCGAGATGCGCGGCGAGCGCCTTCACGCCCACCGTCTCGGTCGCGTAGTGCCCCGCGTAGAAGACGTTGAGGCCCAGCTCTTCGGCGTCGAAGAAGGTGTGGTGCGCGCCTTCGCCCGTCACGTAGGTGTCGAGCCCAGCGGCCGCGGCCTGGGCGATCATCGAGCCCGCGCCTCCCGTGACGACGCCGACGCGCCGCACGCGCTCCGGTCCGAACGGCATCACCCGCGCCTGGACTCCGAGCACCGTCCGGAGCGCTTGCTCAAGCGCGGCGCGCGGCGCGTCCAGCTCGCCCCACACGCCGATCCGCACTCCGTATTCCTCGCCGAACTCGCCGCACACCGTGACACCCAGCTGCCGCGCGAGCACGACGTTGTTGCCGACCTCCGGGTGGAGGTCCAGGGGGAGGTGCGCGCTGTACAGCGCGATGTTCGCCGCGAACAACCCGGCGACGCGGCGATGTGCCGGGCCGGTGAGGGGCTTCGGCCCACCCCAGAACAGTCCGTGATGAACCAACAACAGGTCTGCGCGCTCGGCTGCGGCGAGGCGGACGGTCGCTTCACACAGGTCCACCGCGGCGGCGACGCGCGTGACCGTCCCGGAGTTTGCTACCTGGAGGCCGTTCAGGGCCTCGGGCGCGTCCGGGACTTCCTTGACCCGGAGAAAGCGGTCGAGATAGGCGACGAGCTCGGTGAGTTCGATCGGGATTCTACCTCCGCCAGTATGACGACATTATCTCGTCAGAATATCGACAGTGACGTGAGATTCCCACATGGCGTATCGACGTAACGAATTGGTCTCACGAGAGATAAGAAATCCACACGCCGAAAACCGAGACGTGTGGATATCTGCGACCGGTATCAGTACGCGCGCTCTGCCCCCGTCCCCCCCTTCGGAACCACCTCGGCCTCCAGCGCGCCCTCCCCCATCCGCACCACTCCGTTGATTTCCCCGCCCTCCTGCACCAGCAGCCGCTTCGCGGCGATGTCGCCGTGCACCACGCTGGTGGACTGGATCTCCACACGCTCATCGGCGCGGATGCTGCCGCGCACCTCGCCGCCGATGATCGCCTCACGCGAGATCACGTCGCCTTCCACTTCCCCACCCTTCCCGACCAGCACCTGGCGGCCGGCCCGCACTGTGCCTACCACCGCGCCTTCGATCTTCACGACGCCCTCGGCGGTGATGTCGCCGACGACCCGCATGCCGGTCCCGATGATGGACAGCCCCGCTTCGGTCTCGGGCACGCCCTGCCCCTTCTCGGTGAAGATCGCCATGTCAATTCTCCTGTTTCACGACGGTGAGGGGATCAAGCGACTTGCCCTCGCGACGGATTTCGAAGTGGAGGTGCGGCGCCGTGGATCGTCCCGAGCTGCCCGAGAGGGCGATCACCTGTCTCGCCGGCACCGCGTCGCCTTCCTGCACGAGCAGGCGGGAGGCATGCCCGTACATCGTCTCATACCCGCCGCTGTGCCGCAAGAGCACGAACAGGCCGTACGCCGAATCGGTGCCCACCGCCTCGACCACGCCGCCGCCGGCGGCGCGCACCGGTGTGCCGACGGGGACCGCGATGTCGATGCCGGGATGCGACTCGGCGGGGTCGCCGGGGCGCACCTGGCCGCGGGTGACGAAGCCGGGGACGTCGAGCGGCCAGTGCGCGGGCACGGACGGCCCCGTTTCGGACCGCAGCGGCCCGGCCGGCGCGCGCGCGCGCACCGCCGTGGCGCGCGGCAGGTCCGCGGTCGGGGCGAGCTTCTCCGGCGGCGCCTTGACGCCGAGCAGCTGGCGCAGCTCCTGATAGTTCGCTTCGGCCCGGTTCAGGGCGGCCGCGAGCTGCTGCACCCGGCCGTTCTCGTCCTCCAAGCGTGTGACTTCGCGCTCGAGCCCCGGCACCCGCGCGGCGGCGCGGGAGATCGGACCAGCGAAGGCGAAGAAGAGGACGACGAGCAGCGCGATCACGATCGCCCCCCACTTCCCCGCCTCGAACGCCCACACCGGCACGCGATACTCCCGCGAGTCGAGCTCGCCGTCGGTGTGGACGACGATCGTAACGGCCCGGTCCCGGCTTTTCTTCTTCCTCATCCGTCGAACGGCGCGCCCAGGATCAGCTCTAGGAGCCGCGCGAGATCATCGTTCGAATAGAAGTTGACGTGGATCTGCCCCTTGCCCTTGGCGCGCAGCGTGACGCGAACGTCGGTGCCGAGCCGCCGGCGCAGGGCGTCTTCGATCCGCCGCACCTCGGGCGCCTGTCCCAGTCCCTTCTTCAAGCGCGGGCGCCGCACGGGCGCGCGGCCGCCGCGCACCCGATCCTCCACGTCGCGCACCGACAGCCCGAGGTCCACCGCCTCCTTCGCCAGGGCCGTCGCCACGCGCGCGTCGTCGAGCGCCAGCAGCGCGCGCGCGTGGCCGACCGACAGGCCGCCGTCGTGCAACAGCGCGAGCACCGCCGCCGGCAGCTTCAGGAGGCGCAGGGCGTTCGCCACGGTGGACCGATCGCGGCCCACCGCGTCGGCCACGTCCTGTTGGGTGAGGTTGAACTCCGCGATGAGCCGCTCGTAGCCGCGCGCCTCGTCCACCGGCGAGAGATCGTCGCGCTGCAGGTTCTCGACCAGCGCGAGCGTGAGCACGGTGCGGTCGTCCACCTCGCGCTTCACGGCCGGGATCTTCTCCCAGCCGAGCGCCTGGCAGGCGCGCAGCCGCCGCTCGCCGGCGATCAGCTCGAAGCCGCCGTTGTTGCCTGGGGCCTGGCGCACCACGACCGGCTGGAGCAGCCCCGCTTTGCGGATCGACGCGGTGAGCTCCTCGAGCGCCGCCGGGTCGACGTCGCGGCGCGGCTGGTAGGGATTGGGCCGGATGTCGGCGATCGCCAGCTCGACGAGGCTCCCCTCGCGCTCGGCCTCCTCGCGGGTGGGTCCCAGCAGGGCTTCGAGCCCTCGGCCAAGACGACGGCGACCTGCGATGGTTTCCGTCATGCGGGCACCTCCGGGAGGGGTTCAGCGGCGGGTGGGGCAGGGGAGGGGGAGAGCGGCGCCACGGCGCCGCGCTCGACGCGGCGGATCAACTCCTGGGCCACCGCGAGGTAGCTCTTCGCGCCCACCGACTGCACATCGTACAAGAGGATCGGCTTTCCGAAGCTCGGCGCCTCGGCGAGCCGCACGTTGCGCGGGATCGTGATGCTGAACATCTGCGACCCGAAATATTCCTTCGCCTCGTCGGCGACCTGCTTCGACAGGTTGAGCCGCGCGTCGTACATCGTCAGCAGCACGCCGTCGATCGCGAGCGCGGGATTGAAGTTCCGCTGCACCAGTTTCACGGTGTTCAAGAGCTGCGAGAGGCCCTCGAGGGCGTAGTACTCGCACTGGATCGGGATGAGGACGCTGTCGGCGGCGGTGAGCATGTTGAGGGTCAAGAGGCCGAGCGACGGCGGACAGTCGATGACGATGTACTGGTACTGGTCGCGCACGTCGCGCAGCGCGCGCCGCATCATCGTCTCGCGCGCCTGCCGGTTGACGAGCTCCACTTCGGCGCCGACCAGGTCCTGAGTCGCGGGGACGACGTCGAGATGCGGGAAATGCACGTGCGCGAAGCGGGTGTCCGCGAGCGCGCGGCCGTCGAGCAGGGCGTCGTACAGGGAGTAGCGGATGCGATCGCGCTCGATGCCGACGCCGCTGGTCGAGTTCGCCTGCGGATCGGCGTCGACGAGCAACGTCTTCCGCTCCGCGGTGGCGAGCGACGCGGCGAGATTGACGGCTGTCGTCGTCTTACCGACACCGCCCTTCTGGTTGGCAATAGCGATTACGCGGGGCATCTTACAAGTTATTGTATACCAATAGCTTATATTGCTGGTGCGCTACGAGGGGCAAATATACGTACTGGTACACCGGCGGTAAAGAGCGAGTTTCACGTGAAACGACGAGCCGAAGTTTCACGTGAAACACAGCTTGCCTGGGGAAGTTGTTCCTGGACTGGCGCGCCTTGCGCGACGCGCCGCCGCCAGCGCGCTGTCTCGATCACCAGGTTGTGCAGATCGCTGGGCGACACGCCGGGAATGCGCGCCGCTTGAGCCAGTGACGTCGGTCGCACCCGTTCGAGCTTCTGGCGCGCTTCGGTCGCGAGGCTCCTGAGCTCTGAGTAGGGCAATTCGGCCGGCAGCGCGAATGCGGCGAGCTCCGCAAGCCGCGCCGCTGCCTCGCGCTCGCGCGCGAGATAGCCGTCATACTTGAGCTCGATCTCCGCGCTCGCGAGAGCCTCGTCCCGGCCGGTGACCGGCACGCCCGCCGCCTCGAGCAGCGCCCGCAACGACACCCCGGGGCGGCGCGCCACGCTAGCCACTCGCTCGGGCTCCGCGAGGCCCGAGCCCGTCGCGGCGAGCACCGGCCCGGCGGCGGCCGGGCTGATCGTCGTGGCGCGGGCCTGGGCCAGGATCTCCTCCTCCCCGCGCAAGCGCTGCTCCGCCGCTCGCAGCTCCGCCGGCGAGAGCAGACCGAGCCGCTCGGCGAGTGGCAAGAGCCGACGGAGCGCATTGTCTTGTCGCAGCAGCAGCCGGAACTCCGAGCGCGAAGTGAACAGGCGATACGGCTCGTCCACCCCGCGCGTCACCAGGTCGTCTACCAGCACCCCGACGTACGCGTCGTCCCGGCCGAGGATGACCGGCTCGGAGCCGCGGATACGACGTACCGCGTTGATCCCCGCCACCACTCCCTGCGCCGCCGCCTCCTCGTAGCCGGTAGTCCCGTTGATCTGACCAGCGAAGAACAGATGGTCGACCGGCTTCGTCTCAAGCCACGGCGTGAGCTGCGTCGGCGGATAGAAGTCGTACTCGATGGCGTACCCCGGGCGAGTCATCGCCGCGCGCTCGAGGCCGGGCACGGCGCGCAGAAATTCGAGCTGCACTCGGACGGGCAGGGAAGTGGAGAGCCCGTTCACGTACAGCTCGTGCGTGTCGAGCCCCTCGGGCTCGAGAAACACCTGGTGGCGCGCCGCGTCGGGGAACTTGACCACCTTGTCCTCGACCGAGGGACAGTAGCGCGGCCCGCGGCCGCTGATCGCGCCGCCGTACAGCGCCGACTCGTGGAGGTGGCGGCGGATGATGTCCTTCACGGCCTCGCCCGCCCAGGTGATCCAGCACGGCACCTGGCGCGGCAGGTCGGTGCGCTCGTAGAACGAGAAGCGGTAGTCCGTACTGTCGCCGTCCTGGCGTGCGACCTTGGACCAATCGACGGTCCGCCCGTCGACGCGCGGCGGCGTACCGGTCTTGAAGCGCGAAACCGTAAGTCCAAGTGCCTCAATGTGTTGCGCAATAGCAACGGCCGGCTGATCACCGGCGCGACCGGCCGGAATCTGCGTGTCGGTCCCGACGTGGATCCGCCCACGCAGGAAGGTGCCCGCGGTGATGACGACGGCGAGCGCCGTGTAGCGGCGGCCGTCGGTGGTCTCGACGCCCTGGGCGCGCGAGCCCTCGAGCAGCAGCCGGCTCACCATCCCCTGCGCCAGCTGGAGGCTTGCGAAGCCCTCCAACAGGTGCCGCACGGCGCGGCGGTACAGCGTGCGATCGCATTGCGCGCGGGGCGCCCAGACGGCGGGGCCCTTGGAGCGATTGAGCATGCGGAACTGGATGGTGGCGCGATCGGTGGCGCGGCCCATGATGCCGCCCAGCACGTCGACCTCACGCACCACGGTACCCTTGGCGATCCCGCCGATGGCGGGATTACAGCTCATGTGGCCGATGGTGTCGAGGTTGGAGGTGAGGAGCAGCGTGCGCGCGCCGAGGCGAGCAGACATGACCGCGGCCTCGGAGCCGGCGTGGCCGGCGCCGACGATGATCACGTCGTAGTCAACTGGCATGGAGAAAACCTAGTTCGGCAGGACGGGCAAAAGCTAGACGCACAGACGCGCGGCGGGGAACAGTCAACGGAGTTTGGGACGGTCGGACGCCTGGCTGATCTTCCGGAGCAGGCCGAACAGCGTCTTGCTGGTTTCGGTGGCGAGTGCCTCGAGTCGCCCGAACTCAACCGGCTGCAGATAGCCCACATCCCGCGCGATGGCGAGCGCCGACTGAACCTCCGCCAGCGACCCCCACGCGGTGTCCAGGAATTTCCGGTAGTCGCGCGTGCCTTTTCGGGTCGTGCCCTCCGCGATGTTCAAGGGAATGCTGTAACAGGCCCGTCGTAACTGGTCGGCGAGCGCGCCCTGCTCGAAGTCGGGGAACTTGTTGGCGGCCTTGGCGCACTCGACGGCAAGCCGCTGCGCGTGCTGCCAGGCCTTCAGCGTGTGGTGCATAGGCATCGTACTGGAACATGAGCGGAAGGAACGTGGGGTACGGCACCATTCTCTTGCGTGCCGTACCCCATCTACTCGCAGTCCCTGTTCACCGCGGTGCGTCTGTGCGTCTAGCCTTTGCCAGTCCTAGGAAGTTCTGACCCAGCGCACGAGCTCCCTCACACTCGGTCGCTTCCCCGTCATCAGCATGCCCACTCGATAGATCCTCGCCGCCACCCACGTGACACCGACGATCGCCAGCGCGAGCACGACGAGCGACAGTGCGACTTCGGACGTCGGCAGGGTGCCGGCCGCCCACCGCACCGGCATCGCAATCGGCGCGCTGAACGGGATGAGGGACAGGGTCACCGCGAAGGGCGAGCCGGGATCATTCAGCATGGCGAACATGCTGACGAACGACAGGACGAGCAGCCAAGTCACCGGCTGCTGCGCTTGCCGCGCCTCCTGCTCGGTCGAGGACATGGCGCCCACGGCGGCGAACATGGCGGAGTACAGCAGGAATCCGCCGACGAAGTAGGTGATGAAGAGCGCCGCGGTTGCAGTGCTGACATGCGGCAGGTCGAAGACCTGCCGGGCCTCGTTCAGGTCGCCGGTGCTGATGAAGCGGCCGCGCTGGGCGAGGAGCAACCGCACGGAAACACCCCAGATCAGGAACTGGAAGATCGAGACCGCCCCGACCCCGAGCACTTTGCCCAGCATCAGCTGAAAGGGACGCAGCGAAGAAACCAGCACTTCCACGATGCGGGTCGTCTTCTCCTCGAGCACGGAGCTCATCACGTTGATCCCGTAGATCAGGATGGCCGTGTAGAGGATGATGGCCATGAAGTAGGCGAGCGAGAATGACTGCGCGGCGCTCTCCCCGGTGGTCCTGCCGCCCGCGATCTTCTGCGTCACGAGGTGCACTCGGATCCGCGCCCGCGCCACCACCTGCGGATCCACGCCCGCGTGCTCCAGCCGCACCGCGTCGACGACCTCGCCGATGGTGCGCTCGAGCGCCGCGATGGCGCCAAAGGCGGACACGTTGGAGCCGCGGTACTCCGCGGTCCCCGAGTCGACGGCGGCGTCCGTCAACAGCAGGAAGCCGTCGAGGCGCTTCGCCCCCACAGCCGTCGTGAGAGAATCGACGACGTGGGCCGTCGCCGGAACGCGCACCGCGTGGAACACCTCGCTCTGATCGAGCAGCTCCGTGATGCGGGCCCCGACCGGACCGGTGGTGCCGTCCACGACGACGATGCGCTTGATGCCGGCCCGGCCGGCGAGCAGGGCGGGGAGCAGGAACACGACGCCGAAGAACACCGGGCCCAGCAGCGCCATCACCCAGAACCACTTGCTGCGAATCCGCTCCACGAACTCGCGCCGTACCACCGCCCAGACCTTATGCATCCGGCCGCGCCTCGGCCCGCGCCGCGTCCGGCCCGACCAGGTCGATGAAGATCTTGTTGAGTGACGGCTCCTGGAGCTCGAACCGGGACAGCCGGGCGCCCGAGGCGACCAGCCGCTGGAGGATCTGCTGCGGGTCCGCCCCCGCCGCGAGCTCCAGTTCGGCATACTGGCCGTAGTCGTCGACCTTGTTGACCAGTCCCCGGTCGGCGAACACCTGCGCGGCGGCCCCGGCGCTCCCATCGAACCCGATGATGAGGTGGTGTCCGCTTCGTGTCCGCTTGATGTCGCTCAACGCGCCTTCCACGAGCTTGCGCCCCCGCGCGATGATGCACAGCTCGTCGCACAGCTTTTCGGCTTGCTCCATGATGTGGGTCGAGAAGAGGATCGTGACGCCGTGGCGCGTGAGCTCGAGCACCGCGTCCTTCACGACCTGGGTGTTGACGGGATCGAGCCCGGCGAACGGCTCGTCCAGGATCACCAGCTCCGGCTCGTGCAGGATCGTCGAGATGAACTGCACCTTCTGCTGCATCCCCTTCGACAGCTCGTCGATACGGCGCAGCCGCCAGGCAGCGAGGCCCAGCCGCTCGAGCCACGCGGTCGCCTTGGCCCGGGCCGCGCGGCGCTCGACGCCCTTCACCTCGGCGAGGAACACGAGCACGTCGAGCACGCGCATCTTGCGGTACAGCCCGCGCTCCTCGGGCAGGTAGCCGATCCGGGCGGTGTGCGTCCGGCCGCCGCTGGGCTCGCCGAACAGCCGCACCGATCCCGCGTCCGGCTCGATGATGTCGAGGATCATCCGGATCGTGGTCGTCTTGCCGGCGCCGTTCGGCCCGAGCAGCCCGTAGATCGCGCCGGTCGCGACCGACAGCGATAGGCCGTCCACGGCGGTATGGCCTGCGAAGCGCTTGGTCACCTGGTCGAGGACCAGGATCGGGACAGGGGTCGTCATGTGGCGAGGCTAATCTAGCCTCGTCAGGAGGATTTCACCGCGTCCGTCAGCGCGTTCCAGGGCAATAACGCGCATTTGATGCGTACGGGGAACTTGGAGACGCCGGCGAGCGCCCGCAGGTCCCCGAGCGACTTGTCGCGAGCCGCCGCCTCGTCGCCGTGCATCATCGCGGTCATGCGCTCGGCGAGCGCCAGCGCCTGGGGCACGGGCTTGTCCTTCAAGAGCTGCGTCATCATCGACGCCGACGCCTGGCTGATCGAGCACCCCCGGCCGATGAAGCGCGCTTCGCGGATGACGTCCCCGTCCACGCGCAGCTGCAAGTCGATCTCGTCCCCGCAAAGGGGGTTGGTGAGCGACACGGCGTGCGTCGGGCCCTCGAGCGACCCCTTGTTGCGGGGCCGGCGATAGTGATCGAGGATCAGCTCCTGGTAGAGGGTGCTGAGCTTGGGCTCAGGCAGGGACGTATCCAAACAGGGCTCCCGCCTTGACGAGCGACCCGGCCAGCGCGTCGACGTCGTCGCGCCCGTTATAGAGGTAGAACGACGCCCGCGCCGTCGCGGGGACGTTGAGTCGGCGCATCAGCGGCTGAGCGCAATGGTGCCCGGCGCGGATGCACACGCCGTCCTGGTCGAGGATGGTCGCGATGTCGTGCGGATGGATGTCCCCGTAGGTGAACGACACGACGCCCGCCCGGTGGTCGCGCGGGCCGTACACGGTGACGCCGTCGATTTGCGTCAGCTTGTCGATCGCCACCTGGGCGAGCGCCTGCTCGTGCTCGGCGATCCGCTCCAGGCCGATGGCCTCGAGGTAGTCGACCGCGGCGGCGAGCCCCACGGCGCCCTCCACGTTCGGCGTCCCCGCCTCGAACTTGTGAGGGATCTTGTTGTAGGTCGCATGGTCGTCCCATACGCGCGAGATCATCTCACCGCCGCCGTGGTAGGGCGGCATCGCCTCGAGCAGGGCTGGCTTCGCGACCAGCGCGCCGGAGCCCATGGGGGCGAGCATCTTGTGACCCGAGAGCGCGTAGAAGTCGCAGTCGAGCAGCTGCACGTCGACGTTGAGGTGCGGCGTGGACTGCGCGCCGTCCACCACGACGGCGGCGCCCACGGCGTGCGCCAGCCGGGCGAGCTGCGCCGCCGGGTTCACGGTGCCGAGCGCGTTCGAGACGAAGGGGAAGGCCACGATCTTGGGGCGCCGCTCCAGGGCCCGGCCGAAATCCGACAGATCGATCCGCCCGTCGTCCGTGAGCTCGACCATCCGCAACGTGGCACCCTTCTCCTGACACAAGATCTGCCACGGCACGAGGTTCGAGTGGTGGTCCATCGCCGTCACCACCACGGTGTCGCCCGCGCGCACGTTGGCGCGGCCGTAGGAGCCCGCGACCAGGTTCAAGGCCTCGGTCGTGCCGCGCGTGAATACGACGCCCTCGGGCGCCCAGGCGTTCACGAACCCCGCGACCTTCGCACGCGCGGCCTCGTAGGCCTCCGTGGCGCGGATCGCGAGACTGTACGCCCCCCGATGCACGTTGGCGTTGGTGGTGCGGTAGTAGTCGGCGACGGCGGCGAGCACCGCCTCGGGCTTCTGCGTCGTCGCTGCGTTGTCGAGGTAGACGAGCCGGTGGCCGTTCTCCTGCTGCTCGAGCAGCGGGAAGTCGGCGCGGATCCGGGCGGCGTCGAGCATCACGCGGCCCGGCGCCGCTCGGCGCCCCCGCCGGCCAACCAGGTGCGCACGAGATAGTCGAGCTGCGACCGCACCTCCCCCACCGGCATGCGGCCCAGGATCTCGGTGCCGAAGCCGTAGGTGAGGAGGCCGCGCGCCGTTTCCTGCGAGAGGCCGCGGCTCCGGAGGTAGAACAGCTGCTGCTGGTCGATGGGACCGACCGTGGAGCCGTGCGTGCACTTCACGTCGTCCGCGTGGATCTCGAGCTGCGGCTGGCTGTCGGCGCGCGCCTCGGTCGACAGCAGCAGGTTGTTGTTGGTCTGCTTCGAGTCGGTTCGCTGGGCACCCGGTCGGACGATGATGCGTCCGTTGAACACGCCGTGGGCCCGGTGGTCGAGCACGCCGTTGAAGTACTCGTGGCTCTCGCAATGGGGCTGCGCGTGGTCGATCACCGTGTGGTGGTCGGCGTGCTGCCCGCCGCCGAGCAGGTACAGGCCGTTCAGCGTGAGGTGCCCGCCCGGCCCCGCGAGGACGGTGTGCACGTCATGGCGGGACAGCGCGCCCCCCAACGCGACGGGGTGGCAGCCCAGCACGCTGTCGCGCGCCTGGTGCGTGTGGGTCGCGGCGACGTGAAACGCGTCGCGACTCTCGCGCTGCACGCGGCAATACTCCACGCGCGCGCCCTCGCCGACCGCGAGCTCCGTCACCGCGTTCGTCCAGTACACGCCATCCGCGAGGGCGACGTAGCTCTCCACCACCGCGGCGCGCGCCCCGCGCTCCACGACCACCACGTTGCGAGGGTGGGAGACGAGCGGCTCGGGCGGAGGGATCGTGACGAACACCAAGTGCAACGGCTCGTCCATTTCTACTCCGGTCGCCACGTGCACGAACGCGCCATCGTCGAGAAAGGCCGTGTTGAGCGCCGTGAAGGCGTTGGAGGAGGGCGTCCCGGTATAGCGCCCGAGGTGCCGCCGGACCAGGTCCCCGTGATGCCGGCAGGCTTCCGCGAGTCCCCACGCGGTCACGCCGGCGGGGAGCCCGTCCGTCGCCGACAGGGCGGGGACGTGCCGACCGTTGACGAAGACCAACCGGCGCCGGCCCGCGGCCCGCGGCACGAAGCGGTCGATGTCCCGCGGCGCGGGCGTAAGCGTCGCCTCCGGCCGCGCCAGGGCGAACCGCGTCTCCGCGATCGGCGCCACGCTCGTGAAGCGCCACTCCTCCTGCTTCATCGTCGGGAAGCCGAGCTCGGTGAAGCGCGCGATCGCCCCCTCGCGGATCTCGTGGAGCCACGGCGGCGCCGCGCCGGCCCCGTTGCCGGCGAACGCCTTGAACGCGGCGACGTAACGCTCCTTCACGTCGGGCGCTTGGGTCATGCCACCGCCGCCGCTTCGCGCAGCCAGTCGTACCCCTTCTCTTCGAGCTCCAGCGCGAGCTCCTTCCCGCCCGACTTGACGATCCGGCCGTTCGAGAGGACGTGGACGACGTCCGGCTCGATGTGCGTCAGGATCCGGTAGTAGTGGGTCACGAGGACCGTGGCATTGTCGGGCCGGCGCAGCTTGTCCACCGTGTGCGCCACGGTCTTGAGCGCGTCGATGTCGAGGCCGGAGTCCGTCTCGTCGAGGATGGCGAGCTTCGGGTCGAGCACGGCGAGCTGCAGGATCTCGTTGCGCTTCTTCTCGCCCCCGGAGAAGCCCTCGTTCACGGGCCGGCTCAGGTAGCTGTCGTCCCACCCGATGGCCTGGAGCTTCTCGGCGAGCGCGTCCATGAACTCGACGGGCCCGAGCTCCTCTTCGCCCCTGTACTTGCGGATCGCGTTCACCGCGGAGCGCAGGAAGTAGGCGTTGGTGATGCCGCGGATGGCGACCGGGTACTGAAACGCCAGGAAGACCCCCTCCCGGGCCCGGGCCTCCGGGGTCATGGCCAGGAGGTCCTTCCCCTCGTACAACACGGTGCCCGCGGTCACGGCGTAGGCGGGGTGTCCCGCGAGCACCTGAGCGAGCGTGCTCTTGCCCGAGCCGTTGGGGCCCATGATCGCGTGCACTTCGCCGACGTTCACCGCGAGGTCCACGCCGCGCAGGATCTCGCGGCCCTCCACCGTCGCGTGCAGGTTCTTGATCTCCAGCAGCATCAACCGACGCTCCCCTCGAGACTGATGCCGAGCAACCGCTGCGCCTCCACGGCGAACTCCATCGGCAACTCCTTGAAGACTTCTTTGCAGAACCCGTTGACGATCATGGACACCGCGTCCTCGGCCGACAGGCCGCGCTGCTTGGCGTAGAAGATCTGGTCCTCGCCGATCTTGGAGGTGGACGCCTCGTGCTCCATGATCGCCGTGCTGTTGCGGACGTCGATGTAGGGGAACGTATGCGCGCCACACTGGTCGCCGATCAGCATGGAGTCGCACTGCGAGTAATTGCGGGCGTTGTCGGCGCCCTTTAGGATCTTCACCAGGCCGCGGTAGGTGTTCTGGCCGTGACCCGCGGAGATGCCCTTCGAGACGATCGTCGACCGGGTGTTCTTCCCCATGTGGATCATCTTCGTGCCGGTGTCCGCCTGCTGGCGCTGGTTGGTCACGGCCACCGAGTAGAACTCGCCGATTGAGTTGTCTCCCTGGAGGATGCAGCCGGGGTACTTCCAGGTGATCGCTGAGCCGGTCTCCACCTGGGTCCACGAGACCTTCGAGTTCCGGCCGCGGCAGGCCCCGCGCTTCGTAACGAAGTTGTAGATGCCGCCCCGTCCGTTCTCGTCGCCCGGATACCAGTTCTGGATCGTCGAGTACTTGATCGTCGCGTCATCGAGCGCCACGAGCTCCACGACCGCGGCGTGCAGCTGGTTCTCGTCCCGGATCGGCGCGGAGCAGCCCTCCAGGTAGCTCACGTAGCTCCCCTCGTCCGCGATGATCAGCGTCCGCTCGAACTGCCCCGTGGAGGACGCGTTGATGCGGAAGTAGGTCGACAGCTCGAGCGGACAGCGCACGCCCTTCGGGATGTAGGCGAAGGAGCCGTCCGTGAAGACCGCGGAGTTCAGCGCGGCGAAGAAGTTGTCGTTGTAGGGGACCACCGAGCCCAGATACTGCCGCACGAGCTCGGGGTGCTCCCGGATCGCTTCGGAGATCGCGCAGAAGATGATGCCGTGCTTCGAGAGCTCCTCGCGAAACGTGGTCGCTACCGACACCGAGTCGAACACCGCGTCCACCGCCACCCCGGTGAGGCGCTTCCGCTCCTCGATCGGGATCCCCAGTTTCTCGAACGTCTCGAGCAGCTTGGGGTCCACCTGCTCCAGGTTCTCCAGCTGGGGACGCTGCTTCGGGGCCGCGTAGTAGCTGATCGCCTGGTAGTCGATGGGGCCGTACTTCACGTTCGACCAATGGGGCTCGGGCATCTTCACCCAGTTGCGGTACGCCTTGAGGCGCCAGTCGAGCATCCATTCCGGCTCGCCCTTCTTCGCCGAGATGAGCCGGATGACGTCCTCGCTCAAGCCCGGGGGAACGACCTCGGCCTCGATGTCGGTGATGAACCCGTACTTGTAGGGTTGCAGGACCTGCGCTTCAATGCCCGTACTCATGCACACTCCCCTGGCGACCGTGCGCCGAAGGTGATCGCATACTCGCACGCGTTGCAGCCGCTGGTGATGTGGGTGCGCCGCTCGACGGCCGCGCCCAAGACGTCCCGCAGGAATTGCTCTTCCGCCGCGCACACTTCGGGGAACCGCTCGGCCACCGCGCGGATCGCGCAGTTGTGCTCGGCCAGCCGGAACGCGCCCGCCGCTTCCCGCCAGTCGGCCATGTAGCCCTGCTCGCTCATGAGCCGCGCCACCAGCGCGACGCGCTCGGGCGCCCCTTTCCCCTCGAGCTCGGCCGAGACCCGGTGCGTCAGTTCCCGGTAATGGTCCCGGAACAACTCCACGGCCGCCCCGCGACCCGCCTTCTCCGTGACGCGCTCGAGCAGCTCGGTCAGGGTCGCTTCGTACGCGCGGGGGAACAACGCCTCGCCCGCGGCGCTGAGCCGGTATGCGAACGTCGGCGCGCCGACGCCGCGCTGCTCGCGACCGTAAGCGATGAGCGACTCGGCTTCGAGTTCCTTGAGGTGATGCCGCACCGCGTTGGGCGAGACGCCGAGTGTGTCGGCGAGTTGCTTCGCTGTGCGCGGTTGGGCACGCTTCAGCTCGAGCAGGACCTCGCCCCGAAGTCCTTTATATGCCGGGAGTTGCGACGCAGTGCCGCTCATGGGAAAGCGAATCCTAAGGGTTCTACTCGGGATTGTCAACTAAAGTAAAGCCGATTTGGGCGAATTCGTAAGTGCTTGTCCAGACGCTCAATAGATGTCGCGATTGATCTCGCGCACCAGCCGCTCGTAGTCCTCAGGCGTGTTGAGGTCATCGATGACCGCCGGGTCGTCCACGGCGACGATGGCGAGCTCGGCTTCATGGCCCGAGAGCACGGCGCGGGCGCCGTGGCGGGTCGCGGCGTCGCTCGTCTCAAGCTCCGGGAACAGGCGCTGATCCCAGATGACCGGGTGTCCGCGGCGCTCGGCGAAGCTGGGGAGCACGGCAGGAGCGCCGCCGTGGCGATACGCCTCGAGCAGGCGCTCGATCGTGGTGACGCGGACCTGGGGCAGGTCCACCGGCCAGGCGAGGAGCGCGGCCGGGCGCACCGGCTTCAACGCCGCGAGCGCCGCCCGGAGCGAGCCGATCGGCCCCCCCGCCACGTCGAGGTTCTCCACGATCAGGCATTCGTGCGCCGCCAGGGCGGGCCGAATGCGGGGTGCGTCGGGACCGAGCACCACGACCCGGGGCTTCAAGTCAAGCGCCTCGAGCGCTTCGAGGATGCGGATGACGAACGGCCGGCCGCGGAAGTCGAGCAGCGCCTTGGGCGCGCCCATGCGCTCGGAGCGTCCGGCGGCGAGCACCACGCCGGCAACGGACATGGGCTTACGTTACCGCGAGTTGCGGCCGGGCGCCAAACCCCCAAATTGGCGCCCCATGGCGGTCCGGCGCATTCGCCTGCTGGGCGACCCGATCCTGCGGAAACGCTGCGAGCGGGTTCAGGATCCCAAGTCCGCCGCGACGCGGCTGGTCGCGGATGACCTGCGGGACACGCTGCGCGCCGCCAAGGAGAAGTACAAAATGGGCCGGGCGCTCGCGGCGCCGCAGATCGGCGCGCCCGTGCGGATCGTGTTCGTGCAGATCGACAAGCAGCGCTGGACGATGATCAATCCGGAGATCACGGACGTCGGGCCGGACGACTTCCTCGTGTGGGATGACTGCTTCTGCTTTCCGAACCTGCTCGTCCGGGTGACGCGCGCCTACCAGGTGACGCTCGGCTACACCGATCTCAAGGGGAAGCAGCGCACGCTGCAGCTCCAGGGCCCGATGGCCGAGCTGCTGCAGCACGAAGTCGACCACCTGGACGGCATCCTCGCGCTCGATCGCGCCTCCGGGCTCGACCCGTTCGCCCTCCGCTCGGAGTGGGAGAAGCTGTACGACCGCTCAGCCCGCCACGGGCCGCCCCAGCCTCGAGAGGTGTGAGCAGCATCGCGACATTATCTAGACACTTGAAGGTCGCAAGCCCGGCTTAGATTCCAGCGACGACAGGGGTGCCTGCCCCGAGCGAGGACGGGCTGAGATCACACCCTTTGAACCTGATCCGGTTCGCACCGGCGAAGGGAGTCCGCGCATGACCTGCCTCACCCAGATGCATTTCGCCCGCGAGGGCACCACCACCTCTCAGATGCAGCGGGTCGCGGAGCGGGAACAGCTCCCGGAGGCCGTGGTGCGCGCCGAGGTGGCGCGGGGCCGCCTGATCATCCCCGCCAACGTGAACCATCTCGCCAAGCGGCTCGACCCGATGGCGATCGGCAAGGTGGCCCGCGTCAAGATCAACGCCAACATCGGAAACTCGGCGGTCGAGTCGAACATCGATCAGGAGCTCGACAAGCTGCACCACGCGGTGCATTACGGCGCGGACACCGTCATGGATCTCTCGACCGGCGGCGACATCGACGCGATCCGCCAGGCGATCCTCGATGCTTCCCCCGTGCCGGTCGGCACGGTGCCGATCTACCAGGCCGTCACGGAGGTGAAGCGGGTCGAGGATCTCACCGCGGACGACCTGCTCGACATGGTCGAGCATCAGGCGCAGCAGGGCGTGGATTACGTCACGGTGCACTGCGGCATTCTGCGGGAGTACGTGGGGCTCGCGCTCGGCCGCGTGACGGGGATCGTGTCGCGCGGCGGATCGCTGCACGCCTACTGGATGATGCACCACAACCGGCAGAACCCGTTCTACACCCACTTCGACCGCATCCTCGAGATCGCGCGCAAGTACGACGTGACGCTGTCGCTGGGCGACGCCCTGCGGCCCGGCTCGGTCGCCGACGCGAACGACCGTGCGCAGTTCGCCGAGCTCGAGACGCTGGGCGAGCTGACCGAGCGGGCCTGGGCGCGGGACGTGCAGGTGATGATCGAGGGACCGGGGCACATCCCGATGCACCTGATCGAGATCAACGTCCGCAAGGAGAAGGAGATCTGCCGCGAGGCGCCGTTCTACACCCTGGGGCCGCTGGTGACGGACATCGCCCCGGGGTACGATCACATCACGTCGGCGATCGGCGCCGCGATGATCGGCTGGTACGGCGCGGACATGCTGTGCTACGTCACGCGCAAGGAGCACCTCGGTCTCCCCAACGCCGAGGAGGTGCGCGAGGGGGTGATCGCCTACAAGATCGCCGCCCACGCGGCGGACATCGCGCGCGGCCGCGCCGGCGCCCGGGACCGCGACGACGCCCTGTCGCGCGCGCGGTTCGCGTTCGACTGGAACGAGCAGTTCCGGCTGTCCCTCGACCCGGCGCGGGCCCGCGAGCTGCACGACGAATCGCTGCCCGCCGAGTACTTCAAGAGCGCCGAGTTCTGCGCGATGTGCGGACCGAGGTTCTGCTCGATGCACATCACGCGGGAGATCACGCGGAAGCTCGAGGGGGAGCGGCAGGCCGCGGCGGCGGACTGACGTTCGCCGCTTCCGGCACCCTCTTGCGACCCCTCCGCGCGCCGGTAGTATAGGCTCCCTCCTCTTCGTCCGGAGCGCGGAATGCGTTTCTCTCCGTCCCGGGCTCTCGCCGCCCGGTGGTTGGTGTCGTCCGGCATCTCGCTCCTGCCCGCAGTGCTCTCGGGACAGCTTGGCCCCGTGGCGGGCACGGTCACGAGCCGGGCCTCGGGCGCGCCGGTCGCCGACGTGCAGGTCACCGTCGCCGGCACGACCCTGCGCGCCCTCACTGACGCGAGCGGGCGCTTCCGCTTCAGCGACGTGCCCGGCACCATGGTCGTCCTGCAGGCGCGGCGGATCGGCTTCCGCGCCGCCGAGGACACGATCCGCGTGGGCAACGAGAATGTGCGGATCGCGCTCGAGGAAAAGGTGCTCGAGCTGTCGCAGGTGGTCGTGACGGGGACGCCCACGGCCACGGCGCGGCGCGAGCTCGGCATCGCGGTCTCACGGATCGACGCGGCGAGCGTGACCCAGACCGCCCCCATCAACGACGTGCAAAGCCTGTTGAACGGCCGGGCTGCCGGGGTGCTCATCCAGCCCGCGACCGGCGCCGTCGGCTCCGGTTCGCGCATCCGCATCCGCGGGGCGTCGAGCTTCTCGATCGGCAACCAGCCCCTGCTCTACGTGGACGGCGTGCGCGTGGATGCCGACTTCGCCACGGGGCCGACGAACCAAGCGTTCGGGTCGAGCTCGATCTCACGCTTCAACGACTTCAATCCCGACGACATCGAGAGCATCGAGATCGTGAAGGGCCCGGCCGCTACGACCCTGTACGGCACCGAGGCGTCGAACGGCGTCATCCAGGTCATCACCAAGCGGGGCACCCCGGGCCCGGCGCGGTGGGACTTCACGCTGCGCCAGGGCGTGAACTACTTCAGCAACCCCGAAGGGCGCTTCCCCACCAACTACCAGCTCAATGGGACGGGGAACCTCGTTTCGATCAACCTCCGGGACCTCGAATCGCAGGTGGGTGACATCTTCCGGACCGGACACCTGGCCGATTACCAAGCGAGCGTGAGTGGCGGATCGAGCCTCGTCCGGTACTACGTGGCGGGCGGAACGGAGCTCCAGGGCGGAGCGGAACCGAGCAACGACCTCCGGCACAGCAGCGGCCGGGCGAACCTCGTGATCACACCGAGCGACAGGGTCACCCTCTCGGCGAACGTCGGCTACGTTTCCGGGCCGACGCACGTGAGCTGCGAAGCGGGGTGCGGCGGTCGCATGTTCACGACGTTCTACATGAACCCGCAGAATCTCGGCACGTTCCGCCTTGGCTTTCACAGCGGCCTCCCGTGGGCCTACGACGAGGAGTACCACTTCGGCCAAGGGTTGGACCGGTTCACCGGCAGCATCCAGCTCCAGCATCACCCCGTGAAGTGGTTCACGCACCGACTCACCTTCGGGGTCGACCGGACCCGCGAGGAGAACTCGCTGTACCAGCCGCGCATCGATTCCCTGCAGATCTTCTTCGGTTCGGACGCGCTGGGGTTCGTGTCGATCCTGAACCACGCCGCCGACTATACGACACTCGACTACGCCGCCGTTGGCACGTTCGACCTGACGCCGAGCGTGCGCTCGAGCACGTCCCTCGGCGCCCAGTTCTATCACGCGGTGGACGACACCGTGTTTGCCGACGGCTTGTTTTTCCCCGCGCCCGGTCTGTCGGCGCTCGGCGCCACGACCGGGACGCGCACGAGCTACGCCAATCTCGGCGAGACGAAGAGCCTCGGCTTCTACGGCCAGGAGCAGGTGGCCTGGCGCGATCGCCTGTTTCTCACCGCCGGCCTCCGCTCCGACGACCAGAGCACCTTCGGCGCCAACTTCAACCGCGTGTACTACCCCAAGGCGAGTGCGAGCTGGGTGATCAGCGAGGAGCCGTTCTGGAAGTCCCCGTTCTTCAATCAGGTGAGGCTGCGGGCGGCATACGGAGAGTCGGGTCGGGCCCCACCGTACAACGCGGCGGTGCCCACCTACACCACCGCGACCGGTCCGGGCGACCTGCCCGCGGTCACGCCGCAGAACATCGGAAACCCAGATCTGGGGCCGGAGCGGGGCAAGGAGATCGAGCTCGGCTTCGACGCGGGCTTCTGGAACGACCGGCTGGGACTCGAGTTCACGTATTACCGCAAGAGGACGACGGATGAGATTCTGCTGCGCCAGATCGCGCCGTCGATCGGGTTTTCGGGTCAGCAGTACATCAACGCCGGGGCGGTCCTGAACCAGGGGATCGAGCTGCTCGTGCGCGCACGGCCGTACAGCCGCGGTCCCGCGAGCGTGGACCTCGCCTTCAACCTGGCCACGAACAACAACAAGATCCTGGGCCTCCTCCCCGGGTTCTCGTCGGTGTCCGCCGGCACCTTCCTGGAACATCGCGTGGGCTTCCCCGTCGGCTCGTGGTTCGCGAGGCGGGTGGTGAGTGCGCAGTTCGACGCCAATCGCAACGCCACAAACGTGATGTGCGACGACGGCAACGGCGGCGCGGTTGCCTGCAGCAGCGCCCCCAACGTCTACCTCGGCCGCACCATCCCGAACGTCGAAGGAGCGTTCATCACCACGATCACGCTGGGAAACCGGTTGCGCCTCGGCGGGCTGCTGGACTTCAAGACCGGCTACAAGAAGCTCGACGGCAACACCCGCATCCGGTGCACGCTGTTCATCCGTTGCCCGGAAGACTTCGCCCCCTTCCGATCCGACCCCATACGCGTCGCGGAGATTCAGGCCGGCATCCCGGACTTCTACATCAACGACGCGAGCTTTCTCAAGCTGCGCGAGGTGTCGGTGTCCTATACGCTGCCCGAGGTCTGGGCGCAGGCCATCGGAGCGAGCCGAGCCTTGGTGTCGCTCGCCGGCAGGAACCTCTACACGTGGACGCGCTATCCCGGCCTCGAGCCCGAGGCGATGTTCCTCGGCGGGAGTCGCGGCGGCAACTTCAGCGCCTGGGAGCAGGCCGATTTGCCGCAGCTCGCCCAGTGGGTCATGACCGTCAACGTGAGCTACTGAGGAGGGACCGATGAGATATCCCGCGATCCTGGCACTCGGGCTCCTCGGAGGGACGGCCGGGTGCGACCTGTTCGATAACGCCCTCGAAGTCCAAAGCCCGAGCACCATTCCCGCGGGCACGCTCGAGATACCCGCCAATGCGCAGCTCCTCGCGAACGGCGCGATCGCCGACTTCGAGTGCGCCGTCGGGTCGTACGCGGTGATGGGAGGGGAGATCACGGACGAACTGATCGACGCCACCCAGACCGCCGACCGGTATCCGTACGAGCGTCGCACCATGACGTCGAGCGACACCCGCTACGCGGTCAACTCCTGTGTCGGACTTGGCGTCTACACGCCGCTCCAGACGGCACGCTTCTCCGCGTTGAACGTGCTGTCCCTGCTCCAGGGCTGGACCAACGCCCAAGTGCCCGGCCGGGACACCCTGATCGCCACGCTCCAGGCCTACGAGGGCTACGGCCTAGTCCTGCTCGGCGAGGGATTCTGCACGATGGTCGTGTCCACGCTCGACGCCAACCGGCAAACGGTGTACGGGGGCGAGATCCAGCGCGACAGCGTGTTCAAGCTGGCGATCGGCTATTTCGGGGACGCCATCACGGGAGCGACCGCGACTGGTCAGACAGCCGTCGTGAACATGGCTCTGGTGGGCCGGGCGCGCGCCTACGCGGACCTGGGCCAGCTGGCGCCGGCTGCGGCGGACGCACAGCTCGTGGCCTCCGGCTTCGTGAAGAACGTGACGGCGTCGGCGATCACCGCGCGCCGCAATAACCGCGTCTGGCAGGAAAACAGCGCGACCAGCGACAACACGACGCTCGATTCAGTCTATACGAACATGACCGACCCGCGCGTGCCGTTCTCCGTCAAGCTCGACAAGAACGGGAAGCAGCGGAACAGCGTGACGGGCTACCCCTTGTACCAACAGAACAAGTACACGGCCGCTTCAACGCCCCTCCGGCTTGCGTCCTGGGACGAAGCGCGGCTCATCATCGCAGAGGCCGACTGGGCCGCCGGCGACTATACTCAGGCCGACAGCATCATCAACATCTTCCGAGCGCGCGGCGGTCAATCCGCGATCACGAGCATAGACCGCGACACCGTCAAGTTCGCCCTGTTCGACCAGCGGCGCCGCGAGTTCTTCCTCGAGGGCCAGCATTTGGGCGACGTGATCCGGTTCGGCTTCCTGCCCGATCCCCCGGTGGGGACGGTTTTCAAGGGGGGCGGGACCTACGGCACACAGCTGTGCTTGCCGTTGCCCGACGTGGAGAAGCAGAACAATCCGAACTTCTAGCCCGGCGACCCCGGCGCGCGGAACACCCAGGACAGCCCCTTCAGGAGCTGCCCCTCGGGCGTACTCCCGTCAGGCGCCTCCGCCAGCACCACTGCGAAGCGCCGCCTGAGCAAGGGATCCCGCATCGCTTGCGCGGCGAATTGGAGCGTGAGGGGAACGAACCAAGCCGCCTGCCGCGCGCCGGAGCGGGCCCGGGCCACGGCCGCGAATTGCTCGAACAGGGCGAGTACGAAGGCTCCCTTGGAGCGGAACTGGCGGTAGATCGCCCCCTTGGTGAAGCCGGCCGTGGCGGCCACTTCGTCGAGCGACCCCGCTTCGACCCCACGCTCGGCGAACACACGCAGACCGGCTTCGAGTAGCAGAGTGCGCGTTTCCGCCTTGCGCCTCGCTCGAACGATACCCATGGGAATCAAAGATACCAGTCAGAATCAATAGGTCCAGCCGAAAGGGCTGGAGCGATTCAGATACTTATGGGTATCTAAACCACGGCCCTTCTGGCCTGTCTGTGACGTTTCCGATTGCGCCGCTCACCCTACCTCAAGAAGATTGGTCCCGCGCCCCCCCCCCGAGCCCCTCAACTCTGGAGGCCAGCGGTGAGCGAAGGCGGCAGTCTCCAATTCGAGCGAGCGGAGCAGGCAGGCCAGTCGTCCGGAACTGCCTGCGCCGTTTGCCAGCAGCCGATCTCCACGAGCTACTACGAAGTCAACGGGCGCGTCACCTGCCAACGCTGCCGTGGCCAGATCGTGGCCGCGTGGAATCGCGGCTCGCCCGGGAAGCGGTTCGCGAAGGCGCTCGGGCTGGGTGCCGTGGCCGCCCTGCTCGGGGCCGGGCTCTACTTCGGCATCGAGGCCACGACCGGGTACGAGCTCGGCCTGGTCGCGGTCGTGGTCGGCCTCATGGTGGGCGGGGCGGTGCGCAAGGGCTCGAACGGCCGAGGGGGTTGGCGCTACCAGGCCCTGGCCATGTTTCTGACGTATTGCGCGGTGGTGGCGACCGATTCCTCCATGATCGTGCGCGAGGTTGGGAAAGAGATGCGAAGCCGGGCGCGCGCCGACTCGGTCGCTGTCATCCCCGATTCGGGCGTCTTCCCGGCGGCCCGCCCGGCGAGCGCCAGCGCGCTGCCGCGGGAGCGGCCCGGTCCGCTCACCCTGATCCTGGGCATCGCGGCGCTCACGGCGTTCGCGTTCGCCGCGCCGATCCTGATCGGCATCGCCAGCCCGATCCACCTGCTCATCGCCGGATTCGCGCTGTACGAGGCGTGGAAGTTGAACAAAGGCGTCGCACTGCGGGTTACGGGCCCCTATCAGGTCGCCGCCCGAAGCGCGCCCGCGTAGGGCTTCGCGTGATCGACCAGCCGTCGAGGCAAGCGGCGTCCGTTTGCCCACAATGCGGCACCCACATCGCGCCCGCGCTGCTGGCCTGCCCTTCCTGCCAGCGGCTGGTCCACGCCGACGAATTGAAGCGGCTGGCGGCGGACGCGGAGCAAGCGGTGAAGGCGGGCGACCGGAGCGCCGCGCTCGCTGCCTGGCGCGAGGCGCTCGATCTGCTCCCTCCCGAATCCACGCAACACCAAGTGGTGGCGGCGCGCGTCGAGGAGTTGAGTCGCGCGCTGGACCGCGCTCCCACCCCGGCTGCCACGCGGCCGGGATCCCGCTGGGGCAAGGGCGCCGCGGGGCTCGGCGCCCTCGGCGCCCTGCTCGCGAAGTTCAAGTTCGCGCTCGTGTTCGTGCTCACCAAGGCCAAGCTGCTCCTGCTCGGCCTGACGAAGGCCAGCACGCTGTTCACGATGCTTCTGTCGGCGGGCGTGTACTGGGCGGCCTGGGGCTGGAAGTTCGCGCTCGGCGTGGTGCTCTCGATCTACGTCCACGAGATGGGCCACGTGCAGGCGTTGCAGCGCTACGGCATCAAGGCGACGGCGCCGATGTTCATTCCGGGCGTCGGCGCCGTCGTCCGGCTCAAGCAGTATCCGGCGAGCCCGCGCGAGGACGCGCGGGTCGGTCTGGCGGGCCCCCTGTGGGGGCTCGGCGCGGCCGCCGCCGCCTACGCCGCCTACATCGGGACCGGCGGCGGGATCTGGGCGGCCATCGCCCATTTCGGCGCCTGGGTGAACCTGTTCAACCTGGTGCCCGTCTGGCAGCTCGACGGTGGGCGTGGCTTCCGGGCGCTCACTCGTCGTCAGCGCGGAATCGCGGCGGCCGTCATCGCGCTGATGTGGCTCTTGACCGGCGAGGGGCTCCTCGTTCTGTTGCTCGTCGCCGCCGCCGTCGCGAGCTTCGCGGGCCGCGCCGCAGAAACGCCCGATGCCCCCGCGCTCCTCGAGTACACGTGGCTCGTCGCGGCTCTCTCGCTGATGACGCTCATCCACGTGCCGACGGGCGGCGTGGGCTGAGCGACGCTCCCCGCGTCACCGTCCATAATAAGGAACGACCACGGCCGTCGTGTCGTCGGGGTTGCGCCGCGGGCGGTACCGGAACCATGCGCGATCGGGGAAGCGCGCCCGCAGCAGCTCGTTCCGCCCGCCGAAATCGCGGGCAAAGACCACCGGACCACCGAGCCTCCCGTCCGGCGCGAACTGCTCGAGCGGCAGGAATGCCTCGAAAGGCGCCATGCCGATCGTGTCCGCCATGAGCTCGCGGAGGCAGTCGGGCGCGAGCGGCTGGCCCCGCACCAGCAGCACCTGTTGCACCGGTGCGAGCCCGGCGACGCGAGCGAGCTCCGCCCCCGCCGCCGGCCGGGCGGCGGCGAACAGGGCCTGGAGACGGGCCAGGGTATCGCCGGGGGAGGCCGTCGCGATCGAGTCTGCGATGCGCTGCAGCCGGCAGGCATCGGCCGAGATCACGAGCTTATCGGCGCCGAACACCGACAGCCCTCCCGCCCGCAATCGTGCGTCGAGGCGCGCGTGCCACCCGTCGTCCACGAAGACGATCGCGTGCGTGAGCCCCGCGCCGGCGACCGCTGCCCCGTAGTCCGCCTTGTAGTGCGGATTCCCTTCGAGGTAGTAGTGCGCCCGGATTCGCACGCCGGAGACGCGGCCTGGGGCTGCCCACGCCCAGAGAATGGCCAGCGGCACCACCAGCAAGACCGCCCGGCGGCCCCAGCCCGAGAAGCGCCCGGCCAGCAGGCCGGGCGCGCGCGCCGCGAAGATCACCGCGGCCGGTACGGCGTCGTAGAGAAAGCGGGGACCCGCGAAGAACCCGTCGAACCAATAGCACGCGTACGCCACGAGCAACGCACCCGCACTACCCAGCAGCAGCCCATCCCAGCGGTTGAAGCTGGGCAACAAGGCCAGCGCCACCACCACCGGGAGGAGCCCCGGGAGCGGCCATTCGAACAGGTAGCGGTCCAACCGCAGCAGGTACCCCGACGCCAGCTGCAGCCCCCGCAGGGGCGTGTGCGGCACACCGGTTGGGGCCACGTGGAACCCGGGCTGGTGCGCGGCGCCATTGAGGACGTCGTAGCCGAAAAGCCACGGACTCCCGGTCGTCCGTGCATTGGCCCAGAGGAGGATCGCGACCGGCAGCGCTCCCACCAGGAGCTGCACGGCGAGACTCGGCGCGAGCCGCCGGTCGCGCGCCACTCGCGCGAGCTGGAAGGCCGCGATCGCGACGCTCACGGCGACCGCGTCGTACGGCCGCGTGGCTGCGGCGACTCCGATGCCGGCGCCCACGAGCGCGGCACCCCAGGCGCTCGCGGCCCCGCCGCCGCCACGATCCCACCGCACCAACCCGACCAGCGCCAGGACCACGCCGGCGAGGGTGAGGACGTGGTTCATCTGGCTCGCCCCCACGAACAGCACGAAGGGCGACAGGGCGAACAGCACGCCGCTGGCCCGCCCGATGGGCTCGCCGTAGACCGCCGCGGCGAAGCGGTAGACGCCCAGCGCGGTGAGACCGGTGAGCAGGGGATTGATCACCCAGGGCGCGCCGATCGCGACGCCGAGGGCGATCGCCGCCGGCCCACCGATCGGGAACTGCGAGTACAGCCTGCCGGCCGGCGTGATCACAACGCCCGGCGCGCTGAAGAACTCCGGCGGCGCGTCGAGCCGGGCGAAGAACCGCCCCTGGAGCAGGAGATTCGCCTGCAGCCGCTGTGCCATCTCGTCGCTCGAGAAGAAGCGGCCGCCGTAGCAGTAGAAGGCGAACCACAGCGCGAGCGTGAACGCGACCAGCGCGAGGAACGCCCCGAAGACGGCGGGGCGCGGCGCGAGCGCGGTGCGCCTGCACCACGCGGCGGCGCGCTCGACGGTCGCGCCGCCGAGCCGCGCGACGGCGACGGCGAGGAGGACGATCGCGCCGCCGAGCACGAGCCATTCCATGACCGCCGCCGACCACCACGGGAGCTCGCGCCCGGCGGTGAGCCAGTTCGCGATCGGTGCGAAGCCGAGCACGAGCCCCACCATCGCGGCGAGTCGAGGACCGGTGAGGTTGCGCATCGCAGGCCTTGACTGGGTTCAGACCCAATCTATGTTTGCAATTTGGCGCTCGCGCGTCGACCCGGGCGCGGCTTTTTTGTTTAGGGGAGCGTGAATGCCTTACATCATCGCCGAACCCTGCATCAACGTCAAAGACCGCTCCTGCGTCGACGTGTGCCCGGTGGACTGCATCTACGAGGGCGAGGACCAGCTCTACATCCACCCCGACGAGTGCATCGACTGCGGCGCGTGCGAGCCCGAGTGCCCGGTCACCGCGATCTTTCCCGAGGAAGACACGCCGCCGCAGTGGAAGGCCTACATCGCGAAGAACCGGGACGTGTTTCAGAGCGCCGCGCCGCCCGGCAAGCCGCAGCGAAAGGGCTCCTAAGACCGCCCTTCCTTCCCCGCGACGTCTCGCATCCCGTCGACGAGGAAGTGCATCCGTTCCTGCAGGCGGGCGATTTCCCGGACGGCGCGGGGGCCGTCCAGCTCGTGCGTCGCGGCGCGCACGGAGGCACGGTTTAGCCCCCGCACCTGTTCGATCAGCTCGTCGGTCACCGCGCGCAGCGCGAAGAAGCGGCGCCGCTCGCCGTACGACGCGCGAAACCGCCGGATCAGCTCCTCCGCCGAAAACGCCCGCGCCTGCCGCAGCAGCTCTTCCGGACTCTGGCCGACCAGCTCCTCCGTATCCCACACCTCCGTTCCGCCGGCCTCGGCGAACCACAATCGCCCCCGGCAGCCGTCCATCTCGCGGTGGAGCCGGAGCATGACCCGCCACTTGAGCGCGCCGACATACACGTAGCCGACGAATCCGTGCCGGAATGGATCGCCATTCGGGCCCGGTTTGGGGCCGGGGGGAGGGGCGGGGGCAGACGCATGTGCGGGGGGCATGTCCAACGCTAGCCCTGCGGCGGGCTGGACGGAAGCTCTCAGCCGATCGCGCCGAGAAAGTCGGCCAGCACCCGGCTCGTGACGAGCGGCTGCTCGAGGGGCGCGAGGTGGCCGGCGGCGGGGATGACCCGGAACTGCGCGCCCGGGATGAGCCGCGCCATGGCCTCGGCGACGGGAGGCGGCGAGATCGCGTCGTCACTCCCGACGAGCACGAGCGTCGGCACGCGCACCCCGCGCAGCGTCTCCGTCGAGTCGGGCCGGTCGCGCAGCACGCGCAGCGCGCCCACCGCTCCGGGCACCGACCAGCGGCGCGCCATCTCCCGCACCTGCTCGACGACCTCGGGTTGCGCGGCCGAGGTCGCCGGCGTGAGCAGCCGGGGCAGCAGCTGCTCGAGCATCGCGTCGGGGCCGTCCCGCGTCACGACGCGCGCCAGCTCGTCGCGCCCCCGCTGCCCCTCGGCCGTGTCGGGGTCGGCCCGCGTATCGACCAGGATCACCGCCCGCACCCGCTCGGGGTGGCGCCGCAGCAGCTCGAACACGACGTAGCCCCCGAGCGACAGCCCGCACACCGCGATCGACCCGACGCCGAGGGTGTCGAGCACGGCGACGAGATCGTCCGCATAGCGCGCCAGGGAGTATCCGTCCGCCCCGGCCGGCGCCGTGGACGCACCCACCCCCCGCAGGTCGGGGGCGATCCGCTTCCAGCGGCTCAAGGCGGCGAGCTGGTGACGCCACATCGTGCGGTCGAACGGGAAGCCGTGCACGAACAACACGGGCGTCCCGCCCGACCCCCGCACGTCGACGGCGAGCTCGGCGTCGCCCGCCGGCACGCGGATTGGCTGATGCGACCCCGACGTGCGGGGCCCGAGGAAGCGCGCGATCTCCTCGGGGAACGGCGTCGCCCGCCCCACGCGATCGACACACACGAATACGATTTCCGCTTCGGCGGCCACGACGCCGTCCGAGACCCGGCGCACGACGTGCCGGAGGGTCATGCTGGTCGTACCGCGATGCGCCACCAGCGTCTCGATACGCAGCACGTCCCGCGGGTAGACGCCCGCCTTGTACTCGATCACCGCCTTGCGCGCCGCGGGCCAGACGCCGTTGCGGTCGAACAGGTCCATGCCCGGCCCCCGGGCGAGGGCGTCCCAGCGGGCGCGCTCGAGCAAGGCGAGCAGCGCGGCCTGATTCAGATGACCGAAGGCGTCGCAGTCGTACGGGTAGACCGTCAGCTCGACGGTCGGCAAGGCGGTCACGGGATGCCAAACGTATGCCAGAAAACGACTCGTTGCACGTCCCACGTTGCACGTCGCACGAGAAAGGCGAAGGCCTTGGAGCCGTACGTAGGGTCGAGGACCAAGCCGTGCTCGGCCGCGAGACGGCGTGCCGCTTCCCCTGCGGCGGTGGGATGCCCGTATCCCTTCCCTAGCCCATCCACCACCTCCAAGGGGAAGGGGGAGGTGGCACGGGGGAGGAGTATGCCGTGGCGCTCGAGCAGACGCGCGGCGCCGCGCGCCAGCTGCATCGTGCGCCAGCGGTTCGCGACTACCAACGGTGCCACCCGCACGGCCACCACGCGCGTCGGCCACCCGAGCGCCGCGACGGCCAGCGCCACGCCGGCAGCGGTGCCGCCCGTGCCCAGCGGCAGCACGATCGCGTCGGGTGGCTCGAGGGGGCGCGTCTGCGCGGCAAGCTCGAGGCCCGCGAGGAGGTGGCCCACCACCGCGCGCGGATGGGCGCCGCCCCCGGGGATCCAGCGGCGCGGCCCCCCTCCCAGCGCCCGCGCGCCGCGCCACGCCGAGAGGAGGGCCAGCGGCAGCGTCGCGCGGGAGCGCGCCCGCACCACCAGCGCCGCGCTGGCGGCGCTCGCGGCGGCGACGGCCCGGCTCGCCGGCGTGTCTGGTTGCGGGAACTGGGCCAGCACGGTGCGGTACGACAGCGCGGCGGCGTGCACGGCGGTGGCGAGGCAATGCGTCGAGCCGGTGCCGCCCACCGTCACGAACACCGTGCCGGGGGGCGCGCCCGCGAGCAGGAACTCGAGCCCCCGGACCTTGTTGCCGCCGCAGCGACGGGCCGAGCGGTCCTCCCGTTTGAGCGCCAGCGCCGCCACGCCCACGGCCCCGGCGAGCGCCGGTGGGGCCGGCTCCAGCGGCGTGGGCCAGTCGCCCAGCCTACAGGGCGCGAGCGCCGCGCGTATCTTTTGGGTCAGTCGAGCCGGATCCACCACCCTGAGCCTCCGATCTCGAGGACGCCGATGCGGGTTGCCACCGACTACATTCGCCACGCGGCGCGGGCCGCCCGCAAGTGCGCGGGCGACCCGTTGGGAGGCGCGCCTCAGCCGCCCGACTCCGAATTCTACAAGACGCTCGCGAAGGCGCTCGAAGAGATCGCTGCCGGCCTGGATCAGCTGAGCAAGGAAGAGTGACGGGGGAGACGGCAGGGCTGGCCAGCTACATCCGGACGCAGCAGGCCCTGGCCGACGCGGTCCCGGCGTTCCGCCGCGCCCCGCTCGTCGCCGTCGACACCGAGGCCGCGAGCTTCCACCGCTACCGCGACCGCATCTTCCTGATCCAGCTCTCCACCCCGTCGACGACGGTCATCGTGGACCCGCTCGCAGTCCCCGACCTGTCGCCCGTGGGGGAGCTGCTCGCCGACCCGGGCGTCGAGAAGCTGTTCCACGACGCCGACTACGACCTGCGGATCTTCGACCGCGACTACGGCTTCCGCGCGAAGCGCATGTTCGATACGCGCGTCGCGGCACAACTCGCGGGTGAGCCAGCGGTCGGACTCGCCGCGCTGCTCGCCAAGTACGTCGGCGTGAAGCTCGCCAAGGAGCACCAGAAGGCCGACTGGTCGCGACGGCCCCTTCCCCCGTCGATGCTCGCCTACGCGGCGGCGGACACCGCGCACCTGCCCCCGCTGCGCGCCGCCTTGCGGGAGCGGCTGGTAGCACTCGGGCGGTTGGGCTGGGCGGAGGAGGAGTTCCAGCGGCTCGAGGACCTGCGCTGGACCGGGACCGCCGACGATGCGGACGCCTATCTGCGGGTGAAGGGCGCGAAGGCCCTGCCGCCGCGCCAGCTCGCCGCACTGCGCGAGCTGTACCGCTGGCGCGAGACCCTGGCCGCGAAGCAGGACACGGCCACGTTTCGCATCATCGGGAACGACGCGCTGCTCGCCGTGGCGAAGGCGCTCCCCCGCGCGCCGGCGGACCTGGCGACGATCCGCGCGCTGCCCTCCACGCTCGCCCGGCGGCACGGCTCCAGCCTGCTCGAGAGCGTGCGCCGCGCACGGGGCCTCGGCGAGGCAGAGCTGCCGCGCGTGGCGCGCCCGCCCAGGGCCCCCCGGGACCCCGGACTCGACGAGCGTGTCGAGCGCCTCAAGGCCGCGCGGAACCGGGTGGCGGCGGAGCTGGGGCTCGACCCGGGCGTCCTGTGCGGTCGCCCGACGCTCGAGGCGGTGGCCCGTGCCGTGACGTCGCCAAACGATCGCGCCGGGCTCGCCCAAATCGGGGAGCTCCGGCGCTGGCAGACCCAGGTCCTGGGAGACGCGCTGCTGGCGGCGCTCGGCTAGAGCCCCATCAACGCCCGGACCTTCGGGTCCATCCGCTCGGGCGTCCAGTACGGCTCCCACACGATCTCGACGTTGACGTCCGTCACGCCCTCGAGCGCGCGGATGACCCGATAGGCGTCGCTGGTGATCATGGGGCCGGCCGGGCAGCCGGGCGACGTGAGCGTCATCTTCACCCGCACGTCACCCCCGTCGACCTCGACGTCGTATACCAGGCCGAGGTCCATCACGTTCATGTCGAGCTCGGGGTCCTTCACCTGTCGCAAAGCATCCCGCACCGTCGCGGCGTTCAGCATGGCCGTTCACCTTCCTCGCAGCCGAAGCTAGTCGATCGCGTAGCCCCGCACCAGACAGCGGCGCCGGCGCGCGATCCACGCGTACAGCCGGCGCGCCACGGACCGCACGCCGGGGAGGCGGAAGCCGCCGGCGAGCCAGCGCTTCCCCGGCAGGAGCCGCAGGATCTCGGGAGCGGCATCGGCGCCCGCGAACACGTGGCCGTCGGGGAGCACGAGGTGCATCGCCGCCGCGAGCGCGGGGAGCGGAATACCGAACGCCGCCACCCGCGCCTCGTCCTGGAACGGGATCACGCTGATCCGCTGTTCCCGGTCCCACCGGCGCACCCGGTCGACCCACGCCCGGCAGAAGCCGCACTCGCCGTCGTAGATGAGCGTCGGCCGGCTGGGCCGGTCACCGGGCATCGGACGCGCGGGCGGCAGCGTTGGCCACGGCCCCCCGCACCTCCTTGAGCAACGTGAACGAGCGCCGGGCGCGCGGCGCGTACGCCCGGTTCGCGAGCAGCACGACGAACAGATCGCGATCGGGATCGATCCAGAGCGACGTCCCCGTCCACCCGGTGTGGCCGTAGCTGCGCGGCCCGAACAGCGTGCCGACGCTCGACACGGTCTCGCCGGTCGGCACGGCCTGCCAGCCGAGCGCCCGCGCCTCGGTCCCGCCGCCGAAGTCCACGGCCTTAGTCGTGAACAGCCGCACTGTCTCCGGGCTGAGCAGCCGCCGCCCATCGGGGAGGGCGCCGCCGCGCAGCACGAACTGCGCGAACCGCGCCACATCGCCCGCCGTGGAGAAGAGACCGGCGTTGCCCGAAACGCCGCCCAGCTTGAACGCGCTGGCGTCGTTCACGATCCCGGCGACGGCATGGCCACGCCACACCCCCGTGGGCGCGATGCGGGGCCGCAGCGGAGCCGGCGGGCGGAACATGGTCTGAGCGAGCCCCAGCGGCCGGAAGAGCTCCCGCGCCGCGAACACGTCGAGCGGCTCGCCTGCGGCGCGCTGCGCCACCTCACCCAGCAGGATCGCGTTGAGATCGCTGTAGATCACGCGGCGGCCGGGAGGAATGCGCGGAGTCTCGCGCTGCACGCGCCGCAGCAGGGCCTCACCGTCCGGCAGCGCCTTGAGCTCGGCGTCCGGGAGATCGGCGCGCAGCCCCGAGGTATGCGTGAGGAGCTGCCGTACGGTGATCCCGGTGGTGCCGGCGCCGCTGAACTCCGGGACATACGCCGCCACCGGCGCGTCGAGCCGGACCCGGCCCCGTTCCAGCAGCACCATCAGCGCCGTCGTGGTCGCGACCACCTTGGTGAGCGACGCCAGGTCGTACAGCGTGCCGTCGGGATCGACTGGGGCGCTGGACGCGGACCAGGTGAGGCGGCCGTAGCCTTTGCTGAAAAGGAGGGTGTCACGTCGCCCGACGACGAGCGCGGCGCCGGGGTAGGCGCCGCGCCGGATGCCCTCGAGCACAATGGGGTCGAAGGTCGCCGCGTCGAACGACGCTGGCCTGGGTGGCGCAACCCCGGGGCCATTTAGCGCGGACCCCGCTTGTAAGAGCAGGACCAGCGCTAGCACCACACTCCCGGAATCCGCCGGCCGCAGGAGGGGCAGCGACCGTCCGCCCCCACCCGCTGCCGCCTGATCACGTAGCCGTAGCGCTCGACGAGCAGGTCGCCGCAGTCGGGGCAATAGGTGTGCTCCCAGCGGCCCACACGCCCGGGGAGGTTCCCGGCGTAGACGAACTTGAGACCCGCCCGCGCCCCGATTTCGCACGCCCGGACGAGCGTCTCGGCCGAGGTGTTGTCGGGGTCAGTCATCTTGTAATCCTTGTGGAACGCCGTGACGTGCCAGGGGATCTCGGGCGACACCGTGGCGATGTACTCGGCCGCCCGGGTGAGCTGCGCGTCGTCGTCGTTGAAGCCCGGCACGACGAGCGTCACGAGCTCGATCCAGAATCCGCGCTCGTACACCATCCGGATCGCGTCGAGCACATGCTGCAGCACGCCGCCCAGCTCGCGATAACGCCGATCGTCCATCGCCTTGAAGTCGATCTTATAACAATCCGTCCACGGCCGGATGTAGTCGAGCACCTGGGGCGTCGCGTTGCCGTTCGAGATGAAGGCGGTCTTGAGGCCCTGCGCCCGCGCCGCCCGGAAGACGTCGACCGCCCACTCCGCCGTGATGAGCGGCTCGTTGTAGGACGAGCCGACCATGCGCGCGCCGTGCCGCAGCGCGAGCCCGACGAGGGCGTCGGGCGTGACGTCGGTCGGGAGCACGCCCGCCGTGTCGTCCCGCAGCGCCTGGCTGGTGAGCCAGTTCTGGCAGTAGCCGCAGTGAAAGTCGCATCCCAGCATCCCGAAGGTGAGGGTGTCGGAGCCGGGGAGGACGTGGAAGAACGGCTTCTTCTCGGTGGGGTCGGACTGGAGGGCCGCGACGTAGCCGGCCGGGACGTACAGCGTGCCCTCCTTGTTGAAGCGCACCTTGCAGATGCCGCGGCGGCCGGGCTTGACGAGACAACGGTGCCCGCACGCGAAGCAGCGCACCGCACCTTCGGTCTGCCGCTCGACCAATTCTCCCTCGCGCACCCGGGCGTCGAGCACCTGGGCGAGGCTCGCCGCCCCGCCGTCGGGGACGTCGTGCGTCAGGAAGGAGATGATGCCGCGCTGCGCCATAGGACCCACCGCCTGCTCCCCTTCAATATACTCTCAGCGGAGGGAGCCGGGCGCGAGTTGGTACAGGAGCATGGCCGTCTGGATGTCCCGCTGCGAGAGATCGCGCACTTTCGTGGTCGCGAACATGAGGTCGGTCGAGTCCGGCGAGTGGTCGAGACCGATCAGGTGTCCGATCTCGTGCATCGCCACGACCCGCACGTCGTCCTCGCCGAGCGGCTGCCCCTTCGGGTCGAACGTCGCGAGCGTCACGAGGCCCGACGTCAGCCGGCCGTCCTGGTCCCACTGCAGCTCGGTTTCGCCGGTGCGCTCCCCCTCGAACTGGATGCGCCATTGAAAGCGTACCTCGGCGGCCGCCGAATCGGCGTCCAGGTTGAACCGCACGGGGACGCCGGCGTCCTCCCACCGCCCGAACGCCCGATGGATGGCGTCCACGAAGCCCGGCCGGTAGTTCGCCACGCGTCCGGGGGCGACGTAGACGCGCACCGGATTCTGGATGCGGTTGTCCCAGCGGTGCAGCATCGAGTCCTGGCTCTCGGCGACGATGTCGGTCAAGTAGGTGAGTCCGGCGCTGGCCCGGATGCGGCGGCGCGTCTCCGAGCGGGCGAGCAGCACCATGTAGCTCGTGCCGTTCGACCCGCCGTCCAGCGGCGGGGGGGCGAGGGGGAGGGGAGGGGGGCCCGCCTGCCGGGTTGGCGCCGGCCGCACCGCCGTGTCCGCCGCGCCGGGGGCGGGGCTCGCCGCGACGCTCTCGACCTGCGACTCCGGCGTCGCCGGTGACCGCGCGCGGGGGGCGGGGCGCACGAACAGGTTCCACAGCACCGCCGAGGCGAGCAAGACCAGGACGGCGGCGATGAGGGCGGACGTGCGGCGCTCGATCATGCGCGGAATCTATCGGAGGGCGGGGCGCGACGCCGCTAGCTTTGACCCGCTGCCGTCTCTATGATTGTGGCCTGCTTATGCTTGGCAACTAAGTGTTCGCGTTGCCCGCGGCTTCTCTCATCCGCCGGCGGGGATGGGTCGTCGCCGCGTGGGCGGCCCTGGCGCTGCTGTTCGCGCCGCGGGCATGCCGCGTCCAGCAGGTTCTCGCCTTGCGCGGCGGGGGCCGCGAGTCGACCGAGTCGAACCGCGCGACCGAGCTCCTGAAAGAGGCGTTTCCGACCCCGTTCGCCGACTACGTCGCGATCGTGGTCCACGGTCCCGTGCGCTGGACCAACCAGCGGTTCGAGACCGTGCTCGACACGCTCAAGGCCGCCGCCGAGCGCCGACCATACGTGAGCCAGGTCATCTCGCTCCGCTCCATCGGCGAGTCGACCTACGTCAGCCGGGACCGCCGCACCACCTTCCTGATCGCCGCCCTCACGCCCGAATCCACCCGTGATCTCAGCGCCAGCTTCGTCCCCGACCTGCGCACCGCGATCCGCGACGCGCTCGTCGGGATGCCGGAGTCGGACGGGTTCGACGTGAAGGTCACCGGCTTCCCCGCGCTGGACCACGACGTGCGGACGATCAGCGCCGAGGACACGGAGCGCAGCGAGCAGCGGGCCCTGCCCCTCACGCTCGCGGTACTGATCGTGGCGTTCGGCGCGCTCGTGGCCGCGACGCTTCCCGTGATCGTGGGCGTCCTGGCGATCACGATCGCGCTCGGCCTCGTGACGATCGCCGCGCACTACCTCCCGATGTCCGTGTTCGTGCTGAACATCACCACGATGGTCGGACTGGGCGTCGGGATCGATTACTCCCTCCTCATCGTGACGCGCTTCCGCGAAGAGCTGAACCGCGGCCTCGCGCCGGCGGACGCGGCGCTCCGGACCGTCGAGACCGCCGGCTCGGCGGTCGTGACGTCGGGGCTCACCGTCGTGGTGGGCTTCGCGGCGCTCGTGACTACGCCGCTCTCGGATACGCGGTCGGTGGGCGTGGGCGGGCTGCTGGTGGTGGCGGTCGCCGTGCTGCTCGCGACCACGTTCCTCCCCGCCGCGCTCGCGATCCTGGGCCGCAACATCGACCGCCCGAAATGGCTCGCGCGCCCGCTCGCGCGGTTCCACGCGCCCACGGGGTGGGAGCGCTGGGCGCGCTGGCTCGGCCACCGGCCGTGGCGCGCCGTGGCGATCGGGGGCGCCGCGATTGCGCTCCTCACCTTCCCGGCGACGCAGATCCGGCTCGGCCTGCCGGCCACGAACTGGTTCCCGCCCGAGTCCGAGTCCGGGCAGGGCCTGCAGGCGCTGCGCGAGATGGGCGCGAGCGGCGTCATCCAGCCGGTGCGCGTCGTGGTGCAGCTCCCCGAAGGCGAATCGGCGCTCTCCGGCCGCCGCCTCCCGGGGCTCAAGGCCCTCACCGACTCGATCCGCAAGGACCCGCGGGTGCGCGAGGTGCGCGGCATCGCGAGCATCAAGCCCAACATGTCCACGCTCCAGCTCGCCATCTACTACAGCGACGCCGGCGATGTGCGCGCCAAGAACGCCAAGTTCTTCGACGCGTACCTGAGCGCGGACGAGCGCGTCACGCTGCTCGACGTGGTCCCCGCCGACACGGTCTCGCTCACCGGTCTGATGGAGCTGGCGCAGCGGGTGCGGGCGGTGGTGAAGCACGGCGTGCGGGGCCTCGCCGGAGCGGAAATCCTCGCGACCGGCTTCGCCGCGTCGAACGTGGACACGCAGCACGACCTGATGACGCGGTTCCCGGGCACGGTCGCCCTCGTGCTGGGCATCACGGCGATCATGCTCTTCGCCGCCTTCCGCTCGCTGCTCGTCCCGGTCAAAGCGGTGCTCCTGAACATCCTGTCGGTGGGCGCGGCCTTCGGGCTCACGGTCCTGGTGTTCCAGCACGGCTACGGCGCCGGCGTGTTCGGCCTCGAGGGCCCAACGCAGGCGATCTGGGCCGTCGTGCCCGTGCTCGTGTTCGCGATCGTGTTCGGCCTGTCGATGGATTACGAGGTGTTTCTGCTCACCCGCGTGAAAGAGGTGTTCGACAAGACGGGCCGGAACGACCACGCCACCATGGAGGGCCTGTCCGCGACCGCGTCCACCATCACGAGCGCGGCGCTCATCATGATCCTGGTGTTCGGCACGTTCGCGTTCGCGCGCGTGCTCGCCGTGCAACTGATCGGCTTCGGCCTGGCGGCCGCCGTGCTGCTCGACGCGACGCTGATCCGGATGGTGCTCGTGCCGGCGATCATGCACATCGCCGGCCGGTGGAATTGGTGGCCGGGGGTGCGGGCGCCCAAGCTGGAGCCGGGGAACAGCGACTAGGGAGCGGGCTCCAGCCGCTCGAGGCGGGATCCCCACACATCCCAATGCCAGGCGGGCACCCGGATCCCCGTCCTCGGGTCCTTCAACGGCTTGTACTGCAGCCACGCTTGGTGCAGGTCCAGCCTCCGCCCCAGGGCCAGGAGACGCTCCTTGTCCGCGCTCACGAGGTGCACCATCGGCTCCCCCCGGAGCCTGTGGCGGTGAAGCCAAACGCCGCCGTCGAGGGCGAAGCACATCCCCTCGCGGCGGCGTGCGAACTCCCGGTAGGGCGGCTCTACTGGCAGGCGATGCGTCCCTCGGTCGTCGCAGGAGACGGGGCCGTAGCCTGGCCGGAGAACACCGCGCACGTGTGATAGGTGTTGGCGCTCGACGCCGACGCCGCCCAACCCTTCGGCGTCGCCTCGTCGACCACCACGATGACGCCGACGCTCGCCGCGTAGTTGTTCATCTTGGTGAAGTCCACCGTGTAGGTCGAGCTATCGTAAAAGAACGCCTCCTCCGCTGTGGCGAGGTTGCGGAGGTCGCTCTTCATCTGGGAGATCACAGCACGGTCTTTCGTGTTGGCGAACTTCGGGATGGCGATCGCCGCCAGGATCCCGATGATCACCACCACGATGAGCAACTCGATCAGCGTAAAGCCGCGTCGGGACGTCACCTGCCTACCCTCCGGGCGCCAAAGGGCGCCGACCCTGCGTCACTGCCACAGGCCCGGCGCCCCTATAGTGGGCACCGCCCCCCAATCCTGCAAGAGCCGTGCTTATCCCTTGGCGTCCACCCAATTCCTTCCCACGCCGATACTTACAACGAGCGGCACGCGCAGACTGGCGGCCGTTTCCATATGGCGTTTTACCAGCTCAGTCGCGGGTTCCTGCTCCGGTTCGGGGACCTCAAGTACAAGCTCGTCATGGACTTGCAGGATCATGCGCGATGCGAGCCCGCCCGCGCTGAGCGCGCCGGCGATACCAATCATGGCGATCTTGATCAGGTCCGCTGCCGACCCCTGCAGCGGCGAGTTGGTCGCCGTGCGCTCCCCGAACGCCCGGATGTTGAAGTTCCGATCTTTGAGTTCGGGGATATAGCGCCGCCGGCCGAACAGGGTCTCGACATACCCCCGCTGCCGCGCCTCGGCCACCGTCCGATCGAGCCACGCCCGCACGCCGGCGAAGCGCGCGAAGTATTCCCTGATGAACTCCTTCGCCTCGTCCTGCGTGATCCCGAGCTGGCGCGACAGGGCGAAGGACCCCTGTCCGTAGATGGTGCCGAAGTTGATGGTCTTGGCGCGGGCCCGCATCTCCGCCGTGACCTGATCTTGCGGCACGCCGAAGATGATCGCCGCTGTCTGGCGGTGGATGTCCCCGCCCTGCTCGAACGCCTGGACGAACGCGGGGTCCCCCGAGAGGTGCGCGAGCAGCCGCAGCTCGATCTGGGAGTAGTCCGCGGTGACGAGCACGGCGCCGGGGGGGGCGACGAACGCCCGCCGGATCGTTTCGCCGCGCGGCGTGCGCACGGGGATGTTCTGGAGGTTCGGCTCCGAGGAGGACAACCGGCCGGTGGCGGCGCCGGTCTGGTTGAAACTCGTATGGATGCGGCCCGTTGCCGGATTGATGAACCCGGGCAGCGCGTCGACGTAGGTCGACTTGAGCTTGGAGAGCTCGCGGTACTCGATCAGGAGTCGGGGAACCTCGTGGCCCATCGCTGCCAGCTGCTCGAGGACGTCGTAATCGGTCGACGCGCCGGTCTTCGTCCGCTTGAGGACCGGGAGCTGGTGCTTCTCGAACAGGACGTGCCGGAGCTGGGGGGTGGAGTTGATGTTGAACTCGGCGCCCGCGACGCGGTAGATCGTCTGCTCGAGCTCCGCCAGCTCGTGCGTGAACGCCCGCGCGATCTCGCCGAGGCGCTCGAGATCTACCAGCACCCCGTGCCACTCCATCTCGACGAGCACGGGGATGAGCGGCACCTCGATGGTCTCGAGCAGCCGCACGAGCTGGTGGTCCTCGAGCTCGGGCCGGAAGGCGTCGCGCAGCCGCAGCACCGTTTCACTGTCGGCGGCGCAGTAGCGGGCGGCGTCCGCCAGCGGCACGGCCGCGAACGACCGCTCCGCCCTACCCCGTCCGACGAGCTCCTGATAGGTGCGCATCCGCAGGGAGAGCCGCTCGCTGGCGAGCTCGTCGATGGCGTGCGAGCGACGTCCCGGGTCGAGCACGAAGCTCGCGAGCATCGAGTCGTACGCGACGCCCGCCAGGTCCACGCCCGCCCGGCGCAGCACGAGCCAGTCGTACTTGACGTTGTGCCCCGCCTTCGGCACCGCCGGGTCCGCGAGCAGCGCGCGCAGCGGTCGCAGCGCGTCGCTGGCGAGGGGGGGGAGGTTCCTGGGTGGGACGCCGCCCGCGAGCTCGCCGTCGGGCGCGACGTGCGCGAACGGGAGGTACCAGGAGCGCCCGGGCGCGCCGGCGAGCGACATGCCGACGAGCGCCGCGCGCATCGGATCGAGCGACGTCGTTTCGGTGTCGAGCGCCACGAGCGGCGCCCGGCGGCACTCCGCCACGACCGCGGCGAGCGCGGCGGGGTCGTCCACGATCGTCGGCTCGGCGGTCACGGCCGCGAGCGCGCCCGGGGCGGCGGTCGCCGGGGCGGGGACCGCCGCGACGACGGGCGCCCGCGGGGCTGCCGGAGCGGGGGCCCCGGCACCCGCGACCTGGAGCGACGCCAGCTTCGGGATCAGCGAGCGGAACTCGAGCTCGGTGAACAGCTCGGTGAGCCGGGGGACGTCGGGCGGGCGGACCCGCAGCGCCTCTAGGTCAAGCGCGACCGGCACGTCTCGCCGGATCGTCACGAGCTCCCGCGACAGCCGCGCCAGGTCCGCGTGTTGCAGCACCGCCTCTCGCGCCCGCTTCCCGGCGATACGCTCGGCGTTCGCCAGGATCGCGTCCAAGTCGCCAAAGGTGGAGAGCAGCTCGAGCGCGGTCTTCTCCCCCACGCCCCTCACGCCGGGCACGTTGTCCGAGCTGTCTCCTACGAGCGCGAGGTAGTCCACGACGCGCTCGGGGGGGACGCCGAGGCGGTTGCTCGCGTTGGACTGGTCCACCCAGTGCTCCTCCACGGCCGCCGGGCCGCCGCGGCCGGGGTTCAACAGCGCGACCCCCGGGCCGATCAGCTGGTAGAAGTCCTTGTCCCCCGACACGATCACCACCTCGAGCCCCTGGGCCACGCCGGCGGTGGCGAGCGTCCCGATGACGTCGTCCGCCTCGTAACCGTCGACGCCCACGACCGGCACCCCGAACGCCTCGAGGATGTGCTCGATGCGCTCGACGGAGCGGTCGAAGTCCTGCTGCAGCTCCTGTGTCAGCTTCTCCCGCGTCGCCTTGTACTCGGCGTAGGTCTCATGGCGGAACGAGACGCCCATGTCGTGCACCCAGCCGAGGTAATCGGGCCGGCGCCGCTCGAGCAGGCGGAGCAGGAAGTTGGTGACGCCCCATGCAGCAGAGGTGTTCTCGCCTCGGCGGGTCGTGAGCGGGCGCGCGATCATCGCGAAGAAGGCGCGGTAGATCAGCGCGTACCCGTCCACGAGGTAGAGCGTGGGGGAAGGCATGGGCGGAACAATAACAGGACCGGAATGAAAAACCCCGCCCGGAGGCCGGGCGGGGAGACGCAGAATGGCGCGGGGACCGCTTACACGCGAACGACGTTCGCGGCGTGCAGCCCTTTCTCGCCGGCTTTCACTTCGAACTCCACGACCTGGCCCTCAGCGAGCGTCTTGAAGCCGTCCATTTGAATCGCGGAGAAGTGGACGAACACGTCCTCGCCGCCCTCCTGTTCAATGAAGCCGTAGCCCTTGGCGTCATTGAACCACTTCACCTTTCCCTTAGCCATTCGGTCTGCCTCCTGCGAAGTCGCACAAAGAGCGCAAGCGCCCGCACCGACACCCGTTGTCGGCCGCGATAGAAATGACGTGCGCCGGAAAGCTTGTCAACGGGCCGGGTAACCCGCGACCGGTCAATTGTTTGGCGCGACGTACAGGGCACGGTACAAGTCGCGGTTGCGCAACACGGCGCGCACGTATCCGCGCGTCTCCTGGTAGGGGATGAGCTCGATGAACTGGTCGGGGTCGGCGGCGCCCGGCCGGCCGAGCCAGCGCACGACAGGCGACACCCCGGCGTTGTACGCCGCCACCGCCACATCGACGCGATCCCCGAAGCGGCGCAACAGCTCCTGCAGGTGCGCGGCACCGAGGTGGAGGTTGAGATCGGGCACCGTGATCCAGTCAGGATAGAAGGTGACGTCGAGTCCGCGCGCGGTGAGGGCGGCGGTGCCCGGCAGAAGTTGCGCCAAGCCGCGCGCCCCCGCCGGCGAGAGTGCCGCGGCGTCGAACACGCTTTCCTGGCGCACGATGGCCGCGAGTAGCAGCGGGTCCACCCCGAACTCGGCCGCCTCCGCCTCGACGGTGGGCCGGTTCGGCCACGGGAAAATGGCCCGCAGCACGCGCGGGTCGTTCGGCGACTTGAGCGCCGCCTGCCAGCCGAGCCGCACGGCGGCGGGCCCGAAGCCGCGGAGCGCGAGCCCGGCGCTCCACGCGAGCAGCGCGTCCAGCTCCTGTTGCGGAGCGCGCCCCAGGATCGCGCGCACCTCGGCCTGGGCGGCGCTGTCGAGGCCGGCGAGGAGCAGCGTGTCGAGCCGACCCAGCGACGCCGCGACCGCGGCCGAAGGCGCCGGCAGCGCCGCGGTCGCGATGCGAAGCGGCGGCAGATCCACTTCGCGCCGCGCCCGGAACCCGTAATAGCCGATCGAGTCTTCGCGCGCGAGCGCGACCCACGTCGCCCGGGCCGCCGCGGTGTCACCGCCGAGCAGCGCGAGTTTGCCGAGCCAGAAGCGGGCCCCCATGCGCTGCGGCGCGTTCGCCGCGACCTCGGAGCGGAACAACGCCACCGCACTGTCGCGGAGACTGTCGCGCAGCGCCTCGGTCGCGAGCCGGAAGCGCGCGATCGAGGACCGGAGATCGGCCGGATACCGCTGGATCAGCTCGGCGAACCAGCGCGCGGCGCCGGCCCGCTCACCGCGCTCGGCGAGCCAATCGCCCAGCACGTAGAGCGCGGTGGGCGCGGCGGTGTCGGCCGGGTAGGTCTGCGCGAACCCCGAGAGCGCCTGCGGCGCTCCCGGGTCGCCCAGCCGCACGAGCACGCGCGCGCGGCGATAGATGGCGAGCGGGCCGAGCGCCGAGTCCTTCGTCGCCGCGAGATAGTCGCGCTCGGCGTCGCGGAGCCGCCCGGCGGCGGCATCGAGCTCGCCCGCGAGCAGCAGCGTGGCGGCGCTCGAATCCCCTTGGCGGAGCGCGCGCCCGACCTGCAGCCGCGCGTCGCCCGCGGCGCCGTGGAACTTGAGGGCGCGGGCGAGCGCCACGCGCTCCGGCGCGGTGCGCGCCGGCAGCGCGGCCAACGTCACGCCCACCGCCGCCGCGGCGTCGTCGGACTCGGGGGCCCGGGCCATAAGCCCGTACAGGGCGTCGCGGGCGCGGACCGAGTCGCCGCGGGCGAGTGCGAGCCGCGCGAGATCGAGGCTGCGGCCCGCCTGCGCGAACGCCTCGAGCGCCGCCGCGGAGTCCCCCGCGGCGAGGAGCGCCTGCGCCCGAGCCGCCGCCGCGTCCCGCGCCGCGGGGGACGGCAAGTCCGCGAGCAGGCGAAAGGCCTGAGTAGTGTCGCGCGTGACGCGCGCCTGCCGCAGCCGCAGCCACCCGTCGATCGCCGGCAGGCCCGCCTTGCGGGCCGCGGCGTAGGCCGCCGCCGCGCTGTCCGTGGCGCCCCACGCTTCCCAGGCGAGCGCTTCGTGCACGGCGAGCAAGGCGCCGCGCGGCCCTCCCCCCGCGCGCGCGCGGGCGGCGGCGTAATGCGCTGCGGCGGACGCCGCCTGGCCCAATCGGGCTTCGGCCTCCGCGAGCACCGCCAGTGCTTCCCCTCGACCGTAATCCTCGAGCCAGGGCTGCCCGATGAGCAGGCTGCGGGCGCGGTCGTAACGACGCGCGTGCAACTCCGCTTCCGCCCCTTCGACGATGAACGCGGCGTTGGGGTGCGCCTCGCGGGCCGCCGCCGCCAGCAGGGTCTCCGCGGCGTGCCACGGCCGGCCGGCCAGCCGCAGCGCCTCGGCGCGCTCGGCCGCGGGGTCGGGCGGCAGCCGCTGCGCCGCCACGGCGCGCGGCGCGGCAGCGAGGCACAGCAGGAGGACGGCCGCCCGCGTCACTGCCCGCGACGCACCCGAGCGAGCACCCGCTGGTACTCGGCGCGCGACAACGGCGTCAGACGGAAGCGGCCAAAACCGGTTTGGTCCTGGAAGAATAGGGTCAGGCGCAGGGTGTTATACGTCCAGCGCACGCCGCGCACGCCGGTGCGCGTCACGTCGGCGCTGAAGTCGAAGACGTCGTCGGGGTCGCCCAGGGTGACGAACACTTCGCCGCGGTCCGTGAGCCAGCCCGGATCCCCCGCCTCCTGGTAGCGCTGGTTCGCCACCTGAATGCGCCGGAAATAGCGGTCCAGCGCCTCGTTCTCCGGCGTGAGCGAGACGGGGTCGGTGCTCTTGTAGAAGCGCCGCCACACCGCGGGCCGCTCCTCGGGGGACGCCTTGCGGAGGCTGTCCACCCACTCCGGACGATCGAAGTAGCGCAGCAGGCTGATCATCTGATCGTAGTTCGTGATGGCCCACTGATCGGAAAAGCTCACCAGGAAGGGCGCCCCGCGGGCCGCCGCCGGTGCCGCGCCGACGGGGACGACCTCGAAGCGCCCGGCGCCCACCGACAGCTCGCCCGGCCCGATCACGAGGAGCAGGCCGGCGAAGGCGCCGGCGACGGCGACCGTGTCGTGCCAGGGCTCACGGCCGTCCTGATCGAGCGCCCGGGCCGCGAGCCTCGTCCCGCGCGCCAGGCCGTACGCCTCGATATAGAAGCGCAGCGAGTCGCCGCCGTAGGGCAGCGTGGCGCGCGGGTTCACGAGCAGCTTGGGCACGTCGGCAGCCCGGGCACGAGCCGTGGCCTGGTACACGGCGATTGGGGCGCTCACGTCCTGGCCCGCGAAGCGGGGGATCGTGTCCGTGCGCTCCTGGTGAGCCACGGCCGGACTGTTCCGGTCGCGCACTGTGACGGTGACGCGATACACGCCGGGCCGCACCCCGAGGAGTTGCTGGTAAATGACGCTCTCATCGGCACGCAGCGTCTCCTGAAAGGTGCGGACCCGCACGGTCTCGTCGGTCGCGAACTGGCGCGCCACGGCGGTGTCAGTCCGGAAGGCCACCTCGACGTGGTACTGCGCCACGAATTCGTTGCCGTCGCGCTGAAAGCTGAGGGCGTGGTTCGCGAACGAGAGCCCGAACAGCGCGAGCGTGCTGTCGGGGGTGGCGTCGGCCAGGTAGTGGACCGTGGCGACGAACGGCAGCGGCGGGCCCGCGACGAGGAAGCCCATCGCCCGATACACCATGCTGGCATCGAACAGGGTCGACACGGCGGCGGCCGGCTCGGGGCGGGGGCTGGTCCCGACCCGCTGCCAGGAGCTGCAGCCGGCCACGCCGGCCGCGGCGAGCGCTAGTCCCGCGAATGCTCTCA